>FTKT01457726.1_pt1 | contig 86408 bp, 87 predicted proteins | sample 1658271 | NCBI WGS metagenome assembly FTKT01 (sample SAMEA3914811, study PRJEB12502) | metagenome | biome: forest; material: soil | place: Canada | collected 2011-08-04 | depth 0.3 m | reverse complement strand
CCCCTCACCCCTCCACCCCCACCACCCTGCACGGCACCACCGCCCGGACCGGGTACTCTTACCTTTCACCGCACGGCCACCCCTGGGTGCCCCACGCGGCGGGGGCGCGTAGCTCAGTGGTAGAGCGCTGCTCTTACAAAGCAGATGTCGGCGGTTCGAAACCGTCCGCGCCCACAGATGAGAAGGGCCAGTTCGGAGGCAGCATCCTCCCGAACTGGCCTTTGATTATTTCAGCGCCGCTACTACCCGTCCCGTGCCACCCCCGTGCCAGATACCTCCGGTGCGGGCCTCTGCTCACCGGGCGCCTGGCGGACGGCGTCGCCTTGAGGCTCACCTGAGCTGTGGGGCCTGAGTCGTTGCTCCCAGATCTCCTCCAACGTCTCCGCGATGACACCGAGCCGTTCAAGGGCTTCTTCCGCCATATCGGCGTCGAAGGTCCACGAGCATTGCTTGGCGTCGTCATCGTCAGCAATGAGGCGATGTGCGAATGCGTTCCGCCGAGCCGCTAGCCACGCGATGTGCTGGGCGAACGCCGTCATGTCGTCTTCCCCCTGCCGACGCGAGGCCAGCGCTTCGGCCTTTTGGGCCAGTCCAGCCTTGCGAAGCCGGCGGTCCGTCGGTTCATTCAGCATCTCGTTCATCAGCGCTTCAAGGGCTGCAGCGGCTGACACGATGATGATCCCAGCGCTGATCTGCCGAGTGTCGGTGTCAAGGACAGACAGGGAATCATCGAGCACCATGTCGCTCTCAGCTTCCCAACCTGGGACTCTGTGCTTACCGCTCCTTCGGAGGGTCGACAACGCCGTCGTCTCCTGGTCGACGGCCTCTCCGACCTTCCTGTGCAGCCATGCGAGAGACGCCAGGTGATGCTCGAAGACGATGAACTCCACGCGCCCGTGCCGGCTGAAGAAGTAGGGTTCGCTGTGTTCAAGCATGTACTGATCGACCACACTCTCATGCTGTCCAGATGCCGCTTCGACCACTGCTGCGTCCCCTCCCCTAGCTTTGTGGTCGTTCAGCTTCCCACGGCCCGATACAAAGACGGGCTCATTTTCGATGCTTGGTGTGGTTCTTCGCTTGCCGCCATGTCTTGGTCCATCAGAGAAGGGCTGAGATGGAGGTCGGCGATTTGAAACCGTCCGCGCCCACCTTCTGAACAGTCACTTCTCGCTCAGAGGCCCAGGTCGGGGAGCTTTCCCCGGCCTGGGTCTCTGTCGTCTCTATGGTCTGCCCAAGGTCCTGATCGGCCTGGATACGGGCTGCCGCAGAAGTCGATCTCCCGAATATCCCCCAAGTGATCATGGGGCTTCCGCGGGTCGGTCGCGCCGTCGGGCGGGCGTGGCTCACGCCGCCGAGGGTGCGACTGAGTGTTGGGTCTTTCCGGCACCAGCCGGGCGGATGTGGGGCTTTTGGGGACTGCTGCTTCGGCTTCACGCTAGGGGCTCAGGTGCCCGGAAAAATGGCCCAGACCAATTCAGGCAGTTGTCGGCGAGCCCGTGACCAGTGCCTCCAGTCGGTCGGCCGCCGCCACTGCGCCTCCGCCGGACATCAGTTGACGCCCGATCCGCTGCGCGGCCGTGCGGTGGGAGGGGTCGTCGAGCACTCGCCGGAGCCGCTCGGCGATGACCTGGGGGCCGACTCGGGGGAACGGGACGCGGAGGCCGGCGCCGGCCTCGGTGACGCGCTGTGCCACGAAGGGCTGGTCGTTCCGGATCGGGGCCATCAGTAGGGGGACGCCGTGGGCCAGTGACTCGCCCACGGTGTTCATCCCGCCGTGGCAGAGGACCGCGTCCACCGCGCCCTTCGACAGCAGCTCCACGATCGGTGCCCGCTCGACCACCAGCACGGAGTCCGGGAGGTCCGCGGGCAGTGCCCCGCGCGGCGCGGCGATCACGGCCTGAATGCCCTCGCCGTACCGGGCCAGGGCCTGGACGGTGCGGTGCAGGAAGTCCGCGCCGACCGCGTCGGACATGGTTCCCATGGTGACCAGGACGGTGCGCCGGCCCGGCTCCAGCCGCTCCCAGGGGAACGCCGGGTCCGCCGGACGCTCGGTCAGCACCGGTCCCACCAGGGCGTACTGCGGCGGCGGCGGCGTCGGCAGGTCGCCGAGCAGCGCCCGGCCGGTGGTGGCCAGCACCAGGTGCGGCGAGAAGCGCGGATCGGTGAACTCGGCGGCAGGCAGTTCGGCCCGCTGCCAGAGCCCTTCCAGCAGGCCCGTCATCCAGGCCTCGACCTGCGGCAGGGCCCGGTACGGGCGGCCCAGTTCCATCACCCCCGGCGCGAAAGTCGCCCACGGCAGTCCGTGCCGGTGCGCGACCAGCGCGCCCGCCGGGGTGTGCTGGTCCACCAGCAGCGCATCGGGCCGGAACTCCCGCACCACCGCGTCCAGCGGCTTCATGGTGAACCGCGCGTACGGGACGACGAAGCCCTCCCACAGCGAGCGCACCGAGGCCAGGCCGTGGCCGCCCAGCGCCCGGAACGCCCGGGTGCCGGTGCCGAAGACCCGCGCGTCCGGACCCAGTAGCGGCTGCAACACCGTCTCGGTGCCGGTCCAGGCCACCTCGTGGCCGCGCGCGGCCAGCTCCCTCGCGATCCCGGACGCGGGATTGACGTGCCCGGTCAGCGGGGGCACCACCAGCAGGAAGCGGCTCATCGGCGCACCAGCTCCGCCAGGTCGCCGACGGTCAGCGCGGCCAGCGCATCCAGGTCCAGGCCGGCCCGCAGCGCACCCAGATCGGCGCCGAAGCGCTCCCGGAGCAACGTGTCAAGGACGGCGAACTCGGTCTCGTCCAGGGCCAGATCAGCGTCAAGTCGGGCCTGGGGGACCACCAACTCTGCCCATTCGGGCAATGCGTCGGCGGCTGCGACCAGTAGCGCCACGAGCTCCGGGTCCACAGCGGGCGGCGGCTCGGACGGTGCGTCGGGTGACGGTGCGTCGGGGGACACGCCCGAATCGGTTTCAGGGTGTACGAAGGAAGGCCGGAAATCGGTCATCGGGGGCTCCACCTGCTCGACGGCGCTGGGGTGAAAGGGAGGGCTCCGGGTCGGTGATCACTTGTGTGACCTGCGGGGCGTGGGAATACTAGCCCGGGTGACCGCACTGGAGGCGGTGGCCGTCCACCTCCCCCCACGACTCGAATCGATCAAGGACGTGGGCGCGCGGATCGGCCTGATCCCACGTCAACTCGGACTCTTCGCGTGCCACCAGGGGGAGTGCCAGTCCACCTTGATCGAGGCCTTGGAAGCCGCACTCGATCAAGCTGGTCTGGACCTCTCCGGGATCATGTTACTGCTTCCGTACAACGTCAACCAGGCATCCTGGTAAATGAGTTGCCGTCAGTTGGACTATCCGCTCGACCGGGTGGTGCTGGACAACGTGCCCTCGGTCGGGCACAGTTTCGCTGCAGACGCCTTCATCAACCTCCGCACCGCCGTCACGGGTGGAGTGCTCCGGCCGGGCGATCACCACCTGATCGCCGCCGCCGGTGTCGGCGCCACGTTCTCGGCCATGGTCCTGCGGCACTGACGTGCCGCCGGCGGACTGTCGCCGCGCTCGTCTCAGCGCTTCGCCGCTGACTCCCCATCAACCATCACGGGACGGTCCACCCATGTCAGACTCCGCCCTCTCCACCACCGAAGCCACCGAAGCCACCGAAGCCACCGCGACCACCGCGACGACCGCGACCACCGCACCGGTCGACCCCGAGGTGCGCGGCCGCATCCTGCGCGGCATCGAGGAAGTTCTGCCCCGCATCCTCAAGGTCGAGCTCGCCGACATCCCCGAGAACGCCTGCTTCTTCGAGGACTTCGGCCTCACCTCGTCCGGCACCATCGAGCTGGTCCTCGAAATCGAGGAGGAGCTCGGCATCCAGGTCGACATCGAGCACCTGGGCGTGGACGACCTCCGCTCGATCGGCAGCCTCACCGACTATGTCGTCGGGCACTTCGCCGACGAGGACTGACCCTGGTGCCCGCCGGGCCCGGGCCTGCGCGTCACCGGGGTGATCGCGGCCGGAATCGACGGCCGCGCCGAAGCCTCGCTCCACCCTGCTCTGCGGACCTTGGTCGGCGGCCTGGTCCGCCCGTACGGCCTGCCACTTCGCGAGCACCTGCTGAGCGAGCGTCCGGATATGACTACGAGCAGCCGGCCGAGCGCCTGTTCGGGAGGGCTCTGCCCGCAGGCGAGCCCGTGGACCTGTTGATCCTCGCCTTCTCCTCCCCGGACGTCCGCAGGGGCCCTTGAGGCCCTCCTGACCGTCCTCTGCCGCGCGGGCCGGGCCGGGCGCCGGGCCACGGCTCCTGCGCGTCCCACTCCCGGCTCCTCCGGGGCCTGCGCCGCTACCTGCTCCGCACGCCGACAGGCACGCGACAGGCACGCGACAGGCACGCTGACAGGCAGGCCGACGGGCACGCCAACGGGCAGGCCGGCGCTCACCTGAGCCGGCCTGCCCGTTGGCGTGCCCGTCGTGCTCGTCTCGGCCACAGCCACCTGGTGGCGGCGCGTCAGGCGGCGCGGGGCCGCCTCGGTCGCGGCCAGTGGCGTCGACAGGACCGTGCCGGGCCCTCTGGCCAGGCTCCTACGAAGCCACAAGCGGATGCGTGGTGACGCCGCTGACGGGCCGACACATCCCGAGCAGGACAGTCGACCCGTCAGCCCGCCGACGGGGCGAACCCGCCGGCGGCGTCACCACGCACGTCAAAGCTGTCAGCGCACCGACATCGACATGTAGACCGCCCGCCGCCCGTAGGACGCGGGGACGGCCACCTCCCGGTGGGCGCGGTAGCCGAGGAGCCGCAGCAGGATGTCCGTGCCGCGGACCGCGACCATCGAGATCTGCTCGAAGCCCGACTCCACTGCCTGCGCCCGCAGGTACCCCATGAACTCTTCGGCGATGTCCCGGCCGCGCAACTCCTCGGCGAGCACCAGGTCGTGCACGTGCAGGTTGCCCGACTCGAACGCGGTGTCCTCCGCCGCGGTGAGGTCCGGGCAGCGCAGCGGCGGGTACGGCAGGCTCAGCAGGTAGCCGCGGACCGTGCCGCTCTGCTCCAGTACGAAGCAGGTCCCCGGTGAGCCGAGGGCGCGGGACTGCAGTGCCTCCCGGCCCTCTGACAGGCCGTCGGCCGCGTAGGCGTCGTGTTCCAGCGCGACGATGGCGTCCCAGTCGCCGTCGGCCAGCTGCCGGATCAGGAATTCCCCGCTCACCCGGCGGCCCCGTCCACGCCGAGGCCCTCCGCGCGGGCGGCGGCCACCATCCCGGCCCAGGCCTCGACCAGCACGGCCCAGCGCTCGGCGTCCTGCTGAGCCTCGTCCAGGAGCTGCTGCCGCTGTCCGGCCACCACGTCCGCCAGCTCGGCGTACTTGCCGCCCAGCTTGCGGTAGGAGCGGTCCACGACGTCCAGGCAGTGCTCGTTCCCGGCCCGGTCCCAGTCGAAGGTTCCCTTCACCAGGTCGAGGATCGGTTCGACCTTCAGCCGGTTCTGCTCGTCCAGCATCCCGCGGCCGAGGTCGATCATCCCGCCGTAGACCGGGTACAGGTACAGCATCGAGAGCAGGAACTTGACGAACCGCATCTGGTAGGAGATGAAGCCGGCGCCGATCCGGCGTTCGGGGGTGTAGTAGTTGACGATGTGGCGCTTGTGGATGACGCCGGGCAGCCGGGAGTGGACCAGGGCGTGCAGCAGGGCGTAGTCGCTGCCGATGGTTTGGAGCGAGGGCAGCAGCGGCAGCACCTCGTAAGCCCGGTGGTCCAGGGCGATGTTGCACATGTAGACGTCCCAGATGTCCGGGACGCCGAGGACGGAGTCGTCGTCGCCGAACGCCTCGGAGCCGGCGCCCTTGAAGGAGACGTCCACCATCGCGTCCTGGTCCTCCTCCGACCACACCGGCGGCGTCCACAGGCGCACCAGGTCGCGGTAGACGGCCGGGTCCATCTCCTGGATCTCGCCGATGTCCACGTTGAGTTCGCCGATGAAGGAGCCGCTGACCAGCATCACCGGCTTGTCCGCGTCGGCCGGGTCCAGCTCGGAGCGGGACACGCCGGCCACCGCCTCGCCGGCCGGCCGGCCGATCGAGAGCAGCTCGTGGTGGATCGGGAACATCTTCCGGCCGTCGACGACCTGGTAGTCGAAGTCGTCGTTGCGCAGGTGCGCCGAGGTGCAGCCCAGGGCGGCCGCGCCCAGGAAGAGCCGGTTGACGCAGGAACCGTACGCGACGCCCTGCGGGAGCATCAGGTCGAGCAGCAGCTCGGGGTCGGCGGCGCCGGAGCGCTCGGCCACCCCGAGCAGGAAGTCCCGCTGCTCCGCGTTGCCGAGGTGGTGGACGAACACGCCGGGAGTGGGGGCCAGCGAGGCCACGGCGTCCGCGTTCTTCGCGAATTCGGCGGCTTCGGTGGTGTCGAGGATGAGGAGGTGAACCTCGACCCCGAAGGTCGCGACGGCGTAGGCCGCCTCCTCGGCGAGGTCCACGACAGTGCCGGGGCAGGCACGCATGGTGGGCAGGGCGAGGCAGACTCGTTGCATGGTGTGGGACTCTCCGTCTGGTCGTCAGATCCGTTACAGCAGTTGGTGGTTGAGCGAACAATGGGGTCCTGGACGGCGGCTCCGACCGGTCTGTCGCGCCACCACGGGCGAGGCCGCTGGTGGGGTCGGAGAGCTGTGGCGGGGCCGGATCGGGTGGGCGCCTTCCGCGTCGGCCCGTACGCGGTGGGTGGCGAAGCCACTGCCCGAGTGGTGCTTCGGTGTGCGGCAGTTGACGAGGAGTCGGTCGCGCGCGACGCCGGTCGGGGTGGCGTCGCGGACGACGCGCAGGTGGACGTGGCCACGGCCGACGGTCCCGGCTGCCGGTGACCGCGGTACTCGCTCGTACCCGTACGGAGCGGGGAGCTGTTCGCCAACGGTCCTGGCGCGGTCGGTGAAGGCGGCGCCGTCCGAAGGGTTCGGGATCAGCAGGCGGACCCGCGCGCCGGACTTCCCCGGCGCGGATGCGGCCTCCCTGCCCATGGCCGCGACGGCGGCGGGACAGGCCCGGCTGCTCGGCAGGGCCGAACAGGCTCCGCGCATACGGCGTCTCCGATCGATCGTCAGGTCCATCTGCCGGTCCGGGGATCAAGGCATGGCAACGCCGCGTGACTGCCTCAAAGCTGCGGTGACGTAGTCGAGTTGAGTGGTCCGATGAGTCCCGAGCGGTGTCGGTGCCGGTGTCGGTGCCGGGGCGCGGGGCTCCGCCGGACTCGGGCGGATGACCTTGGTTCACCACATTGGACTAGACCAACGTTGGTGTCAATGGGGTGCTTTCAGGGATCGGGCGGCGCATGCCGCCGCTGCCCGATCGGGCAGCGGCCCGGAGTGTTCACGCTGTGACGGTCGGTCGGGTGACCGGTCGTCCGGTCGTCCGGTCGGCTATGTGTCCGGTGTCCACGATCAAGGTGGAAGCCCAGGCGCTCGCAACTCCGGTGCGGGGGACTCACCCTCCCGCTGCGAGGGCGGCGAGTCGTTCGAACTCGGCGTGCGCCTGCGCCAGGCAGGCCCGGCCGCGGTCGTGTTGCCCGAGGTCGCACAGTGCATGGCCGAGGGCTGTCAGTGCGTTGGCCTTGCGGTGTTCCAGGCCGACCTGTTGGGCGATCGCCAACGCCTGTTCGGCCGCCTCCAACGCCTGGGCCGGACGCCCGGCGGCCCGGCAGGACTCGGCCAGGCCCACGAGCACACCCGGCATCCGGTCCCAGGAGCCGAGCGTGCGCAGGGCGCCGAGGCAGGCCCGGTAGTCCTCGCATGCCGACTCGAACAGGCCCAGCCCGTGCAGCGCCGTCGCCCGGGCGTAGAGCATGTGGACCTGACCGACGAAGTCGCCGAGGTCCTCGAAGGTCGCCAGACTGCGCTCGGCCCGCCGCCGTGCCGACTCCGGCCGGCCGACGGCGACGTCGGCCAGTGCCGCCATCCCCTCGACGAAGGCGTGCGAGGACCGGTTGCCCAGTTCGGCGCTCCGGCTGACGGCCTCGTCGCACCAGGCGGTGACCTCCTCGTCGCTGCTGTGGCGGATGCTGGTCAGCGCGAGTGCGATCAGCGCCGGAGGCAGCAGGGCCGCCTGCCCCGTGCGCCGCGCCAACGCGATCACCCGGGTGGCTTCGGCGCGGGCCTGCCCGGTGCGCTGCAACTCCCGCTGGGCCCACAGCAGCGTGTAGCGGGCACGCGCCTCGCTGCGCGGCAGGTCGGCCGCGCGCGTGGCCTCGGCGAGGCGCCCGGCCAGGTCGCACAGTTCCGGCACGGCCATGCCCAGGTCGATCAGCTGGATCAGCACCAGCGTCAGATCCGCGACCACCGCCAACGGTCCGTCAGGGTCGCGGGTGACCTGCTCGGCGACCGCCAGGACGGCGGTGATCTCCTGCCTGGCCCAGCTCAGTCCCTCGGCCGGTCCGTCGAACTTCGGCTCGGCGACCTGCGACGCCACCAGGTCGGGGAAGGGGTAGCCGGGCCTGACCACGCGGTACAGGCCGGCCACGGTCGCCAGGTAGTGCCGCAGCAGCCGCTCGACGGCGGCTCGCTCGGCGGCGGCGCCGTCCTCCTCCTGGACCAGTTGGCGCGCGAACAGCCTCAGCAGGTCGTGGTACTGGTAGCGGCCGGGGTACGGGCAGGAGAGCAGTCCCAGATCGGTCAGTGACTCGGCCAGCCGCTCGGCCACCTGCTCCGGCAGTGCCAGTAGCACCGCGGCGGCCGCCGAGGACACGCCTGGGCCGTCCGGCAGCGCCAGCAGCCGGAACGCGCGGGCGGCCTCGGGGTCGAGCTGGTCGTAGCTGAGCCGGAACGAGGCGGCGACAGCCAGCTCGCCGGTCTCCAGTTCGGCCAGCCGCCGGCGTTCGGAGGCCAGTCGGGCGACCATGTGCGACAGCTGCCAGGTCGGGCGGGCGGCCAGCCGGGATGCCGCGGTCCGCACCGCCAGCGGCAGGAACCCGCAGGCCTCCGCCAGCAGGCGGGCCGCATCGGGCTCGGCGGCCACGCGCGACTCCCCGGCGATCGCCGCGAGCAGCCGCACCGACTCCTCCAGCGCCAGCGGCTCCAGGTTCACCTGACGCGACATCGGCATCCCCGCCAGATACGCCCGGCTGGTCACCAGCACCGCGCACGACCGGCTGCCGGGCAGGAGCGGCCCGATCTGGAAGGTGTCGCGGGCGTCGTCCAGCAGTATCAGCACCCGCAGGCCCGCCGCCCGGGACCGGAACAGCGTGGCTCGTTCCGTGGTCCCCTGCGGGATCGCCGCGTCGGCCACGCCCAGCGCGCCGAGGAAGGCGGCCAGCACCTCGCCGGGGTCGGCCGGAAAGGCACTGGCCCCGTGGAGATTGACGTACAGCTGACCGTCGGGGTACTGGTCGCACACGGCATGGGCGACATGCACGGCGAGCGTGGACTTGCCCACCCCGCCCATACCGGACACCCCCACCACCGGCATGGCCGGGCCGTCGGAGGTCAGGTCGGCGCACATGGCCCGGCCGAGTTCGTCCCGGCCGGTGTAGTCGGCGATGTCGGCAGGCAACTGCGCCGGGGCGAACGAGGCGGAACCGGTCGGCCCGGCACTCGCGTCGAGGGCCGGCGCGGGCAGCACAGCCGGCGCGGCCAGCTTCGGATCGCCCGACAGAATTCCCTGATGAAGCTCGCGCAGGCGTGGCCCCGGGTCGACCCCCAGCTGCTCCATGAGCGCGCGGCGGGCGTCGGCGAACACTCCCAGCGCCTCGGCCTGCCGTCCGCTGCGGTACAGCGCCAGCATCAGCAGCTCCCGCATCGGCTCCAGCAGCGGATGCTGATTGACCCACACGGTCAGCTCACCGATGACACCCGCGTGCCTCCCCGCCTCCAGCTCCGTCTCCAACCACGCCTGGACGGCGTTCAGCCGCCGTTCGACGAGCCGGGCCCGATGGGCCTGGGCGAAGGGTCCCGGCAGTCCCGCCAGCGGCTCGCCGTTCCACAGCTCGCACGCCTCCTTCAGCAGCCCGACGGCCCCGACCGTGTCCCCCAGGGTGCGGGCCCGGCCTGCCGCCGTGACCAGCTTCTCGAAGACTTCGACGTCCACGGACTCCGCGGGCAGTCGCAGCACGTAGCCACTGCCCGAGGACACCAGAATCGTCGGATGCCCCCGGTCCGCCTCCAGCACTCGCCGCAGCCGCGAGACGTAGGTGCGCACGACGGTGGCAGCGCGGGCCGGAGGGTCTTCCCACAGGGCGTCGAGGAGCTCGCTCACGGAGACGATCCGGCGCGCCCGCAGCGCCAACGCAGCGAGCAGCGCCCGCTGTTGGGGGGGACCGAGGTCCAGCTCGGTCTCCCCGAGCCAGGCCTGCACCGGCCCGAGCAGGCACAGGCGCAGCTGTTCCCCGCCACCCGCGGTTGACGCACCGTGAGGCTCTGCGATGTCCATCACCGTCAGACGGTAGTGCAGTCGGACGGACCGCAACGTCGAGCCCGCCGACTTCCCGTCACCGGCGGCGGACCGGGACGTCCGCCGTCCCGCATCGTCGGCGGGGTCCTGTCGGTCACGTGTCCTCGCGCATTCGATCTGCCGCACGCACGCGCGGAAACGGTCACGTCACGGATCGTCCTACCAAGGGGGCCGACAATGCAAGCCGCGCCGGGTGGAACGAGCGCCGGCGGCAGTGCCGATAGCAGTGCCGGCAGCAGTGCCGGCGGCGGCGCTGGGCGCAACGGTTTCTGGGTGCGGTGGCCGGGGCACCGGTGGGGTCGCTGCGGATCCATCAATCTTTTGTTGACCGGAAGCGGCTAGCTTGCGCCGGGTGCGCATGTCCGCCGAGCCGTCGGCGGGCATGGGGAACTCCTGCGGCGTCAGCCGACCGCAGGAGCAGGAATGACGGTGTCGCGTGCGGTCGATGCCTTGCCGACCGGTCCTGACGGGGTGCCGCCGCCCAGGGGCGGCGGGCGCGCCGTCCAGCGCAACGAAAGGAACCCAGCGCCGTGCTGAAGTATGCCGAGGACGTTCGTACGACCCGACCGATCCCGGTGGCCGTTCACGCCCTGGACCCGCTCTCCCGGGCCGGAGTGATGAGCTACCTCCGGCAGTGTCCGGAGATCTCGCTCGCGGACGACGACCACCAGGCCGGCGCCGGCGTGGCTCTGCTGATCGCCGACACCTTCGACGAGACGGCCCTGACGAGCCTGTCCCGGCTCGTGCGAGTCGAGGGGACTCGCGTGGTGCTGGTCCTGGAGCGGATCCAGGAGTCGGAGCTGCTCAACGTCGTCTCCCTCGGTGTGACCACGATCTTGTGGCGCCGCGAGGTGACGGGCGAGCGATTGCGCCAAGCCGTCCTCACCGCCGACCGGGGCCACGGCGACCTCCCCCCCGACCTGCTGGGGAAACTGATCGGCTGCATGGGCCGCCACCGGAGCACCGAAGGCCCGACCCGGGAGAACACCCCCCTCGACTTCGGCCTGATGCCACGCGAGGTCGACGTCCTGCGCCTGGTGGCCGACGGCATGGACACCGGGGAGATAGCGGTCAAGCTCCTGTATTCGGAGCGGACGATCAAGAACATCCTCCACACCGTGACAACGCGCTTCCAACTGCGCAACCGCGCCCACGCGGTGGCCTACGCGCTGCGCGAAGGCTATATCTAGCGGGTCCGGTGCGTGATCCTGGTCGAAAGCTCGAAGAGAGGAAGGGCGGAAGAGAGGGAGTGGAACGAACAATTCGGTCCACTCCCTCCAGAGGCGTCAGCCTCCTCGGGACACGGGAAATCCGCACGAATTCCCCGGGCCGCTCGCGGGCGGCAACCCTCCGGCGCCCACCTTCTCCGTGTAGGCCCAGGTCAGGGAGCTGTCCCCGGCCTGGGCCCTTGTCGTTTCTGCGATCCGCCAACGGTCTCGCCCGGTCTGAATCCGGGGTCCCGCAGAAGTTGATCTCCCGAATATCACCCGGATGATCATGGAGGCATCGCGGGCCGGATGCCCAAGTGAGGTGCGGAGGGTCCTCGGCACGGGCGGTGTGGCGCCCGTGCCGGCGGGGTTCCCTGTTGCCGGCCCGCCTTGGTGACCGTTGACTGATTGATCTGTCCTGACAGGCGGCACTCAGTTCTCGGTTCGGCGCGGTGCTCTGCGCAAGAGCACCGTGGCAGTCGTGGCTGCCAGCAGTACGATCGGTAGCTGGTAGTCGAGCGTCACGATGGCGCTCGGCTGAGCCGATACGAGCGCGGCTGCATATACGCCGAGGGGGATCAGGTAGACACCGGTCGCGATCGTCCAGCGCGGATCGCCGGTCGCCATTGTTGCCCGCAGGGCGAGCAGCAGGAACCCGATCGTCGCGATCAGCGGCAGTATGGACAGCGCAGTGAACGAGCCCGGGACGGTGGGGCCCTGATGGTTCGACGGACTCAGGGTGGGCAGCAGAGTCCTGCCATAGGAGGTGAACGCGGCCTCCAGCAGCGGGAGCGTCAGCCACCACCACGACCGCCGGGGTAGCGGGCCGCGGCCCCGCCTGCGCCTGGCCAGGACCGCCGAACCCACCGCGATCACCCAGAACTGCGAGGGGCCCGCGCTCAGCCAGAAGTTGATGGCCGAAGACGACGACACCTCGACCAGTCTGGAGGAGAAGACCCCGGCCAGAAAGTTCGTACCGTGCTCGGGCAACAGCAGCGCCTGATAGGTCGTCAGTGCCGCTGCGATTGCCGCCGCCACTGCCGCGATGCCCATCCGGCCGAGCAGTACCGCGCCCACGACCGGCAGCGTGGCCAGCAGGATCGGCAGCTGCGGCTGCTGGGCGGTCCAAAGGGCACCCAGCAGCGACCCGGCCCGTGTGAGTACCAGGAGGAACAGGCCGAGTTGCAGGCCGTCCGCCCACGCCGGGACCTGGTCCAGCCGGCTGCGGAGGCGGGTCAACATCCCGGCGTCCAGCAGGCTCGCCGACTCGCGCAGCGAGGGCAGCCGCCGCGACGGGTGCCTCTCCATCAGTGTGCCGAGCAGTTCGCCACCGTGGCGCTCCCGGTACTGCGCGGGATAGCCAAGCAGCATCACCTGGTACCACCGCTCCACCCAGCTCTTCCCCTGCGGGCCGTTGCCGGTCATGCGATCACCGTTCCCCCTCCGGCCACGGCCGGTCTCGTGCCGCGCGCCGCGCGCTTCGGCGTACTTGTCCGCTCCATCACCACAGCCGCAGCCGCAGCGAGCCGCCCGGCCTCCTCCTGTACGGCCCCGCGCCCGGAGTCCGTGACCCGGAAGTAGCGCCGTGACCGGCCCGCGACGACCTCCTCACGGTCCACCTCGATCAACCCCTCGTCCGTCATCCGCTCCAGCGCCCCGTAAAGGGTGCCGACGGCGAGGTTGACTCGCCCCCCGGACTGTTCCTGCGCCCGCTTGATGACCGCGTAGCCGTGCAACGGCCCATCCAGCAGCGCGGCGAGGATGAAATATGTAGCCTCACTCATCACGCTCCGTCGTCTGCTCACACTCCCGACCATATATCGACTGTCGAAGTATAGGAAGAGCCCTGGGGCGGCTTCGCCGCGGCCGGGCAGGTCGGTTGGTGGTTGTGACGGATCGCGCTGGGGCATGAGCGGGTCCTCCTCCTCGGTGGGTGCCAGAGGTGGTGGGCACGAGGTCGGTGGGCGACGGCCCTTCCCCGGACCGCGGCTACCTCGCCCGCTTCCAGGCCAGGACGGCCCGGGCGTACCCGGCGGCAGTGCGTGACTCATCAGTGGTGCCTCTCTGGTGGCGCGGACCCGTTCCCGCCAGGATCACCCAGGGGAGCGTGGCCGGGTGGGGGTTCGGCTGCGGAAGCTGGTGGCCCAGTGCCACGCGTTTGCCTTGTTCCGGTGGTACTGGGCGTCAACTTCCAGGGGCGCGAAGTCGGCTTGCCGAGCGACCCGTTCGGCCTTGTGGAACGTCAACCTGGCTCTCCGCCAACGGGCCTGCTCCGGTTGGTGCGGCGTACCGGGGGCACCTGGTCATCGGGTGCGGCGCGGTGCCTTCGCGGGTGGCGAAGCGCAGCTGCACCCGGAGCCAGACGGGCATCGTCAGCACGGGGTCCGCCTCCTCGGCGGGCCCGTGGCGGATGAGGCGGGCCAGGAGTGCCTGATCGATCGTCACCAGCTCGTCCAGCCGGGCCGGATCCGTCGGCTGCTGGTCCAGGGTGCCCACGATGTGCTCCAGGTCCCGGAGCGCAGTCGCGTGGTTGAACGGCTGCTGCAGCGTGGCGCCGACCACCGGTGTCCGCGTCTGCCTGGTCACCGCCCCGCCACCGCCCGCGCGGCGTCCTCGTAGCGCATGAGGGCCATGAAGGTCTCTGCGCTGTGGTGCGTGGGGAACCTCCGGACCACCTCGCCGTCCGTCTCCCACGCCGCGTTCTGGTGGTTGATGATGGCCCACGGGCGTCGGCCGTGCTCGTCCGGCGGCAGCTGCGCCGCCTCGTAGCGTGCGGCGATCAGGTGCTCGGGGTGAGCGGCCACTGCCCATCCGAGGCGCCCGCGCCCGTCCGGCGTGTACCGGTGCCCGGCCGGCACCAGGCGCCCGTCAGTGTCACCGCAGTGCACGCAGGCCCGGCCGTGCAGCTGGGCGTCAGTCAGAGTCAGGTTCGCAGGCGGCAGCCCGATGGGCTGCGGCTGCGCGAGCGCCGCAAGTTCTGCCATATCAAGGACGGTAGAGAGCCACTGGAACCGCCCTCAACGAGTGTGTACAAACGTGCACTTGTTCATCCGAGTGCGCTGATCGCGTTCGAGATGAGGGCCTGAGCGGATGCCCCGTAGACAGCGAGGTCCGCGAGCTGGGCGAAGGTCTCGGCGTACATGCCGATCTCGTTCGGCTGAGTGATCGTCAAGTGTGCTGAGATCAGTTCCACGTTGACGAGTTCGTCGTCGAACATGAAGAAACTCTCAGTGGGCCAGAGTGCGGAGCGGTCCGTGGCGACGGGGATGATGCCGAGGCTGATGGCCGGCGATGCCGTCACTGCGAGTAGATGCCCGAGCTGGGCGACCATCGTTTCCGCGCTGCCGATCTGGTACCGCAACACGCTCTCCTCCAGGAGGATCGCGAACCGCCGGTTGCCGCGGTGCAGCACCTGCTGCTTCCCGACCCGGACGTGCACGGCTGCCTCAAGGTCGTCCACCAGACCACGCCGGTCGCGAATCGCGGTCAGTACTGCCGTGATGTAGGCGGCGGTCTGCACAGGGCCGGGGATCAGCCATGAAGAGTAGAAGCGGTACCGCCGCGTTCGTTCCCAGATCGGCACAACGGCCTCTTGGGCGTGCTTCAGGCCGGAGCGCTCCAGCCGACGCCACTCGACATAGGTTCCCTCGATGCCCCGGGCCGTGGCGATCAGGTCGGCGGCCTGTCCCGGTACGCCGCACGCCAGGGTCCAGGTTCGGATGTCGCCATCCGACGGTGAGGTCCGGCCGTGCTCGATTCGCGAGCACTTCGACTCGTGCCACCCGGCCACGACGGCCAACGCCCGCGCGGTGAGTCCGGAGTCCTTCCGGATCTCGCGCAGGCGCCGGCCCAGGTCATGCTTCGCCTGCTGAATGTTGGAGTAGGGCGACTGGCTCATGAATCGCTCAGGTCGGCCGGTACTCCGAGTGCGGCACAGCCCGCTCCCAGACCGTTTCGAACGCGGAGGTGCAGAGCTTCACGATGCTCGGGTCCGTGGTGACCTCGGTTTCGATCCAGTCGCCGACCCCGTTGAAGTGATTGATCAGAGCGGTCTCCTGGTCGAAGAGCCAGAAGTCGTTGCCGGGCAGCGCGATGTTGGTCGCGCGCCGCCGGGGCAGCCAGCGCACCTCCTCGCCCGCAGCGATGTTGTGCTGCTCGGTGATGTCGAACTCGAAGCGGGTGTAGTCGCTCAGCGGCTCGGAGACGATGCGGGCCCGATGAACCTGGACACCGCGGGCCGCAGCCTGACGCACGAGGTCGCGCCACGCCACGCTGTCGGGGTCGTCCAGCTCGATGCGGCCGGCGCTCCACGCGATGAACGTGGGCTCGTCCCGCATGTAGCCGTCGCGCATCTCCAGGTGCACGGCAGACCGCCGGCACCCGCCGAACAGTCCATCAAACGTCGTCGGGTCGGCCACCGCTCACCTCCGGGAAAAACGGCATCATGCGCTTGGGGAATTCGATCACGGTCTCGTGGTCCGGCAGGTCGAGCTGAGCGAGGCGCTCAGCGTCGAGGACCTTCCAGCCCTGGATGAGGTAGTTGTCCGTCACGTCGTCGTAGTAGAGCGTCGGAGAGCCACCGTTCGGGGACTCCGGGTCCTTGCCCAGCTTGTGCAGTGCCACGATGACCTCCAGCTGCGGGACAGACGATCTCTGTTCCCAGACTCGGGTGTTGAAGCGTCAGAACACCAGCAGCTTGCGCGAACTTGCACGAACCGTAGCGCTCCTGGAGTCAGCTGAGTGCCGCTGTGACGAAGCCGCCCGGGTCGGCCGAAGCCGAGCGCGGCGTCGGTGGTTCTGCTCGCGGGTCTGGCCGCAGCTCGTGCTCGACCGCGATCAGGCGCTCCTCGATGCCGCCGAGCCGGGCGACCGTGCCCTCGTGCCCCGGAGTCCTGGCGCCCGGGGTTGGCCGGCCGTGCCGTTCCAGCCAGGTCATGGGTAGACCACAGTTGACCACATGCATACCACCACATACCTTAGGTGCGATGGCGCTCGCTGGGCATACCCGTCGTCTCGCCCTGAGGGGCGGGGCGGCGGTGCCTGGCGGCGAGAGGAGTCAAGGAAAGGACGGCCTCCTATGTCAGGCATCCGGATCTCGTTTCTGCAGGGGCAGGCCGACCAGCCGCAGGCGTTGGAGCGGGTGGCGGCTCATGTGCGTGGGCAGCTTGGTGGGGTTGCGGTCGAGCCGTTGCGGGGGGCTGTGCGACCGCTGTTCGCGGCGATCGGTGCTTCGTTTGCTGCGTTGGCCGTGCCGGTTCAACTCCTGCGGGAGCAGGGGGTGGTGGCGCAGCGGGTGCTTGCTGACGAGGTGATGGAGGGGACGGCGGGGTTCGGTGCCGATCTGTTGCTCGGGGTTTCGCAGGGGGGACGCAGTTCGGAGACCATTGCGGCGTTTCGGGAGGCGCGGGGGGTGGTGAGTGTGGCGGTCCTCAATGTGCTGTCGTCTCCGCTGGGCGAGCTTGCGGACGTCGCCGTCGATCTCGGCAACGAGCCGGATTCGTACGCCTCGACCGTCGGGTTCACCGGCACCGTCGTCGCGCTCGACCTGATCGCCGGTGCGATCATCGGCCGGGATGCGGCCGACGACCCCTGGGACGGCATCGCGGAGCGGGTGCGGGCCGTGCGGGTGGCGGCGGCCGGGGTGGTCGACGGGCTGCGGGTGCGGGCTGCCGCGTGCGTGGCCTGCGATGTGGTGGCCTCGGGGGCGTCGCGGGCCTCCGCCGAGGAGGGGGCGCTGCTGTTGCGCGAGGTGGTCCGGATGCCCGCGACCGCGTGCGTCACCCGGAACTACCTGCACGGCGAGATGGAGTCGGCCGGCGGCACCCTGCACGTGGTGTTCGGTGACGGGCGCGAGGTCGAGCTCGCCCAATCGCTCGCGGCCGCCGGCCATCTCACCCTGCTGGTGACGACGGGTCTGGTCGAGCCGGGGGAGGGGCTCGGCGTGGTCCGGCTGCCGGAGGTCGCGCCGGCGGTGCGGGTGGTGCTGGAGACCGTGGTGATACAGGAGTTGGTGGTGGCGCTCAGTGAGGAGCGCGGGGTGCCGATCGAGTCCTTCGTGTTCGCCAACTCCGACACCAAGGAGGGCGGCGTGGACCTCGCCGACTTCTTGCTCCCCTCCCCGGTCCCGGAACTCGGCTGACGGCGGCATCGCACAAGTCGGTCCGGACCGGCCTGAATCCGGTCTGGCCCGACTCCGGCCCGACTCCGGCCTGACTCCGGCCCGGCCCGACTCCGGACCGGCCCGTGCGGTGCGCCGCGGTCACCCGGTGATGCGGTCCAGGCCCTGGCCGATCGCGAGGTGGACCGCGCCGAGCAGTGTCGCGTGGTGGCCCAGCGCGCCGACCGTCACCTCGGTGTCCCAGGCCAGTGTCTGGATGGTGCGGCGCACCTCGGGGACCACCAGCTGGTTCTGTCCGACGCCGCCGCCCAGCACGATCAGGCCGGGGTCGATCACCGACAGCACGGACACCGCCAGGCCGCCGATGTCCCTCCCGTGCTGGTCCACCAGCGCCCGCGCGTCGGCGTCACCGCGCGCCGCCGCGTCGAAGAGCGCCTGCGCGTCCGACGGCGCGGGCCCGCGCCGTTTCGGCCAGGCCGCGGCGCAGCGGCGCATCAGCGCGTCGGAGCCCAGGTACTCCTCCAGCCCGGCGCGCTTGGGGGTCGCCCCCGGCGCCCAGGGGAAGGGGCCCATCGCGACCTCGCCCGCCGCGCCGTGCGCGCCGCGCAGCAGGCGGTCGCCGACCACGATGCCGACGCCGATCTTCACCCCGATCTGCAGGTAGGCGAACATCTCGTGGCCGCGGGCGACGCCGATCCGGTGTTCGGCCAGGGCCGCGCAGTTGACGTTGTTCTCCACCGTGACCACCGCGCCCTCGGGCACCTTCAGCAGGGTCGCCAACTGCTGGACACCGTCGAGGAGTTGATTGGATCCGGGGTGATGGATCGGCAGTGTGGGCGCGGCGATCACCACGGCGAGCAGTTCACCGCTGGTGTCGCCGACCTCGGCCCGGACCTGCTCGGTGAGGGCGATCGCGGCGCTGGACGCCGCCTCGGTGACATTGAGGTTGTGGGTGGGCAGCGCCTCGGTGCGCGAGGCGATCCGGCCGCCGTCCAGGGTGTGCGCGGCCACCCGCAGCCGGGTGGCGCCGACCTCGATGCCCAGCACGTGGCCGGCCGCCGGTGACATCGCGTAGAGCACCGCGCTGCGCCCGGTCGGCCCCCGTGAGGTGCCACGGCTCTCGACCAGGCTCAGCTTGAGCAGATCCGCTATGGCCACCGACATGGTGACTTTGGACAGGCCCAGGGCCTCTCCCAGGGCCGGCCGGCTGGCGGGATCGCCCACGGCCAGCGCCCGCAGCACGGCCCGGGCGCTGTCGGTCAGTTCGTAGCGCTCCGTGGTCGGCGCCGTGGTCATCCGCTACTCCTCCGTCTGCGGGTCGTCAGTGACCGAAAGGTTACCGAGCCGACCTTGTCGCCCAACTCATACTTAGTTAACCTGGCGAACGTCCAGCCGTTCTGAACTTCCCCGCCCATGGCGGTGGGCCACTGGCCGGACCGTCGGGCACGGCATTGATTATGCCCTACTGACCTGCATTTACCACAGACTGACGGGACTTGGCCGGACTCGGCCAGGCGGATGCGTCTCTGCTCCCTGTCGAAGCACATGGCAACTGAGAGTTCGGTGAAAGATCTTATGCGACCCCTCGATACCCAAGGAGTCCCCGCCGCGACCGAGGCCACCACCGAGGCCACGACGGACGCCGCCGCCGAGGCCACCACGGACGCCGCCGTCGAGGCAGCCACGGACGCGACCACGGACGCCACCACCGACGCCGCCACCGAGGCGGTCGGCATCGACATCGGCGGCACCAAGACCCACCTCGCCGTCGGCCGTCCCGAGGCCGTCACCCGTGAGCGGACCGTCCCCACCGGCAGCTGGCGCACCCGCTCGCCGCAGCGGGACGCGGCGGCGCTCGCCGGTCTGGTCCGCGAGCACTTCGGTGAGCAGGCTCTCGGCCTGCCGCTCGCGGTAGGCGGGCACGGCTGCGACAGCACCGCGCAGTGCGTGGCCATGGAGCAGGAGCTGGCGGCCCACTTCACGGGCCCGATCCGGGTGGTCAACGACGCGGAACTGATGCCCTGGTCGATGGGCGTGTCCGGCGGAATCGGCGTGGTCTCCGGCACCGGGGCCATCGCAGTGGCCCGCGACCCGCAGGGCGCCCTGGTGGCCTGCGGTGGCTGGGGCTGGCTGCTCGGCGACGAGGGCGGGGCGTCCGGCATCGTCCGCGAGGCGACCCGCGCGGTGCTGGCCGAACTGGACGCCGACCGCCGGCACGACCCGCTGGTGCCGCGGCTGCTCGCCAGTCTCGGCGCGGCCGACGGGCCCGGGCTGGCGATGGCACTGACCCTGTCCAGCTCCGCGGACGCCTGGGGCAGCCACGCCGGCGAGGTGTTCGCCGCCGCCGACGAAGGCTCGCCCGTCGCCCTGCGGGTGATCGAGCAAGCGGCCGCCCACCTGGCCGGCCTGGTCGGTCAACTGCTGGGACGCGGCATCATTGCCGGACAGGTGGTCGCCGGCGGTGCGGTCATCCAGTCCCAGTCGCTGCTGCGCTCCCGCTTCACCGGCCTCCTCGCGGCGGAGTTCCCCGAGATCACCGTGTCCGTCCTGGACCGCCCCCCGGTGATCGGCGCACTCGTACTGGCCGCCGCGAACGCCCACTCGCACGCCGTTGCCCCACACGTCCCCCCGCACACACCCCCGCACACCCCCTCGCCCGTCCTCCCGCACACCCCCACGCTCACCGCTTCGGAGGCCCGCTCATGACCGCTCCCCTCGGCAGCCCGCTCGACGCCCCCGGCTCGCCCTCCCGCCGACGCTTCCTGATCGGCGGCCTCGCCGCCGGCGCCACCGGCCTGCTCACGGCCTGCAGCGTGACGGGGGTCTCCGCGCCCAAGGGTGCGAGCGGCAAGGGCACCGGCACCGTCAACGTGCTGTTCATGCAGCAGGCCGGCTACAGCAACAAGGACATCGACGCGATGACCGCCGGCTTCACCCAGCAGAACCCCGGCATCAAGATCGTCCCCTCCTACGTGGCCTACGAGGCGCTGCACGACAAGACCGTCACCGCCGCCGCGGCCGGGACGTACGACGTGGTGCTGATCGACGTGATCTGGCCCGCCGAGTTCGGCAGCAAGTCCATCGTCGCCGACCTGACGTCCCGCTACCCGGCCGCCTGGCAGCAGTCGATGCTCGGCGGCGCGCTGCTCACCGCCGAGTACGACCACAAGTTCTACGGTGTGCCGTGGGGCATGGACACCAAGTTCTTCTACTACAACCAGGCGCTCCTCACCCAGGCCCAGGTCGACCCGGCCTCGATGGACACCTGGAGCGGGGTGCTCGACGCCGCCCGCGCGATCAAGCGCACCGGCGCGGTGCAGTACCCGCTCGCCTGGAGCTGGTCCCAGGCCGAGGCCATCATGTGCGACTACACCCAGCTGGTCGGGGCGTTCGGCGGCAGCTTCCTGGACGCCTCCGGCAAGCTCGTGATCAACCAGGGCGGCGGCGTCGAGGCGCTGGACTGGATGCGCAGGACCATCGTCGACGGGCTCAGCAATCCCGCCTCCACCACCTTCCTGGAACAGGACGTGGAGAAGACCATGAACAACGGTCAGGCGGCGATGGGCCTGAACTGGACCTACTACCTGGGCTCCGCCAACACCCCCGCCAACTCGAAGGTGGTCGGCCAGATCCACGTCGCGCAGACGCCGGCCGGGCCCACCGGCAAGCGCCCCGGCGTCAACGGCGCGATGGCGCTCTGCGTCTCGGCGGGGAGCCGGAACCAGGACGCCGCCTGGAAGTACATCGAGTGGATCACCGCCGAGGCCCAGGTCGACCCCTTCGCCGCGGACACCCTCCCGGTCTGGCGCTCCTCGTTCACCACCCCCTCGGTGACCGCCACCGCGCCGGAGACTTTCGCCGCCGCCGCCAAGCAGTTGGACGACATGATCCTGCGCCCGCAGGTGGCCAACTACAACGCCATCTCGAAGGTCGTCCAGGTCGAGCTGCAGAACGCGCTGCTCGGCCGCAAGACCCCGCAGCAGGCACTGGACGACGCGGTCCAGGCCGCGGCCCCGCTGATGGGAGGCTGACCCGTGGCCCTCGCACAACTGGACCGCGCAGGCGGGACGAAGAACGCCCCGCCGAGGCCGCGCAAGCCCCTCTCCCAGGGCCGGCTCGCCGCCCTGCTGCTGATCCCCGCCGCCGTCGTGGTGTTCGGCATCATCCTCTACCCGATCGCCCGCACCGTCCTGATCTCCTTCTTCGACGTCAACAGCGCGGTGGCGACCAGCACACCGTTCACCGGGTTCGGCAACTACACCGAGATCTTCGCCAGTGCCGACTTCTGGGCCTCGATGGGCCGCACCGTCTACTTCACGGTCGCCTCCACCAGCCTGGAACTCGTCCTGGGCCTGGGCCTGGCCCTGCTGATGGACCAGAAGCTGCGGATGCGCTGGCTGTTCCGCGCCATCGTGGTGCTGCCCTGGGCGCTGCCCACCGTCGTCAACGGCGCCATGTGGCGCGGCGTCCTGAACGCCCAGTACGGCTCGCTCAACGCCCTGCTGACCCAGCTCCACCTGATCCCCGCCTACCACTCCTGGCTCGGCACCCCGGCCGGCGCGCTCAACATGCTGGTCCTCGCCGACGTCTGGAAGACCACCCCCCTGGTGGCGTTCTTCCTGCTCACCGGCCTGCAGTCGATCCCGAAGGAGATCTACGAGAGCGCCCGGGTGGACGGCGCGGGACCGCTGCGCTCGTTCTGGTCGATCACCGCTCCGCTGCTGATCCCCAGCGTCTCGATCGTCCTGGTGCTGCGCACCATCGACGCCTTCAAGGTCTTCGACCTGGTCTACGTCCTGACCGGCGGCGGACCCGCCAACGGGACCCAGACGATCGCCTTCTACACCTACGTCCAGGCCTTCTCCGACCAGCGCTTCGGCTTCGGCTCCGCACTGGCGAACGTGATCGTGGTCTGCATCCTGCTGCTCAGCGCGGTCTACCTGCGCGCGCTGCGCCGCAACGAGATGAGTCTGATGTGAAAACCAGCAAGCGGTTCCAGATCTTCATCCACAGCGCGGCACTGCTGGTCGCGATCCTCATCCTGGCGCCCTTCCTCTGGATGGTCACCGCCAGCGTCACGCCCCCCGGGGCGCTCACCGCCCGTCCCTACCACTGGATTCCGCAGCACCTGGACTTCAGCCGCTACAGCCAGATCCTGCACGGACAGGGCAAGGACGTCGCCGCCGCGTTCAGGGACTCGGTGATCAACTCGACCATCGTGGCCACCGGAACGGTGCTGCTCTCGATGACGGTCGGGATCTTCGGCGCCTACGCCTTCGCGATGCTCCGGTTCCGGTTCCGCCGGGCCACCATGATGGTCTTCCTGGCCACCTACATGCTCCCGCCGATCGCCCTGCTGGTGCCGCTCTACCTGACGATGAGCGCGCTCGGGCTGCTCGACACCGACCTCGGCCTGATCATCATCTACTGCTCCTACGTCACACCGTTCGTGCTGTGGATCCTCAGCAACTACTTCGTCACCATCCCGGCGGAGTTGGAGGAGGCGGCCCGGGTGGACGGCTGCTCCCGGATGGGCGCCCTGTTCCGGGTCATCCTCCCCGCCGCCCGGCCCGGACTGTTCGCCACGATCATGTTCGCCTTCATCCTGGCCTGGGACGAGTTCCTCTACGCCCTCATCTTCACCTCGACCGGTGCCAAGACCATCCCGGTGGCGATCGCGGACTTCACCGGCCGCTACAGCACCGACTTCGGCCTGGTGGCCGCTGGCGGCCTGATCGCCTCGGTGCCGCCGGTCCTGCTCGCCATCGCCTTCCAGCGCTTCGTCGTGGGCGGGCTCTCCGCCGGCGCCGTCAAGGGGTGACCGTCGCGGGCCGGGTATGACCCGGCCCGCAGCAGTACCGGCAGTACCCGACAGCAGTACCGGCAGCAGCAGTTACCGCCAGCAGCAGTACCCCAAAGCAGTACCAGCAGCAGTACCAGCAGGTGCACGGCCTTGCTCACCCGCGCTCGCACCCGTCGCCTCGACGGGAGAGCGCCCACTTTCAAGGAGCCGAGTATGGAACCGCATGCGTACCCCTGGTCCGGCACCGTCTTCGTCGACGGCCGCTTCCGCGAACCCGAGGGCGGTGGACTGCTCGACGTGCGCGACAAGTCCACCGACGAGGTGATCGCCACCGCCGGCAGCGCCTCGGCCGCCGACGTGGACGCGGCCGTCGCCCGCGCCGTCACCGCCCAGCGCGACTGGGCCGCCCGCGGCCACACCGAGCGCGCGGCCCTGCTGCGCCGGGTCGCGGCGCTGCTCGAAGCCGACACCGCGATGGCCGAGTTGATCATGCGTGAGACCGGCAGCATCGCCGGCAAGGCGCACTACGAGATCTCCGCGGCGGTCGGCGAACTGACCGAGGCCGCGGCGCTGGCGGCCCGGCCGCTGGGGGAGGTGCTGCGAAGCGACCACGCCGGACGCGACTCGGTCTGCGAGCGCATCCCGGTCGGCCTGGTCGCCGCGATCACCCCCTGGAACTTCCCCCTGGTCCTCGGCATGCGGGTGATCGCCCCCGCGCTGGCGCTGGGCAACGCCGTGCTGCTCAAGCCCTCGCCGGAAACCCCCGGTTGCGGCGGCCTCGCCATCGCCGCACTCTTCGAGCGGGCCGGGGCGCCGGCCGGGATCCTGCAGGTGCTGCCCGGCGGTGAGGAGGCCGGCCGCCGCCTGACCAAGCACCCCGAGGTGGCGATGGTGCACTTCACCGGCTCGACCACGGTCGGCCGGGAGATCGCCCGCAGCGCCGGCTCGCTGCTCAAGAAGACCTCACTGGAACTGGGCGGCAACAACGCCCTGTTGGTCCTGGAGGACGCCGACCTCGACCAGGCCGCCATGATCGGCGCCTGGTCCAGCTTCCACTACCAGGGCCAGACCTGTATCAGTGCCGGCCGCCACATCGTCGACCGCACCGTTGCCGACGCCTACCTCGACAACCTCACCGCCCGGGCCGCGGCCATCACCGTGGGCGACCCGTTCCGCGAGCAGACCGGCCTCGGCCCGATCATCAACGACGCCCAACTGGCCAGGGCCCAAAGCCTGTTGGCGGACGCGGTGGCCGCCGGGGCACGGGTGCTGACCGGCGGGACCGCCGACGGCAGGTTCTTCCGCCCCACGGTGGTGGTGGACGTCGACCCCGGCTGCGCGCTGTGGACCGAGGAGATCTTCGCGCCCATCGCGCCGGTCGCCGTCGTGGACGGCGTCGACGAGGCCGTCGCCCTCGCCAACGACACCCGCTACGGACTGGTCGGCTCGGTCCTCGGCGCGGACGTGCACCGGGCCACGGCCGTCGCCCGCCGGCTCACCTGCGCCATGGTCCACGTCAACGACGCCACCCCGCAGGACGAGGCGCTCGCGCCGTTCGGCGGGATCGGCGACTCCGGCCTCGGCGGCCGGGCCGGCGGCGACGCCAATCTGGAGGAGTACACCGAACGCCAGTGGCGCACCGTCACCAGCAGCCCGGTGCACTACCCGTACTGACCGGTATGCTTCTCAACTACCTTGCTTTGCACCGGTCTTGACGTTCAATAGCCCCGACGCGCAACTGCCTCAACTCCCCGCGGGTGCTTCCTCCCCGCCGATCATCCCCGCCGCCGCCACGCCCTCGCCGGGTGCTGTCGCGCGCTGCCCTCCGCCGACGGCCGTGGCCGCCGACCCCGACACCCACATGTCCTGCAAGGAGAGACGTCGTGAACAACCACTCCGCAGCACCGCACCATGACGCCGGCCACCCCCTGGACCCGGTCCGCGCCGAGGAGTTCGGTGTCGGCCGCGCGGTGCTGGCCGAGCACGGACTGCTGGGCCCGAACACCCGGTTCGCCTACTTCGGACTGGAGGAGCCGCCCAAGGACGCCGTCCTCGCCCACCCGGTCGGCGCCCCCGTCCGGCGCTCGCTGCGCGCCCTGCTGATCGACACCGTCACCGGGGCGTCCGCCGACGTGGTGGTCTGCCTCGGCGACCGAAGCATCACCTCGCACCGGGCGATCGACCCGGCGGTCGACGGCCAAGTCCCGATCCTGGACCAGGACTTCGTCCGCGCCGAGGAGATCGTGCACGCGGACGAGGGCTGGCGGGCCGCGATGGCCAGGCGCGGCCTGGGCGACGTCAGGAAGATCCGGGCCTGCCCGCTGACCGCGGGATCCTACGGCCTGGAGGGTGAGCACGGCCGGCGCATCGTGCGGGTGCTGGCCTTCCTGCAGACCGACGAGCACGACCTCGCCTGGGCGCATCCGGTGGACGGCGTGGCCGCGTACGTCGATCTGCTGGAGGGGCGGGTGCTCAAACTGGTCGACGAACTCGACCTGCCGATACCCGCGCAGTGCGGCAACTACGACCTTCCCGAGGTCAGCGGCCCGCCCAGGACCGGCCTGAAGCCCATCGAGATCACCCAGCCCGAGGGGCCCAGCTTCACTCTGGACGGGACCACGCTGGAGTGGCAGAACTGGTCGCTGCGGATCGGGTTCGACGCCCGCGAGGGGCTGACGCTGCATCAGATCGGCTACGACCAGGACGGGCGGCGCCGTCCGATCGTCTACCGCGCCTCGGTCCCGGAGATGGTGGTCCCCTACGGCGACCCCGGCCCGACCCGGTACTGGCAGAACTACTTCGACAGCGGCGAGTACCTCATCGGCCGTCTCGCCAACTCCCTTGAACTGGGCTGCGACTGCCTCGGCGAGATCCGCTACCTGGACGCCGTCGTCGCCGACGACCACGGGCAGCCGCGCGGCATCCGCAACGCGATCTGCATCCACGAGGAGGACGCCGGGATCCTCTGGAAGCACACCGACATCTTCAGCGGATCCGCCCAGACCCGCCGCCAGCGCCGCCTGGTGATCTCCTCCTTCTCCACCGTCGGCAACTACGACTACGGCTTCTACTGGTACTTCTACCTGGACGGCACCATCGAGCTGGAGGTCAAGCTCACCGGCATCCTCTTCACCTCCGCCTACCGCGGCCAGGACTGGCCCTACGCGACCGAGGTGGCCCCCGGCCTGGGAGCCCCGGGCCACCAGCACCTGTTCAGCGCCCGGCTGGACATGACGGTCGACGGCACGGGGAACACCGTCGAGGAGATCGACGTCCACGGTCTGCCGATCGGCCCGGGCAACCCGCACGGCAACGCGATGACCCGCACCATCACGGCGCTGCGGCGCGAGTCCGAGGCGGGACGCCTCAACGCGCCCGAGCGCGGCCGGGTCTGGCGGGTCGTCAACCCGTCCGTCGCCAACGGGCTCGGACAGCCGGTCGGCTTCACCCTCTACCCCCAGCCCAACCCCACCCTGCTCGCCGACCCGCAGTCCCCGCTGTACGGGCGGGCCGGGTTCGCCACCCGCAACCTCTGGGTGACGAAGTACGACCCGGCCCACCGCTACCCGGCGGGCGACCTGGTCAACCAGCACCCCGGCGGCGCCGGCATCCCGCAGTTCACCGCCGGGGACCAGGACCTCCTCGACACCGACCTGGTGCTCTGGCACACCTTCGGGCCCACCCACTTCCCACGCCCCGAGGACTGGCCGGTGATGCCCGTCGACCGCTGCGGATTCACCCTGAAGCCCTCGGGCTTCTTCGACCGCAACCCGGCCCTGGACGTTCCGGCGCCGTCCCGCAGCGCGCACTGCCACGCCGACCCGCAGAACGACTGACCCCGCCGCCCACCCACGACCGCCGAGAGCGTCGGCGGCGCCGGCCACCGGACCCGTTGGGAGAGGTACCCGTCATGCACCTCCTGACGGCCTGGGCCGGCGCCGCCGGCGGCTGCCTCTGCCTGGCGGCCCACCTGCCGGGCCGGCTCCGCAGCTGGGGCCCGCACGCGATCGCCCTCACCGTGATGCTGACGATGCTGCTGCCCGGCTCCACCGCCGTGTCCTGGGCCGCGGCCGGCGCGGTGGCGGCGGCCGCGCTGTGGGTCGCGCTGGCGGCGCCGCCGAACACCGGCTGCGCCGCGTCGGTCCTGGACCTCGCGATGATGTCCCTCATCACGGGCTGCGCCGCGGCGTCCGGCGGCGCCTTGTCGCCCGAGGGGGCGACGGCGTCCATGCCGATGCCGTCCATGCCGATGCCCGCCGCTTCGATGCCGTCCGCTTCGGTGTCGTCGCACTCCCTCGGCCCGGGCTTCGTCCTCCTCCTCATCGCCTGCTGGACCGTCGCCCGATCCGCGCTCCGCCTCGGCTTCCTCTTCGCCGGCCGACCCGCACCCGCGCGGCCTCGGACCGTCCGGACCCGGCTGGGTGACCTGGGCAGCGCCGCGATGATCCTCGGCATGGCCGCGATGCTGCTCTGACCACTCCCGGACCTGTCGGCGCCCGACGGCCCCGATGACCTGCGCGAAGACCAAGTGGTAAGCATTGGTATGCTCGAACCCGATCACGGGAGGAGCAGGTTGGCCATGGACGACACACCCGTCCGGGAGCCCGAGCAGTGGAGTGGCCCGGATCCCTTGTGGTCCCAGACCGCCGACCTGATCCAGCAGGAGATCGCCGCTCGCGGACTGCTCCCGGGTGCCAAGCTGCCGCCCGAGCGCGAGCTGTCCACTCAACTCGGCATCTCCCGCATCACCCTGCGCAAGTCCCTGTCCTCTCTGGCGGAACAGGGCATCGTCACCGCCTCGCACGGCCGCGGCTGGTTCCTCGCGGCCCCCGTGCCGGAACGTGAATGGCCCAACGCCCTGGAGTCCTTCACCACCACCGCGCTGCGCAAGCACCTGCGGCCCAGTTCGATCGTGCTCCGCCAGGAACTGCGTCCGGCCTCGCATGACGAGGCCGAGACCCTGGGCGTCCCGGCCGGCGCACCGCTGCTCCACCTTGAGCGGGTGCGGCTGCTCAACGACGTCAGGATCGCCTCCGAACGCACGCTGCTGGTCGGCGACTGTGCCGCCGCGCTCTCCGGAGCCGATTTCAGCACTGCCTCGCTCTTCGAGGAACTGCGGCTCCAGGGTGTCGAGTTGGCCCGCTCGGAGGCTTCGATCGAAGCCAGGGGCGCGGACGCGCCGCTGGCCGAGCGCCTGGGCATCGAGCCGTCCTCCGCCGTGCTCGTCCTGGACCAGACGATCTACACCCGGGACCAGCGCCCGATCCTCCTCTCGCGGGTCGAGTACAGCGGGGACCGCTACCGTCTTCGGACCACGTTCCACCCACGCTGAGGGGCCGAGGTCGACTCCCCAGCGTGAACTGACGGTCCGTCAGGATGGTTTCCCAGTACCTCTGGTGGGTGGATCGTCTGTCTCCGGAAGGGCGGGGCGTGAGTGTCAGGGGGCCTGCGTGGATGATCACCTGACCGTATACGACATAGCCCGCTGGTTCCCCTCCATCGCCGACCCGCGGAACCTGTGCCGCTCGCAGGCGATGCTCGACGCGATCCTGAGCCCGGACCGGGAGGACCGCGCGCGGCTCGTCGGGAGGCCGACGTCACCGGGCCGGTGACGGTGCTACCGCTGCGGGACGTCCTTGACGAACACGAGGCCGTCGCTGTCCGCCAAGTGGGCCGGGTCGAGCGGGGCGTAGCCGAACCAGGGGGATACGCGGGGCGCGGGGCATGCCGCCCCGAGGGCGGTGGCCAGCCTCGGGGCGTCGATGAGGCAGCGGTCCGCCGGGAGCGCGTAGAGGAGTCCTTCGAGGGTGTCCGGCGGCGGCGTGTCCACTCCCCGGTGCCGGATCGTGCCGAGGGCAGTGGCCACGAAGGCGTATCCCGCGCCGAGTCGGGCGCTCACCAGCGCGCCGGCGCTCCACCACTCCACCGGCCCCTGCCACAGCCGCATCGTGCTCTTCTCCCGCTGGAGATGGGAGTTGTGGGCGTGGACGAGTGCCGGGCCCCGTTCGGCGAGGGCGAGGAGGTTGTGAGCCATCATCAGATCCCGCAGCGCGCACAGCCGCGTCATCCGGGCCAGTGAGGTGTCGGCCATCCAGTGGTGGTAGCGCAGCAGGCCGGTGGCGGTGCGCCCGTACAGGCGCGCCCGGTCCCAGTCGTCCGGCGAGGCCGTCGTGAGCAGGTGCGGCGTCTGCGCGTCGAGCAGCGCCACCAGATCGTCGGCGAGCAGCCGCAGTTGACCGGCTTCGGCGGACTGCCCCACGGACTGGGACGGGTCCGTCATCGCGGCCGGATCGGTCCACCGGTCGTCGGCGCCGAGCAGCCGGTCGAGTGTCTTCGCGGTGCAGGGGAGCAGGTCCGGGTCCACCCGGGTCGCGAGGTAGCCGTGGAGTGCGGTGAGGGCCTGCCGGGGGCTCGCGGCGCCGGTGATCTCCAACGGTCCGTCGAAGCCGGCGAAGCGGATCCGCTCGGAGGCCGGCCGGCCGTCGTTGTGGGCGCGCATCCAGCGCACGAGGTCGCGGTTGGCCGCGAAGGCGCCCCAGCCGTGGCTGAACCCGTGCTCCATGACCTCGTCGAGGGTGCCCGTGCCCGAGCTGACGTAGTCGTCGACGAGCAGGCCCGTCAGGCAGTCGCTCTCGATCGCGATCGTCCGGTAGCCCTGCTGCTCGACGAGCTGTCGGAAGAGCTCGTTGCGCAGGTCGAGCAGTGTCTCCTCACCGTGGGTGGGCTCGCCCAGGGCGAGCAGCCGGGGCCGGGCGGGGAGCAGCCCGATGACGGCGGCGGCCTCGACGGTATGGGTGGTGTCCTCGATGTCAGTAGCCATGCCTTCAACGGTATCGTTGAACTCACGGTTGAGACTTGGCCGCGCTATCGTCGGTCCCATGGGACGAAAGCTTCAAAGCGGGGAGCGGCTCAGGCCGGTCGATCTGGCGCGCGGGCACGGTCTGTCCACCCAGGCGGTCAGGAACTACGAGGAGGCCGGCATCCTTCCGGCCGCCGGTCGCACGCCCCACGGCTACCGCACCTACACCCCGCTGCACGCGGGGGCCCTGCGCGCGTTCCTCGCCCTGCTGACCGGCCATGGCCACCAGACGGCGACGTCGATCATGCGGGCCGTGAACCAGGGCGCGGTCGACGAGGCGTTCCGCCTCATCGACGAGAGCCACGCCCAACTCCTCGACGACCGGCGGACCCTCCAGGCCGTCGAGAGCGCCCTGCGCGACCTGACGCCCGAGGCCGGTGCGGGGTCCGAGCCGGGTGCGGGGCCCTCCGGGCCCGCTGCGGCGCCTGAACCCGGCGTGAGGCTCTCCGGGCCCGGCGGCACGTTCATCGGGCCGCTGGCCGAGCAGCTCGGACTCCGGCCGGCGACGCTGCGCAAATGGGAGCGTGCCGGTCTGGTGGGCCCGCGCCGCGACCCGCGGACCGGGTACCGCGTCTACGACGAGGCCGACGTACGGGACGCCCGGCTGGCCCACCAGCTCAGGCGGGGCGGCTATCTGCTGGAGCAGATCGCCCCGCTGATCGCCCAGGTGCGGGCGGCCGGCGGCCTGGCGCCGCTGGAGGCCGCCCTGCGCGACTGGCACGGCCGGCTGTCCGCCCGCGGGCGGGCGATGCTGGCCGGGGCCGCGGAGCTGGAGGCGTACCTCCGCGAGCGCGGATGAGAGCTCGGGCGCCGGCAGGCGAGAAGAGTCGGCGAGAAGAGTCGGCGACAAGAACCGGTGAGAAGAGCCGGTGAGAAGAGTCGGCGGGAAAAGCTGCCGAAAAGAGCCGGCGAGAAGAGCCGGACAGCAGGCGCTCGCCAACCGTTCCGTCTCGGCGAGCCATACCTCTCAGGTGCCCTGATCCGGCTTCGACGTACCTCTGTTGACGGAGCGGCAGCTCGTCATCCGGAGCGATGAACCGCTGGTCGGGCGTTGGCAGGCTGGCACTTGGCGAACCCGTGTTCGCCCAATCGAAGGGAAGACCGATGTCACGTCGTTTGACCTGCGCCATACTCGCCACCCTCTGCCTGGCGGTGTCCGCACCGGCGGCCTCCGCCGCCACCGCCGGCCCCGAGGACGCCGCCGCCGCGCGGCACCGGCCCGGTCCGGACCCCCGGCAGCTCGCCCTCAAGGGGCTGACCGATGCGAAGGCCGTCTCCGCGATCGCCGAGGTCCGTGACGGTAACCAGACCTGGCGCGGCTCGACGGGGGTGACCGACCTCGTCGGGAACGCGCCCGTCCGGGGCGACGGTCGGTTCCGGATCGGAAGCGTCACCAAGATGTTCGTCGCCACCGCCACGCTCCAACTGGTGGGGGACCACCGGCTCGGCCTGGACGACTCGGTGGAGAGCCACCTGCCGGGACTGGTACCGGGTGGGCAGCACATCACCGTCCGTCAGCTGCTCAACCAGAACTCCGGCCTCTACGACGCCACCAACGAGCCGGGCGGCATCTTTCCGGACCTCAACAACCCCGCGGTCTTCCGGACTTGGCTCGCCCAGGGCGGCCTGAACCGGACCTTCACCCCGCGTGAACTGGTCTCCGCCTCCGTCGCCCACGCCCCCTACTTCGCGCCCGGCACCCAGTGGGGTTACTCCAACACCAACTTCGACCTGCTCGGCATGGTCATCGAGCAGGTCACCGGCCATCCCTACGCGCAGGCGGTCAGCCAGCGGATCCTGCGCCCGCTCGGGATGACGAGGACGACGCTGCCCGGTGTCTCCACCACCATCCCCGGCCCGCACGCGCACAGTTACTGGACCACCGTCGACGGCACCGGCGCCGCGGAGGTCAGGACCGACCTCGACGTCACCGACCAGAACCCCTCCTGGGCGAGTTCCGCCGGGGAGATGATCTCCACCACCGACGACCTGCTCCGGTTCGACCGGGCCCTGTTGCAGGGGAAGTTGCTCCGCCCCGAGCAGCAGCGCGAGATGACCACGATGTTCCCGACCACGCCGACCGACCACCAGCTCGACTACGGCATGGGCCTGGCCCGCGCCCAGCTCTCCTGCACCACCGTGCTCGGCCACAACGGCGGCACCTTCGGCTTCACCACCCACCTCTGGGGCAACGCGGACCACCAGGTCGCGCTCTCGTACACCCCGAGGGGTGACGACGCGGAGCAGACGGCGCAGAATACGGCTGGCCTGAAGTTCCTCGACACCGTCTTCTGCGGCGCCCACTGACGCTGCCCCCACCGACAGCACGTCCGGTCCCGGCGGGATCCACCGCGCGGGGACCGGCCGTGCGCCGGGCCCGACGGCAGCTCGGCGGTTCATCAACAGCCCCGAACCGAGAGGGATTTCACGATGCGCGACAGTTCCATCCGCTGGTCGGACCCGCGGCGCAGGGTGCGCTCCTATCTCCGCTGGACCGCGTTCGGCGCGGGGATCGTGCTGACGGTCGTCAACCTGGACATCGGCCTGCCGGTCCTGACCGTGATGATCATCTGGGTCGTCGTCGGAAAGGCCCGGGGTGCGCAGGCGGAGACCGCGGGCCTGCGGGTGATGTCCTCGGGCGAGCTGGAGCAGACCCTCGCCGCGCTGTGCGGCCGGGACGGCTGCACCGCCGTGCGACGGGCCGGGGGAGTGGCCGACCTGGAGTCGGACATCGTCGCCGTCCTGCCCGACCGGCGGCGGCTCGTGCTGCGGAGCAGGTGGGCGACGCCGGCGGCGAAACTCGGCACGGCGGAGATCCAGGCACTCTGGGAGAGCCGCCAACTCCACGGCGCCGACCTCGTCGTGCTGGTCACCGACTCGCCACTCACACCAGCCGCCCGGACCCACGCCACCAAGCTCGGTATTCGGATATTCGGCGAGATGGCGCTCGCCGACTGGGCGTCGCACACCGGTCCCGCTCCGTGGAACTGACAGGATGAATCCCGTGACGCACACCGTTCAGTGCCGGCAGGCCCGTTCCTACGCCGACGCGTTCAGCCTGGGCACGCTCGCCGCCTTCGTCCTGGCCACCGTCGTCCTGATCCTGCGAGCCCTGGCCTGACCAGGGCGGTCGATCCGGGCGGCCGATCCGGGCGCCGCCCCGGGCACGGTCCGGTCGAAACCGTCGGTGCGCCCGGTCGGTGCGCCCGCTCGAAGGGGCGAACTTCCCGGATCCTGCTGCGCAGAGTGACCAGCCGGGTGCATTGTGCAGGCATGACTCAGTACGGTGAGGACGTGCCCGCCTACCGGACGATCAGGGTGACCTCGCCCGAGGCCCCGGTCGAGGCGCTGACGGACCTGGAGGCCTGGCGGGCCCGGGAGGCGTACCCCGACATCCTGTCGGCTGGCGGTCCGGTTTTCGGCGTCGCCGTCGAACGGGAGCAGGGCGGCTGGCGGTTGCGGCCGCACCTCAGCAACCCGACCCCGCAGGGCGCTCGCGAGGGCATGTCGTCGATCTTCCGTCGGATGGCCCAGGAGGCCGAGCAGGCCGGCGACCTGGACGCGCGACGGGAGTGCACCGCGGCGGCGGAGCGGCTGGACTGGGAGGTGGTCGACGAGCTGACGGTGCGGGGTGTCCGGCACCGGGTGGTGCGTGCGGAGAGCTTCATCCGGATGGGCCCGGACGGTCCGGAGCCGCCGCGTCCCTCCGATCCGGATCCGGCCCGCGTGGGGAAGGGGCATCAGGCCCCCGACCCCACCGACGGGTTCGTCATCGACCCGGTCGCGGCCACCGGGATGTCCACGGGGATCCTGAAGGTCGAACTGCTCTCCCTGGTCTGCAAGGCGGGTACGGTGCCGGCGGCCGTGCGCGAGGACTCGGTCCGCGCGGCCGCGACGCACCCGGGCGGGGTGCTGCTGCCGCCCACCTACATGACCGCCGAGCGGATCGGCGGCCGCTGGGTGCCCGAGTCGGGCGGCCACGCCACGACCCCGCAGGGCGCCCGCGACGGGATGGCGCTGGGCTTTCGGGTGATGGAACCGGTGCTGCGCCGGCTCGGACCGCAGGAGACCGCCGAGTACCTGCGGGCGGCCGACCTGCTGGACGAGCAGCGGAGCAACGAACTGGAGGTGGCGGGCCGCCGGTTGCGGGTGGTGCGGATCGAGCGCCTGGTACGGATCGGCCCGGACGGCCCGGAGGGTCCGCGCCCGTCCGACCCCGACCCGGAGCCGCCGATCATGGTGCACGACCAGCAGCTCCGCGCGCAGGGCCTGATCCCGGAGGAGGACGACGAGGACGACGAGGCGCCGATCCAACTCGACGCGACGGGCCAGGAGTTGGCCCGCCGCTTCCGCGAGGAGGAGGAGCGGCGGGCCCGCCTCGGCCTCAACCGCTAACGGTCTCAATCGCTAACGACCTCAGGCGAGAGCGACCTCAGTCGGGCTGCTCGCCGCTCCGGGAGGCCACCAGCAGCCCGATCCCGTCCAGCACCCGGGCCAGGCCGAACTCGAAGAGGGTGTCCAGGCTGAGGTCGAAACCGTCCTGGCTGCCGAGTTCCGCCAGGACCTCGCCGAAGGCGGGGGCGAGGCCGGTGGCCAGCAGGTCGTCCAGCACGTGGTCCTGGGAGTCCATCCACTCCTCCTCGGTGATGCCGCTCTCCTGTTCGGCCTGCGCCTCCAGCTCGAAGTTGAAGGCGATGCCGCGCACATAGCTGAACAGCAGCAGGTGCACGTGCATCTTGCCGCCGGCGTCGAGCGGCAGACCCGCCATCGCGCGCATCACCTGCTCGGCGTAGCCCAGGGCGTTGGGCGAGGGGGCCGGCCTGGTGATCGAGAGGGCCGGGGCGAGCCAGTTGTGGCGCTTGAAGGCCGACCACTGCAGGCGGGCGAGTTCCGCGAGGGCGTCCCGCCAGTGGGCCGCGGGCGTCTCGGGGTACTCGACGTCGCCGAGGGCGGCGTCCGCCATCAGCGTCACCAGCTCCTCCTTGCCGGACAGGTGGCGGTACAGGGCCATGACGGCGACGCCGAGTTCGGCGGCCACCCGGCGCATCGACAGGGTGGCGATGCCCTCGCTGTCGGCGACGGCGACGGCCGCGCGGACGATCCGCTCGCGGGTCAGGCCCTGGTCGCCCTCGCGTGCCCGGCGCTGCTCGGCGGGGCGGGCGGTAGAGTCCCCCGGCGCCCGCACGACGTCCACCGTGCCGGCGTCCGCCTCCGCCACGACCACCGTGCCGACGCCCGTCCGCGCCTCGACCAGCCCCTCGCGCCGCAGCGCCGCCAGCACCTTGGTCGCCGTCGCCATCGCCACCCCCCACTCCTGGGTGATCCCGCGGGTCGACGGCACCCGGTCGCCCGCCCGCAGCTCGCCGCGCCGGATCCGCTCCCGGATCTCCGCGACGATCCGCAGGTAGGGCGCCATTCCCTCTAGTGCACTAGTGCTCTTCGGCTCCCCTGGTGCACTATCGACTGCCTGACCGCTCAACTGTGCCACCGTCCTCCTGCTTTACCCGCGCCCTTGCGCGCATCGCCGCCGCTGCGTACCTTGTACGCAGTGCACCGCGTACGGTGTACGCGCCGGCTGACGATGCTCTCACGGGGGAGATCCGAATGAACACCCTAGAACGCCCGACGGCTGGTCGCCGGGAGTGGACGGCACTCGGCGTCCTGCTGCTGCCGCTCCTGCTGGTCTCGATGGATGTCTCGGTGCTCTACTTCGCCGTGCCGTTCATCAGCAGGGATCTGGCGCCCAGCGGCACCCAGCAGCTGTGGATCTTCGACATGTACGGCTTCGTGCTGGCCGGCCTGCTGATCACCATGGGCGCGCTCGGCGACCGGATCGGCCGTCGCCGGCTGCTGCTGACCGGCGCGCTGGGCTTCGGCGCGGCCTCGGTGCTGGCCGCCTACTCCGACAGCGCGACCGCCCTGATCGGTGCCCGCGCACTGCTGGGCGTCGCGGGGGCCACGCTGATGCCCAGCACGCTGGGCCTGATCCGCAACCTGTTCCACGACCCGAAGCAGCGCAGCCGGGCGATCGCGGTCTGGACCGGCGTCACCACCGGCGGCATCGCGCTGGGCCCGGTGCTCAGCGGGTTCCTGCTGGAGCACTTCTGGTGGGGCTCGGTCTTCCTGGTCAACGTCCCCGCGATGGTGCTGCTCCTGCTGCTCGGCCCGGTGCTGCTGCCCGAGTCCCCGACCGTCCGCGAGGGCCGCTTCGACTGGTTCAGCGCCGCACTCTCGCTGGCCACCGTGCTGCCGCTGATCTACGGCATCAAGGAGCTGGCCCGCAACGGCCTCCAGGCCGGCCCCGCGCTCGCCGTGCTGCTCGGCCTCGCGGTCGGCGTCGGCTTCGTCCGCCGCCAGCTGACCCACCGTCACCCGCTGATCGACCTCGGGCTGGTTCGCCGCCGGGCCTTCAGCGGCTCGATCGCGATGAACATGCTGGCCATGTTCGGGGTGATCGGCTTCGCCATCTTCGCCACCCAGTACCTGCAGTCCGTGCTGGGCCTGAGCCCGTTCCGGGCGGCACTGTGGAGCGTGCTGCCGAGCGTGGTGGTCGGCGGCGTGGCGCCGCTCAGTTCGGCGCTGGCCCAGCGGGTGCACCGGTCGGCGATCATCTGCGGCGGCTTCCTGCTGATGGCGGCCGGCTTCGCCGAGCTGACCTTCGCCGGTCCGGCCAGTGGTCTGTGGGTGGTGCTGCTCGGCGTGATGCTCTACGCCGGCGGGATGATGGCCGTGATGTCGCAGGTCACCGAACTGGTGATGGCGTCGGCGCCCCCGGAGCGGGCCGGTGCCGCCTCCGCCCTGATGGAGTCGGGCACCGAACTCGGCGGCGCGCTCGGCATGGCGATCCTGGGCAGCGTCGGCACAGCGGTCTACCGCAACTCCGTCACCCCGAACCTGCCGACCGACCTCCCGGCCGACGCCCTGCGCAGCGCCCACGAGACACTCGGCGGCGCCCAGGCAGCCGCCGCCCACCTGCCCGCCCCGACCGCCCAGGCCGTACTGCACGCCGCCCGCACCGCCTTCACCGACGGCATGCACGCGGCGGCCGCCGCAGCCGCGGTGCTGATGGTACTGGCGGCCGCCCTCGCGGTGCTCCTGCTGCGCGAGGCGCGGGTGCCGGCGACCACCGAGATTGTGATGACGGAGGATCAGGTCCTGGTCTGAGGTTCGGGGTGAGGGGTGCGAATCGCTGACGCCGGCGCACCCGGCCGCACAGCGGCCGGGTGCGCCGGCGTGAGTTGCAGCCGGACCTGATGTGTGGTCAGGCAGATCGTCGGCGGGAATCCCGATTTCTGGTGACGCGCCTCACCGGCCGTGTGCCGCCGCCGGACCCCGCCCGGGTCGGAACCCTTCCCCAGGTGATCCGCGCGGGGGGTTGATGGGCCGTCAGACGGCGGGATCGAGGCCCCGCAGGGCCGTGTCGGGGGGCCTGCGGACGGCGGGATCCGGTCGCGAGGCGATCACCCGGGGGGTCAGCGGCTCCGCACGGCGCTGGACGGGCGACCTGGTCAAGGTGGGTAGCGCGACTGTGGCACGCACGACCTTCCCGCCCTGTTCCGGTCGCCACGACCAGGTGATCGTCTGGTCCGCCACGACGTGCAGCCCCCGGCCCCGGGTGCCGTCGTCGTAGGGTTCGCGCGGCACCGGGGGCGCCGGGGACGGGTCGGCCACCGCCACCGCGAGGTTGCCCCGGGCGGTGAGCCACAGGTCCACGGTGATCCTGCCCCCGGCGTGCTGGACCGCGTTGGCGACCAACTCGCCGACGACCTGCCGGATCTGATCCAGGTACTCGTCCGGCAGGCCGGGCATCCACCGCCGGACCAGGCAGACCGCCAGGCGTCTGGACCGGCCGATCGCCGCGGGTACAGGTTCCACGGGCCAGTGCGCTTCGGTGTGGCCGTTCCGGTTGGCTGGCATGCGCTGATCCTCCGGATGGGGTTTGAGCCGGGGCGGGGGTGCGATACCGCGGCCCCCGGAGAACTCCGGTCCCTCGGTGTACTGACACTCAGTCAACTGGTGTTTCGGGCAGCCGGAAATGGTCAACGCTTGCCGCGACGTTGAAACCCATGAAACCTGACCCGAGGAGGCGTCATGGCGGGGCGGGAACGAAGGCCGAACACTGCGCTGGCCGCGCTGATCGCCGAAGCCCGATGGGGCAATGGTGAGTTCGCCAGGGCTGTGAACCGGGCCGGGACGGAGGCCGGTCACCGGTTCACCTACGACCAGTCGTCGGTGTCGCACTGGCTCGGCGGGACGCGACCCGTGACGAAGGCGCTCCCGGTCGTCCTCGAAACGATCACCCGCCGTCTCGGTAGGCCGGTTTCGGCCTATGAAGCCGGTCTGGCCGATGCCCCCGACTTGTCCGATCAGCCTGCCGGTACGGTGGCAGGGCTGATCGACTTGGGGAGCACGGACATGGATCCTTCGCGCCGGGGAGTGCTTGGCGTCAGCCTGTATTCGGTGGCCCTGACGATCCCCGGGTGGCCGGACGTGGTGGGTCGGTTCGAGATGCTGCGGACCAACCCGCATCTGCGGATCGGCATGCAGGAAGTGAGCGCGGTGGCGTCGATGACGGAGCAGATCAGTTCGCTGGACGACCAGTTCGGCGGCCGGATGGCCCGTCCGATGGCCGCCGCGTTCCTGGTCAACACCATCGTCCCGTACCTTGAGGCCGAAGCCCCCGAGGACGTCCGGCGCGCGATGCTCTCGGCCGCTGCCGACCACCTGTATCTGACCGGGTACATGGCCATGGACGAACGAGCCGACCACCTCGCGCAGCTCTACTACGCGAAGGCGCTGGAGCTGGCCGGGCTGGCGGGCGACCACCTGATGTACTGCACCACCCTGCGCGGGATGAGTGTGCAGGCCGTCGACCTGGGCCATGGTCAGACCGCCGTGCGCTATGCGGCGTCAGCGTCCGCGGCGGCCCCGCAGGCGGGTCCACGGATGCTCGCCTTCCTGGCCGGGCAGCAGGCCCACGCCGCCGCCCGGACCGGTGACCGGACCGGAGCGCTGGCCCACCTCGCGGTCGCGGAGCGGGCGATGGAGAAGGCGGAGTCCAAGGCCAAGGCCCACGGGTCCTACGACCCGTCCTCCCTCGCCTACCACGTCGCCAGGGTGCGGTTCGAGCTGGGCGACAAGGCGGGGGCGATCGACTCCATGGACCTGTCCGACCGGCTGCGGCAAGAGGTCTACCGGCGTGGCCGGGTCCGCCACCTGGGCATGACCGCTGAATGGAAGCTCGAAGTCGGGCGGCTCGAAGAGGCGTGCCGCGACTGGCACCGCGCGCTGGACGACTACCCGCAGGTCCAGTCGGGCCGGGCCGACGACCGAATCCGAGCGATGATGGCCGCCCTGCGGCCCCACCGGAACAACCGGCTGGCTCGGGAGCTGTACGAGCGCGCCCGCCCGATGGCTCCGGCCGCGTAGGGCAAGGCCGGCTCCTCACAGAGGGTGGTGGGAGTTGACGGTAGGTGGGTTACTGGCCGGTTGGCTAGTCGCTGTGCGCGGATTTGTCATGATTCTTTGTCATGTCTTGATCGGATCCGGCGGGGGCTGCGGCAAAGAGCTGGCAGCCGTTCGTCTGTTCGACAGATCCCTTTGGCCCGCCGCACGTTCGGCCCGGCAACAACGATGGCATGCGCGTCGCCATCGTCACCGAGTCTTTCCCGCCCGAAGTCAACGGCGTAGCCCACAGCGTGCTGCGCACCGCCGAGCACCTGGTCCGACGTGGTCACCAGCCGCTCGTCATCACCCCCGCGCCGGCCCGTGGTGCCAGCTGCCCGGCGCACTCCTTCGGTCCCGACGACACCGAGCTGCCCGTCGTCCGGATCCCCTCGATCCCGCTGCCCGGCTACCCGCAGGTGCGGGTCGCACTGCCCAGTTCGCGGCTGGGTGCCACGCTCGCCGGCTACCGGCCCGACCTGGTCCACCTGGCCAGCCCGTTCGTCCTCGGCGCCCGGGCGATGGCCGAGGCCACCCGCCTGGGGCTGCCCGCACTCGCCGTCTACCAGACCGACCTGGCCGGCTACGCCCAGGCCTACCGGGTCGGCGGCGGCCTCGGCGCGGGCGCCGCCTGGCACCGGATCAGGACGGTGCACCGGGCCGCCGCCCGCACCCTGGCCCCCTCCACCCCCGCCGCCCAGGACCTGACCGCGCACGGGGTGCCCCGGGTGCACCTGTGGCCGCGCGGGGTCGACTCGCTGCGCTTCCACCCCCGGCACCGCGACGAGGCGCTGCACCGCGCGCTCGCCCCTCGCGGCGAGGTGCTGGTCGGCTATGTCGGCCGGCTGGCGCCGGAGAAGCGGGTCGACCTGCTGGCCGGCGTCTGCGCGTTGCCCGGCGTGCGGCTGGTGGTGATCGGGGACGGGCCGAGCGCCGCCGCGCTGCGTGCCACGCTGCCGGGAGCGGTCTTCCTGGGCCGTCGCACCGGCGAGGAACTGGCGCGCTGCTACGCCACCTTGGACCTCTTCGTGCACACCGGACCGCTGGAGACCTTCTGCCAGACCATCCAGGAGGCGATGGCCAGCGGGGTGGCGGTGGTGGGACCGGCGGCCGGCGGCCCGCTCGACCTGGTCGGACACCGCCGCACCGGGCTGCTGATCGCCCCCCGGGACGGCCGGGCCGTCACCGAGGCGGTCGCCGAACTCGCCGCCGACGCTCCCCGGCGGGCCGCCTACGGACGGGCCGGGCGGGCCGACGTCACCGCCCGGACCTGGGAGGCGGTGGGCGATCTGCTGCTGCGGCACTACGCCGAGGTGCTCGCCGAGCACCGGGGCGAGCCGGTGGCGACGGTCGCAATGTCCGAGCCCACGGCACTACCGGCGCGGGTCGCAGCGCCGGTGCCCACCGCAGCGCCGACGCCCACGGCAGCGCCAGCACCCGCCCTGGTCAAGCGAGTTGCGCCGCCCGCCGCGCCCGCCCGGGCCGAGGGGCAGCCGGTATGACCGCCCCCTTGCGGATCGTGCGGCTGGCCAACTTCGTCACGCCGGTCTCCGGTGGCCTGCGCACCGCGCTGCGGCACCTGGGGGCGGGCTATCTGGCGGCCGGGCACGATCCGGTGCTGATCGTCCCCGGCCCGGTCCGCCGGGACGAGCGGACCGAACAGGGCCGGGTGATCACCCTGCCGGGCCGGGTGCTGCCGGCCAGCGGCGGCTACCGGGTGCTGACCGACCGGCGCGCGGTGGCCCGCACGCTGGCCGCGCTGGCGCCCGACCGGCTGGAGGTCTCCGACCGCACCACCCTGCGCTGGACCGGGAGTTGGGCCAGGCGGCACGGTGTGCCCGCCGCCATGGTCTCGCACGAGAACGCCACCGGGCTGCTGCGCACCCGCGGCCTGCCGCCGGGCGCGGCGCGGGCGCTCGCCGACCGCCTCAACTCCCGTACCGCCCAGGGCTACGACACCGTGGTCTGCACCACCGCCTGGGCCGCCGCCGAGTTCCACCGGATCGGCGCGCGCAACCTGGTCCAGGCGCCGCTCGGCGTGGACCTCCAGGCGCTGCACCCGGGCTGCCGCAACGAGCTGACCCGGGCCCGATTCGCCGATCCCGGACAGGAGTTGCTGGTGCTCTGCTCGCGGCTCTCGGCCGAGAAGCGGCCCGAGCGGGCGATCGAGGCGCTGGCCGAGCTGCGGGCCCGGGGCTGGCCCGCGGTGCTGGTGGTGGCCGGCGCCGGTCCGCTGCGCGGCCGGCTGGAGGAGCGGGCCCGCGCCGCCCGGCTGCCGGTCCGCTTCCTCGGGCACGTCGCCGAACGCCCGCTGCTGGCGGCCCTGTTGTCCAGCGCCGACGTGGTCCTGGCGCCGGGCCCGGTGGAGACCTTCGGACTGGCCGCCCTGGAGGCGTTGGCCTGCGGGACGCCGGTGGCGGTCAGCCGCTCGTCCGCGCTGCCGGGCATCGTCGGCCCGGCGGGTGCGGTGGCCGAGGACAGCGGGACGGGCTTCGCCGACGCCGTCGCCGAGTTGCTCGCCCGGGAGCCGGCCACCCGCCGGGCGGCCGCCCGCGCCCGTGCCGAGGGATACGGCTGGCCGGCGGCCGTCGCCGCCTTCCTGGCCGTGCACCAGGCAGCGGGGGTGAGAGTCTGATGCCTACGGGGACGGTCCGTTTCGCGGCCCTCGGCGACTCGCTCACCGAGGGCGTCGGCGCCCCGGCGGCGGACGGCTGGCGGGGCTGGGCGGCGCTGCTCGCGCCCTCGCTGGCCGAGGCGGACGCGCCGGTGGAGTTCCGCAACCTGGCCGCCAGCGGCGCGCTCAGCGGTGATCTGATGGAGTGTCAGCTCTCCCAACTGATCGATTGGAAGCCGCAGTTCGCCGCCGTACTGGCGGGTGGCAACGACATCCTGCGGGCCGGCTTCGACCCGCTCCGTACCGCGCTCGCACTGGACGCCGTGCTGGGCGAGCTGCGGGCGGACGGCGCCGTCCTGCTCACCGCCTGCCTGCCGGACCCGGGCCGGCTGCTCGGCCTGCCCGGCCCACTGGCCCGGCCGTTGGCCCGCCGGATGGCGACGGTCAACGAACTCGTCCACGCGCTCTCGCACCGACACGGGGCGGTGCACCTGCACCTGGCCCGGCTGCCCTGGCATGACGAGCGCGCGCTGCTGAGCGCCGACCGGCTGCACCCGAGCCCGTCCGGCCACCTGCTGATCGCCCGCGAGTTCCACGCGCTGCTCGCCGCGCGGGGCGGCCCGTTGGGGCCGGCGCCGACCTGGGTGGACGCCTCGGCGGTGCCCGGCCGGGGCGCGGACCTGTGGTGGATGGCGACCCGGGGTACCGCCTGGGTCGCGCGGCGCAGCGTCGACCTGCTGCCGGGCCTGCTCGCGCTGGCCGCTGTCGAGACCTCCCACCGTCTGCGCGGGGGCACCGCGGCCCTGGACGCACGAGCGGTGGCCGAGGCGGCCGCCGCCCTGGCGGCCCTGCCCGCGCCGGGTCCGGAGCCCGAGGCCCCGGACCTCAACACCGCCCGCGGCATCCCCCGGCACCGGCCCCCGGCGCTCTCCGACCTGCCCTCGGACGTGAGGATCCGAAGCAGTTGAGAGCGGGTGGCCCTCGGACGTCAGGATCCGGAGCGGCTGACCGACCTGCCCTCGACGTCGGGAGCCGGAGCAGCTGACCGGGCGGCCGGTGCCCGCCGGCCGGCCGGGCATGATGGGGTCATGCGGCTGCACCCGATCACCTGGACCCGGCTGACCGGCGACCTCGCCGACCGCGTCGAGCGGCTGGTCCCGGCCGACGGCTCGCCCTGGCCCCGGGTGGCCCTGGACGGCGCCCCGGCCGCCCAACCGGAGCTGCTGGCCGAGCTGTTGGCCGACGAACTGCGATTGCGCGGCCGACCGGTGCAACGGGTGCGCGCCCAGGACTTCCTGCGGCCCGCCTCGCTGCGACTGGAGTACGGCCACCAGGACCCGGACGCCTACTACGACCTGTGGCTGGACGCCGACGCGCTCTTCCGCGAGGTCCTCACCCCGCTCGCCCCGGGCGGCACCGGCCGGATCCTGCCCGACCTGCGCGACCCCGCGACCGACCGCGCCACCCGCAGTCCGTACGTCGAACTGGCCCCGGGCACCGTGCTGTTGATGGACGGACCACTGCTCCAGGGTCGCTGGTTCCCGTTCGACCTGACGGTCCACCTGCTGATGTCCCCGGCCGCGCTGGAGCGCCGCTCGCCGCCCTCGGAGCAGTGGACCCTGCCCGCCTTCGCCCGCTACGAGCAGGAGGTCCGGCCCGCCGAGGGCGCCGACCTCGTGGTCCGGGTGGACGACCCGAGGCACCCGGCCTGGAACCAGGGTCAGCGCACCTGACCCAGCAGCGCCAGCAACTGCTCCCGCTGCCCGGGCGCGGCGGCCAGGAACCCGGTGGCGGCCGGCGCCCACGGCGCGCCGGCGGTGTCGCTGACCGAGGCGCCCGCCTCGGCGGCGATCAGCGCGCCCGGCAGCAGGTTGGCGGCGTCCGGGCCGAACTCCCAGAAGGCGTCCAGGTGTCCGGAGCCGACCTGGGCCACCTGCAGGGCGGTCGGCCCGAGGTTGCGCACCGCCAGCACGCTGCCGAGCACCAAGGCCAGCGACTCACCGGCCCGCCGCAGCACCACCGGCTGCCCGGCCGCCGTCGGCGGCTGGCTGGTGCAGACCACCGCGGCCGCCAGTTCGCGCTCGGACGGCCGGATCCGGCGGCCGTTCAGCCAGGCTCCGCCGCCGCGAAGCGCGGTGTAGGTCTGGCCGGCCCGCGGCGCGTGCACCACCGAGAGCACCGCCTCGCCCTCACGCAGCAGGGTGGCGGTGACCGCCCAGTGCGGCAGCCCGAGCAGGTACTGCACCGCGCCGTCGGTGGCGTCGCAGAGCCACCACTCGCCCTCGCCCGGCACCCGCGTCTCCAACTCGCCCGGTACCCAGCCCGCCCGCGGACGCAGCGCCGTCAGCCGCTCGCGCAGCAGGGCCGAGGCGGGGCCGTCCACCTCCTCGAAGGCCGCCAGGGCCTCGGGCAGGGTGGTGGCCGCCGTCGGCTCCGCGCCCTGCCGGGCGACCAGCAGCTCGCCGACCTCGCGGACGGCGGCGGTGACCTCGTTCAGCAGCGTGTCCATCGGATGCTCCTACGCTCGGGGGTGATGGACAACGAGTACCGTGAGATCGGACTTTCACGACGCACAGATCCGCCTGAGCGGTGGAGATCGGACGGTCATGCGGATCGAAACGGCGGATCCAGCCACCGTGCTCGACGAGCTGGACCGCCGCCTGGTCTGCGCCCTGCAGATCGACGGCCGGGCCGATCCCGGCCGGATCGCCGAGGTGCTCGGCGTCTCGGTGCGGACGGTCACCCGCAGGCTGGCCCGGCTACGGGGGAGCGGGGCGCTGCGGGTGGTGCTGATGAGCCGGGTGGAGGACCAGGCGGTCGGCGCGCTGCTGCTGCGGGTCCGGGTGCTGCGCGGCCGGGTGGCGGCGATCGCGGACGCCCTCGCGGCCCGCGCGGACATCCCGTTCGTGGACGTGATGCTCGGCGGCGAGGAGGTGAGCGCCGTCGCGCTGACCGACCGCTCTGGCCGCGACCGCCTGCTCTACGGCCAACTGCCCGGAACCGGCGCGGTGACCGAGACCACGGTGCACGCGGTCCTGCACGCCTTCTCGGACGCCGGCCAGTGGCGCGCGGGCGCACTCACGGCGGCGGAGGCCGCGGCGCTGGCGGGTGAACCACCGGCCGCCGAGCCGTCGACTCTCGGACCGTCAGTTGCCGGGTCATCAGCTCTCGGACCATCACCCGTCGAACCATCGCCCAGCGAGCCATCCCCCGCCCAACCACCCCCGCTGGACGAGCTGGACCGCCTGCTGCTGCGGCAGTTGGCCGAGGACGCCCGGCTCCCCGCCGCCACGCTGGCGGCCGCCTGCGGCGCGCCGGAGTCCACGGTCCGCCGACGGCTGCGCCGGCTGGACGAGGGCGGGCTGCTGCGCACCCACGCGACCATCGACCCCCGCCTGCTGGGCATGGCGGTGGACGCCAACCTCTGGCTGGAGGTGCCGCCGGCCCGGCTCGCCGAGGCGGGCCGGGCGCTGGCGGGCCATCCACAGGTGCACGGCGTGCTGGCGACCAGCGGGCCGGCCAACCTGATGGCCGCGGTCTTCTGCGCCGACCACGAGGGCCTCTACCGGTTCACCACCGAGGTGCTCGGCCCGCTCGGCGTGCACCGGGTGGAGACGGCGATCGTCGGCCGCGCGGTGAAGCGGGCCGGCGTGCGGCTCCCCGCGCCGCCGGCCCGCCTCTGAGAGCCCCTCGCACCGGCCCGGAGCCGAGCCGGTGTCAGGCGCCGAGCCGGCGTCAGGCGCCGGTGGTCGAGCCCGGGCGGACCACCATGAGCACGGTCACCGCCGCCCAGAGCAGCGAGAACACCCCGGTGCTCATCATCAGCAGCTTCAGCCCGCCGGCCGCCGACGCGGCGTCGGACCCCTCCTCGCCGGCCAGCACGGCCACCACGGCCTCCTGCCGGGGCAGCACCAGCACCAGCAGCACCAGGGCGGCGAGCACGGTGAGGGCGATCGAGACGATCAGCCAGGTGTCGCCCACGATGCCCATCACCTGCGCCAGGCCGATGCCGAGCACCGGTACGGCGAGCCCGAGCAGCGCGTAGACCTGGGTGATCCGGTACAGCAGCTTCACCGAGGCACCGGCCCCGGCCCGGTCGGGGCCCTCGGCGAGGGCCGTCCGGGCGACTCGCGGGAACATGCTCGCGGCGACAGTGACCGGACCGATCGCCAGGACGGCGGCCAGGACGTGCAGGCTCAACAGGAACTTGGCCATGGGATGACGACAGCCTTTGCAGATGGATCGAGCGGGTGCGATTCACCCGCCCGGCACGCTAACACCCACCCGTTCGGCCCTTGGAACGGCCCCTGAACTCGCCCGTTCGAAGGATTTCCGCGAGGCTACCGGCGCCGCCTGCGGCCCGGCCCCGCACCGCTCACCTTGGATGGTCTGAATACGATCGTCCGAAGAAAAGGTGCAGCGAAGATGAGACGAGCGAGCAGGTCGGCGCTGCTGGCAGCGCTCACGGCCACCGCACTGGCCGTCCCCTGGTCGAGCGCGGTGGCCGCCACCCTGCCGGCGCCGCTCGGAGCGTGCAGCGGACCGGCCTGTCCGGGGACCTTCCCGCCGCCCAACAACGGCAACTTCGCCGGGCGGGACGCCTCGGTGAACATCTTCGTGGGCGGGAACTACCTGGTCACCGGCCGTGCGGCCGAGGCCGAGGGCTGGAGTGTCACGCTGGGCGACCTGACCGTCGACAAGACCGGCGGCGGCCGCTTCGACATGGGCGTGGCCGGCGTCGGCTCCCGGGTGCCGCCGCCCGACGGGCACGACTTCGTGACCGTCGGCGGAAACACCCAGGTCAACACCGGGAACACGGTCGGCATCGGCGGCCCCGACGCCACCACCACCGCCTTCGGCAACCTGCGCCACACCGGCACCGTCACCGGCACGGTGGAGATCGCGCCGACCGGCCAGTCGATCCAGGACAGCACGATCGCCGCCACCTACGGCCCGCTGCGGACCACCATCGAGTCCTTCTCCACCTGCGCCGGCCAGGCCCAGGCCACCGGCACCATCGCCGTCGACGGCAACCAGGTGACCTTCACCGGTGACGGGACCAGTGCCCGCCAGGTCTTCAACGTCAACCAGAACCTGGGTTCGGCCACCCAGCGGGTCGATCTCGTCTTCGCGGGCATCCCGGCCGGGGCGACGGTCGTGATCAACATGCTCCCCGACAACGCGGTGGTGAGCACCAACACCGGCTCCGGGCTCCCCGGCGACCCGACCACCGACATGCGCTCCAAGCTGATGTGGAACTTCCCGACCTCCTCCACGGCGCTGATCGTCGGAACCGCCCAGTTCCAGGGCTCGGTGATGGCAGGCAACCCAGCCAGCACCATGACGCTGGACCAGCCGGGCATCAACGGACGGGTGTACGTGGCGGGCAACCTGGTCCAGCGCGGCCCCGGCGGCTGGGAACTGCACGCCTACCCGTTCACCGGTGACCTGCCCGAGTGCGGCACGACGCCGACGCCGACACCCACGCCGACCCCGACCCCGAGCCCCAGCGCGAGCCCCTCGCCGACGCCGAGTCCGTCCGCCTCCGAGACCTCGACGCCGGGCCCCTCCGAGAGCGGCAGCCCCGAGGAGTCCGGCTCGCCCGAGGCCTCGTCCTCCAGCCAGGGCCCCGCGCTGCCGGACACCGGCGGCGACTCGCCCTGGCCACCGCTGACCGCGGCCGGCGTACTGCTCACCGGCGGGGCCGGCGCCCTGCTGCTCGGCCGACGCCGCGGCCGTCACCACTGACGGACCGCCAGGCAGCCCCGCAAGCAGGAGGCCGGCCGTCCCCGGGCCCGCTCACCCACCGGTGGGCGGGCCCGGGCCCGTTCAGGTCACCATCCCGCGCCGACTGAACCGCTCGGCCCGCCACTCGCCGCTCTCCAGCACCTCGCGAAGGGCCCGCGCCGCGTCCCAGACCTCGGTGTACGAGAGGTAGAGCGGGGTGAAGCCGAAGCGCATCAGATCCGGGGTGCGGAAGTCGCCGATCACCCCGCGCTCGATCAGCGCCTGCACGACGGCGAACCCGTCGGCGTGCCGGATCGCCACCTGGCTGCCCCGCGCCGCCTCCTGGCGGGGCGTCACCAGCTCCAGGCCGTCCGTCTGCTGGATGAAGAGCCCGGTCATCGCCAGGCTCTTGGCCCGTACCGCGGCCAGGTCGACCCGCTCCCAGATCTCCAGGGTGGCCCGCAGTCCGGCCAGCGCGAGCAGCGGGGGGAAGCTGGTGAGGAACCGCCCGATGCCCTCGGTCGGCCGGTAGCCGGGCTGGAAGGCGAACGGCTCGGCGTGCCCGAACCAGCCCGTGAGCGGCTGCTCGGCCGCCGCGTGGTGGCGCGGCGCCGCGTACAGGAAGGCCGGCGCGCACGGTCCGCCGTTGAGGTACTTGTAGGTGCAGCCGACCGCGAAGTCCACGTCACAGGCCGCGAGTTCGATCGGCAGCGCGCCCACCGAGTGGCACAGGTCCCAGATCATCAGCGCGCCCGCCCGGTGCACCCGCGCGGTGATCTCCGCCATGTCCAGCAGCACGCCGGTGCGGTAGTCGACCTGCGAGAGGACGACGGCGGCCACGCTCTCGTCGAGGTACTCGTCCAGGTCCGCGACCGAGGGCAGCAGCACGCTGCGACCGCCCTCGAAGAGGCCGGTGACCCCCTCGGCGATGTACAGGTCGGTGGGGAAGGAGTCCCGCTCGCCCAGCACGGTGCGCCGCCCCGGACGCAGCCGCAGCGCGGCGGTGAGCACCTTGAAGAGGTTGACCGAGGTGCTGTCGCAGACCACCACCTCGCCCGGACCGGCGCCCAGCAGTGGGGCGATCCGGTCACCGAGCGTGTACGGCAGCTCGGTCCAGCCGGCCGCGTTCCAACTGCGGATCAGGCCCTGTCCCCACTCCTGCTCGACGGTCCGCCGGACCAGCTCGGGGGTGCGGGCCGGCAGCGCGCCGAGCGAGTTGCCGTCCAGGTAGATCTCGCCCTCGGGCAGCACGAACTCCTTGCGGAAGCCCGCCAGCGGGTCGGCCGCGTCCAGCGCGGCGCACTCCTCACGGGTCCGCGCGATCACAGCACACCCCGCACGGACCACAGCTCGGGGAAGACGTCCTGCTCGGCGGCGGCCTTCAGCCAGCTCAGGCCGCTGGATCCGCCGGTTCCCGGCTTGGCCCCCATCGAGCGCTTCACCGAGGCGTAGTGCCGCCGGCGCCAGCGGGTGACCCGCTCGGCGGTGTTCAGCAGCGCCTCGGCCAGCTCGGCCAGGTCGGCGCGCGCGGGGTCGGTGTAGACGGCCTGCCAGGCCTGCTCGACCGCCTCGCTGGGCCGGTACCGCCCCGCGGTCGGCTCGGCGTCCACCGCCAGGCCGCGCCGGGCGAGCAGCGCGAGCGCGTCCTCGTACAGGCTCGGCCCGCGCAGTGCGGCCGCCAGCTCCTGGTGGACGGCCGGGGCGCCCTGGTACATCTCCAGCAGCTTCGCGGACTTGTTGCCGACCAGGAACTCCAGGTGCAGGAAGGCCGAGGACTGGAACCCGGAGGCCTCCCCGAGCACCGGCCGGAAGGCGCTGAACTCCACCGGGGTGAGTGTGGCCAGCAGGTCCCAGGAGCCGACCAGCACGTCCTGGACGTGCGCCCCGCGCCGCAGCGCGGCCAGCGTCGCGGGCAGGTCGTCCTCGCGCATCGCCTGCTGGGCGAGCGTCCACTCGTGGCGCAGCAGGTCGAAGAGCAGCTCCATCACCTGGGTGGTGATGATGAACGACAGCTCGGCGTCGACCTTGCTCCGGGGCTGCTGCAGGGTGTGCAGCACGTCGAGCCGCGCGTACCGCTCGTACGGTGTGGCGCCGCTGTCCTCGCCCTCACCCTCGGGACGGAACGCCAGCCTGGGTGTGCTGACGGTGTGCTGACCCATTGCCTGCTCCTCCTGATGGGCGGTGCGCGGGCGGTGCGTGGCCGCTGCTGGCGGTGTCCGGCCGGGGTGTCCGGCCGGGGCGCGCCGGTGCGGACTATTGTGCGGCGGGTGCGCCGGCTCTTGAATGGGCGTCGGCCATCCGATCCGCGGCACGGGTTTCCATTCAAGAGGTCTTTCCCGGATCCGGCCTGCCAAGCGCGAACCACACCACCGGACCCAGCGGAGCCCGCCATCGATGCCGTCGACCGCCACCTGCTCGCCGAACTCCAGAGCGACGCCCGACTCTCCTACAACGAGCTCTCCCGCCGGGTCAGCCTCTCCCCGCCCGCCGTCGCCGAGCGGGTCCGCCGGCTGGAGGCGGACGGGGTGATCAGCGGCTACCACGCCCACGTGGACCTCGCCCGGGCCGGCCGTCCGGTCACCGCGCTGGTGCAGATCCAGTGCTACGGCACGCGCTGCGTGCTGCGCGACCCCGAGGTGGCCCACTGGCCCGAGGTGCTGCAACTGCACCGGGTCACCGGCGGGGCCTGCTGCGTGCTGCTGGTCGGGGTGGCGACGATGGCCGACTTCGAGGCACTGATCGACCGCCTGGCCGCCTACGGCCAGCCCGCCAGCTCGATGATCCTCTCCAGCCCGGTCCCCTGGCGCCCGGTGACGCCGCCGCTGTGAGCGCGGCCGGTACGGCGTGGGCGGTCTCACAGCTCCGGCGGCCGGGGTGAGCGCGTAGGGTCGGGCGCATGCTGAACGACCGTCATCTCCTGTTGCTCTGCGGCAGTCTGCGGGCCGGCTCCTCCAACGAGGCCGTGCTGCGCACCGCCGAACTGCTGGCCCCCGACGGCCTCACCGTCACCCGCTACCAGGGGCTGGGCGCGCTGCCGCACTTCAACCCGGACGCCGACCGCGACCCGCTGCCGGCCGAGGTCGCCGCGCTGCGCGAGGCCGTCGGGTCGGCCGACGCGGTGCTGGTCTGCACCCCCGAGTACGCGGGCACGCTGCCCGGCAGCTTCAAGAACCTGCTCGACTGGATGATCGGCGGCACCCAGCTCACCGACAAGCCGGTCGGCTTCGTGAACGCCGCCGGCCCCGGCCGCGGCGAGGGCTCGCACGCGACCCTGCGCACGGTGCTCGGTTACGCGGGCGCCGTCCTGGTCGAGCCGGCCTGCGTCCGGATCCCGATCCCGCGCGACGCCTACGGCGAGGACGGCGTGATCACCGACCCGGCGCTGCGGACCCGGATCACCGAGGTACTGGCGGCACTGGCGGGCTAGGACCAGGGCATCAGTGGGTGGACCCCGGCAGCGGGACGCCGAGCCCGTACAGGCCGTTCAGGAAGAGCTCCACGCCGACCGCCGCCAGCAGCAGGCCCAGCAGCCGGGAGAGCACCTCCAAGGAGGTCTGGTGGGTCCGCCGCAGCAGCGGTGCGAGCACCAGTACGCAGAGCGCGTTGATCACCACCACCGCCAGGTAGGCGCCGGCGATCGTGCAGTGCCAGCTGAAGCTGTCCCGGTGCAGCGCCTCGACCAGCACGGCGGTCATCGCCAGCGGGCTCGCCAGGTACGGCAGCAGCAGCTCGCGCACGCCCTCGGCCAGCGGATTGGCCAGCCCGCCCTCGTCGCCGTCCCCGCCCGAGCCCAGGTGCAGTCCCAGCACCAGGGCCACCGCGTAGATGAAGAAGATCACCCCGCCGGCCAGCTGGAGCGACTCGTCGCTCACGTGGAAGAAGTCGGTCAGCAGATCGGCGCTGAACGCCATCACCACGCCGACCACCGCGGCCAGCAGCGAGCTGATCAGGGTCAGCCGCCGCATCTCGGTGCTGCTGCGGTCGCGGCTCAGGTGGGCGTACGTCAGCAGCACCTTGGGCGGGCCGACCACGGCGAAGAAGGTGACGAAGGCGCTGCTCAGGTTGAAGACCGACATCCCCTCAGCATCCCCGAGACCCGGCGCAATGCCCCGCAGGCTCAGTCGAGCCGGACCGTGACGCCCGCCTCACGCAGCAACGCGATCACCGCGTCGGCGTAGCCCGGCGGCAGGTCGGGGGAGTGGCGGGCCAGTGCGGACCGGTGCCAGAGCAGGGTGAAGGGCGGCACCGGGCCGAAGTCACCGCGCAGGCAGTCGGCGAGCGCGTCCAGGTTGGCGCCGTAGTAGCCGCCCGGCCCGTTCACCGCCTCGCCGAGCGCGGCCCACAGGCCGGCCCGGTCCAGGGCCCGGGACCCGTCCAGCCGGTACTGCGCCATCTCGCACCTCCGCTCGGGCCCATTGTGCCCCTGCGCCCTGGCCAGGTGCCGCACACCCCCGGTGCCCCGCCGGCCCCGGATCCCCCGGATGGCCTGCCCCGGTCGAGGACGGTCAGGCGGTCGGCTGGGATGGGAGGCGCACGGGGGCCAGGAGAGAAGAGGACATCATGGGCTGCGTCAACCGCACGGACCTCGGGCTGCTCGCCCTGCGCTCCGCCGTCGGCGGGGTGCTCTTCACGCACGGCACACAGAAGCTCTTCGGCTGGTTCGGCGGCGGCGGTCTGGAGGGCACCGCGCAGGCCATGGAGGCGATGGGCTTCAAGCCCGGCGGGCAGAGCGCGCTGGCGGCCGGCCTCGGCGAGGCGACCGGCGGCGCGCTGCTGGTCGCCGGCCTGGCCACGCCGGCCGCCGGGACGATCGTGGCGGGGACGATGGCCGGCGCGATCGCGGTGCACTTCCCGCACGGCTTCTTCGTCACCAAGGGCGGCTACGAGTACCCCGCGCTGCTCGGCGCCTGCGGGCTGGCCCTCGGTCTGGCCGGTCCCGGCCGCCTCTCGCTGGACCACGCGACCGGGCATGTCTTCAACCGGGGCTGGGTCGGCGCGCTGGCCTTCGCGGCGAGCGCCGCCGGCGCGGTGGCGGTGGTCTCCAAGCGCCAGCGCAACGTGAAGGAGGCCACGGCGGCCTCGCTGGAGTCCGAGCCCGAGTGACCGCCGCCCGCGCGCTGAAGTGAGGAGGGTATGACCAGCAGATGAATTCCGGCCCCCGGCAGCCTGGCGTCTACAGAACTGTAGTACGTTCACGCTGGCAGGGGCTTGAGGCTGCGTCGGCACACCTCGGTACGCTGTCGATTCCGATCGAGACCCGTACCGCAGAGCTGAAGGTGTGCGATGTCCCTGACCTACCCGGAATCCATCGGCGTGGGCCTGCTGCAAGGCGTCACCGAGCTCTTCCCGGTCTCCAGCCTGGGGCACAGCATTCTGCTGCCCGCCCTGTTCGGCAACGCCACCATGAAGCACGACCTCGACATGACGGCCGACCACTCGCCGTACCTCGCGGTGCTGGTGGGCCTGCACCTGGCGACGGCGCTGGCGCTGGTGCTCTTCTTCCGCAAGGACTGGGTCCGGGTGGTCCGCGGGCTGTTCAGCTCCATACGTGAGCGCCGGATCGAGACCAGCGAGCAGCGGCTGGCCTGGCTGCTGATCGTCGGCACCATCCCGGTCGGCGTCGCCGGCCTGGTCGCCGAGCACGCGCTGCGCGCCGCGCTCGGCAAGCCGGTCCCGGCCGCGGTCTTCCTGGCGCTCAACGGACTGGTGCTGCTGGGTGCCGAGCGGCTGCGCCGCGGCGGCGGCGGCCGGCGCCGGGCGGGCGCGCAGGTCGAGCACCTGGAGGGCGAGGACCCGGCCGTGGCCTCGGACCGCCGGATCGCCCAGCTGAGCTACCGTCAGGGCATCTGGATCGGCGCCGCGCAGATCCTGGCCCTGCTGCCCGGGATCAGCCGCTCCGGCGTCACCATGAGCACCGGCATCCTGCGCGGGCTGAACCACGAGGACGCCGCCCGCTTCTCCTTCCTGCTGGCCACCCCGGTCATTCTGGCCGCCTCGGCGCTCAAGCTGCCCGAGCTGCTCAAGCCGGAGAACGCCGGCATCCGCGGGCCGCTGGTGGCCGGTTCGATCGCCGCCTTCGTGGCCGGCTACGTCTCGGTGAAGTTCCTCACCAAGTACTTCGAGACCCGCAGCCTGACGCCCTTCGCGATCTACTGCATGGTGGCCGGCGTCGGCAGCGCGGTGTACCTCAGCATGTGACGGACCGCCACCTCCCCCGGATGCGCCGTCCGGCTGGCGAGGTCCCCCTTCCGCACCGAGGGTGAGGGGGATCTCCGTCGGTGCACCCAGGGAAGAGGCCGCCATGGAACGCAGTACCCGCCGCGCAGTTGTCCCCGTCGTCGCCCTGCTGGTCGGTGCGGCCCTGCTGGGGACGGCGGGCTGCTCCTCCAGCAGCAAGGCGAAGGTGAGTTCAGCTGCCTCCTCGGCCCTGGGCGCCGCCGAGTCGCTGGCCTCGCAGGGCGCCTCGGCGGCCAACTCGGTCGCCTCGCAGGCGGCTTCCGGCGCCTCGGCGCTGGCCTCCTCGGCGAACGGCCTCAGCTCCTCGGCCGCCTCCGCCCAGGCCGCCGCCTCCTCCGCGCTGGCGAAGGTCAGCGGCGGCCTGGACGCCACCGCGGACGTCGTCCTCGGCGCGGTGACCACCGCCTCGGACGGCCACGCCGAGGCCCCGCTGACGGTCACCAACCACCAGTCCCAGGCCGAGAAGTACACGATCCAGGTCGAGTACAAGGACGGCACCGGCAAGCTCCTCGACACCGTCGTCGTCCAGATCCCCTCCCTCGCGCCCGCCCAGAGCACCAAGGCCACCGCCCGCAGCACCCAACCCCTCTCGGGCACCGTCACCGCCACGGTCGCGAACGCCCTGCGGTACTGAACCCGCGACCGGCTCCGCGCCGCCGGCTCTGAGCTAGCGCGCCTTGCGGACCAGGGCGAGGAAGTGGTCGGCGGTGTCGAGGACGTCGTCCGGGGTCCAGTCCAGGGCGGGGGTGGTGATGGTGACCTCGGCCATGGCCTGGCCGGGGGAGAGGGTGTCGGTCCAGCGGTCGATGAACCAGAGCTGTTCCTGGTCGGCGAGGGTCAGGGCGGCCTCGTTGAGCAGGTGGGCCGGGTGGGGGAGCCAGAGTTGGAACTGGTGGGTGTGCGGCGGGGCGGGGTTGACGCGGGCGCCGGGCAGGGTGGCCAGGACCTCGGCCACCGCCTGTGCCTGGCGGCGGTAGTCGGGCAGCCGGGGCAGTTCGGTGTCGAGGCCGTGCAGGGCTTTCAGGGCCGCCGGCCACTGCTGGAAGAGGTTGCCGCCGTGCCGGTGGCGCCAGGCGCGGGCGTACTCGATCAGTTCGGCGCTGCCCGCCAGGGCTGCTCCGCTGAAGCCGCCGAGGGACTTGTAGAAGGAGACGTAGACGCTGTCGGCCAGGGCTGACACCTCGTCAAGTGCGTGCCCCAGGTGGGTGGTCGACTCCCAGAGTCGGGCGCCGTCCAGGTGCACCCGGGCGCCCGTCGCGCGGGCCGCGGTGGTCAGCTCGACCAGTTCCTGCCAGCTCGGCAGCAGGAACCCGGCGTCGCGGAGCGGGAGTTCGATCAGCAGGGTGCCGAACGGCTCGCCCACGGCGGTCACTTCGTCGGCGGTGAAGTGGCGCGGGGCGCTGGTCGGCCACAGGCCGCGCAGGCCGGTGAGCTGGCTGTAGGCCTGCCGCTCGTGCACCTCCAGGTGGCTGAGCGGGTGCAGGGCGACGGCGCCGCGGCCGGTCCGCTCGGCGCCGTAGCGCAGGGCGACCTGCTGGGCCATCGTGCCGGTCGGGAAGAAGGCGGCGGCCTCGGTGCCGAGCAGGGCGGCGACCCGCTCCTCCAGCAGGCCCACCGGGCCGTTGCTGTTGTAGTAGTCGGGCGGGCCGTCGAGACCATCCACCGTCGACAGGGCGGCCAGCTGCTCGCGCATGGTCTGCGGGCGGAGGCCGGAGAGGATCCGGTCGCAGGACCGGACGGCGGCGGTGCGGCGTTCGGCAGCGGACAGCTCGGTGGTCATCGGGCGATTCTCCGTCTCTCAGGTGGGCAGCACCAAACGGTTTTCGTAGGCGAAGACCACGGCCTGCACGCGGTCGCGCAGTCCCAGTTTGAGCAGGATCCGGCTGACGTGCGTCTTCACGGTCGCCTCGGCGAGGTACAGCTCGGCCGCCACCTCCGCGTTCGACAGGCCGCGGGCCACCTGGACCAGGACGCTGCGCTCGCGGGTGGTGAGCGCCTCGATGGCCTGTTCGCCGCGTTCGGGGCCGCCGCCGTCCAGCGGCAGCTGGGAGGCGAAGGTGTCGAGCAGCCGCCGGGTGATCCGCGGCGCCACCACGGCGTCGCCGGCCGCCACGCAGCGGATCGCCCGGAGCAGCTCGTCCGGTTGGGCGTTCTTCAGCAGGAAGCCGGAGGCCCCGGCGCGCAGTCCGGCGAAGGCGTACTCGTCCAGGTCGAAGGTGGTCAGGATGAGCACCTTGGTGTCCGGGCACTGCTCGACGATCCGCCGGGTCGCCTCGATGCCGTCCATGCCGGGCATCCGGACGTCCATCAGCACCACGTCGGGGCGCTGCTCGGCGGCCAGCCGGACGGCCTGGGCGCCGTCCTCCGCCTCGCCGGCCACCACGAGATCGGGCTGGGAGTCGAGCACCAGGGTGAAGGAGAAGCGCAGCAGCGGCTGGTCGTCGACCAGCAGGACGCGGATGGTCATGGTGTCGGTACCTCCGAGGGGTCGGGTCCCGGGCGGACGGGGCCCAGATCCAGGGTGACGGCCACCCGCCAGCCGCCGCCGGGCCGGGGCCCGGCCGCGAGCGTGCCGCCGTAGCCGGCGGCGCGCTCGCGCATGCCCGCCAGGCCCTGGCCGGTGGTGGCGTGCCCCGCCTTCGCGCCGGGAGCCGGGCGCGGCCGTCCGTCGTCGCACACCTCCAGCTCGATCGCGCCGGCGGTGATCCGCACCCGGACCACCGCCTTCGCGCCGGGGGCGGTGTGCTTCATGGTGTTGGTCAGTGACTCCTGGACCAGCCGGTAGACGGTCAGCTGGGCGCCGGGCGGGACGGCGGCGGCCTCGCCGTCCAGCAGCAGTTCGACGGGCAGGCCGGCGGCCCGCACCTGGGTGGCGAGCGCGGTCAGCTGGCCGATGCCGGGTTGCGGGTGGCGCAGCGCGTCCGGCTCGTCGGCCCGCAGGACGCCCAGGAAGCGGCGCATGTCGGTGAGCGCCTGCCGTCCGGTCTCGGCGGACTGCCGCATCGCGGCGGTGGCCTTCTCGGGGGCGTGCGGGTTGGCGTAGACGGCGCCGTCGGCCAGCGCGACCATCACCGAGAGGTTGTGGGTGACGATGTCGTGCATCTCACGGGCGATCCGCGAGCGCTCCTCGGCCACCGCGAGCGCGGCCTGCTGGTCGCGCTGGCGTTCCAGCTCGCGGGCCCGCTCGTGCAGCGCGATCAGCTGGGCCCGGCGGGCGCGCACGTTGAGGCCGAGCACGGCGGCGGCCGTGGTCGCGCCGGAGAGCATGAAGGCCGCCTTGAGCCAGAAGGCCGCGTGGCTCGACGGGTGGCCCCCCGGCTCCGGCACGAAGCCGGTCGCCGCCAGCACCACGCCCAGCTCGGCCACCGCGTACGCGACCAGGGTGCGCCGGCGCGGGCAGTGCGCGGCCACCGTGTAGAGCGCCAGCAGGACGGCGATGTCGCCGGGCATCGCCCGGAAGGTCAGCCACTGCACGAAGGCGACCGAGGCGATGATCCCGAAGACGGCGTAGGGCGCCCGGCGGCGGAAGGTGAGCGGCAGGACCAGCGCGGGCTGGAGCACCCAGAGCCATGGATGGTGGTGCGCGTCGTGGCGGATCGGCAGGGCCGAGAGCATCACGATGGCCAGCGCGAAGCCGAAGTCGACGACCGTCGGGTACCGCTCGGAGAGGACTCGGCCGCGCAGCCCGGCGAGCCCCCGGGCGGCGGCGGAGAAGCGCCGCCCGAGGGCTGTCGGCAGGAGTTCGGCCGTGGTCATCGGGCCATTGTCCTACGAGACCGGCTCAGGCATCGCGTCGCTTGAGCACGACGGCGGCGCCGATCAGGGCGGCGGCCACGTAGCAGCCCATCACGCCGAAGCCGGTCCACGGGGCCAGCGTCCCGGGGTCCGCGTGCAGGGTGGCCACGGCCTTGCCGGCCGCGGCGGGCAGGTACGGGCCGATGTTCGCGCTCCAGGAGGCGGGCAGCACGTCGACCAGGCCGGGCAGGACCAGCAGCAGGCCGAAGACGGCGGCGATGCCACCGGCGGTGTTGCGGATCAGGGCGCCGATGCCGACCGAGAGCAGGCCGACGGCGGTCAGGTAGAGCGCCGTGCCGAGCACCGTGCGGGTCACCCCGGGGGCGGAGAGCGTGGTCTGCACGCTGTGGCTGGCCAGGATGGCCTGCCCGCCGAAGAAGGCGATGAACGCCGTCACCGCGGTGATGGCCAGGGTGACGGCCGCGAACACCGCGGCCTTCGCCCAGAGCACCGGCAGCCGGCGCGGCACGGCGGAGAGCGAGGCGCGGATCATGCCGGTGCTGTACTCGCCGCTGACCACCAGCACGCCGAGCACGCCGATGGCCAGCTGGGCGGCCTCGAAGCCGCGCAGGCTGCGGTCGGCGGCGTCGATCGAGAAGGCCCGGTCGTGCAGGTCCGGGTGGTCCAGGTGGTTGATCGCGCCGTAGCAGGCCAGCAGGCCGAAGCCGATCATGAAGACGACGGCGGCGAGCAGCGTGAAGTAGCTGGAACGCAGGGTGCGGAACTTGATCCACTCGGAGTGGACCACCCGGGGCAGGGTGACCGGGCCGGTGCCGGCCTTGGCCGGGATCACGGTGGCAGTGCTCATGCGGCGGTCTCCTTGACCAGCTCGGCCGGGCTGACGACGGCCTCGTACTCCACGGCGTCCTTGGTGAGTTCCATGAACGCCTCCTCCAGCGAGGCCTGCTGCGGCGTCAGTTCGAAGAGGGTCAGGGAGTGTTCGGCGGCCAGTCGGCCGATCCGCTCGCTGTCGGTGCCCTCGACGAGGAGCCGGCGCACGTCGCTGTCGTCACTGCGCACCGTCACCTCCGGCAGCGCGTCGAGCAGTTCGGCCAGCCGGACCGAGTCGGGGGTACGGACCAGCACGCCGCCGCGCGAGGCCATCGCGGTGAAGTCGGCGACCGAGGTGTCGGCGATCAGGCGGCCGCGCCCGATCACGATCAGGTGCTCGGCGGTCAGCGCCATCTCGCTCATCAGGTGCGAGGAGACCAGGACGGTGCGGCCTTCAGCGGCAAGCGACTTGAGCAGGTTGCGGATCCACAGGATGCCCTCGGGGTCCAGGCCGTTGACCGGCTCGTCGAGGATCAGCGTGGCGGGGTCGCCGAGCAGCGCGGAGGCGATGCCCAGGCGCTGGCCCATGCCGAGCGAGAAGCCGCCGGCCCGCTTGCGGGCCACCTCGCGCAGGCCCACCAGGTCGACCACCTCGTTCACCCGGCTGCGCGGGATGGCGTGCGTGGCGGCCAGCGCCAGCAGGTGGTTGAAGGCCGAGCGGCCGGTGTGGATGGCGCGCGCCTCCAGCATCGCGCCGACCTCGCGCAGCGGCGCGGCGTGCTCGGCGTACCGGCGGCCGTTCACCGTGGCGTGGCCGGCGCTGGGGGTATCGAGGCCCAGCAGCATCCGCATGGTGGTGGACTTGCCGGCGCCGTTGGGGCCGAGGAATCCGGTGACGATGCCGGGTCGGACGCTGAAACTCAGGTCCTGGACGGCGGTTTTGGGGCCGTAGCGCTTGGTCAGGCCGACGGCTTCGATCATGTGTGGTCCTCGGACGCGGGGCGGGAGGGCAGTTCTGCCTGCTCCCACGCTAGGCAGCGGGCCGGTCCGGCACGAGCCGCACAAGGGGGATCCGCAAGCGCCGCGCGGTGGGTCGCGCGATGCAGCGGGGCTACATCTCAAGACGGACGCCAAATTGACGTACCAAGGTTTATGGCCTGGTCAGCGCCGATGCCCCGATCCGGGGAACCTTAACGGCGGCTCAAGGTCCACCAGCCGCCCTTGACGCGGTGGTTGGTCTAGTCCATTTTAATGCCCAGGTGCAGGGAGCCCCTGAGCCGGCGTCAGAGGTCTCGACCACTGACGCCGGTCCTGGCGCTCTCGGGCATCCCGTCACAGCAGGTCCTCGCACGATTCCGTTCTGTCATGCCCATGCTGCGTGGCCCCACCCCGCGCAGGCACCCCACCCGGGCACGGCCGGCCCCCACAACCAGGAGTCACGCACCCATGCTTCTTCGCTCTCTTCCGCAGGAGCCGGCCGCCGCGCCGGCCAAGCGCCGTCGGCCCAAGAGCCTGGCCGCGCTCGCGATCGGAACCAGCGCCTCGCTGCTGCTCGGCGCCAGCCTCGCGCTGACCGCCGGCGGTACCGCGCAGGCGGCGGCCGGCAACACCACCGGCGCGGCCGCCACCAGCGGCGGCATCAAGGTCGCCTACTACGACCAGTGGTCGGTGTACGCCAACGCGTACTACCCCAAGACGGTCCAGGACACCGGCGTGGCCGGCAAGCTGGACTACCTGATCTACGACTTCGCGAACATCGACCCGACGGGTCTGAAGTGTTTCGAGGCCAACAAGGCCGCCTCGCAGGACGACAACAACCCGAGCGCCGGTGACGGCGCGGGTGACTCGTTCGCCGACTACGAGAAGTCGTTCGGCGCGGACACCAGCGTGAGCGGCACCGCCGACGTCTGGAACCAGCCGATCGCGGGCAACTTCAACCAGCTCAAGCAGCTGAAGGCGAAGAACCCGAAGCTCAAGATCCTGCTGTCGATCGGCGGCTGGACCTACTCGAAGTACTTCTCCGACGTGGCCGCCACGGACGCCTCGCGGAAGACCTTCGTCTCCTCCTGCATCGACATGTTCATCAAGGGCAACCTGCCCTCGGACGCCGGCTTCGGCGGCCCGGGCTCGGCCGCCGGCATCTTCGACGGCTTCGACATCGACTGGGAGTACCCGGGCGGCGGCGGCCACACCGGCAACCACTCCTCGCCCAACGACAAGCAGAACTACACCTCGCTGCTCGGCGAGCTGCGCACCGAGCTCGACGCGCAGGGCAAGACGGACGGCAAGACCTACGCGCTGAGCGCGGCGGTCGGCGCCGGTCAGGACAAGATCCAGAACGTCGAGACCGACAAGATCGGTCAGTACCTCACGTTCATGGACGTCATGACGTACGACATGCACGGCGCCTGGGACGCCACCGGCCCGACCAACCACCAGGCCCCGATCTACGACAACCCGAACGACCCGATGAACCCGATCGCGCCGGGTACCTCCAAGTACTCGATCGACGAGGCCATCAAGGCCTGGACCGTCGGTGACCCGCAGTACGGGATCAAGGGCGGGTTCCCCGCCGGCAAGATCAACATGGGTGTGCCGTTCTACTACCGCGGCTGGACCGGCGTGCCGGCCGGCGCCAACCACGGCCTCTTCCAGAGCGCGACCGGCCCCGCCACGGGCGCCGCGATGTCCGGCAACGTGGGCGGCATCCGGATGTTCAAGGAGCTGAACGGCTTCGTCGACAACCCGGCCGACACCTTCTGGGACGACACCGCGAAGTCCGCGTACTTCTACGACGGCAGCACCTTCTGGAGCGGTGAGAACGCCCAGTCGATCCAGGCCAAGGCCGACTACCTGCACTGCAACGGCCTCGGTGGCTCCTTCGCCTTCTCGCTGGACGACATCGGCACCCAGACCGGGCTGTTCGACACCATGGTGAGCGCGACCAACGGCTCGGCGGCCAGCTGCCCGGCCGCGCCGACCGCCTCGGCCTCCACCTCCACCTCGCCGAGCTCCTCCCCGAGCTCCTCGCCCAGCTCCTCCCCGAGCAGCTCGCCGAGCACGTCCCCCAGCTCCTCGCCGAGCACCTCGCCGTCCCCGTCCGCGGGTGCCTGCACCGCCCCGAGCTGGTCGGCCTCCGCGGTCTACGCCAGCCCGACCAAGGTCTCCTGGAAGGGCCACTACTACACCAACAAGTGGTGGACCACGAACGAGGACCCGAGCCTGAGCGGCCAGTGGGGCGCCTGGACCGACAACGGTCCCTGCTGACCCACCGCTGATCCACCGCTGAGGACCTGACGGACCCGAGACGTACCTGACAGTGGCCCGGACCGACCATCGGTCCGGGCCACTGTGCTACTGCTGACGGCCGGTCAGGCCTGACCGGGCATGGTCGGCTGCATCACCCAGAAGGCGCCGCCCTGCGGGTCCTGGATCGCGGCCATCCGGCCCACCGGGGTGTCGAAGGCGGGCGCCAGCAGGGTGGCGCCGGCGCGCACGGCCGCGTCCACGGTGCTGTCGACGTCGTCCACCGCGAAGTAGGTGGCCCAGTGCGGGGGAGTGCCCGCCGGCAGGTGGCCCAGCCCCTGCAGGCCGCCGACCGTGCGGCCCTCCACGTTCAGCGCGAAGTAGCCGTCCATCCCCTCCATCGGGGCCACCGAGACGCCCACCGCGGCGGGGTAGAAGGTGGAGGCGGCGGTCGGGTCGGAGGTGTTCAGCTCGTTCCAGATGACCGCGCCGGGCTCGTTGACGATCTGCGCGCCGAAGAAGTCCAGCGGCTGCCAGACGCCGAAGACGGCGCCGGAGGTGTCGGTGGCGACCAGCATCCGGCCGACCGTGCCGACGGTCATCACGTCGAACATCAGCGTGCCGCCGGCCGCGGTGATCTTCGCCGCGGTGGCGTCCGCGTCGGCCGAGGCCAGGTAGGTGGTCCAGACGGTGGGCGGCGGGGGCTGGTCGCCCATCGCCATCGCCGGGCCGATGCCGGCCACCGGCTTGCCGTTGCGCGTCATGATCGCGTAGCCGCCGAACTCTCCGGGGCCCTTCTCTCCCTGCCACTGGAAGAGATCGCAGTAGAAGTCCATCGCGGCCTGCTGGTCGGACGCCATCAGGTCGACCCAACACGGGGTGCCGGGCGGGTATGGGGTGGTGACCACGGGCATGGTTGTCGCCTCCAGGGCGGAGTGGTCGGGGCGGACTGTTCCCGCCCCCCGACTCACCCTGGCCCACCCCCAGGGCCCGCGCCACTCAGCGTCCGCCCATTCGGGCAGGCGCCGTCAGGGGTGTGACGCGGCGTCCGCCCGGGTGGGCGGCGCGCCGTCAGGGGGTGTCGTCCTCCAGGCGGCGCAGCATCCGGGCGAGCATGCCGGAGAGCACCGCGCGGTCCTCGCCGACGATGTCCTGCAGCAGCTCCTCCTCGAAGCCCGCGGCCATCCGCATCGACTCCAGCCACTTGTCCCGGCCGTTCGCGGTGAGCTCGATGATCACCCGGACCCGGTTGGCCTCGTCGCGCTCCCGGGTGACCAGGTCCTCGGCGACCATCCGGTCGATCCGGTGGGTCATCGCGGCCGGGGTCAGGCCGAGCCGCTTGGCCAGCTCGCCCGGGCCCAGCTGGTACGGGCTGCCGGAGACGACCAGGGCCTTGAGCACCTCCCACTCGGCGCTGGTGATTCCGAGCACAGTCAGCTGCCGGCTGTAGGCCACCCCCATCCGCCGCGAGACCCGCGACAGGGTGGAGACGATGGTCTCCACCTGAGGGTCCACCAGGGGGAACTCCCTTTGGTAGATGGCCACTTGTTCGGCGATGCCCAGCTCTGAGTCGGTCGGCGGAGCTGGTCTGGGTGCGCTCATACCGCCCAGTCTCCCATGATCTCTGTGGTCACTTAAGCCTTTGACGAGACACTCTAACGATTCGTATACTTTAGCTCTGAAATCTTGCGGTCTAAACGTTCGAAGGGGTGTCCACCATGAAGCAGCAGAAGTACGGCGCGGGTGGACCCCTGCGCCGGGTCCAGCTCGGCAACGCGCTCAGCGCCTTCGGCAGCGGGTTCACGATGCCGTACATCTTCGTGTACGTGGACCAGGTGCGCGGGCTGGGATCGCTCGCCGCCGGGATGGTCTTCACCCTCTTCGCGCTGGCCGCGCTCTTCGTGCTGCCCTTCGCCGGCCGCGGCATCGACCGGTACGGGCCGCGCCCGGTGCTGCTGGTCGGCGCGGGGCTGGCCGCGGTGGGGGCGTTCGCGGTCGGGCAGGCGTCCAGCACGGCCGGACTGCTGGCCGCCTCCTTCCTGTTCGGCGGCGGGGTCACCACCTGCCAGCCGGCGCTGGCCACGATGATCGTGCGCTGCTCGACCCCGAAGACCCGCTCGCACGCCTTCGCCCTGCAGTTCACCCTGGTCAACCTGGGGATGGGGGTCGGCGCGCTGGTCGGCGGCCAGATCGTGGACGTGGCCGACCCGGCCAGCCTGACCCGGCTCTTCACCATCGAGGCGCTGACCTTCCTGGGGCTGGCCGCCGTCACCGGCAGCGCCCGGATCCCGGCCGCGGCGCCCGTCGCGGTCCCGGACGCGGGGAGCCCCAGCGCGCTGCGCACGCTGCTCGCGGACAAGGCGATGGTGCGGCTCTGCCTGCTCGCCGGGCTGGTCTTCTTCACCTGCTACGGCCAGTTCGAGTCGGGCGTCGCGGCCTTCGCCACCGACACCGTGCGCACCCCGCCGGCCACCCTGGGCCTGGCGATGGGCGCCAACGCGGTGGTCATCGTGGCGCTGCAGATGTTCATGGTCAGGATCACCGCCCGGCGCCGGCGCACCACCGCGATCGCGGCCACCGCCGTGGTCTGGCTGGGTGCCTGGGGCATGGCGCTGCTGGCCGGCCTGATCCGCGGCGACCAGATGGCGGCCACGGTGGCGATCATCTCGGTCTACGCGCTCTTCGGCGCGGGCGAGTCGATGCTCGCCCCCACGCTCGGCCCGATGGTCGCCGACCTGGCCCCGGCCCGCTGGCTGGGCACCTACAACTCGGCGTACTCGCTGGTCAAGCAGTTGGCCATCGCGATCGGACCGGCGGTGGGCGTGCTGCTGGTCGGCTCCGGGACCTGGCCGCTCTACCTGGCGGCGATGACCGGCTGCACGCTGCTGATCATCGTCCTGGCGCTGCGCCTGCGCCGGTACCTGACGCCGGCCCAGGACAACGCCGGGCGGCCGGCGGTCGTGACCGTGCCGGTCCGGGAGCTGCGCACCGCCGCATGAGAGGGTGACGGGGGAGGCCGCCGGGACATAGGGTCCGGGGAGGTCAGCGCGTCGAGTCCGGTGGGGTCATGGCAGATACGGCAGTCACCGAGCGGTCCGCCGCTCCCACCGAGGAGCCGGCCCAGGCCGGGCCCGCCGAGCAGTCGGCGCTCAGCGGCTGGGTCCCGCTGGTGCTGCTGCACCGGCACGCGCCCTGGGTGCTGCGGTACGCCGGCTGGCTGGGCCCGATCGCGGTCGCGCTCTTCGCCGGGGTGCTGCGCCTGTGGGACCTGGGCCACCCGAACGCCTTCGTCTTCGACGAGACGTACTACCCCAAGGACGCCTGGTCGCTGCTCAAGCAGGGCTACGAGGGCACCTGGCCGGCCAACGCCAACGAGCAGATCCTGGCCGTCCCGCAGGTCGTCCCGCTCGGCACCGACCCGGCGTTCGTCGCCCACCCGCCGCTCGGCAAATGGGTGATCGCGCTGGGCGAGGGGGCCTTCGGGCTGCACCCCTTCGGCTGGCGGGTGATGGTGGCGCTGCTCGGCACCCTCTCGGTGCTGATGCTGGCCCGGATCGGGCGCCGGCTCTTCGGCTCCACGCTGATCGGCTGCACGGCGGCGCTGCTGATGGCGGTGGACGGCCTGCAGTTCGTGATGAGCCGCACCAGCCTGCTCGACAGCGTGCTGATGTTCTTCGTGCTGGCCGCCTTCGGCTGCCTGCTGCTCGACCGCGACCACGCCCGCGCGAGGCTGGCCGCCGCCGGGGTGGACGGCGACCGGGTGCGCCTGGGCCTGCGCCCCTGGCGGCTGGCGGCCGGGCTGATGCTCGGCGCCGCCTGCTCGGTGAAGTGGAACGGCGCGCCGACGCTGGCCGCCTTCGGCCTCCTGACGGTCCTCTGGGACCAGGCCGGGCGGCGGGCGGCCGGGGCCCGTCGGCCGTGGCTGAGCATGCTCCGCCGGGACGCGGCGCCCGCCTTCGGCTCGCTGGTCGGGGTGGCGGCCGTCACCTACCTCTGCTCCTGGGCCGGCTGGTTCGCCACCAGCGGCGGCTACGACCGGCAGTGGGCCGTGGGGCGGCCTGGCTTCGGCCCGGCGGCCTTCCGCGGCTGGTGGCACTACCAGTCGGAGATGTACCACTTCAACACCACGCTGACCTCGCCCCACATGTACCAGTCCAACCCGTGGAGCTGGCTGGTCCAGGGCCGTCCGGTCTCGATGTACTGGCAGACCGTCTCCACCGGCCAGCAGGGCTGCACCGACCCCGGCGGCTGCACCACGCAGATCCTCGCGCTCGGCACCCCGCTGCTCTGGTGGGCCGGCTGCTTCGCGCTGCTCTACGCGCTCTGGCGCTGGTTCTTCCGCCGCGACTGGCGCTCGGGCGCGGTGCTCTGCGCGGTCGCCGGGATCTACCTGCCCTGGTTCGACTTCCAGCAGCGGACCATCTTCTCCTTCTACATGGTGGTGCTGGTCCCCTTCCTCTGTCTGGCGGTGGCCCAGATGCTGGGCGCGATGCTCGGCCCGCCCGGCGCGAGCCCGCGCCGGCGGCTGGTCGGCGGCGCGGCCGCGGGCGTCGTCGTGTTCGCGGTGATGGGCTGCTTCCTCTACTTCCTGCCGCTCTACACCGCCCAGGTGATCCCGATGACCTCCTGGCAGAACCGCATGTGGTTCACCAGCTGGATCTGACGGGCCCTCGGATGACCAGCGCCGCTGGCGCCACCACCCAGCTGCTCCCCGTCACCCCGCTGCTCGGGGTCGCGATGGTGCTGTTCCTGCTGGCCGCCGTGGCGGTGGCCGGCTGGGGGCTGCTCGGCCAGGGCCACGCGGTGCTGCGGGCCGGGCTGCGGGCGGTGGTGCAACTGGCGGCCGTCGCCTTCGTGATCACCTGGGTGGTGCACTCGCTCTGGTGGACCACGCTCTTCGTGCTGCTGATGTTCTCGGTGGCCGTGCGGACCGCCGGGCGCCGGATGACGGACGCCCCCGGCTGGGAGTGGGCCTGGGCGGCCGCGCCGATCGGGGCCGGGGTGCTGCCGGTGCTGGCGCTGCTGCTCGGCAGCCGGCTGCTGCCCTGGCAGGGCCTGTCGATCATCCCGGTGGCCGGCATCCTGATCGGCGGCGCGCTGAGCGCCACCTCGCTGGCCGGCCGCCGGGCGCTGGACGAGCTGACCCAGCGTCACGGCGAGGTGGAGGCAGCGCTGGCGCTGGGCTTCGAGGACCGCGACGCCCGCCTGGAGATCTGCCGCACGGCCGCCGCCACCTCGCTGGTGCCGGCCCTGGACCAGACCCGCACGGTCGGCCTGGTCACCCTGCCCGGCGCCTTCGTCGGCATGCTGCTGGGCGGGTCCTCACCGGTGGCGGCGGGAGCGGTGCAGCTCTTCGTGCTGGTCGCGCTGCTGGCGGTGGAGGCGGTCGCGATCGTGGTGGTGCTGGAGCTGGTGGGCCGGGGCCTGGTACGGCGTCCGGTACAGTGGAGGAGTTGAAGGGGAGTAGCCCTCCACCGGACCGTCGACATACTGGCGCCCAGCTCTGCTGGCTGCCCGGCGCCCGGGACACCACGTGTGTTGGCGAGACCTTCGGCCGCAGTGCTGTGATCATGACCAGTGCTGCCGGGCCGAGGTCTCTTTTTTGTGAGACGGGCGCCCAGGCAGCCCGACCCGAGGGACTCCGATGAGTCTGACCGTATTCGCCGTCACCTTCGGCATCATCTTCCTGGCCGAGTTGCCGGACAAGACCGCGCTGGCCGCGCTGATGCTCGGCACCCGCTACCGGGCCTCCTACGTCTTCGCGGGCGTGGCGGCGGCGATGGCGGTGCAGGTCGGCCTGGCGCTGGCGGCCGGGAGCCTGCTGGCGCTGCTGCCGCACCGCTGGGTCGAGGGGGTCACCGGCCTGCTCTTCCTGGCCGGGGCGGCGATGCTGCTGCTGCACAAGGAGGACGAGGAGGGGCACGAGGCGAAGGCGCCGTCCTCCAGCGGCTTCTGGAAGGTGGCCGGGGCGAGCTTCCTGGTGGTCGCGGTCGCCGAGTTCGGAGACCTGACGCAGATCATGACCGCCAACCTGGCCGCCAAGTACGCCGACCCGCTGGCCGTCGGCCTCGGCGCCTGGCTGGCGCTCTGCGCGGTGGGCGGCCTGGCGATCGTGGGCGGGCAGAAGCTGCTGAAGCACGTGCCGATGAAGGTGATCATCAGGGTGGCGGCGACGGCCATGCTGGTGCTGGCAGGGGTGAGCCTGGTGGGGGCGGTGACGGGGTGACGCGGTGACGGGGGCTGACGGTCAGTTGGTGCAGGTCTTGCCGGCTGCGAGGGCTGCCTGGGTCAGCGGTCCGGCGGTTCCCTGCTCCTGCTCCTGCCAGATGCCGATGGCCCACTGGAAGCTCTGCACGGCCTGCATGGTCTGTATGTCGTAGGTGCTGGTGACCCGCATCTTCGGGTTCTTGCCGCAGTTGGCCGCGAGCAGCTGCTGCTGCAGGGCCTTCACCGCGGGACCCGTGTCGCCCAGGCCCAGCGTCTGCGGCGTCGCCGAGGGGCTGGGGCTCGCCGAGGTGGGCGGCGGCGGGGTGCTCGGTGGCGCCGTGCTCACCGGCGGCGGTACGGCGGCCGGGGAGGTGGAGGTGGGCGAGGGGGTGGGACGGGCGGCTGCCTTGGTGTGTGGCGCGGCGGAAGTCGGCGGGACCGACTTCGCCGTCGCGCTGCCGGGCGCGGAGGTCGCCGGGTCGCTGGGCGCGGCTGACGGGGTGTCGGAGGAGCCGAGCGAGGGAGCGGTGGTGGGCGCGGGCAGCGCGGTGTTCCCGGCGTCCGGGGCGGGGGCCATGGCGAGCGCGAGGCCGATGCCGAGCGCGACGATGCCGGCGCCCCCGCCGATGATCGCCAGCGTCCGGCCGGACCCTGGACGGCCGGACCCCGGGCGGCCGGCGCGACGGGCGGCCGCCCGGCCGGGACCGGCCACGGGGGCGGTGGCGATCGGGAACAGGCCCAGCTCGCGCGGTGCGGGCAGCAGGCTGGTGGCCTCCGTGGCTCCGCCGGCCGCCATGGCCGCCGTGGTCTGCGTGGTCGTCATGGCCGGGGGTTCGGCGGGCGGCGGCGGTATCGGCGCGGCCGGCGCGGGGACCTGCTCCGACGCCGCGTCGTACGCCTCCTCGGGCTGGTCCGGGTAGACGGTCACCGCCGGGACGTACGGGCGCACCAGCGGCGGCCCCTCGATGATCGGGAGGACGGCCGTCTCGGTGACGTCCGGGTGGCAGGCGCAACCGGCCGCGGTCCGTACGGCGCCGCATGCGGGGCAAAGCTCTCCCGGCATGGGCCGGTCCTCCTGGGTTCTGTGACGGGGTTCTCTGGCGGGGTTCTCTGGCGGGGACTGCTGACGGGGTGTCGCTGACGGATTTCAGCCACGTGCTGCGCGGACGGTCGAACGCGCCCGATTATGCAGGACCCGGATGGTCGCCGACAGGCCCGCAGGCCGCTTGCTCGCTTACGGATGGCCCAGTTCGAGGCCGCAAATCACCATAAATCTGACAGCATGGGCATTCGAACTGATCATCAACTGATCGTCAGAAGGAGGCCCCCGATGGCGGACCCGGCTGCCGAGCCCGAGCGCGCGGACGCACGGACCGAACCGTCGGCCTCGCCGGAAGCGGGAGTCCACAACCTCTGGGTGCCGATCGGCGCGCTGCTGCTCGCGCTGCTGCTCGCGGCGCTCGACCAGACCATCGTCTCCACGGCGCTGCCCACCATCGTCAGCGACCTCGGCGGTCTGGAGCACCTCTCCTGGGTGGTCACCGCCTACCTGCTGGCCTCCACCGCGGCCACTCCGCTCTGGGGCAAGCTCGGCGACATGTACGGCCGCAAGCGGTTCTTCCAGGCCTCCATCGTGATCTTCCTGATCGGCTCGATGCTCTGCGGAATCGCCCAGAACATGGGCGAGTTGATCGCCTTCCGGGCGATCCAGGGCCTGGGCGGCGGTGGCCTGATCGTGCTGAGCCAGGCCATCGTCGGCGACCTGGTGCCGCCGCGCGACCGCGGCAAGTACCAGGGGCTCTTCGGCGCCGTCTTCGGCGCCACCAGCGTGCTCGGGCCGCTGCTCGGCGGGCTCTTCGTCGACCACCTCTCCTGGCGCTGGGTCTTCTACATCAACCTGCCGATCGGCATCGTCGCCCTGGTCGTCATCGCGGCCGTGCTGCACAGCAGCGAGAACAAGCGCCAGCACCGGATCGACTACCTGGGCACCGCGCTGATCGCCTCGGTCGCCACCTGTTTCGTGCTGATGACCTCGCTCGGCGGGGTGACCTGGTCCTGGGGTTCCTGGCAGGTCATCGGCCTGGGCGTGCTGGGCGTGCTGCTGCTGGGCGTCTTCGTGCTGGTCGAGCGCCGGGCCGAGGAGCCGGTGCTGCCGCCGCGGCTCTTCGCCTCGCGGACCTTCACGCTGGTCGCGGTGATCTCCTTCGTGGTCGGCTTCGCGATGTTCGGCACGCTCACCTACCTGCCGACCTTCCTGCAGGTGGTGCAGGGCGTCTCGCCGACCATGTCGGGCATCCACATGCTGCCGATGGTGCTCGGCATGCTGCTCACCTCGATCGGTTCGGGCCAGATCGTCGCCCGCACCGGGCACTACCGGATCTTCCCGATCGCCGGCACGGCCGTGGTGACGGTGGGTCTGCTGCTGCTCTCCCAGCTGACCGAGAGCAGCTCCACGCTGAGCATGAGCTTCTCGTTCCTGGTCTTCGGCCTCGGCCTCGGCCTGGTCATGCAGGTGCTGGTGCTGATCGTGCAGAACGCCGTCGGCTACCAGGACCTGGGCGTGGCCACCGCCGGCGCCACCTTCTTCCGGTCGATCGGCGCCTCCTTCGGCGTCTCGATCTTCGGCACCATCTTCACCAGCGGTCTCAACCGGCGGCTGGGCGACGCCTTGGCCGGCGTGCAACTGCCGCCCGGCTTCAGCCCCGAGGCGGTACGCTCCGACCCCCGGGTGATCCACACCCTGCCGCCGGAGGTCGCCCACGGCGTGCTGCACGCCTACGCCTCCTCGATCACCCAGGTCTTCCTCTACGGGGTGCCGGTGGCCGTGGTGGCCTTCGTCCTCGCGCTCTTCATCAGGGAGCAGCCGCTGCGCGCCACCGTCACCGCGCCCGACCTCGGCGAGGCGATCGGCGTCAATCCGGTGGAGCGGTCCTCGGTGGACGAGATCGCCCGGGCGCTGTCCGTGCTGAGCAGCCGGGAGGCACGCCGCGACCTCTACCGGCGGATCACCGCCGAGGCCGGCCTCGATCTGCAGCCCGCCTCCAGCTGGCTGCTGCTGCAGATGTACCGGCAGGGTCCGATCGAGCCGGCCGAACTGGGGGAGCAGAAGATCATTCCGCCGCAGGTGGTGGAGGCCGCCGCCCGCGAGGTCGAGGGCCGGGGCCTGGCCCACCGCAACGGCCTGCCGCTGCGGCTGACCGAGGAGGGCCGGGCGGTGGCCGTCCGGCTGGTCGCGGCCCGCCGGACGCAGCTCTCCCAACTGCTCGGCGACTGGGACGAGAAGCAGTACGCCGACCTCGCGGCGCTGCTCACCCGGCTCAGCGACAACCTCTGCGGCGACCAGCACGACCGCCCGGACCGGACGCCGCCCGAGCACGTGCCGCACAGCGAGGGCCGGTCGTTCTAGCGGAGAGCGGACCGGGCGTTCCAGGCGGGGCCTGACGCTGTGTCAGACCGGCTCTGTGTCGCCCCGCTCGATGACCTGGAGCAGCAGCTTCGACGCCGAGCGGCCGTCCTTGGCCAGCAGGCCCGCCGACGGCACGCCGAGGTACCTGCCCCAGCTCGGGGTGACCGTGTACTTCGTGCCGTTCACCGTGACCCGCAGCGTGCGGCCCATGGTGAACGGCATCTTGGCGGCGGTCACCAGGGCGAGCGGCGCGCTGTCGATGGGCTGCCGCTGGGTGCCGAGCAGGAACAGCGTCCCGTTCTCGATGATGACGAAGCCGTGCTGGGCCAGCGGCTTCACGCCGATGCCGATCTGGACCTCGTCGAACTCGATCCGCGGGCCGCTCTCGGTCATGGTGCCCCCAACTCACTGCCGATGTTGGGAGCACGGTAGTGGAGCGGGCGCTCGGTGGGGATCCCCTGGTCCATAACCAGTGCTTCTGGTTGTCAGAGCAACCAGCTCTTGGACTTCTGGTTGGCGTCGTAGCAGAGTGGAGGCAGCAGAGAAAAGGGAGTCGATCATGACCGAGATCCGTGAACGTGCCGTCACCCCCGAGGACTTGACCCGACTGTTCGTGGAACGGGCCAACGCGGGCGACGCCGAGGGGCTGGCCGAGCTCTACGCACCCGACGCGGTGCTGGCCTTCCCGCCGGGGGCCTCGACGGTCGGCCGGGAGGCGATCCGGGCCGTCTGCGAGCGGATGATCGAGCACGCGCCCGGCCCGTTCGTCCAGGAGGAGCTGCTGCCGACCGTCCGCTACGGGGATCTGGCACTGACCTCGACCCGGCCCGCGGACGGCACCGGCGGCCGGGTCCAGGTCGCCCGCCGGGAGCCGGACGGGAGTTGGCTGCGGATCATCGACCGGCCCGAACTCCGCCCGGCGGCGGGGGCGTAGGGGTTCGCCGGGTGCGGTGGGCGGGTGTCGGCTCACCGCACCCGGCGAATGGCTGTTGCGGCCGGCCGGTGGGCAGGCTGCCGATGACGATGGTCGCGTAGAGCTCCTCGTCCTCGGTCACCCGCGCGATCAGCCCGGCCCGGGTGAAGACCTCGACGGCCGCCTCCGCCTGGCGCTCGCTGGTCTCCACCAGCAGGTGGCCGCCCGGCGCCAGCCAGTGCGGCGCGGCGGCGGTCACCCTGCGCATCACGGCCAGCCCGTCCGTGCCGCCGTCGAGCGCCGCCAGGGCCTCGTGCACCCTGGCCTCCTGCGGGAGCAGCCCGACCTCGTCGCTGGGCACGTACGGGACGTTGGCGAGCAGCACGTCGACCCGTCCGCGCAGTGCCTGCGGCAGCGGATCGAACAGGTCGCCCTGGTACACCCGCCCGCCGGCGGCGGCCACGTTCAGCCGCGCGCAGCGCATCGCGGCGGGGTCGATGTCGGCGGCGTGCAGCTCGACCGGGCCGAGCGCGGCGGCCAGCGCCGCGCCCAACGCGCCCGAGCCGCAGCACAGATCGACGATGACGGGGACGGCGGCGGCCGGGTCGCTGTGGTCGGCGGCCCGGGTCGGTGTGGTGGTCCGGGCCAGGGCGGCGGCCTGCCGGACCAGGAACTCGGTGCGGTGGCGCGGCACGAAGACGCCCGGGTCGACGGCCATCCGCAGACCGCAGAACTCCGCCCAGCCGATGACGTGTTCGAGCGGCAGTCCGGCGATCCGCCGGTCGACCATGGAGCCGAGCTCGTCCGGCGTGCGGGCGGTGGAGATGAGCAGCCGCGCCTCGTCCTCGGCGAAGACGCAGCCGGCGGCGCGCAGCCTGGTGACGATGACGGACTCGGAAAGGGGTGACGGGGAAACCGACATGAGAGCGTTGAAGCCTTTCGGGATACCGAAGGGCGCTCTCCTGGTCCGTCTATGCCAGACGGACCGCAGGGCCATGAGAGGAGAGCACCCGGCCAGCTACAGCGGTAATGGGTCTCACCTCCTCGGTAGGTACGCACTGCTTGCGACGGTGACATTACACGATCGGTGCCCGGAGCCGGCGGAGCGCGCCGCGTCGGGGTCAGCTGTGCTCGCCGCGCCGGGGTCAGCGGGGCGCGGCGTCCCGGGCCTCGTCGAGTGCGGCGCGGTGGTCGGGGCCGAGGTGCAGGTCGACCGCGTCCAGGGCCTCGTCCAGCTGGGCGAGCGTGCTGACGCCGATGATCGGCAGGACGGGCGTCTCGCCGGCCAGCATCCAGGCGAGCACCGCCTGGTTCTCGGTCGCCCCGAGCTCGCTGGCCACCTCCCGCAGGACGGCGAGCTGGGTGTGGGCGGCCGGGTGGTCGTACTGGGGCGGGAGGGCCTTCGCCGGGTTGGTGTAGGCGCCGTTGAGGAGCGGGCCGTAGGCCAGGACGGTCAGGTCGGGGCGGGCCTTCGCATAGGCGGACTGCTCGTCGTCCAGGGCGATCTGGTAGTCGAAGTGGGCACCGGGAGCCGGCCGGAGGTAGCTGTGCCGCTGCTGCAGGGCGACGTACCCCGCGCTGCCGGACTCGGCAGCCAGCTCGCGCGAACCGGCGAGGCGGGACAACTGCTGGTTGCTGGAGCCAAGTTGATCGGCCAGTCCGTCGCGCACCAGGTCGCCGAAGGCGGCCACGGTCTCTGCGAGCGGGGTCGCGTGGTCGTCCACGTGGGCGTAGAGGAGGTCGACGCGGTCGGTGCCGAGGCGGCGCAGGCTCTGCCGAGCGGCCCGGTGGATCACCGGCGCGGAGAGGCCCTCGCGGTTGGCCGGCCAGTCGTCGCCCGCTCCGGTCGGGAGCGCGCCGAGCTTGGTGGCCAGCACGATCTCGTCCCGGTTGCCGCGAGCGGCGAGCCAGCGGCCCAGCAGCCGCTCACTCTCGCCGCCGTCGCAGCCTGCCACCCAGAAGCTGTAGCAGTTCGCGGTGTCGAGGAAGGTCCCGCCGCGCTCGGCGAAGCGGTCGAGCAGGGCGAGGGATGTCCGCTCGTCCACGTGGGTGCCGAAGGGCAGGGTGCCCAGGCAGAGGGTCGATACCTGACGGTGGCCCAGATTCTGAAAGCGCATGAGGGGAGACTTCCAACTGGAGCGCGCTCCAGGTCAAGCAGAATGATCCACATGGCCACCGCGACCTCCCGCCGCTACCTGACCCCCGCCGAAGCCGTCGAGCAGTCCGGTTTCAGCCTCGACACGCTGCGCTACTACGAGCGGATCGGCCTGCTCGGCCCGGTCGACCGCGCCCCGAGCGGCCACCGCCGCTTCACCCCCGAGGACCTGGACTGGCTCGCCGTGCTGCGCTGCCTGCGCGACACCGGCATGCCGATCGCCGAGATGCGGTGCTACGCGCAACTCGTCCGGGAGGGCCGGGCCGACTCCATCGCCGCGCGCATCGCGCTGCTGGAGCGGCACGACGCGGAGGTGGAGGCGCAGATCGTCCAGCTGCGGGAGCAGCAGCGGCACTTGCGGGAGAAGATCGGCTACTACCGGTCTGTTGTTGCTTGAGAGTGGGGCTTCACGGGGGGACTCGCGTCCAGGCTGTCGGGGTGGAGTGATACCCATGGGTCCCATGGATGTTGATCACGCCCGCCCCGAGGACCTCGCGAGGCTTCGCGCCGCCTTCGCCGCCGACTCCCTCGCACCGCCGCTGGGTTGGGACGCCGTCCGGGCCTTCGAAGCGGAGCACGGCGTCGTCCTGCCCGAGCCCTACCGGACCTTCGTCGCGGAGATCTGCGACGGCGCGGGCTCCGGGCCTCCGGGCTACGGGCTGCTGCCGCTCGCCGGGCTGCCCGGCGACTGGGAGGACGACGGCGCGGAGCGTGACCTGGCCCGGGACTTTCCGCTGGCCGAACTCTGGTACTGGGACGGCGATCCACGGCCGGCCGAGGAGATCGACCCGCTCGTCGACCCGATCTTCGGGCACGGCTCGATCGTCCTGGGCACCGACGGCTGCGGCATGAACTGGCACCTCGTCGTGACCGGTCCGCAGCGCGGCCAGATCTGGCTGATCACGGGCGAGGGCGCGATGCCGCACGGAGCGTCGTTCGGCCTCACCGCCGCCGAAGCCGGGTTCGCGGGCTGGGTCGAGCACTGGGCGGCCGGGAGGGAGTGGTTCGAGCTCGACCACGAGTGACCGCCGCCGGGTCCCGGTTGGACGAGGTGGGCCGTGTCGTGGCCGTTGGCCCCGATCGCCCCGGGGAGGCGTCCCGCTGGTGGCGGAGCGGCGGGCCTAGGGTGGTGGCGCGGGGGTTCAGGCTGAGGAGTGGTGCGGTATGGCGAGTGTGGTCAAGATCAACGTGCTGACGGTTCCGGCGGAGCAGCGAGAGGTGCTGGAGCAGCGGTTCGCCTCCCGGGCCGGGGCGGTGGAGAACTCGGACGGATTCGAGTGGTTCGAACTGCTGCGGCCCCTGGAGGGCACCGACCAGTACCTCGTCTACACGCGATGGGCCACCGAGGAGGCGTTCCAGGCATGGCTGGCCGGCCCGATGCAGTCGGCCCACCGCCCGTCCGGCGCCGAGGGCCGGCGCCCGGCGGCCTCGGGGTCGACGCTCTGGTCGTTCGAGGTTGTGCAGTCGACGGGGCCCAAGGGCAATTCGGATTCTGACGGCGCGTGATTCCTGATGCCGTGTGGCGCTGAGCCGGCAGGTCGGCGCCACATGGCGCTCTGTCCAAATTGACTGTCCAGATTGGCAGTTGATGGAGCAATAGCACTCTCGCCTACGATCGCACCATGTCTGACTTCGTGCAGGTCTACACAGCGACAGAGCACCGTGCGGCGGCTGAGGAACTGGCTCGCTCGGTGGTGAGCGAACGACTGGCAGCCGGCGCCCAGATCGTCGGCCCCGTGATCTCGGTGTTCTGGCACCTGGGGGAGTTTGGCACGGGGGAGGAATGGCAGCTGATCTTCAAGACCAGCGCCGAGAGGTATCCCGCCCTTGAGGCACACCTGTTGGAGCACCACCCGTGGGACAACCCGGAGATCGTGGCTGTGCCGATCGTGGCCGGCTCGCGGGCGTGCCTTGACTGGTTGCGCAGGTCCGTGACTGATGAGCCCGCTGGATAGCTCTCAGCTACGTGCCTTCTCCAAGACCTCTGCTACAGCTGGTGCCTTGTGGTGTGCTTGGAGCTCTCGAAGGACCGACTCGATCCGTTGGCGGGGGCGGACGGAGGCGACCCCGTTGGACAGGTCCAGAACGCGGTCGGCGACAGCGGCAGCTTGCTCGACCTCGCTCGCGGCGAGATAGGAGTCTGCGAGCCACGACAGGTAAAGGGCCTTGTCCCGGGCGCGCGCGTCGTCGAATCCGGCGAGTACATGCTCCAACACGGGTACCGCGCGCAGCGGCCGGCGGAGTTCGGTCCAGCAGCGGCCGGTCATGATCTGAATCTCGTCCCGGTCCACCCAGCCGACCCAGTCGGGCTGAGGGGCGCCGTCTGCCTCGGCAAGGGCGGCCTCTGCGATGCCAAGGGCCCGTTCGGTTTCGCCGGCGTTGCCTGCCACTGCGTGCGCCCAAGCCAATCGTTCGTAAAGAAGTGCGCGCACTCCTGTCGGCGCTGCGTCGCCGGCGGTCGGAAGATTTCAAGTCCAGTGAGACGGTCGGTGCTATGAGGTTTGTGGTGCGGGTTCCGTGCGCTTTGCTGGGTCGTTGATCCAGGCGGTCTTCGGGATCTCGGGTGGTCGGGGGCGTCGTCCGAAGCGTTCGGGGTGCCGGGTGTAGGCCTGGGTGAGGGTGAGGGCTCGCTGGTCGCGGACTTCGTCAGCGGTGCCGAAGTGCACGCTGGCGGGTGTGTGCAGACCGATGCCTGAGTGCCGGTGCTCGTGGTTGTAGTACGAGATGAACGCGTCGAACCACTCGCGGGCGTGGGCCAGTGAGTCGAAGCGCTGCGGGTAGTCGGCCATGTACTTGGTGGTCTTGAACTGGGATTCGCTGTAGGGGTTGTCGTTGCTGACCTTGGGTCTGGAGTGAGATCGGGTGACGCCGAGGTCGATCAGCAGCTGGGAGACCTTCTTGGAGGTCATCGAGGTGCCCCTGTCGGCGTGCACGGTCTCGGGCACGATGCCGTTGCGCTCGATGGTCTCGTGGATCAGCTCTGCGGCCCGCTCGGCGGATTCGGCCAGCTCCACTGTGTGGCCGACGATGTAGCGGCTGAAGATGTCGATGATGACGTAGGCGTGGTACCAGATGCCCTTGCGCGGTCCGGCTGCCTTGGTGATGTCCCAGGTGAAGACCTGCGAGGGGGCGGTGGCGACCAGTTCGGGGATCGACTTGGCCGGGTGGGTGGCCTGGCGGCGGCGTTCGCCGGACTGTCCCTGGGCGCGCAGGATCCGGTACATCGTGGAGACCGAGCAGTGGTAGCGTCCGGCGTCCAGCTCGCGGGCCCAGATCTGCGCGGGAGGCAGTTCGGCGTACTCGGGTCGATTCATCAACTCCAGTACTGCGGAGCGTTCTTCGTCCCCCAGGGCCGAGGGCTGGACCTGAGGCCTCCTGGGCTCGCGGGTAGTCGGTGGCCTCAGGCGGCGGTAGTGGGTGGCCCGTGAGCGACCGGTCAGCCGGCAGGCGGCGGAGATGCCCAGTTCGCTCTCGATGCCGGTGAACGCCTGGTCCACCACGGGCTCGGCGGCGTGGTTCAGTCCGCGCTCTCGGAGATCATTTCCAAGAGCGCCGACGCTTTTCCCAAGATCTCCAATGCGGCCTTGTTCCGGGCCAGCTCCCGCTCCAGCCGTTCCACCTGCTGCCGCAGTTTCTCGTTCTCGACCTCGGTGGTGGACTTCTTCGGCCGTGCCGGGCTGGTGCGGTGGTCGACCAGCTTCTCCAGCGCGCCGGCGTCGCGTGCGGCCCGCCATTCGGTGACGTGCGAGTGGTACAGGCGCTCGCGGCGCAGGACCGCACCCTTCTCGTTCCTGGGCGCGGCGTCGTACTCGGCCACGATCCGCAGCTTGTACTCGGGACTGAAGGTCCGGCGCTTCGGCTGGGGAGCCGGGTCGCGCTCGGCGGGGTCGGTGCTGGCCATAGGGATAGTTCTCCTGTCGTGCCCTCTCAGGCTAACCCGACAAAGCGGGATGTCTCACCCAAGGCTGACAGAGAGGGGGTTGGTTCGGAGTAGCTGGCATTCCGAAGGAGCGCCTTTGTCGACCGGTACTCATCACGGTAGACGCGGTAGGTGTCTCCGCCGCCAAGGACGTCATCGAGACGACGGAGGCGAGCTGTCCGCTCACGTAGCCGGCCTGGCGTCTCGGCGCCAAGCCGGCGGCCGTGAGCAGGCTTGGCAATGTCAGCCAGGCCGACAGCAAGTCCTGTACTCAGAATGGAAGTTCGGACGAAGTCTCTGCGCAGCACTGATCCGTCTCCTGTTGGATCGGGGGTGCGATGGAGAGTCCGAGGGTAGTCGACAGGTGATGCGTCGGGTGAGCCAAGGCCGATCACCGGCGCTGCTGGGGTCTCCCACGGGCGTGGGGCGAGGCCGAGCAAGTTCCCTGGGATGCGAAGGGCGTCGGCGATCTGTGTGATCTTTTCGTAGGTGGTGATGCTGCCATCGCCCCTTGCGAGCTTGCCGACGCGTTCAGGCTTGATTTCGCACGCCTCGGCGATCTTCGAGTAGCTGATTCCTGCCCATTTGCGAGCCAGGGCAAATACCGTCCCGAAGTCGTGCCGCGCCAGCGCCGCGCGCATGTCCGCGCGGTTCAGGAGGTGTTCCGGCAAGGCGGCCGGTGAGGTGTGGGCGGTCATCCGTAGTCCCCATTGCGCCTGCTGTGACAGTCGGTCAGGTTCTGCTGACAGTGAGTGTACCCACGATGGGTACCCCCTTGTTGGGCAAGAAAGTCCCCGCGCTACGGAGGAGCGTTCTCGGTACGGGGCACCGACGTGCCCGTGCCGGCGGGCTCAACGGAGGGCGGTGAGGGCGGCGATGCCCTGGACTGACTTGGAGAACAGGTCGCCTGCGGGCGTGGATCACTGCTGGCTGCCACGCAGCAGGAGGTCTCCGGGTCTGGCGCGGCGCTATCTGGGCGCGTTCCTCGGCGGCTTGGAGGGCGGGACGCGGTTCGCCGACGCGGGCCGGCTCGTGCTGAGTGAGCTGGTGACGAACGCGTTGGACTACGCAACGCCGCGCGACAACCTGGTCTTGATCCGCTTCGAGGCGCATGAGCACCAGCTGCGCCTTGAGGTCCACGACGCGAGTGCAGTGGCTCCGGTGCGGCGTTCGGCGGGCGAGGAGGAGGAGTGCGGGCGCGGCCTGTATCTGGTGAACTGCCTTGCCTTGGAATGGGGTTACGGTCCACGCGATGGCGTGGGCAAGGTCGTTTGGGCTTTGATCGGTCCGACTGAGGGGGAGGCCTGATGGGGTGACTCGGGAATGCGACCCGTTGGGCTGCGGGGTCGCTCTGAGTCGCAGTGACGTACGGGTGATCCGGATGGGAGGGTCTCGCGCGGGGGTTCACAGCCGTCGTCGTCCGCGTCGATCCGGTGAGCTGCCGGGGTGAGCGCATTCCACGCGCCTCGGCGCTGCGGTGTCAGGGGGGTGTGGCGGTCGGGCACCACCGGGGTGCCGCTGGTCAGGGGGTGTCGGCCTTCTCGGGTGGGATGAAGGTCACCGCAGTGGTGAAGGCGGCGCGGCGGGTGGCTCGGCGGAGGGTGCGGAGGACGGGGGCGCCGAGGGTGAGGCAGAGGGTGGCGGTGAGGGTGGCGCGGGGGAGGTCCCAGCCGAGGGAGGTGGTGAGGCAGTAGATGGCGAAGCGGGGGAGGTTGGCGCTGAGGGGGTCGCCGGGGACGAAGGCGACGGAGCTGCTGAGGCCGCCGATGTAGGGCCAGCCCTGGAGGTTCATGATCGTGCCGTAGAGGACGGCGGAGAGTGAGCCGTAGGCGGCGAGCAGCAGGAGTTCGCGCCGTCCGCGCAGGGTGGCGGCGCCCGGGAGGAGGCCGGCGCCGAGGCAGAGCCAGCCCATGCTGAGCATCTGGAACGGCAGCCAGGGTCCGACGCCGCCGGTGAGCAGGGCGGAGGCGAACATCGACAGTGCGCCCAGGACGAAGCCGAAGCCCGGGCCGAGCACCCGGCCGGCGAGCACCATCAGGAAGAACTGCGGCTCCAGCCCCGCCGTTCCGGCCCCCAGTGGGCGCAGTGCGGCGCCGGCGGCGGCCAGGACGCCGAGCAGGGCGATGGCCTTGGGATCCAGGCCGGACTCGGAGACCTGGGCGATCACCACGGCGAGCAGCAGTGGCAGCAGCAGGGCGAAGAGCCAGGGGGCGTCGGCCGAGTGGCCGACCAGGGCGGAGGAGGTGGCGGCCAGTAGCGGCCAGCCGAAGGCGACCACGCCGATGGCCGAGGTGAGGATCAGGACCGCGATCGAGCGGCGGCCCAGCGGAACCGGGCGGGCCAGCGGCGGGGCGGGGGTCATCGGGTGGCACCGTGGGTCGGGGTGGGTCCTGTGGTGGGACCCTCGGAGGTGGGACCCTCGAAGGAGTCGAGTGCGAGGGTGACTTGACGGACCGTCAGCCAGGGTTCGGGGCGCAGGATCTTGGCGACCTGCGGGGCGAAGGTCGGGGAGGCCAGCACGATGTCGGCCGAGGGTCCGTCGGCGACGATCTCGCCGTCCGCCAGGACCACGGTGCGGTGGGCCAGTTCGGCCGCCAGCTCGACATCGTGGGTGGCCAGCAGGATCGCGTGGCCGTCCGCCGCGAGCGCCGTCAGGATCTCCACCAGGCGGGACTTGGCGGCGTAGTCCAGGCCGCGGGTGGGCTCGTCGAGCAGCAGCAGGGCCGGTCGGGCGGTGAGCACGACGGCGAGGGCGAGGGTGAGCCGCTGGCCTTCGGAGAGGTCGCGGGGGTGGGCCGCGGTGGCGATGCCCGGCAGCAGTCGTTCGACCAGAGCGCGGCAGCTGCCCGGTTCGGCGCCCGCGTCCTGATCGGCGGTGGCGCACTCGGCGGCGACGCTCTCGCCGTAGAGCAGGTCGCGCGGGTCCTGCGGGACCAGGCCGACCTGGCGGACCAGGTCGCGCGGGCGGGCCTTGTGCGGGGTCAGGCCGCCGACCCGGACGGTGCCGGAGGCCGGGGCGTGCAGGCCGACCAGGCTGCCGAGCAGGGTGGACTTGCCCGCGCCGTTGCGTCCCATCAGGGCGGTGATCTCGCCTGGGAACAGGGCGAGTTCGACACCGCGCAGGGCGGGGACGGGACCGCGCCGGACAGTCAGCCGGTCGGCGACGGCGACGGCCTCGGCGACGGCGGTGAGGGGCGTGGCAACCGGGCGCAGCTCGGCCAGCCGTTCGCGCAGTGGCGCGGCCCGGCGGCGGGCGTCGCGGACCGACAGGGGCAGCGGCGACCAGCCCGCCAGCCGGCCGAGCCCCACCACCGGCGGGTAGACCGGCGAGTGCGCGAGGACGGCGGCGGGCTCGCCGAGCACCGGGGGCCGGCCGCCGCCGGGCAGCAGCAGAACCTGGTCGGCGTACTGGACGACCCGCTCCAGCCGGTGCTCGGCCATCAGCACGGTGGTGCCGAGGTCGTGCACCAGTCGCTGCACCACCGCCAGCACCTCCTCCGCCGCGCCCGGGTCGAGCGCCGAGGTGGGCTCGTCCAGCACCAGCACCCTGGGGTGCACGGTGAGCACCGAGCCGATGGCGACCCGCTGTTGCTGGCCGCCGGAGAGCGAGGCGAGGGCCCGGTCGCGCAGTTCGGCCAGGCCCAGCAGGTCCAGGGTCTCCTCCACCCGGCGCCGCATCACCGCCGGGGACAGGCCCAAGGACTCCATGCCGTAGGCGAGTTCGTCCTCGACGGTGTCGGTGACGAAGTGCGCGCGCGGGTCCTGGCCCACGGTGCCTACCAGGTCGGCGAGTTCGCGCGGGCGGTGCGTGCGGGTGTCGCGGCCCGCCACCGTGACCCGGCCGCGCAGCTCGCCGCCGGTGAAGTGCGGGACCAGTCCGCTGACGGTGCCGAGCAGGGTGGACTTGCCGGAGCCGGACGGGCCGACCAGCAGGCAGAGTTCGCCCTCGGGGATGGTCAGGTCGACCCCGGCCAGGGCGGGTTCGGCGGCGTCGGCGTAGTGGACCGAGACCTGTTCGAAGGTGATCAACGGGGCTCGGCCTTCCGGGAGGTGGTGGGGGAAGCGGGGGCGGGGACCGGTGCGACGGCGGCGGGCAGTAGTCCGATCAGCACGGCGAGGACGGCCGCCAGCGGCAGGGCGGGCACCTGCGGCGGCACCACGGACGGCGCGAAGGCGCCCGGATCGCGCCCGGAGAGCCAGATCACGCAGGTCGCGACCGCGATACCGGAGCCGGCCACCAGCCACTCCGCCAGTGCCCAAGGGTCGGGCCGGTAACGAGTTCTGACGGACCGTCGGCGGGCGAGCAGTAGCCCGCCGGCGCCTGCGGCCAGGCCGGCCAGCAGGACTGGGACGGCCCACCCGGCGCCACCGGCCGTCAGTAGTCCGTACGCTCCCGCGCACAGGCCCAGCAGTCCGGTCAGGGTGAGGGCGGAGGTGGCGACGGCGACCCGCCTCGGGACCGGCGCGGTGCGCCCGAAGCCGCGGGTCTCCATCGCGGCGGCCAGCGCCACCGACCGCTCCAGCGCGCTCTCCAGCACCGGCAGGCCCACGCTCAGCACCGCGCGCAGGCCGCGGTCGCGGCGGCCGCGCAGGCGGCGGGCGGCCCGCAGTCGTTCGACGTCCGTGAGCAGGTTCGGCGCGAAGCTCATCGCCACCACCGCCGCCACGCCCGCCTCGTAGAGCGCGGCGGGCAGGATGCGCAGCAGCCGGGCGGGCGAGGCGAGCGCGTTGGCGGCCCCGACGCAGATCAGCAGGGTGGCCAGCCGCAGCCCGTCGTAGAGGGCGAAGAGCAGCGCCTCCAGGGTCACCCGGCCGCCGATCCGCACGCCCTGCGCCCAGCCGGGGAGCGGCAGTCGGGGCAGGTCGAGAAGGACGTGCGAGCCGGGGATCGGCGAGCCGAGCAGCACCGCGAAGACCAGTCGGACGGCGAGCACGGCCAGCCCCAGCCGCAGGAACGCGCCGTACGAGCGCGACCAGGGCGCGTCGGTGCGCCGGGCCGCGACGACGTAGCCGGCCACCGCGACGAGCAGGAGCAGCAGCAGCGGATTGGTGGTGCGCGAGGCGGCCGCGGCCAGCCCGAGGGCCCAGAGCCACCAGGCGCCGGGATGGAGCTGGCGCGGGCCGATGGCGGAGCGGGTGCCGCGGGTGTGGTGGGTGCGGCGGTTGCGGTTGCGGTCGGTGGGGGAGTGGGTCACGGGCCGGGGCCTCAGTCGCGTCGGCGGCGGACCTGCCACCAGGCGCCCGCGCCGAGCAGGACGACCAGCGCGCCGCCGGCCAGCAGGCCGAGGTTCGGGCCGGAGCTGTCCCCCGGGGCCGAGGGGTTGGCGGCCGGGGCGGCGACGCTCCCGGTGTCACCGCACCCGCTGCTCGGGTAGCCGGCGATCGCGCAGATCATGCCGGCGCTGCTGTAGCGCAACGGCGGTGCCACCGCGGCCAGCACCTCGGCCGAGCTGGCGTCCGTGGGTACCGCCGCGCAGCCCGTACGAGCCTTGGGTGGTAGGGCTGCTGACGGTGCGGTGGTTGATGGCGCGGTGGTTGATGGCGCGGTGGCTGACGGTGCGGTGGCTGACGGTGCAGTTGCTGACGGCGCGGTGGCTGACGGTGCGTCGGCCGGGGTGCCGAAGTCGAGTACGAGGCCGACGCGCTTCTTGCCCGGTTGGGGTGGGGTGTCGGCGCAGAGGGTGGCGAAGTCGGTGGGGCCGGTGGGGCGGGCGGTGTCCTGGCCGCCGTCCGGGCTGAGGGTGAAGCGCCAGCCGTCCACCGAGCCGTCGGCCGGGAGGTGCACCGCCGCGCCCTGTTGCTGGTAGGTCCAACTTCCGCCGGACCACTGCCAGAAGGACCAGTAGCGGTAGGCCGTCGCCTGCGCCGGGGCGGCGGCCAGCAGGGTCGTCAGCAGGAGGGACGGCAGTACCGCGAGGAGCAGGGCGGTGGTCGTCCGGCGCGGGCCTGGGCCGGTGAGGGCGGGGGCGGTGGCCGGTCGGAGCGCCGGGGCCGTTCGCCGGGGCCGCCGGAGGATCACTTGCGGCCCGCCCGGCCGCGCCTGCGGTTCAGGCTGATCAGCAGCCCGCCGCCGATCCCGGCCACCAGGCCGATGCCCGCGATCAGCAGTGGCGAGACGGCGATGCCGCTGCCGTCGTCCGACTTCGGGGCCGGACCGGCGTCGACCAACTGCTGCACCAGGTCGGTGCCGCCGAAGGCGTGCAGCTTGTGGCCGGTGGCCTGGGCGGCCAGCAGCAGGGTGGCGGTGGCCGCCGCGTCGGTGCCGGCCGGGCCCTTGGACCAGGAGCCGGAGGTGCCGGCCAGCCAGTCGAGGGCGTCCTTGGCCTGCTCGGGGTGGCCGGCCCGGACCAGGCCGAGCACGGCCCAGGCGGTGGCGTTGAAGTCCGGGGTCGGCGTGGCGCCCGGCGTGACCAGGGTCAAGTGCTGTCCACCGGCGGCCAGTTGGTCGGCCAGGTAGGCGGCGGCGGCCTCGGCCGGGTTGCTCGGGCGGCCGTCCGCGGCGCAGGTCGGCGGCGTCGGCGCGGGACCGGTGGCCGATCCGGCGGCCACCGGCAGCGAGCCGCCGGCCACGGCCAGGGCCGCCTGGGCGGTGGCGAGTGCGTTGGCGGTGAGCTTGCCGGTGGGGTCGGGCTGGTAGGCGAAGGCGCCGCGCTGGTCGGCGGGGGCGGTGCAGCCGAGCTGGTAGGCGGCCAGCGCCTGCGGTCCGCTCGTGCCCGCCTTGGCCACCGTCGCCGGATCGGTCCGGGCCGCGTGCAGCGCGCTGACCGCCAGGCCCGTGGAGTTGGCGTCGCCCGGGTTCCCGGGGTTGTAGGCCCAACTGCCGTCGTCGTTCTGGTTGGTCTTCAGCCAGGCGACACCCTTGTCCACCGCACGCTGGTGCCCGCCGAGGGCGACCAGGGCCTGGATCGCCACCGAGGTCGCGTTGCTGTCCTCCGCCGTGGCGGTGCAGGCGACGGCGGTGTCGGCCCGGAAGGAGGGCCAGCCGCCGTCCGCGCACTGCTGGCCGGTCAGCCAGGAGACCGCCGAGTCGGCCGGGGTGATCTTGGCGTCCGCCAGCGCCGTCAGGGCCAGCGACTGGCGCCAGACGCCGTCGTAGGTCGGGTCGCTCCGGCCGTACAGCGAGGCCGGGGCGGCCACCGGTGAGGGGGAGGCCGTGCCGCTCGCGGCCGGCGCTGATGCGGAGGCCGACGCAGGCGCGGACGGCGACGGTGAGGCCGGGTCGGCGAGTGCGGGCCCGGCGGCCAGGCCGGTCAGCAGGGCGGCGGCCAGGACCGGGACGGCGCCGGTGCGGACGGCGGAGAGCATGAGAGGCGGAGCCTTTCGGGGGCGGCGGGTGGACTCACGACTCTATCCCGCTGCCTCGCGGCCGCCTGACCCCGCCGGATCGGGCGGGCGGCGGAGGGGAGGGGAGGGGAGGGGAAGGGCGGTCAGGCAGCGATCTGGGCTGCGGCGTCCGCTTCGGCGGGGTCGTCCTCGTCGTCCGCCTCGATGGCGGCGACGCGGTCCCAGGCCAGCGCGGAAGGCGCCCACTGCCGCTCGCCGGCGCACTCGGCGACAAAGGCGACC
>FTKT01102902.1_pt1 | contig 88518 bp, 75 predicted proteins | sample 1658271 | NCBI WGS metagenome assembly FTKT01 (sample SAMEA3914811, study PRJEB12502) | metagenome | biome: forest; material: soil | place: Canada | collected 2011-08-04 | depth 0.3 m | reverse complement strand
GCGCCCGACCTGCGCGGCTTCGGCGACTCCAGCATGCCGGAGAGCAACTACACCAAGGCGGTGATGGCGCAGGACATCCATGCGCTGGCGACATCGCTGAACCTCGGGCACGTCCGGATCGTCGGCCATGACATCGGCCTGATGGTGGCCTATGCCTATGCGGCGCAGTACCCGAGCGAGGTCGACCGCATCGCCCTGATGGACGCATTCCTGCCCGGCGTCGGCGACTGGCAATCGGTGTGGCTCCTGCGCGACCTCTGGCATTTCCACTTTTACGGCAAGACCCCGCTCGCCCTCGTCGACGGTCGTGAGCGGATCTACTTCGAACACTTCTGGAACGACTTCGCCGCCGATCCGTCGCACTCGATCCCCGAGGCCGACCGCGTCTACTACGCCAAGGTCTACGCCAAACCGGGCCGGATGCGCGCGGGTTTCGAGGTCTTCCATGCGTTCCCGCAAGACGCCGTCGACTTCGCGCAGTTTGCCAAGACGCCGCTCACGATGCCGATGCTCGTCCTGACCGGCGAAAAGGCCTCCGGACAGACGCTCATCACCCAGGCCAAGCTGGTGGACACGAACGTCGAGGGCGTGATCATCAAGAACTCCGGCCACTGGCTGATGGAAGAAGCGACCGGCCAGGTCGTACCGAAGCTCGTCGACTTCCTCAACAAGTGACACGCGAGGAGACTCACCATGACCCGACTCCAAGGCAAGCGTGCCCTCATCACCGGCGGCACCACAGGCATCGGCCTCGAGACCGCGCGCGAATTCATTGCGGAAGGCGCACGAGTCGTCGTCACGGGCAACAATCCGACCAACCTCGAGGAGGCGGCCAAGGTTCTCGGCGACAAGGCGTTGATCCTGCGAGCCGATGCCTCGGACATCGATGCCCAGGCTGGCCTGGCCCGGCAGATCAAGACGTCGCTGGGCGGTCTCGACGTTGTCTTCGTCAACGCCGGGGTGGCGGATTTCAGGCCCATTGAAGGCTGGGATGCAGCCGCGTTCGATCGCAGCTTCAACATCAATGTCCGCGGGCCGTACTTCCTCCTGCAGGCACTCGTGCCACTGCTGGCCAATCCGTCGTCGATCGTTCTCAACGCCTCGATCAACGCGCACATCGGTATGCCCAACTCCAGCGTCTATGCAGCGACGAAGGCGGCCCTGCTGTCGCTGGCCAAGACGCTGTCGGGTGAACTGATCGGGCGCGGCATCCGCGTCAACGCGGTCAGTCCCGGCCCGATCTCGACGCCGCTGTACGGCAAGTTGGGCCTGACGCCGGAGCAACTCGACGAGATCGCCCGGGGGATCCTTGGCCTGGTGAAGGCGGGGCGCTTCGGCGACCCCTCGGAGATCGCCAAGGCAGTGGTCTACCTGGCATCGGACGAGACGCGTTTCGCCGTGGGCTCCGAGCTCATCGTCGACGGCGGCTTGAGCCTCTGACCGACCGCATCCCGGGCATACGGCCTCGTCGCCTGGACGGCATGCACATATCAAGGAGAGAAGGATGGACTACGGACTGAAGGGCAAACGTGTCCTCGTGACGGGTTCGACGGCGGGGATCGGCCTCGCGGTGGCTCGAGCACTGCTGGCCGAAGGGGCTGTGGTCACGGTGAATGGCCGCAGCATGCAACGCGTCGACACCGCGCTCGAGGCCCTGCGCCACAGCGTTCCCGGCGCGACGGTCGACGGTTTCGCGGCGGACCTCGGCACGAGGGCAGGATGCGAGAGTCTCATCGCGCACCTGCCGGACATCGACGTCCTGGTCAACAACATGGGCATCTTCGAGCCCAAGCCCTTTGCAGACATCTCCGACGAGGACTGGATGCGGTTCTTCGAGACGAACGTCCTGAGCGGCGTTCGTCTCTCGCGCCACTACGTCAAGGGCATGACGACCCGCAACTGGGGACGAATCGTCTTCGTCTCGAGCGAGTCCGGGCTCCAGATCCCGACCGAGATGATCCACTACGGCGTGACGAAGACCGCACAGTTGGCGGTCGCCCGTGGCCTGGCGGAGACGCTCGCGGGCACCGGCGTCACGGTCAACAGCGTGTTGCCCGGGCCGACGGCATCCGAGGGTGTCGGGGGCTTCGTGGCACAGATGGCCAGCAACCGGGGAGTCGACGTCGCGACCGTCGAGAGGGAATTCTTCGCGAGCACTCGCCCATCATCGTTGCTGAAGCGCTTCGCCACGACGGACGAGACGGCAGCGATGATCGTCTACGCGTGCAGTGCGCAGGCGTCGGCCACCACCGGTGCGTCGCTGCGTGTCGACGGCGGTGTCGTCCGCACCATCGCCTAGGTGCCGCCATGCCAGCCAACGACAAGATGCCTGTGCAGATCTGGATCCTGACCCTCTCCGCGTTCGCCATCGGCACGGCCGAATTCGTCATCGCCGGCATTCTTCCGCGGGTGGCCTCCAGCCTTGGCGTCTCCGAGGGTCGCGCCGGTGGCCTCATCACCGCCTATGCATTGGCCATCGTCCTGGGCGGCCCGGCACTCACCCTGTGGCTCGCGCGATTCGAGAAGCGCGCGGTGCTGCTCGCCCTGATGGCGGTCTTCGTCGTCGGCAACCTTGTCGCAGCATTCAGCGCGAACTATGGGACGCTTCTCCTGAGTCGAGTCGTTGCGGGACTGACGCAAGGGCCCTTCTACGGCATCGGTGCCGTCGTCGCCACTCGCCTCGCGCCTCCGAGGTTGGCAGGGAGGGCCGTCGGGTTGATGTTCGCGGGCCTGACGCTCGCCAACGTCCTTGGCGTACCCGCCGGCGCCTGGATCGGCAACACGTTCGGATGGCATCTCACGTTCGGCGTCGTCGCCTTGTCAGGGATCGTCGCCGCGGTTGCGATCGCCGCCGCGATCAGGCCGCAAGGCGTCGAGCCAGCGGTCGCCATCAGCCGACAGCTTGCGGTCTTCCGCAACGCAGGCTTGCTGTCGGGGCTGGTGATCACCATCCTCGGCTGGGCTGGCTTCATGTGCTTCTACGGGTATATCGCGCCCGTTGCGGAGAGGATTGCCGGCTTTCCGCCCGCCGACATCTGGTGGGTGTTGGTCATCGTCGGCGCTGGCTTGGTACTGGGCAACTACGTGGGTGGCCACAGCGCGGACTCCAATCTGCGACTGTCGTTGCTTTGGTGGCCAGCCGCGATGATCGCCTCGCTGCTCCTCGTGGGACTGGTCGCGACGCAGAAGTGGCCATTCCTCGCAGCCGCCTTCGTCTTCGGCATCGCCTCGTTCGCGAACGTGCCGCCGATGCAGATGCGCGTGATGCGTTTCGGCAGCCAGGCACCTGAACTCGCTGCGACGGCCAACATCTCCGCGTTCAACATCGCCAACGCTATCGGGGGAATCGTGGGCGGCAGCGTGGTCGACAGCCAATACGGCGCCGCGGTCGTGCCTTTTGCGGCGGCGGCCGTTCCATTCCTCGGTCTGCTGTTCATCCTGAACGAAGATCGGAAGCGGCGGATGTCGCCTGAGGTCGCACCCGCCGCGCTGTAGCGGCGGTGGGAGTGCCGCAGAGGTGGTCGACGGCAATGCCCGCTTTGTCCCATCGAAGGGCCACTGGAATGCGAGAGCGGCAATCCTTGTTTCCAGTTCTATCAAGACATCGAGCGGGATTTTCGAGCTCGATCGCCATGTACTCGCCGTGATTGCAGCCTCGACACCGTTCGGCAAGGTACCGGCCAGCTTGCTGGCTGGAAACTTCCACAAAGTTCGGATCGACGCCAATTTCGGATTCGAACATCAAGAGCATCCCTCGTCGACGCTGCAACCAATGAGGCGAGGAGTACCGCATGTGAGGGAGACCATGTGAGCGAACCGAGGATTTACCCAGATCCCCCGAACCCGACGCCATGGCGAAAGGCGTTCGCACATTGTTCGGCGGGCTCCTCGGTCTTGTGCTGGCGGCTGAACTTTGGATTCGGCTTGGCGGCCCAGGCTTGTGGCAGACGCTACTCTCGGCAACTTTCACCGTCGCATTCTGCGTATGCGGTGCGGTTAAGCTTGGTGGTTGGTTTTGGGAGTCGTTGGCAAGGCGCCGGTGGCCCTGGGATTGGACGTGGTTCGACTGAAAGCACCTTCTGCTGGCATGTGACCGACGCTGTTCGGCCAGAAGCGGGTGTAGGCGGAGGGCCGTTTTGGGATTGGCTAGGCGGTTTCGATCAGTCGCATACTTGCGAGGCCGTGCGGTACTTGCGGTTGGGCGCGACACCTGAGGAAATGGCTGGTGCCGTTCGTACAGTGGTAGCCGATGTGACCTCACCGAGGAAGAGTACGCCATGAAGCAGGTCTGGATCACTTCAACTGGGGGTATTGGAAGCCTGCAGCTGCGCGAGGCGCCTGACCCTCAACCGCGGGGTGCCGAACTTCGCATCCGAGTAAAGGCGAGTGGCATCAACTTCGCGGACATTCTGGCCCGCAAGGGCCTCTATCCAGATGCCCCGAAGCTGCCGGCCGTTGTTGGCTATGAAGTCTCGGGCATCGTGGATGCCGCAGGGCCGGATGCGCAGTCCGGCTGGGTCGGCAAACAGGTGCTTGCCCTTACTCGATTCGGCGGCTACGCCGACACCGTCGTCGTGTCGCAGGCGCAGGTATTTGAGAAGCCCGTTGCGCTGGACTTCGAACAGGCCGCGGCGATCCCGGTCAACTATCTGACGGCCTGGCAACTACTGGTCGTAATGGGCGCGCTGAAGCCCGACGAGAAAGTGTTGATCCACAACGCGGGCGGTGGGGTGGGGCTAGCTGCGATCGACATTGCGCGCCACATCGGCGCCACGATCCTCGGCACCGCAAGCGCCGGCAAGCACAAGTTCCTGAAGGAGCGAGGGTTGCACGAGGCGATCGACTACACCCGGCTTGATTGGACGCGCGAAGTGGCGCGGCTGACTGAGGGGCGTGGCGTCGAGCTCATCACGGATCCGCTGGGCGGGGCCGAGTGGAAGAAGAGCTACCGAGCCCTGCGCTCCACGGGTCGGCTTGGAATGTTCGGCGCCTCCACCGCGACCGAGTCGCGCCTTCCTGGCGTTCTCAAGCTGCTCGGGGTTGGACTGGGGATGCCCTGGTTCAACCCGGTGGCTCTGATGAACCAGAATCGATCCGTCTTCGGCGTCAATCTCGGGCACCTGTGGGACGAGCCTCTGAAAATCCGAGGCTGGATGAACGCGTTGCTGGACGGCGTGGAAGCCGGCTGGCTGCGCCCGCACGTGGACCGGGTCTTTCCGCTCGCCCAGGTGGGCGACGCGCAGGCCTACATCGAGGCGCGCAAGAATATCGGCAAGGTCGTCCTCTCGACTTGAGTCGGCGCTGCCTTGGTTTGCAGGCTTGGCCGCGCCCTCCGAGGACGCATGTCGGCCATGAGCCGACAGTCGCGAGCGGCTGGTTTCGGGTGGGCTATCCTCGGGTATGAGCCATGAGTCGCAGTCACCCATCCGCCTTGAGCTGAGTGCCGATGAGGCCCTTGTATTCTTCGAACTGGCCAGTCGCTTCACCAATTCCGACCAGCTCACGATAGCGGACGAATCCGAGGCGCGGGTGCTGTGGAACCTCTGCGGGCGGCTTGAAAAGCAATTGTCGGAGCCTTTCTCGCCGAACTACGCCGAGTTGCTCGCGCAGACCCAAGGGCGCCTCCGGGACGACGAGTCAAGCGCGGGCGGCTCTTAGCGGCCAAATCCGGTCTGTTACCCAAGTCGGCTTCGGAGCAGTCCGATTGCGCTCCTGGAACCGGCCGTGCCGGCGAACTGCTGCCGCTCGCGATCGGTCAGTATCCTGGATACGATGAGCACCCATGATCGAGTTGACCCTCAATGACCGCCACCTGGATGCCGCCACAGAGGAAGCGTTTGACGCGTCGTTGGACGGCGCGATGGCCGAGCCGGCATTCGACTTTGGGCGTCGATGCCGGATGGGTCAGCCATGTGCATGCTGCGCAACGGCGCAGATGCTTGGCTGATGTACCTTCGTTGGCCGGCAGATGCGGGCTTCAGGTCCTTGGGCATCGAGCGAAGCGGCGCAGCGAGCTACGCGCTCAGCAACGGTCAGGTGGACGAATATCCGCTATCGTGGTGCGTCGATGTCCAGTCATGCTTCGACGCGTTTCGCAGCTTTCGTCGGCACCATGGCGCCCGACCCCAGTGCATTTCTTGGACGGACTCTTAGCGGCCATACCCGGTCTGTCACCAAGGTCTGCTTCTCGGGAACCGAGAGCGAACTCGGCACGTTCTTGGAATCATTTCACTAGCACACTGCGTTCACTGTCGCCCAGGTCCGCCGCATGCCCAGCGAGTTGACGTGCAAGCTTGGCGCTGATCCTTGCGTCGAGGCGGTGCAACAACACTGGAAAACCCATGAATCTCCATCTCGGCCTGACCCCGATCATCTCCCTGCTCGCCGGCATCCTGATACTTGTCGTACCCCGACTGCTCAACTACATTGTTGCGATCTACCTGATCGTCATCGGGCTGATCGGCCTGATGGGCGCCGGTCAAATGCACCTGGGCTGATTTGTCCCACCGCTTGTTTCGTGGATCGGCTAAGAGCCGCCGTCGGCAATCGTCATCGAGTTGGTAGACTGGCTCACGCGCGGGAATAGCTTAGTTGGTAGAGCGCAGCCCTCCAAGGCTGAGGCGCAGTTTCGAAACCTGTTTCCCGCTCCATGAGCCTGTGCCCAAAGGTGACGTGCGCGGCCTCGGAAATTCTGATGTCGGCCATGAGCTGTCCTTGGGAAATGTCCGCTGTCGGGCAAGTGCTCGAGCGGTTAGGATATGGGGACTTGAGGGAGGATCCCGATGACACGTTCAGTAGTCGGCGTGATAGCGCTCGCCTCGTTTCTCTGCGGTTGCTCGATGTCCGTGGACACCGCGTTGGCAGAGCAGGCCGTCCCAAGATTTCATGAGGAACTTGATGCGGGGCAATTCGACGCGATCTACGAGGCGTCGGCAGACGAACTCAAGCAAGCCACTACGCAGAGGGAGTTCGTCGCCTTCCTCGACGCGGTGCATCGCAAGCTCGGGAACACAAAGGCCAGTGATAAGACCGGCTGGAATGTGAACTACCAGACTTCGGGTAGCTTCGTCACGCTGGCGTACAAGACGACGTTCGATGGCGGTAGCGCGCAAGAGCAGTTCGTATTCCGCCTCCAAGACAAGGCAGCAATTCTTGTTGGCTATCACGTTAATTCGACAGCGCTGATCCTGAAGTAGCCGACGCCAGAGACACATGTCGGCCACTTGCTGCCGGTGACGAGCGACCGGTTTCCGGTAGGCTATCCTCAGCCCAACGATGAGTTCGACACACAAGCAACCATGACAAGCCCCTCAAGAGGTGAGGCAATGGCGGGCCCCGTCTTGCTGTCGCCTCCCGAAGATTCCCTATTTGCGGGTGCACCGGCATGAGCAGCGGTGTTCGGCCACCACCGGACTTCCGCTAGAGACCGCATCCGGTGCCTACAGTCTCGTTCAAGCATCGAGGTGTTCAAACACGCCAGGCGAGGATCTGCTTTCGCAAATGATGGCGCCGCTTCCCGTCAGGCCCTGACGCCTCGTTTTGGTAGAGTTTTCGACACGCCGCTCGAAGGCGATGACAATCTGGAGCCGATATGGGAAGTCAAGGCGCAAAGCTCTACCAGGACGACGAGGCAGCGGACTTGAAGAGCACCATTGCCCTCGTATGCAAGGCGCCTTGGCATGGAGATCGCCTCCTGGACATTCTGGTCGACATGTTCGGCAATGCCGATCCCCGAGATGAAGACGCCATTGTTTTCTGGCTGGTGGTCGCCGACCAATTCGAACGGCGAGGCATCGAATGCTCGCGAGCCGGGTCTACCGCCCTGTCCCTAATTGAACGAGGCGCCGATACCGATCGCCTCGCGTCCCTGGGCGCAAGCGATCAATTTCTTTCCTCGCGTCGACGGGACCTGGATGAACTGGCCCAACGACTTCGAAGCCCGCGCGCGGTCCGCGTCCGCAAGGCACCAACCACGCCGCCCGAGTTTTGGCTCGATGTGGGCGAGATTCACGTGTTCCGGACGTCAGGCGGCTTTGCTTGCTCGCCCTATCGGCTGCAATATCAGGGACCGTTCGAGGCAGACGGCTGGGGCGCAATGATCGTGCTCGATCGTGGTCGAGCCTTCGACTGGGTGCCCTGGTGCGCGCTGGCGTCGCTGACGGTCGATCCGACCCGCCGCCCCACACTCGAGGACGCTTGTCAAGCGCAGCTGATCACGCACATGCAAACCAACGGCGCCGCGCGATGCGTGCCGAAGCGGGCGCATCTTGCAACGATGGGGGCAGAGTTGATCGGCCGCGTCGCTCTCGACGCGAAAAGGGTCGCTCCCGTTCTGTCAACCTTGAGCATATCGAGCGCCATTGCATTCGACTGGTCGGTCGACAAGGCCGCCTATTCGCGCGGCGTCAAAGGCCCCAAAATCGGGGCTGCGCTACAAGACCTGCTGATGCGACCCGATTGACTCAGATCTCGCGAAGATGCCCATTCGCCCGCGAATACCAGTCGGCGACCAAACGAGCGGCCTGGTCACCGACCGCGAAGGCGCATGACGGCCAGGAGCCGACGTTCACCAACGCCCGCTTTCGAGTAGGCTGCCGTTCATGGAGCCCGACCAATACCTCACCGTGGCGTCCTTCGGCAACGACACTGACAAGGACATCACCCTGTACTTGGAGATGATGTGCGAAGAAGTCGTGCTCTCTCCAGGCCATCAGATCGATCTGCTGGCTAGGCCCGGTCCTGACCTTCTGCCAATTGCCATTCACCAGGTCGCAGAGGGCATGCAGGTCTTCCCCAATCGAGAGTTCGACCCGGACTGGCACGTTCGGTTCAGTGGCAAGATCCTTCGGGCAGGGTATCCGCTGCGCTTGGCCGACGTCGAGGGCGCCGCAGGCGTTTGATCAAGGCTGCCTCTGGCCAGTTCCTGAACTTGCTGAACGACTGCTAGCGTGTCGAGGCCATTTGCAACATCGTGGTCTATTTGGCCTGCGTTCCATGGCCGTCGTACTGCACGCCGGTCCACTTAAGACGCAAGCTGATGGGGCCGACATCGGCCAGTGACACCTGCCCCCTATGTAAGACGGGGGGCCGAGCCCATCCGACTGGCAGGTCGTGCAAGCAAACGGCCGTGTCCGAACCCGACGACAAACAGGCCGACGACCAGCAGGCTAACGGTTCCAGGTTCGGATATGACATTGGTGAAGTTCAGATTAGGCAGAATGCCGAGGGAAGTCCAGATACCGGGCGACGAGCCGTAGGCCGCGAAGGTGACACCCGGTGTTCGCGGTTGAGCAACGAGGTCTGCTACTTCGTAGGCACGCATGGATTCGCCACCGGCGACGTTGATGGACAAAAAGCCTTTCGAGTACCAATCCGGAACCGGCGGGACGAAGGCCGAAGCGACACTGAAATACCACTGTGTGACATTGCCTGACGCGTCGGTCTGCAGCTCGATCAGCGGATTGCCCGGGCCGATAAAGAATATGCCCAGGTCGTCGGTCGACGTGATCGTGCCAACCTCGGCCTGCGACGCCGACCAACTCAGCAAGTTCCTGCCATCGTCTGAGAAGTCGAGCTGAATTTGCATTCCGTCGACAGCCACCCCCGATGCTGGCATTCCTTCCAACAGGGAATCGCCCTGGTAGCTGTAGATCACATCCGCGAGAACTGGCGGGGACATGCAACACAGAGCCGCGTTGATGAGCAGGGCACGCGATGAGAATTGCATGATGTCTCCTGATGAGTCTCAGAGGAAACGGACGCGGGCCGCGGTTTTGACGGCACAAAGATCATGCGCCCATTCGAATGCCGCTACAAGATTCCGTACAAGAACTTGAACGTGAAGCAAGATGACTACCCCTTGGGCTGAGGATTCGGCTAAACCGATCTGGATCGCATCGAATGTCTGCTTCCGGGCGCCTGATTCCGCACGGCGGGTGTCAGGTATGGGTGGAGAACTGCCGAGAGCGGCGCCCGGAAGCGGCCCTTCGATGGGCCGACCATGCGAGAAGGCGTTCAAACGCCTTCAACCGAGGCCTCGAGGGCCGGTTTCGGATGGCCAGACGCCGCGAACGACCGGAGCGCTCTGAGAGCCGACGTCCTGTGTCGTGCATCGGTCCGAGCCGGGGCAACCTCGGGGAACACAAGAGCGGACATCGCGTCGGCAAGTCGGGAGGACTGCAGCCGCTGCATAGCCGTCTTGCGTTCCAAGCCGGAGGCCGGAGCGTTTCAGTCTCCACGACTAGATGGTGGATGGCCGTCCTGCTCGTTGGCATGACGCCTCCGAGAAGCCTTCGCTGAGGTGCCGCCATGTTTGCATTCCTCGCATTCTTGGGCGTGTGCTTGTCGGCACTCGGGGCATGAGTGGGCCTGATGGCCATGATCGCAGGCGCATTGGTCGGCCTCTTGCTGGCGCCGATCGCCCTTGTCGTTGGATTCCGCCGGTACCGCAAGGCGCGTTGCCAACGCTAGCTCCGTGCGGCGGCGAGGCGGATGGGGCCCGGTACCGTAGCGGTACACCCATCAGCTTCGCCCGATTTCGACCAACTTCGCTAAGTGCTTGTCAGGCAAAAACTTTCAGGTTCTCCGAGCTTCGGAAGACTTCGCTATGATTGCCTCGACAGCCCCCGTCGCTCGCAAACTCATAGTCCTTTGGTCGACAGTTCAAGTCTGTCACGGCCTACCAAAATTCACTTTTGCGACAAGCACTTGGCTTGATCGCGCTGTGTTCCTTTCGCGAATCATTGCGAGTTTTGTCAGTTCCGCTGCCAGTGCTCAAACAGGGCTTGAATGGCGCCCACGCGAGTGAGACGGTTTGCCCGAGCCTGCGTCCGTGCGTTCGATACCGAAGGCGGGTCGATTTCCGGAGCAGGGCGGTGCGCCGATCACCGAATGCGCGACCATGTGCCAAGTTTGATCCATCGGCGCAATCGCCGAGCGAGTGACATTTGGGCAAGGCAGCGCCTTCTGCAAGAAGGCCACCTGGGCAATGTGCGACGCCGCACATACAAGCCTCGGAAATTCGCGTACATCAGGGTTGAAGAGCGCCGACGGTGCTCGCGTGAGTCTGGGGATTGCGGGCGACTGCGATTCCCTGACACGGAGACCCAGCAATCGCCGCAAAACGAACACCCGCTTGCCCACTGATCAAACTCGCCACCGGCATCGAGGGATTCGATCAACTGAGCCTCGGTGGACTCCCGCGGCACCGCACGAGCCTGCTCATCGGCGGCCCCGGCGCGGGCAAGACCGTGTTCGCGCTGCAATGCCTCGTCAACGCCGCCCGCCACCATCGGGCCCCCGGAATCTTCGTCGCCTTCGAGGAGAGTCCGCGCCAGATCATCACCAACGGCGCCACGTTCGACTGGGGCCTGACAAGCCTGTCGGCGAAGAAGCTGTTCTTTATGGACGCTCATCTGTCGCCCACGCTGATCAAGGCCGGCGACTTCGATCTGGCCGGCATGCTGGCCATGCTGGCGGCCAAGAAGCAGGAGATCGGCGCGCAATGGATCGTGTTCGACGGCATCGACGTCCTGTTGACCCTGCTACAGGATCCGGCCGCCGAAATGCGCGAACTCTATCGTCTGCGGGATTGGCTCGACGACAACGCGTTGACCGCCATTGTGACGGCCAAGGCGGAAAGCCGATCCCTCGCAGCCGCGCACTACGGGTTCCTGCAGTTCATGGTCGATTGCGTGGTCCGACTCGAGCGACGCCAGGAAGATCGCATCTCGGCGCCGACCCTTCAGATCACGAAATATCGAGGGTCTGGCTACGCGGCGGCCGAGTTCCCCTTGAGCTTTGGACCATCGGGCCTCGAAGTGGGCGCCACGAAACCGCCAGACATCGGGCACAAGGCGTCGACGGAGCGACTGAGTGCCGGCTTCGATCAGCTGGACGTCATGCTGGGCGGCGGTGTCTTTCGAGGCAGCAGCACGTTGATCACGGGCGTGCCGGGTACGTCCAAGACGACCCTGGCGGGCAAGTTCGCCGAAGCGGCCTGTCGGCGCGGCGAGCGTGTGCTATTCGTGAGCTTCGACGAAAGCGCGGAACAGATCGTGCGCAACCTTGCCTCGGTGGACATCCAACTGGGCGTTCATGTGAAGTCCGGTCTGTTGCGCATGCATTCGGCACGCACCGAGGGCGTCAGCGCTGAAGATCACCTGCTGAAGCTCAGCGCGATGATCCGCGACTTCCAGCCCCATTGCATGGTGATCGACCCGTTGACCGCCATTGCCAAGGCGGGCGCGCTGGGGGCCGCACGCACGGTCGCGAATCGGCTCATCTACATGATCAAGGACGAGGACATCACTCTGATGGTGACGGCGCTGAGCGAAGCTGGCGAGACAGGAGGCGAGGCCACCGATCTGCAGATTTCCACCATCGCGGACACCTGGATCCACCTGTCCTACCTGGTACGAAGCGGCGAACGAAACCGCGCCCTCACGATCGTCAAATCACGCGGAACATCGCATTCCAACCAGGTGCGGGAACTCATCCTGAGCGACGCCGGCCCCTCGCTGTCCGATGTCTACACCGCAGGCGGCGAAGTGCTGATGGGCACGTTGCGCTGGGAGAAGGAGGCCGAGGAGAGCGCCAGGAAAGTCCGCCATCGCGCCGAATTCGATCACAAGCACCGCGAGCTTCAATTCGCCGAGGCAAGGACGAGTGCCCAGATCAAGGCACTGCAGTTGGACCTGGAGAGGCAGCGTGGCGAACTGGCCCTGTATTTCGGAGAGGACGACGTGCGAACCGCTTCGTCGAGTCAGCGCGACAGCGAAGTGCGCAGACGGCGTGGCGCGGAACCCGCTCAGGCATCCGTGCGCAAGAGCGGAAACGGGGCCGCGAAATGAGCCGGCGCGCAGGAATATCCAACGCGATTCCCGCCGAATTTTCGACGGTCGTCGTGCTGCGCCTGTACATCGCCGGCGGCGCACCCAATTCGGTGCAGGCCATCGCCAACCTCGAGGCGATCTGCGCGGAATACCTGAAGGACGGCCACCGGCTGGAGATCGTCGACGTCCTCGAGAACCCGCAACGCGCGATGGCCGAAGGCGTGCTGGTGACGCCCAGTCTGACCAAGCTGTCACCGCAGCCCGTGGCGCAGGTCGTCGGCAATCTCAGCGACAAGGTGCGCGTCCTGTTCGCGCTGGGGTTGAAGCCAGATGTCGAATGACGCGAGCCACGTGGGTGCCGGGGTCGGGCTGCGAGGCGTGCTTCGTCGGCTCCCCGCGGGCGGACCCGAGCGGCAGGCCATCGAGGCGGGGGAAATCGACGCGGTCATCGACTACGGCAATGGCAACGTCATCATGTTTCCCGCGGCTCGACGCGCGCTGCGGGTCGCCGGGATTCGCACCTCCACGGTCAGCCCCAAGGCGACGATCGACGCCTGCGCAGCCAATGCCGTGCTGCAGGCTCTACCACGCGCGGAGTACGAGCAGTTGCTTCCCCACCTTGAGCCTGTCGCGCTCAAGTTCGGCGACGTGCTTCATGAGCCTGGCGTTCCGATTCGGTATGTCTACTTTCCCGTCGATTGCGTGGTCTGCCTGTTGACGAGCGCGTCGGGTCAACGCTGCGTGGAAACCGGGCTGGTCGGCTACGAAGGCGCGATTGGAATATCGCTGGCTCTCGGCGTCGACGTTTCGTCGGTTCGCGCCCTGGTCCAGTCCACCGGAACCGCCCTGCGAATGCCGGCGGCGCAGTTCAACAGTGCACTCCCCAGTTGTCTGTCCTTGCAGCGCGAACTGCATCGATTCGCGCATGCGAAGCTGGCCCAGGCACGCCAGACCGCGGCGTGCTTCGCCTCCCATTTGCTCGAGCAGCGTCTCGCCTGCCTGTTCCTGATGACGAGCGAACGATCGAGATCGCAGGAAATCGTTCTGACGCACGAATACCTTGCCTCGATCTTGAACGTGCGACGCGAATCGGTCACAGCTTCATCCACCTCCTTGCGGGCGCGCAACTTGATCAGTTACCAACGAGGCAGGATCGCGATCCTGGACCGCAAGGGGCTTGAAGCCGCGTCGTGTTCCTGCTATCGGACGATAGGCGCTGCCTACGCGGAATGAGCCCTCTGCTTGGGCATGCGTCTTCCGTGATCTCGACAGCCTGCTCTCGCGCGCATGGCGGCCTTTGCGGTTCACGGCGACGCGGCTTCTTCGCCTGCCTCGACGCTGTCCCAGACCAGGACGTCGACAATCTCGCCGTCGCTACGTTCAGCGATACGCCGGGAACGGAAGCCCGGCTGGCGCCGCAGCCAGTCGTCGACCTTCGCGTTCGCTTCGACGAACTCGTCAAGGGTGCAGCCATCGAGGCGAAAGGTGGTCACCTCCACCGCGTCCAGGGCCGGCGCGTCGGCCTTCTGCTTGCGGACGCTCATCGCTGCGCCGTCGGACGAACGATCAGTTCGTTGACGTCCACTTCCGCAGGCTGGTCGATCGCGAAGGCGATGGCCTCGGCGATGGCGGATGCCGGGATCGATGATTGATCCATCATGGCGCGGGTCGCGGCCCGGACGTGTTCGTTGTCGATGCCGTTGGTCAGTTCGGTACGCGTCAGGCCCGGGCTGACCAATGTCGCGCGGATCAAGTCGTTCTCCTGGCGCAGGCCTTCGGTCAGGGCGCGGACTGCGTATTTCGTGGCGCAGTAGACGGCGGCCGTCGGATCGACCCGGTGCGCGGAGACGGAGGCGACGTTGATGATGTGCCCCGCCTTCTGCTCGCGCATCACCGGCAGGACTGCTGCGATCCCGTGAAGGACACCGCGAAGGTTCACGTCGATCATCTGGTCCCACTCGGCGACGCGGAGCTCGTCGAGGAACGACAGCGGCATGACGCCTGCATTGCCTACCAGGACATCGACCCGGCCGAAGGTGACCACGGCGGTGCGGACGAAGGTCTGCATGCTCTCCAGTGACGTGACGTCGAGTGCGACATCCAAGGCTTGGCCGCCGGCTTCGCGGATCTCCTCTGCAAGGGCCGAGATCCGATCGGTTCGGCGAGCTCCGAGAACGAGACGGTGCCCGCAGGCCGCGAGGCGCCGCGCCGTTGCGGCGCCGATGCCGCTGCTGGCGCCCGTGACGAGGACGACTTTTCGTTGGCTGTCGTAGGTGGAATTGAGAGCGGTCATGATGGCTTGCCTGTCGGTGGACGAGGTGAATTCCTCGGACTCCAGTGTCTTGGCGCAGCCACCTTCGGCGTTAGCTCGATCGGCCGAGAGTCATGCATGATCCTGCAAGTCGCTCGACTTCTGGTTGGTTCGAAGCGGACTATCAGGCATGCTTCTGTCAGAACTCGACCCAGGACGTCCCATGAGTGAGACGCGTGCCGCCTACCGCGAGATAAGCAGCCTCATTGCCCGATACACCGAAGCCGAAGGCGAGGTGGCAACCGCCATCGACTCATTGTTCCTCAGCAGGCGAACCGGGCCGTCGCAGCCGCTGCACACGGCACAGTGGCCGTGCTTCGCGCTCGTGGCGCAGGGGGCGAAGAGCCTGACCCTGGGCCGCGAAGTGCATGACTACGGTGTCGGCGACTATCTCGTCGTCGCGCTCGATCTGCCGGTCACGTCTCGCACGACGGTCGCCAGCCCGAAGGCGCCCCTGCTCGGCCTGGGCATGGCGATTCGGCCCGAACGCCTCAAGGAACTGTTCCGGCGCGTGCCGCCGGTGCCTGCGACTGCCGCGGATCGCGCCCGAGGCGTTGCCGTGAACCAGGCAGACGAGGGCCTGCTGGGGGCGGTGCTGCGCCTTCTCAGGCTTCTCGACACGCCCCGGGACATTCCCGCGTTGGCGCCGCTGATCGAGCAGGAGATCCTGTACCGGCTGCTCACGGGCCCCTGCGGCTTCGTCCTGTCGCGGATCGCCCAGACCGACAGCCCCGGCAACCGGATCGCGAAGGCCGTCGCATGGTTGCGGGAGAACTACGCCGAACAGCTCCGCATAGACGATCTGTCGAATCGCGTGGGGATGAGTCCGTCGTCGCTGCATCACCACTTCAGCGCGGTCACGGCAATGACGCCCCTGGAGTACCAGAAGCGCCTGCGGCTGCAGGAGGCTCGCCGCCTGATGTGGGTCGATCGGCTCGATGTCGGCAGCGCGGGCTACCGAGTGGGCTATCAGAGCCCGTCGCAATTCAGCAGGGAATACAGCCGCATGTTCGGCGTGCCGCCGTCCCGAGATCGTGAGGACGCGCATGGCCATCAGGTGATCTCTCGTGCGCCATCACTTCACGCTGCGGCAGCAGGCTAGTTCGCTGCGGCGCGTCCCGGCATCGACTGCGTGGGGCTGCTTGATGGCGGGAAGCGGCACGTCGACGCACTGATCTGACCGGCGGCTCCCGCTGCGTCGCAGTCCTCCTGGGTTGCGGCCGCGATGTCCGGTCCGCGGGCTCGCGAGGGCCGGCGAAGGTACGAACCCGAGATCGGACGATGTCGGCGCTTGGCGCGTTGCGGTCGTGCACTGCGTTCATCGGCTGGAATTCGGCTGCCGAGATCACCGTTGAAGCCGTTTGAATCCTTGCCGGACCGGTCAGCCCGATGAGCGTCCGCTCACGGGCGACGCGGATGTCGCAGAACGACCCATCGCGGCCGTCCAAGGTGTGAGTTCGGGCGCCCCAAAGCGGTCGGTGAACACAGGCCATTCTGCCCGGCGATCCCTACGGCAGCAGGCGAGCTGCCCGAAGCCGGCGACCAGGATGCCGCATCGTTGCCGATACCGGCATAGTGGTGCCGCAGCGGAGGTTTCTGCCCCCGAGCGTCTTGCCCGGTTGGCCAAACCAAGCGAGCGCAGCATCCAAGCGCTGTGGCCCAAAGTCATCTGATAAGCGTTCCTGATCCACCGCTGGCTTGCCCGGAAGGTCACAGCCGGCAACGCGTCTACGCCGCCACACTCGGGGTCACCAAATGGCGCAGTTCGCGCGCGAGGAACCGACTCATTTCATCCGCCGTGATTGGCTTGCTGAGGTAGTAGCCCTGGATCTCATCGCAGCCATTGGCACGCAGATAGCCCAACTGTTCCAGGGTCTCGACACCTTCGGCCACCACCTTCATGCGCAGGCGGTGCGCCAGCCCAATGATGCCCGCCGTCAGTGCTGCAGCATCCGCGTCGGCCGGCAAGTCCTTGATGAAGGATCGGTCGATCTTCAACGTGCTCAAGGGGAAGTTGCGCAGATAGGACAAGGAGGAGTACCCGGTGCCGAAATCGTCAATGGCAAGGGACACCCCCAGGTCTCGCAACTCACGCAGCCGCAGTGCGGCCTGGGTGGGGTTGTGCATGACACCGCTCTCAGTGATCTCGAGTTCGAGCTGTGCGGGAACGAGGCCGGCATGGGCGATGACTCGCGCTACCTCTTCGGCCAGCCGGGGCCGGTTGAGCTGCCGAGCCGACAGGTTGACGCTCACCTGTACTGGGTGACCCTGGTCCAGCCACGATCGCGCATCGCGGCAGGCGACTTCCAGCGCCCAGTGGCCCATGCTGTCGATCAGGCCGGTGTCTTCCGCGATGGGGATGAACCGCAAGGGTGAAACTAAGCCCATCGAGGGGTGGCGCCAGCGCATCAGCGCCTCCACGCCGGTGACTTGACCCGTGGCCAGATCGAGCTTCGGCTGGTAGACGAGGAACAGCTCATCCCTCTCCAACGCCCGCGGCAAGCAACTCTCCAACGCCAACTGCTCCTGGCCCTGCGCGCTCATCTGCGGAGAGTAGAAGTGATGGTTGCCCGGCCCCATCTCCTTGGCTCGGTACATCGCCGCATCGGCGTTCATCAACAGAGTCTCGACATCCTGCCCGTCGTCTGGAAACAGGCTGATGCCGATGCTTGCCGTGGTCGGCAGCTCGCGCCCCTGTACCTCGAAGGGCTGGTTGAACAGGCTCACGACCTTCGCCAAGGGCGCGATGACATCGTCCGCATCATCCAGGCCTTCAAGAACCACAACGAATTCGTCTCCGCCGAAGCGGGCCACGGTGTCACTTTCGCGCACGCCCTCCCGCAGGCGATTCGCACAGGCTCGCAGCAACATGTCGCCGGCGCTGTGGCCGAGGCTGTCGTTGACGTATTTGAAACGATCGAGGTCCATGAACAACACCGCGACCTTGGCTTGCTGCCGTGCGGCGCGCTGGAGCGCCTGCGCCATCTGCTCTTGCAGCAATGTGCGGCTGGCCAAGCCGGTCAACTTGTCATGGTGGGCCAAATGTCGCAACGCCGTCTCCGCTTGCTTGCGCCGCAGGTACTGGGCCAACTGACTCGCGATCGAGCGCATGAAGCCCTCGATCTCGCGGTCGATAGCGATCGGCGCACGACTGAAGAATTCGAGCGCCGCGAGCTGCGTGCCGGCAATGACCGGGACAACCAAGCCAGCCTGCAGGCCGCAACGGTCGGCGATCTGATCCCGTGCCTGTGAAGCGTCTGCCCCGTCGATCACACGCCACAAGACTTTGTCGGCGGTCAAGACCGCATCGAGGATGCCGTCGGGGCGCGGGCCGCTGAAGATGCGCATTGCAGCGGCGAACTCCAGCGACGGCGCGTCGTCGGCTGACGCCCAGGCGCCCAGGCAGTGCACCCGATCGTCGGCACCCACCCACCAGCAAGCGGCAGCACTCCAGTTCATCTGCGCACCGATCAATGACAGGATGAACGCCACCGCGCTCTCGGGCTCGACGTCGGCGGCCAGTTGCTGGGCGATTTCATGGGCCAGTGCAAGCCGCAGTGCCGACTTCTTGTTCGCGGTATCGTCGCGCACGGCGGCGCGCAGGGAGGTGACGCCGTCCTCCAACGAACGCTGCAGGGTGATGTGTACCCAACGATCCGCACCACCAGGCGGGTGGACGCGGTGTTCGAACTCAACGGGGGCGTCGCCCTGCGCGGCCCGCTGGATGGCCGCCTGCAGTCCGGCCTGCTGAGCCCGGGGCACCAGCGCCATCAGCCGAGTCAGGGAGGGGCTCACGGTCGTGGCGGTGAATCCATAAATGCGGCGGGCCTCGTCTGAACATTCGAGCTCGCCCGTTTGTGGATCGAGCACCCAGCTGCCCAGCTTCGCCAACTGCTGTGCTTCCGCAAGTCGTTGCTGGCTGGTCCGCAGTCGTTGGGACAGCACTCTCCCGTCGTCCAGGGACTTGTTCTTTGTCTGCAACAGGAACAGCAAGTCGACGACGGGATCATGGACCGCGAAGTCGCTGAGCGTCAGCCCGAGCCGGGTCAAGTCGACCATCTCGGCCACCCAGGGCGAGCCCAGGAAGACCAATCGGCGGTCCCGGGCGACGAACTGCCCACGCAGGCGCAACGGCCCCGCGCGCTGCTGCAGCACGAAAAGCGACTTTTCGTGCTGCTGGATCGCGTCATAGTCCATGCGTTGCAGCACGGGTCGCTGGACAATGAAATGCTCCCCGAGCGCGCTGCCTTCGCTCAAATCCGGGCACAGGCGCCGCAGTACCGATCCGGTCTGCAGCACTCGCAACTGTTCGTCCAACGCGATGTGAAAAGGGAATGCCGCAGCGATCTGCTGAGGCGAGAGATTGAGTTCAGTGGCAGACATCAGGACGCCGGCGACGGTTCGGCACCGCCGTACTCGATGCGGAAGACGTCGTGGTCGTCCGACCCGCGAAACGCCGTCTGCCGAATGCTGATTTCCTGCGAAAACCGCTTTCCAAGGCCCTTCAGCAGCCCGACGACCATCGGCGCCAGTCCCGCGCGCTCGCTGCGATAGTGCAGCAGCAGCGCCGTGTCCCCTGCGATCTCCTCTACCGCGAATGAGGGTGGCCTCAGAGCGGGAAAGCTCATGCCCACGTGACTGTGCAGATTGTCCAGGTTGTTTAGGAACGACCGAAGATCCGAACCGAACATGGCGAGCATCTCGCCGTAGCCTGACTGCGCGGTGTAGCGCACCCAATGCTCACCGAAGGCCTCCAAAACCTCGGCGGCACCGAGGCCCAATACCTCGGTAGCTGCACCGACGAGCTTGTACATGGTTTCGTCCGGGTAGCCGTCCATCGCGATGAACATGTCCTGGTTGATACCCGCACCCTGGCGAATCCTGTCCCAGGCTGCGTTGCCGAACCCCTGCCTGACGAAGTCCTCGAGCGCCTGGTTGACCAATCCATACATGACACCACTCCCTAATCATCCGAAATGCTCATTGCACCTGCTTCGGATGGCGGGCGCAGGTGGCCGCTGCCACCACTCTAGTCCGTCTAATGCACCCCGCCCCCGCAAAAGGAGGATTCGTTGCTCGGCACTTGAGAAATGTCAATCTGAGCTGCGGCATTGCCCGGCGCGCCCGCGCGCGATCTGACGGCTGCATCGCGGAGTACGCCTCGGTCGCGCAGGATTGTCTTGCGTTGACTGATCATCGTCGCGGGATGCTCGCGCTCGCGCAGCGCGGTGGGCAGGAGCTGTGCGTTGGCGGCGGCTGCCGCGACCTGGTCGCCGCGGCGCCAGCAGGACATGACCTCGACGAGGTGCTCTGGATACGGGGTTCCGGTAAAGAATCCATCCGCGCCATGCTCGAGCTCCTGCAGGCAATGGACCCCGCCTAGCCCCCCGAAGATGCGGATGCGGGCACCGAGCAGCGCACGCACCTGGGCCATCTTGGCGGCCGTGGGCTCGTCCTCCAACTTGATGCCGCAGAGCTCCGGCACGGTATCGATCAGCGTCTGAACGAGCGTCGCCGGCAGCGAGGCACCGAACTTCGGGTTGTCGAGCAGGATGATCGGCAAGCGCAGCGACCGCGCGATCGCGCCGACATGAGTGAGCACATCCTGGGCGTCGCCCTGCGGCGGCTTGACGAGCAAGCCACCCGCTCCACAGTCGGCCGCGACCTTGGCCTGGGCCAGCGCGTCGGTCAGGCGGTCGGCCAGCACGCCGACGACGACCGGCGCGCGACCTGCCGAGCGGCGAACGACGCGCTCAATCACGCGTCGGCGTTCACCTTCATCGAGCAGGTCGCCTTCGCCGGCGATGCTGGCCGGTACGAGCCCCACGGCGCCGCCGGCCAAGTAGTGCTCGACCACGCGATCCAGGCTCTCCAGATCAAGGGATCGGTCCGCCATCATCGGCGTTGGCAGCACCGCGAACAGTCCATGCAGCCAGATGGGGAGCGGATTCATGACCGGCCGGCCTCAGGCGGTGCTGCAGGCGTCGAGCTCGTCGACGAGGTCGGCCGCGCGGAGTACGCCGTCGAAGAACGCGCAGCGCGCGTCCATGGCAGTTCGGATCGCCTGCTCCACGAGAAGCTCGTCCTGCGGTGCGTTCAACATCGGCAACAGGATGGATTCGAGCTTGTCGGCATGTCCGTCGTCGACGTGGATATGGACCTCGAAGAACATGAGCGCGTCCCTGTCGAACGGGGCGGCCTGCTGCAGCGCGCCTTGGATGTGCGAATACAGGGCAGCGACGATACCCTCGGACGCATAACAAAGCGCGCCGAGGATGCCCAGCACGCCGTAGCGGTCGCTGAGGTTCATGTAGGTGTCGATCAATGCCGCGGTCTCGGGCAATGTGGGCACCGCCGACAGCTGCGCGTCATCCAGCCCCAGCGCCCGCGTAAATTGTCGGAACAGGGCGGCATGGGCGCGCAGGGGATCCCCCTCTCCGAGCTCCTCCCACAGGTTCTCGCCAATCACGATGCGCGCGTCGTCTTGCGGGCAAGATGCCAAGGCCAAGGCCAGAAAGCTCGGGAACTGATGACAGAACTTGTACATCTGCGCCCCGAGCACGCGCACTTGCGCTAGCGTGAGCTGGCCCGAACGACAGCGCTCGACGAAGGGATGGTGCCAAAGCGGGTGGCTCTCGGCGACATGCGTGAAACGCGTCGAAGCATTGCGGCGCAGGCTGACGAATTCGGATTCGAGAGATTTCATTGGGCTGACTTTGATGTGACTGGGAAGCAGGGTTCACGCACGGGTGACCTTGACGGCCATGTGCAGCGGGAAATCCAGGAGCGGGCCGAAGAACGCCTCGTCCAGCTCGACCATGTCGCGAGTGACCGTCAGTTCAGTCACTGTCGGCATCGCGGCAAAGCCCGCCGCGCGCAGGCCGTCGAAGTAGTCCTGCAGGGTCTTGTGCACCAGCTGCACGTCGAGTGCGTTGCCGTCGCGCTTCCAGATGCGTCCTGGGAAGACGGTGTCGCGTGCGCTGAAATATCCTGCCCGGCCTACGTCGAAGTAGAACGGGGGTGCAGCTGCGCGCATGAATGCAAAGGCAGGGTGCGGCACGGCGAACACGAAATGCCCACCGGGTGCCAGCATGCGATGCACATTGACCATCGTCTTGCGCATCTCCTCGACGCCGAGGTAGTTGAAGAGAAACATCGCCAGCACGAGATCCACGCTGGCAGCATCGAGGTCGACCTTGGCCGCATCGGCGACTTCGTAGCGGATGCCCAACGGCTGCACCCGCTCGGCTTCGCGCGCGAGCTCGATCATTCGGGGCGAGAGGTCGACTGCCAAGACATCACTCGCACCCCGCTGGCGAAGCATCCGACTGCAGTAGCCCTCGCCACAACCAAGATCGAGGAGGCGCTTGCCCGCCAGGGGCTCGCACATGGCCATCACCTGGGGTCGCGCCGTATAGTCGGACAACGAAGTAGGTTGATGCCGCGACCAGTTGGCCGCGGTCTGGTCGTACAGTGCACGGGGATCGGTGGACAGGGACATTTCGTGGAGCAGGGTTTGGCCTTCGATGAGTGATCGCCGGGAATCTCCGAGGACCTGCCCCAATATCAGCCTGCAAGGCCGGCAAGACAATAGTGGTACTGTGGGGAGGTATGGATCATTCATTGAGAGCGCCCGCGAATCGATCGCCGGCGGACACCGGATGATTGGCTTCCCAGCCATTGCGCAAAGTTGCAGCGCCATAGGCAAAGCCCGCGACGCCGATCACCGCAAGGCCGTGGATCCAGTCTTCGTCGTCGACGCCGGCTTTTCGAAGCATGTCCACGCTTGCTGTCGGATGTCGCTCGACCTGATCGCGTTGCTCGGGCGTCAGGCAGTCCGATTGTTGGGCGAGCTTGTCTTGCCTGTTCGCCACGCCGACATTCATGCTGAGCGCCGCGCACACTGCGGAAGTTAGCTGGGGCTGCGACCAGTCGAGCCAGCGCCCTGCAAGATCGACGATGACCGCGCAAGTCATCGAGTGCCTGACGCCGTACGAGCGCTCGTCATGGCCCGAGGCGAACGGCAGCGAATACGGCGCCAGCTCGACATCGCGTTCGGCCAGTGCGCGGACGGCTGCGACTCCCTCCAGAAAGCGGGCCCTCCAGCCTTCTTCCTGGACATCGCCACCAAGTGTCTCTGACACCACCTTGGTCATGCGCTTCCATTCATCGAGGAGGGCCGCGCTCGCCGTGCGAGCGGCGTTGCCTGCCCCAGGAGGAAGCGTGGTGTCTCGGTCGAGGATCGTCGAAGCGTTCATGTTTGTGCGTCGGGGAGAGGATCAAAAAACTTCACCAATCTAAGAAACGATCCTTGCTCTGACGGGACTTGCCATGTATCAAGCCCGGGACATCGGAACAGCACCAACAACTACGGGCACAGCGCGCACCCTTCAACGATCTAAAACTCCGAGGTGAGACAGGTTGGATCCATCGATCCAACAGCAAATCAAGCCGAGGTCGGCGAAACAGCGGAGTGGCCTTTACCCCTTTCGGTGGTTTGGGGAATTGCAGCAACAGCGCCAATGTTGGCGGGCGCCGCGCCGCGGCTTGCTGCGGTCCGATTGCGGCCGCCTGCCTTGGCTGCGTAGAGCGCGACATCAGCCCGCTCGATGCATCGTTCGAAGGATTCGTCGGTCATGACGAGGGCCAGCCCAGCTGAAAACGTGACCGTCAGCTGCGGGTGGTCGGTCGAGAGCTGCTTCGCAATCAGCGCGCTGCGAACCCGCTCGACTGCTGCCTCGGCATCCCTCGGCGTCATGTCGGGCATCAACCAGAGGAATTCTTCGCCGCCCCAGTGCGGCTCCGCCTGGCAGCTTCCTGCATCAGCTGGGTCTTCATCTGGCGACGGTTGATCAGCCCGGTGAGCTCGTCGCGCGTTGCCAGCTTGTCGATGCGCTCAAGCGCGGTGCGCAGGTCGGCGTTCAGCCTGCGGCCCTTCAAGCGCGCTTCGCTCATCTGTCCGCCCACCGATGCGACGACCGGCTAGAGGGCCCGCCGGGACTCCTGGAAGCTCCGCAGGATCGTTCTCAACTGGTTGATTCGAAAGCTGAGCAGATTTGGCCGCGCGACATCTTGCGGCGATTCGCGTCCGCGTGGCGCGGCTCGCCGTTGAGCCACTGGGCATGCGAGCCGGCTCAGAGATCGCGCTGGCGCGTGGTCTACGACTTTGGCGCTGCGACCACCGAATTTACGGACATCCCGATAGGAGACGGTCGCGAACGGCTGGACCTGGCCGACTACGGCATTGGCTCGCGCTTCAGGATTCTCCCCCGGGCAGGTTGTCGAGGCGGCGGGGGCCACTGAAAGAGCGAAGCAACTTCCAGAGCCGGACGCACAGCAGAGTCAGCGCGGACACTGCCGCCAGAACGATCAAGGCCGCGTCGCGGAACCATGGCTCCAGAAACCCGACGAATCCAAGAGGCCGACCCAGTTCGCGCGCATACGGTCAGCTTCGCTCGTCTGTTCCTCACAGAACAAACCGTTCGGTACCTCGACGGCAATTGCACGCTGATGCCTTCTCAGTAGCGTCAGAGGGCATGCCCGGCGCGCGCCGACCGTGGGACAACGCACAGACCGAGATACCCGAACAGATCAGGCTGTACCCTCGAAACACTTTGGGGAAAAGACATGAAATCAGATAGCCAACTGCAGCAGGATGTCATCGCCGAATTGAAGTGGGAACCCTGCGTCACTGCGTCGAGAATCGGCGTTGAAGTCCAAGGGGGCGTGGTGACTCTCGCGGGAAACGTGGGCAGCTATTCTGAGAAGTGGCATGCAGAGCGCGCAGCGCAGCGCGTATCGGGCGTGGACGCTCTGGCAGTCGAGCTCAAGGTCAAGTTGCCCGGGCTCAGCAAGCGCACCGACGCCGATATCGCGCTCTCAGTCGAAGGCGGTCTCTTGTGGTCGACGGCGGTGCCCGATGGCGCCGTCAAGGTGATGGTGGAGGACGGCTTTGTCACGCTCAGCGGCGATGTTGCCTGGCAATACCAGCGGCAGGCAGCAACGGACTGCGTCCGACATCTCCTCGGTGTGACCGGCGTCAGCAACCAGATCGCCATCAAGCCCACAGTGAGCATCGGCGCGGTCCAGGGCGAGATCGAGGCTGCGTTGAAGAGGAACGCATCGGAAGACGCAAGGAAGATTACCGTCGAAGTTCACGGGGCCGACGTGACATTGAAGGGCACGGTGAACAGCTGGGCCGAGCGTGAGAGCGCGACGATGTCCGTATGGGGAACGCCGGGCGTGCGCAGCGTCCGGGACGAGATGACGTTGCACCATTGAGCGCAGCAGAAGCAAAGGCGAGGGGGCGACGTCGCTCCTGGCGATCGACGTCAAGGATGATGAAGGACAGAACCATGCAAGACGAACTGACGCAATCCATTCTGCAACCGGGGGCGTCGCCTGCCGGCACGATCGAGCCCTCGTGGGACGAACACCTGCTCGACGGCACTCTGGTGACGATTCGCGCCCTGCAGTCGCAGGACAAGGAACTGGAGCGTGGATTCATCGAAGGCCTTTCGCCGCGTTCGCGTCGCTTCCGATTTCTCGAAACGATGAATTCGCCCAGCGATGCGCTCCTCGCCCAACTCACCGAGCTCGATCCGCTTGCCGATGTTGCCTACCTGGCAACGATCGGAAATGGGTCCGAGCTACGCGAGATCGGGGTCGCGAGGTTCAGCGCGCACGTTGGGGAGCAGGATTGCGAATTCGCGGTCACCGTGTCGGACGAATGGCAAATGAAAGGCTTGGGAAGCGCATTGATGTCACACCTTGTCGATGCGGCGCGAGCGCGAGGCATCCGTGTGCTGCATTCCTCCGATTCGGCCGACAACGACTCGATGCGGCAATTTGCCGCGCACCTGAGCTTTCAGAATCGACGTGATCCAGAAGACGCCAAACTTGTGCTGTACAGCGTCAACCTCGATTGAACCGAAAGCTCGCGGTTGGCCCCATCATCCGCAGCGGAGCTGCTGTGCATGGCCTGCCGTCGAATGCACGCGGTTGACCGGCCCACAGGCCACGCATCGCGTGATCGCAGGTCGGCAAGCTTGCCGGTATGCCGTCGGTGGTGACCGTCAGGTTATGGTGGAAGATGCCGTGCGTCGCCTCGCCGCTCGGCCGACCTCACCGGTCGCAACAACTTGCGGGCAATCTCGGCAATCTGCTGATGGCCGTCGATTTCCCCCAGGAGGATGACGAACTCATCGCCGCCAAGCCGCGCCACCACGTCACTCGTGCGCACGGTTTCGGAAAATCTTCCCACGGGCCGCGCATCTCAGACGAGCGCGGCAACCGCCGTGCCGATCTCGGTCGTCGTCGCCGTTCCGCCGAGGTCGCGCGTCCGCGGGCCTTCGCGCAGCACCGTCTCGATGGCTTTCACGATCGCGTCGTGCGCTGTCCTGCATGGGCCCTGGCCCTCACCGAGGAAATCCAGCATCAGGGCACCGGACCAGATCATCGCGATGGGGTTGGCGATGTTCTGGCCGTAGATGTCCGGCGCCGAGCCGTGCACCGGTTCGAACAGTGACGGCGAGCTGCGCTGGGGGTTCAGATTCGCCGACGGCGCGATCCCGATGGTGCCGGCGCATGCCGGCCCGAGGTCCGACAGGATGTCGCCGAACAGGTTGCTGGCCACCACTACGTCGAAGCGCTGCGGCTGCAGCACGAAGCGCGCGGCGAGGATGTCGATGTGCTGCTTGTCGACCGTGACCTGCGGGTACCCCTGGCCGACCGCGTCGGCGCGTCCGTCCCACCAGGGCATGCTGATGGCGACGCCATTGCTCTTGGTGGCCACGGTCAGGTGTCGGCGCGGGCGTCCCGCCGCCAGGTCGAACGCGAACTTGAGCACGCGATCGCTGCCGTGGCGGCTGAACACCGACTCCTGGATCACGATCTCGCGGTCCGTGCCGGCGTACATGATGCCGCCGAGGTTGGTGTACTCGCCTTCGGTGTTCTCGCGCACGATGAGGAAGTCGATGTCGCCGGGCTTGCGGCCCGCCAGCGGGCATGGAACGCCCTCGAACAGCCGCACCGGCCGCAGGTTGATGTACTGGTCGAACTCGCGCCGGAACTTGAGCAGGCTGCCCCACAACGAGATGTTGTCGGGCACCGTCGCCGGCCAACCCACGGCGCCGAAGAAGATCGCATCCATGGATTGCAGCTGCTCTTTCCAGTCGGGCGGCATCATGCCGCCGTGCTGCTGGTAGTAGTCGCAACTTGCCCAGTCGATCTCCGTGAGCTCGAGCGCGATGCCGAAGCGCCTGGCAGCCGCCTCGAGCACGCGCACGCCCTCGGGCGCGACTTCCTTGCCGATGCCGTCGCCGGGGATCACCGCGATTCGGAAGGGTCTGGCCATGTCGACGTATCCTTTCGTGAGGGGCGGCGCGCCCTGAAGCGGCGCCGTCGTCGTCCGATTCCGTGTCGCCCACGCCAACGGAGCGACACCGGAAATCCTACGCCACTGGCCGCTCGACGTTCGCGTCCGCGACGCTGAGCGCGGTCATGGCTGCGATGTCGGGCGATCGACGGGTCAGGGGCGCGCCCGCGCGTCGATCACACGCGGGACTTCTGGTTCCGTCGAGGCGCTCATCGCCTTGCGTCCAAGCGGAGTCTTGTCGCTCGTCATTTCGCGCCACAGCACGTCGTCGAAGGCGCCCTCCCACTTGGCGACGGCGATCGTCGCAAGGCCGTTCCCCACAAGATTCGTGATGGCGCGCGCCTCGTTGAGGAATCGATCAACGCCGAGCAGGAGCACCAGGCCGGTGACCGGGATCTCGTGCATGCTGCCCAGAGTGGCGGCCAGCGTGACGAAGCCGGCGCCGGCCACTCCGGCCGAGCCCTTCGACGTCAGCATCAGCACGCCGAGAATCAGCAGTTGCTGCGTCCACGACAGGTCGACGTTGGTCGCCTGCGCGACGAAGATCGCGCCGATCGACAGGTAGATGGCCGTCCCGTCCGGGTTGAAGGTGTAGCCTGCCGGCATCACCATGCCGACGACGCTCTTCCCGCATCCGGCTCGCTCGAGCTTGCGCATCATCGCGGGCAGCACCGACTCCGTCGACGCCGTGCCGAAGGTGATGAGCAGCTCGTCGCGGATGTAGCGCAGGTACGAGAACATCGATATCCGGCACACCCGCGCGACGATCCCGAGCACGACGACCACGAAGATCAGGCACGTGCCATACACGGCGACGATCAGCTTGCCGTATGAAGCGAGCGACCCTAAGCCGTACTTGCCGATGGTGAAGGCGATGGCGCCGAACGCGCCGATGGGCGCGAGCACCATCACCATCTTCACGATGCCGAACAGGCCGCCCAGCAGCATGTCGAGCCAGTCGATGAACGGCTTGCCCTTGTCGCCCATGCGTGACAGCGCGACGCCGAGGAGGACGGCGAACAGCAGGATCTGCAGGACGTTGCCCTCCGCGAACGATCCGACGATCGTCCTGGGGATGATGTTCATGATGAAGTCGACAGCGCCGACGTGCTGGGTCTCCGCAGCGCTCGTGTAGGACGAGATCGACTTCGCGTCCAGCGTCGCCGGATCGACGTTCATGCCGGCGCCGGGCTTCAGGACGTTCACGACGACCATGCCGACGACGAGCGCGACGGTCGACAGCACCTCGAAGTACAGCAGCGCCTTGGCGCCGACCTTGCCCACCTCCTTGAGATCGCCCATGCGTGCGATCCCGACCACGATGGTCGCGAAGATGACCGGTGCGAGCAGCATCTTGATCAGCTTGATGAAGCCGTCACCGAGCGGCTTCATGTTGGCGCCGATGTCCGGCGCGAAGTGCCCCAGCGCCACGCCCAGCAGGATGCCGACCATGACCTGGACGTACAGGCGGCGAAGCAGCGGCTGCTTCTCCGCGAAGGTGATCGAATCCATTTCCATGCTTGTCTCCGGGTCGGAACGAGGCGTTCGTCCGCGGTCGGAAGGCGGACATCGTGCGTGTCCTTGCATCCCGGTGCGGCCTTCGATGGCCGCGACGTCAGGCGGACAGTTCCTTCATCACCTTGATGAGGTCGGCCTTGCCCTCGAAGCCGATGCCGGGCAGATCCGGCATCGTGACGTAGCTGTTCTCGACCTTGACGCCGTCGGGGAAGCCGCCGAACGGCTGGAACAGGTCGGGGTAGGACTCGTTGCCGCCCAGGCCCAGCCCGGCCGCGATGTTGAGCGACATCTGGTGGCCGCCGTGCGGGATGCAGCGGCCGGCCGACCAGCCGTGTTCCTTGAGCATGTCCAGGGTGCGCAGGTACTCGACGAGGCCGTAGCTCAGCGCACAGTCGAACTGCAGCCAGTCGCGGTCCGGGCGCATGCCGCCATAGCGGATCAGGTTGCGGGCGTCCTGCATCGAGAACAGGTCCTCGCCGGTGGCCATCGGGTTCTTGTAGTACTGGCGCAGCGTGGCCTGCAGCTCGAAGTCGAGCGGGTCGCCCGGCTCCTCGTACCAGAACAGGTCGTATTGCGACAGCGCCTTCGCGTACTGGATCGCGGTGTCAAGGCTGAAGCGGCCGTTGGCGTCGACGCACAGCTTCTGGCCGTCCTGCAGCACTTCCATGATGGCGTCGACGCGCCGCAGGTCCTCGTCGAGCGAGGCGCCGCCGATCTTCTTCTTGACCACCGTGTAGCCGCGGTCGATGTAGCTGCGCATCTCGTCCTGCAGCTTCTTGTAGTCCTGGCCGGGGTAGTAGTAGCCGCCGGCCGCGTAGACGAAGATCTTGCGATTGGGCTTGCCGTCGCCGTAGCGGTCGGCGAGGAGCTGGAACAGGGGCTTGCCCTCGATCTTGGCGACGGCGTCCCAGACGGCCATGTCGATCGTTCCGATCGCCACCGAGCGCTCGCCGTGGCCGCCGGGCTTCTCGTTGGTGAACATCGCGTTCCAGATCTTGTGCGGGTCGAGGTTGTCGCCGGTATCGTCGACCAGCGAAGCCGGATCCGCCTCCATGATGCGCGGGATGAACCGCTCGCGCATCAGCTTGCCCTGGCCGTAGCGGCCGTTCGAGTTGAAGCCGTAGCCCACGACCGGCTTGCCGTCGCGGACCACGTCGGTGATGACCGCCACCAGGCTGAGAGTCATCTTGCTAAAGTCGATGTACGCGTTGCGGATGGGCGAGCTGATGGGCAGGGTCTTCTCGCGGATTTCGACGATCTTCATGGCTGTCTCCGAGGGTGTTTCAAGTGCGAGCCTGAATGCTCGGAGGGTTCTGCGTTTCCTGCCAATGCTCATTTCCTCACCTTCCATGCACTGGACGAACCGCTCATGAACCTGACCTGGCTGGAGGACTTCCTGGCGCTTGCCGCCTCGGGCAACTTCTCGCGCGCCTCGGAGGAAAGGCACAGCTCGCAACCGGCGTTCAGCCGCAGGATCAGAAGCCTCGAGGAGTGGATCGGCACCGACCTGTTCGACCGGAGCCACCAGCCCGCCAAGCTGACGGACGTGGGGGAATGGTTCGTCGGCATCGCCGAGGAAATGCTGGCGCGTGTCGCGAAGCTGCCCGGCGAGGCCAAGTTCATCGCAGACGCCAACGCCTCCACGCTGCGCATCGCATCCACCCACGCGCTGTCCTTCACGTTCCTGCCGCGCTGGCTTCACAGCCTGGGGCCGGCCAGCACCGTCGGGCAGATCCAGATCATGTCCGACGTCCTTCTGCGCTGCGAAGCGCTGATGGAGCAGAGCAAGGTGCAGTTCGTGTTGAGCCACGCCCATGCCGCGTCGATCGGGATCCTCGACGGAGAGGCCTATCGATCCGCCCGCGTGGGCGACGACGTGATGGTGCCGGTCGCGCGACCCGATTCCAACGGTGCACCGATTCACCGGCTCGACGCGCCTGGCGGTGCGCCGGTGCCTGCCCTCCTGTACAGCGAAGAGTCCGGCCTGGGCCGAATTCTGCGAGCCGTGCTGGGGCGCCGGCTCGAACGTCTGCCGTTGCATGCGGACTTCACGGCCCACGCCGCGTCCGTCCTGCGCACGATGGCACTGGATGGACGAGGGCTGGGATGGCTGCCCCGCACCCTGGTGGACGACGATCTGAAGACGGGCCGCCTGGTCGCTGCGGCCGGCGAGGAGTGGAGCGTGCCACTTGAGATCAGGCTCTACCGCGAACGCGCACCGATCGGCAAGGCTGCAGAAGCCTTTTGGGGTGCGGTCACCAGGGAGCGAACTGAGAATGCACGGTGACGGTAGCGTGTCGACGCCACACCCGTCGGCGTTCGCTGGCCTGCGTTCTGAGCCGATGGGCATTCGCGCGACATTCGATCTGAACCGGCTTTCGCACGCCATCCACCGGCTTGGCTCGCACTGTTTCCCGTGGATGACGAACGCACAGGCCGCAGTCGGCTCTGTGCGCTGTCGAACAGACGGCGCGCCCCAGAGGAGCTAGTTTGCCTTTGCCCATCTGTGAGTCTTGCGCCTCCGTCGTTCAAAGAGCAGGCGGCGAAATTGACAGGGACTTCATATGATGATGCACGCATTTCTGACCAAAAACCGTTCCGAACTCACAGCGAGATGCACGGCAAAGGTTGCGGCGAGACCCCAACGAGGCGCGAGCGAGTCGCAACTCTCGAACGGCATTCCGATGTTCCTGGACCAGCTGATTCGAACCCTTCGGGCAGAGGAGGCCGGCGCCTATGAGGAGAGCATCGGTATCTCTGGAGCATCAGGCGGCGACGCACTGGTACCGTCCGAGATAGGCGTGAGCGCCGCTGCCCATGGCGCCAGTCTCCTTGGTTTGGGATACACGGTCGACCAGGTCGTTCATGACTACGGCGACCTCTGTCAAGCCATCACGGACTTGGCGTTCGAGCGGGATGCGCCCTTCGCTGTCGATGAGTTCCGCACGTTGAATCGGTGCCTCGACAACGCCATCGCGGACGCCGTGCTGGAATTCACCGCCCAGCGCGACGCCCGGCTATTGAAGACCCACACGAACGAGGCCAGGGAACGTGTCGGCTTTCTGGTGCATGAGCTGCGGAACGCGCTTTCGACGGCAACGGTGGCGGTAAGCGCGCTGGAATTCGGCAACCTGAGCGTGACTGGCGCGACCGGCGCGGTACTGAAGCGAAGCCATGCGACTCTGGGACTGCTCATCGACCGCGCCGTCGATGAGGTCCGCCAGGGGACGCTGTCGGAGCGACAAGTCTTTTCCGTCGCATCGTTCATCGAAGATGCCGAGAGCGCTGCACGCCTCGAGGCGGAGGCGGCAGGCTGTGGTCTGGTGGTACCGCTGGTGCCGCATGGCATGTCCGTCCGCGGGAATCGACCCTTGCTGCACGCTGCCCTGGCCAACCTTCTCCAGAACGCCTTCAAGTTCACGCACGCTCACACGGAAATCACGCTTCGCGCTTTCCCATTCGAGGGCAAGGCGCTCATCGAAGTGCACGACCATTGCGGCGGACTGTCGCATGGAACGGCTGAAGCGATGTTCACGCCATTCACCCAACGCAATGCCGACAGGACGGGGCTGGGTCTCGGCTTGGCCATCGCGCGGCACAGCGTGGAGGCGGACTTCGGAACGCTCTCCGTTCGAGATGTTCCTGGGATGGGATGCGTGTTCACGATCGCGCTTCCATTGCATCTGGCCCTCTGACCGAGGGCAAAGCGGAGCCGCGCGACATGCCCGCGCTCGGCAGTGGAAGTCTCAAGGGTGCGGTTGCAGCATTGCAGGATCTCCCGGCAGCCGAAGAGACAAGAACGATGCTCCAGGACGGCCACCGGACCGCCGGTCGGCCTCGTGGCGTTGATGAGCGCGACTTGAGGGGAGTTCTGTACATCAACGCGGCCGGCAGCGAAAAGAAGCGCGCTGCTTCCCTTCGTATGCTACGGTGAATCGTTCAGGGGTGAATCAGCCTCGCGGCACCGAAAGGTCCAATGATGCTACCCCGTGAAGTCCGCCTGTTGCTGGTCGACGACGACCCGTCGGCCATCCAGGTCATGAGCCGCATGCTGGCGCAATTCCGCGATCAACGGTTTGCCACGTCGGGTGAGGTGGCCCTCCGGCTGGCGCGCGAGTCGACGCCGGATCTCATCCTCATGGACATCGAGATGCCGGGCATGACGGGCCTCGACGTCTTCGAAGAACTGAAAGCGGATCCGGCCCTGGCGAACGTGCCTGTCATCTTCGCGACGAGTCACGACTCGACGGCGCTGCAGGTGGTCGCCTTGCGCAAGGGCGCCGCCGATTTCGTGACCAAGCCGCTGGTCGCCACCCAGCTGACGGCCCGGGTCCATGCACACCTGCGGGCGAAGTTGCTGGTCGAGGACCTGAAGCGCAGCGGCTCCGTGGCGAACGATGCCCAGGCTCCGCCAAGCTCTCTGGCGCCGCGCATCCTGATCGTCGACGACGACACGGCCTCCATCCACATCCTGCGCCACACGCTGGCGGCCATGGGCGACCTCCATTTCGCCAAGAGCGGCGAGGAAGCGTTGGCCCTCGCCCGGCGCATCGTCCCGGATCTCATCCTGCTGGATGCGCACATGCCGGGCATCGACGGATTCGACGTGTGCAGGTCGCTGAAGGCGGAGGCCAAGTACCGGCACGTTCCGATCGCCTTCGTGACCCGGTTCTCCGATCCGCGCTACGAGATGCGCGCACTCGATCTCGGGGCGGCGGACTTCATCGCCAAGCCCTACACGGGCGCCATCCTGCAGGCGCGCGTGCGCAACCTGCTGGACCTGAAGCGGCGCACCGACGCGGAACTGGCAGCCGTTCGCGAGCACTGGCGCCGGGTGGGCGACGCGCGCGTCGCCGACATCGTTGCCGCCGCGTCCGATGCCATCGTGACCTGCGACGCCGGCGGCAAGGTCGTGCTCATCAACGCCTCGGCTTGCCGCATGTTCGGTGCCGAACACGAGCAGGCCATCGAGTCGAAGGTGGACGTCTTGCTGGGCCAGGAACTGCGGCTCGAGTCCCAGGAACAGGACAAGCCGGTGCGCACGGTGCTGACCCGAGCCGACGGCGAGCGCTTTCCCGTCGCGATGACCGTGTCCTCGATCGGGCAAGGAGCGGATCGCCTGACGACCGTCATGCTGCGCGATACCGGGGACCAGGAGCGCCTCGAGGCCGAGTCGCGTTCGCGCATCGAAGCGGAGACGGCGAGTCGCACGAAGACGCTGATGATGTCCTACATCGCGCACGAGATGGGCAACCCGTTGAGCGGCTTGCTGGGATTCGCCGAACTCATGGAGCGCGATGAGCGCGCCCCCTTGCCGCCGGCACAGGCGAAGCGTCTGCGAAACATCGTGGCGAGCGGCCGCCACCTGCAGGGCCTCATGCGCGACGTGATGGACGTCGGGCGCCTCGAGACCGGCAACATGACGGTCGACCTGCGTGCTGTCGACGTGAATCGCTGCGTGGAAGACGCCATCTCGGCAGTGTCCGCGCAGGCGGACCAGGCCGGCGTCACGCTGTCGGGTACGCCCGCGTCGCCGTCGCCAAGCATCCTCGCCGACAAGGATCGGCTGCACCAGTGCCTGGTGAACCTGCTGACGAACGCGGTCAAGTACAACCGGCGTGGCGGATGGGCCCGCATCGACTTGGCGGTCGATGCGCAGCACGTCGACTTCGTGGTCCGCGACAACGGGCTGGGACTGGACGCCACCCAGCTTGAGCGCCTCTTCGAGCCGTTCAATCGCCTCGGCCGGGAACAGGCGACCATGCCCGGCGCGGGTCTTGGCCTCGTGATCGCGCGCCAACTCGTGCTGGCGATGAATGGGCAACTGAGCGTCGAGAGCGAACCGGGACAGGGAAGCAGCTTCACGATTGCGCTGCCGCGATCGACCGATGCTGCGGATTCGCATGGATGACGACATCCTCCTGGTTGACGACGACCCCGGCTCCATTCGGGTTCTGGCGACCATCCTGGGGGACATCGGCAACCTCACGTTCGCCACGAGCGGCGAGGACGCGCTGCGAATGGTGCGCGAATCGGTGCCCGACCTGATCCTGCTCGATGCAGAGATGCCCGGGATGAGCGGGTTCCTGGTTTGCGAGGCCCTCAAGGCAGACAGCGAGCTGACCCACGTGCCGGTGATCTTCGTCACGAGTCATCGCGAGCCCACGTTTGAAGTTTCCGGGTTCGAACTGGGAGCCGCCGACTTCATCGCCAAGCCGCTGAATGCGCCGTTGGTGCTGGCTCGGGTCAAGGCCCAGTTGCGCGTCAAACACCTGGCCGACGATTTGCGCTGCATTGCTGCGACCGACGGGCTCACCGGCGTGGCCAACCGCAGGCGCTTCGACGAGGCCCTGGAGCAGGAGTGGGGTTCGGCGCGGCGAGCGGGCGAGGCGTTGGCGCTGCTGATGATCGACGTCGACCATTTCAAGGCATTCAACGATCTCTACGGCCATCCGGCGGGCGACGCCTGCCTGCGATCGCTCGCGCAAGCCATGTTGTGCGCCTGCCTGCGCCCGGCGGACATCGTGGCGCGGTACGGTGGCGAGGAATTCGCGGTGCTCTTGCCGAAAACGTCGCAGGTCGGTGCCGAGCACGTGGCGTGCGCCATCCTGGATGCCGTCGATGCGCTGGCCATCGCGCACGAGGACTCGGCAACGGCGGCGCATGTCACAGTCAGCGTCGGCATCGCCAGCTGCGACGCCGACAGCACGTCCTGGCTGCCGGTGTCGGTCGACCGCGCGTCCCCGCGCTACGTCGCGAAGGATCTCGTTCGGGCAGCCGACAAGGCCTTGTACGCGGCGAAGAATGCCGGCCGCGACCGGGCGAGTGCGCAGGACATCGATGGCGCCCGCGCATCGGCGCCGCCTCGCAGCGCCAAGCTCGCATGCCGACCGGCGGGCTGCGCGCCACAGATTCATCCGATCGCCGCGGGTGTCAAGGGGCCGAGCCCGCTGTCGGCGGCCCGATTCGCCGGCCCGGCTTGCGCGTCAACAGGAGCGGGTCATGAACAAGAAATCAAGTGATGCCGGAATTCCGCCACCGGTTCTCGCCGCGCCCGATGCATCGCCGGTGAGCCGCTTCGGCTGGCAGTCGCTGACGCACCGGCTGGCCGGCACGATCGCCCGAGTGTTCGACGAAGTCCGTCATCGCAAGCCGCACGGCTCCGAACCCGGGGTCGGTGGACACCGGCGACCGAAGGCGGCACTGATCCAGTCGAGCGCGCTGCAGAACGCGATCTTCAACAGCGCCAATTTCTCCAGCATCGCGACCGACGCAGAGGGCGTGATCCAGATCTTCAACGTCGGCGCGGAGCACATGCTCGGCTACGCGGCGGCCGAGGTGGTCAACAAGATCACGCCGGCGGACATCTCCGATCCTCAGGAAATCGTTGCGCGAGCGCGAGCGCTGAGCGAAGAACTCGGGACGCCCATCGAGCCCGGCTTCGATGCGCTCGTCTTCAAGGCCTTGCGCGGCATCGAGGACATCTACGAGCTGACCTACATCCGCAAGGACGGCAGCCGGTTCCCGGCGATCGTCTCGGTGACGGCGCTGCGCGACGCGCAGGATCTCGTCATCGGCTACCTGTTGATCGGCACCGACAACACGGCGCGCAAGCAGGCGGAGGACGCCCTCCTGAAGGCCGGGGCCTTGCAGAGCGCGATCTTCAACAGCGCCAATTTCTCGAGCATCGCCACCGATGCGAAAGGCGTGATCCAGATCTTCAATGTCGGCGCCGAACGGATGCTGGGCTACGCGGCCGCCGACGTGGTGAACCAGATCACCCCAGCGGATCTTCATGATCCGGGCGAGGTGATCGCACGAGCCAAGGCATTGAGCGCCGAGCTCGGCGTGACGATCGCCCCCGGCTTCGAAGCCCTCGCGTTCAAGGCCTCGCGCGGCATCGAGGACATCTACGAGCTGACCAAGGTCCGCAAGGACGGGAGCCGCTTCCCGGCCATCGTGTCGGTGACGGCGCTGCGCGACGCGCACGACGGCATCATCGGCTACCTGCTGATCGGCACCGACAACACCGCGCGCAAGGAAATCGAGGAGGAACGCGCCAAGCTCGACCAGCGACTGCGCGACCAGCACTTCTACACGCGCTCGCTCATCGAATCGAACGTCGACGCCTTGATGACCATCGACCCGCGCGGCATCGTCACCGACGTCAACAAGCAGGCGGAGGCGTTGACGGGCTGCACGCGCGACGAGTTGATCGGCGCGCCGTTCAAGAACTGCTTCACCGACCCGCTACGGGCCGAGGCCGGCATCAAGCGCGTCCTGGACGAAGGCAGGGTCACCAACTATGAACTCACGGCGCGCGCCCGGGACGGCAGGCTGACCGTCGTGTCCTACAACGCAAGCACCTATCACGACCGCAACCGCTCCCTGCAAGGCGTCTTCGCGGCCGCGCGCGACATCACGGAGCGCAAGCAGTACGAGGAAACCTTGCGCGACGCGACGCATCGGGCGGAGCAGGCGAACCGCGCCAAGAGCGAGTTCCTGGCCAACATGAGCCACGAGATCCGCACGCCGATGAACGCGGTCATCGGGTTGGCCTTCCTGCTGGGCAAGACGCCGCTGGACGACGAACAGTCGGATCTGCTGGCCAAGCTCAAGCTGGGCAGCAAGTCGCTGCTGCTGGTGCTCAACAACGTCCTTGACCTGTCGAAGATCGAGGCCGGCGAGTTGATCGTCGAGCGCCGGGCGTTCGACCTGCACGCCCTGTTGGCGGAGTTGCCCGAGATGCTGGCCGTACAGGCGCAGGCCAAGGGCATCAGCTTCGAGATCGACGAGGCGAACGACTTGCCCGCGGCACTGGAAGGCGACGCCACGCGACTCAACCAGGTGCTGACGAACCTGCTGTCCAACGCGATCAAGTTCACCGAGCAAGGTGGTGTCAGCTTGCGCGTGAGCCAGGTCGCGGCGACCCCCTCGCACGTGATGCTGCGTTTCGCCGTGCGCGACACCGGCATCGGGATCGCTGCAGAGGTCCAGGAGCAGCTGTTCGCGCCCTTCGCCCAGGCCGATGCGTCGATCACGCGGCGCTTCGGCGGCACCGGGCTGGGCCTGTCCATCGTCAAGCGCCTGGTCAAGCTGATGGGCGGAGAGGTGCGCGTCGACAGCGCACCCGGCGTGGGCAGCGAATTCAGCGTGACGCTGCAATTTGCGCTGGCGTCGCTGGAGGAACTGAATCTCCCGGAGGCCGGGTCGACCGAGCCCGGGAAATATGTCTTGCCGGGTGTGCGCGTCCTGCTGGTCGACGACAGCGATATCAACCTCGAAGTGACCCGGCGAATCCTCCAAGCCGAAGGTGCCCGGGTTCGGGTGGCGAGCAACGGCCAGCAGGCCGTCGAGCTGCTCGAGGCCGAGCCGGACGCCATCGACATCGTCCTGATGGACGTTCAGATGCCGGTGCTCAACGGCTACGACGCCACACGCAGAATTCGAGGCGAACTGGGGCTGCGCGACCTGCCGATCATCGCGCTGACCGCCGGTGCGCTGAGCAGCGATCGCCAGCGCTCCTCCGAGGCAGGCATGGACGACTACATCGTCAAGCCCTTCGATGCGCAGCAGTTGATGCGCAGCGTTCTTCGCCACGTTCAGCCCCCCAGTGGCCTGCAGTCGTACCAATCGGCCGTGCCACAGGGCAGGGCGGCTCAGCCGCACGCCCCATGGCCCGAGATCGACGGAATCGACTCGGAGGATGCGCGCGAGCGCCTGAACAACGATTTCGAACTCTTTCGATCGATGCTCAAGCGCCTCCTCGGCGAATTCGCGGACGTCGCGCTGCCGCAGCAGGTCACCGATGCCGGAGAGCTTGCGACTCATGCGGGCCGGATGCACAAGCTGCGAGGCAGCGCAGGACTGCTCGGGGCCAAGGCGATCCAGCGGCTCGCCGGCGAAGCCGAGGCGGCGTGCGTCGGCGGCGACGCCGCGCTGGCCGGTCCGCTGGCGGAGGATCTTGCTTCCGAACTGCATCGCCTTCGTCAGAGCGCGGAGCCGGCCTTCCAGTTGCGGCAGGCCCCGGCCGAGGAGGTGCCGATGCAGGGCGGAGGTCCGCTCGAGACGGGCGCGCTGGCGGAACTCGTTGGCTTGCTTCGGCAGCAGAAGCTGTCGGCGATGGATCGCTTCAAGACGCTCTCACCGCAGCTTCGCGGACATTTGCGCCAAGGCGAATACGAACGAGTCGAAGATCATCTCGACAACCTGCGATTCAGCGACGCCGCCAATATCCTGGAGACCGAGAGGGACTGAAGCACACGTGCCAGGTCTCGACAAGCCGACGAGGAAAAATGAACCACGACAAAGAAGACGAAGTGTCCGGTCCGTCGCTCGCCGCATCGGGCGATTCGATCGACGGTGAGCGCTGCACCAGCCAGCAGCATTCGATTGCGGGCCTTCTGGACGCGGAGAAATATCGCTGGATTCGCGCCAACAGGGGCAACTTCGCCATTGTCGAGGCCCTGAACGGCTCCGATCGGGACGCGGACTTCGATGAACGCATCGAGGCCGAGATGCGGATGTGCGCGGCAGGCAAGGACTCGTATCGATCCGGCGCGCGCCGGCTTGCGTGAAGGGGCGGATCACCGGCAGGATGTGCGACAGGCCGTGGATGGATCCTGTGGTGACGAAACTGTTGCTCGACGTTCTTTGCGAGGCAGCCGACAGACGGTCAACGGCACAGCTGGATAACGCGGGCCCGATGCAGGATGCCGATCATTCAGCCCATCTGCTCGCAGAATGACAGCAGTTCAGCGTTGACCTGCTGCGCCGCCTCGAGTTGCACGAAGTGTCCTGTGCCTTCGACGTCGCACAGCCTTGCACGCGGAAGCATGCGCTCCACGAGCGTGCCCCACTCGGAGGTCTCGCGCGGACCAAGTGGGCGCCGTCGCATGTCGGGGCCGAGTGTCGTGGCTTGGATGCCGAGCAACGGCAGTTGCGCCTGGACGATCGGCTGCAGTGCTTCGACAGCGTCCCATTGCGCGAGTTCCTTGAGCATGTTCTCCGCGAAAATCGGGTCGAGACGCACTGCCTTTGCGATCGCATCCGCACGCAACCGTGGCGGACTACTCGGCACGAACATCCCCTCCACGTTCTCTCGCAGCAACGCGGGCATGCCTCGCGAGCGCACGCCATCGCTCAACATATTCAGCAGACGCGGCGCGTGATCGTGGCCCGTGACGCTGCCGTCGATGAGCGCGATTCCCGCAACGCCGTCCGGAGATTGGCGAAACGTCTCCAGCACCACGCGGCAGCCCATGCTGTGGCCGACAAGGATCACCTGGCCGGCGCAGCGCGCCTTGGCCTGGATCACGGCTTCCGCGAGCGATGCGAGACTGTGAACTGCTGGCAGGGGGGATCGGCCATGGCCTGGCAGGTCCAAGGCCACTGCGGCGAAATTCGGCGACAGCGCATCGACCTGGAAACGCCAGCTGTCTCCGTCGCACCCAAAGCCGTGGACGAAAACGAAGGCGGGCTTCATGCCGACGCTCCAGTCTCCCGGACGGTCAGCGTCTTTGGTCCCATCGCAGCCACCAAAACGGCGACGGCAACCTGGGTAGCGCCCAGAAACAGAAGCACCGCGTTCGCGCCGCCGGTCTGAAGGAGGGCGCCGACGACCAGGCTCGAGAACACCACGGCGAGTCGGCTCCAGGAATAGACAAACCCGACGGCTCGGGCACGTATTGCAGACGGGAACAGTTCGGCCTGGTAGGTGTGGAGCGCGTAGCCAGTCAGGAGATTGGCCACGGTCACTGCGGTCCCGAACAGGATCAACCCGAGCGCGCTGCTTTGGTACCCGAAGCCCACGCCGAGTACCCCCGCCAGCATCGTGGCCCCGGAGATCTGCCACTTGCGCTCGACCTTGTCGGCGAAGAACATGAAGATCAACGGACAGAGGGGATAGCACAACGCGATGCACAAGGTGAATTGAAAGCTCTTGACGATGCTGTGGCCCTGCGACGCCAGCAGCGTGGGCAGCCAGCTTCCGAAGCCGAAGAATCCGATGGCGATCAGCACGTTCGCCGTCGTGAGCATGACTACTCGCCGTCGCCAGGCCGGCGCGAACAGACTGGCTCCGCGCGACAGCTCATCGTAGAGGTCAGCGTCCACAGTCACGCGCTCCCGAGTGTTCACGGCTTCGGGCGCACCGCCCGCGCCGAAGCACTTGCGCTCCAGCGCCGTGACGATCTGGTCCGCGCGCTGAAGATTTCCGTGTCGCGCGAGCCATCTTGGCGACTCCGGCAGCCGGGTTCGAGTCAGCATGACCAGCGCCGCACCAATGCTTCCGATGAAGCACACCCAGCGCCAGCCTTCGACGCCGAATGGTCGATGCGGAATCAGGGCGAGGCAAAGGCCGCCGGCCACCGGTACGGCCAGGAACTGGATCGCCGCGGCAAGCGCGAACGCGCGTCCCCTGAAGCGCGGTGGAACGAGCTCCGCGAGGAATGCATCGATGACGACCAATTCGGCGCCCAGACCCACGCCCGCAACCAGCCGGCAGAGGTCGATCGCCGTCGCGGACTCCTGGAACGCCATGGCCAGCGTCGCAGCGGTATAGGTCAGCAGTGATCCCGTGAATGCGAGCTTGCGGCCGAGACGATCGGCGAAACGTCCCGATGCCAGTGCTCCCACGAACATGCCCAGGAAGGTCGCCGATGCAAACGCAGCTTGATCGGGAAGCCCGAACACACCGTTGGCGCTTGCGAATATGCCCGCCTTCACCAGCCCGGGCGACAGGAGCGCAGTCAGCGAGATCTCGTAAGCCTCGAAGAAGGCACCCAGCGCGAGCATGAGCACGAGCGTCCATATGTGACGCGTCATTGGCAGGTTGTCGATGCGCGCGTCGATGAGTCGTGCTCCCTCGACGTCTTTTGTGTCTCTCACGTCTTTCTCCATGCGTTGTCTCGCGCTGAGGCGCCCAACGCGCCGTGTTGCCGCGAGTCGGGTTTTCTAAGATAGTGCAGCACCTGTAGTCGCGACGGGCGTCGGCGCCATCAGATCCATCAGATCCGAGATGCGCGTGCAGCTCGCGAGTCGCTGCAATGCGGCGAAAGCGACGGCAACTTGCGCGGGCCCGAGGGACCGGCTGGCGCAGTCGTTGAATTTCATTCGCAACTCGTCCCTTGTCATCGGATCGACGCCGCCGCGACCCAGTGCATGCGGGGCGTTTGCCTCGACCTGATCCCCGCTTCGAGTGAGGACGGTGACGTCCGCCTCGAACTCGTTGCACTCGCCGAATCCCTCGCTTCCGGCGTGCGGCGGGTATGCCGCGAGGGATATCCTTCTCATCAGCGATCGAACCTCGGTCTCGAGGTGCGCACGGCCCTCGAAATGGTGCAGTCTTGGCGGGCCGTCGAGGAACGTTCGCGCTGCCACGTACTGGATGCTGAATCTGGCCTCAAGCGGCGTCTTCGGGTTCGGGTTGTCGGTATGCGGTAGTCGTCGACGATTGACGGATATCAAGACCGAGTCGACGTCGTCTGGACGGACGCCACGCGCGCGCAACGCCAGCATCGCGCGTGCGACCGGATGGGTGCTGCCACAACACGGAAACGCTTTCAAGCCGATCGAGTGCCGCTCTATCTCGAGTCGTCCGCCCGGTTGGTCCAGCAAGCGCTCGAGATGGATGTTTTCCAGTCCGTCGTACGAAGCGAAAAAGCCCAGGGGGTGCTCCAGCGCGGCTGGATTCGCAGTGAAGCCCGTGCCGGCCAGCTTGGCGGCCAGCAAGCCGCTGCGAGCACATTGACCCACTTGCAGCGGCTTCGCCATCGTTCCGAAGTTTGCCTTCAGGCCGCAGGCCATCGAGGCCGCCAATGCGAGCGCGGCGACGGTGCGGTCGCGGTCGAGCCGGAGAAGGCGCGCCGCGGCGGCAGCAGCACCGAAGACGCCCAGTGTCGAGGTCGGATGCCAGCCGCTTTCGTAGTGATGGGGATTCACGACACGGCCGATGCGGCACTCCGCCTCGAAGCCTACGACATAGGCTTCGATCACTTGCGTACCCGATGCGCGAAGCGCTTCGCCGAGCGCCAGGACGACAGGCACCAGTGGCGCCGATGGTCGACCGCCCATCGAGAACGCCATGTCATCGTAGTCGTTCGCGTGCGCCGAGGCGCCGTTGATCAGCGCGGCATCGAGCACCCCGGAACGAGAGCTTCGGCCAAAGACGAATGCTGGCCCATCGGCGAGATCGTCAACCAGCGCCGCTTGCAGGGCGGCGTTCACTGCTCCGGAAGCACCGAGGAGCATGGCACCGACGGTATCGATGACCGATGCGGTCGCCACCTGCCTGGCCGTCTCCGACAGTCCCTCAAAGACGATGTTCGCAAGACAACCCGCGAGCGTCTCGGCAACGGTCTCGTTGGCGCTCATGTCCTTGGCCCGATTGCGTCGTTTGGAGAGACGAATGAAAACATCACGGCCGAGCCCCGACTCTCGAACAGCCCACCGGAGATCCCCGGTCGCCCGTGCGTCGACCGCAGCTTCGCGGTTCGGCGGCCGACCTGGCCCGACATGCAGTTGGCGTTTTCGCATCCGCTTGCGCTGGGCCGACGGTGGAAAGCACGAGCCACGCCTCCACGAGCCGCTCCCCTTTGAACCGGAGCAGTTGCAAACCTGCCTGCATGCGCTCCTCGCCGCTCTCCGCATCAACCCATTCAATCGCCATGTGCTGCCAAACTCGATCACCCACGGCAGCGCGCTTGTGGACGATGCAACGCGCGTTCGGCGCAGCCGGATGATTCCCTGCCACCTCTTGCATGTAGCCTTCGGACGTCACGATCCGGTCGGCGAGAAGGTCGTGCCGAATGGAGGGCAGCGCGTTCCACGCACCATCGAGTCCGCGCCGTTGCTCGTGGCACGCCTGCTCCCAACGTTCCAGGAGTTCCTTGACCACCGACACTCGTCGCCCCTCGGTTCCTGCCGGCTGGTCATGCCAGCCTGGGCGACAGTTCGACATCGAGAAGCCTCAGGTACTGCTGACCGCCGTGCATGTCGCGTTCCAGCGCACCGCCTTGTGGCTTCTTGCGCGGGTAGGAAATCTTCAGCACCTGGAGGTTCGGCAGAGCAAAGCGTTTGACCGAACCTTGATCCGCATCGAAGAGAGCGGCAACGGCCGGCACCTGCAGTTCGGGCGAATCGGCGTACTTTTCGAACGCGGCCTGATCGCGGAAAAACAGGTCGACAGTGATCCAGAACGGTCCCGCGTTCTTCGAGCGAACGTGACGGCAGACTTCGCTGACCTTAGACATGGACCGATGCTCCCGCGATGATCAGAGATACCCTGACGAGCTCGTCGGGCTGGTCGACGTGCACGACATGGTTGAGCTTGAACTCGAATGCTCGCCCCCGCTCCATTTCTGGCGGCGAGAACGGGAAGGCGAAGCTTGGAAGTTCCCGGTCGACGTCCAGCGGCATGTGAAATAGAACGGGGTTGCACGTCTTTGCAATCTGGGTGGCGAGCTCCTGGGTCGCCGCCGTTGCAATGAACAGCAGGCCGATTTCACGTGGCGCCGGCAGCGGCGAGCCGATCAGGTCGCCGGACACGGCATTCCATCCGTAGGGCCTGAGCGAAATGTCGAACTCCTCGGCGCGATCGCCCATCGTTTCCTCGACCCGGTGGACCATGTACGCATGCATCTGGGCGATGAAGCGATCGATCTCGGCGAGCACCGCGCGATCCTGGATGCCAACCAGCATGACCGTCTGATAGTCGCCCGCCGCGGCCCCCTCGAGCTTCATCGTGTACGGACGCGAAATGAAGCGCGAGCCGGTCACCTGCACGACGCGATCCGTTGCCGCGTGGTATGCGGCCTGGCTTACGTCCAGCATGCCGCCGGGCTCATGGAGCAAGAACGGGTCGCTGTTCTCGTAGAGCATGTGGGCCGAGACGGTGGACGGCAGGCACCGATTGTCCGGATCCAACGGCTCCACTTCAAAGGCATCGCGCCCGACGCGAATCATCACGCCGCCGGCGCGTGGGTTGAGCGTGCATTGACCTCCGCACTCTGCGATCTTGCCCGCGTGCCACGATGCGCCAACGCCCATCCCCCGCAGAAGCGGCAAAGCAGCCAGCACGGCTGTATCGGTGGTGCGGCCACCCAGGACAATGTCGGCTCCAGCCTCGATCGCCGCCATATAGGGCTCCGGCCCCATGAGCGCGACGATGCGATCGCACGCCGCGAACGCCGTGGGGTCAACCGTCGCAACCGGAGCGAGTGGCTCGATTCGTCCCTGCTCTGCAAGGGCCAGCATGGTCGAGGGGCGCTGCTCGGAGTAGAGCAGCGCGATGCGAGGACGCAGTCCTTCTTCCAGCGCGATCTCGAGCGCGATGTCGCGCACCCAGTCCAGCGCATCGTCGCAGCCGGAGGTGCCACATGAGCCGATCAGCAAGGGGATGCCGGCTGCCGCCTGCGTGCGCATCAGGATGGCGAGGTCGCTCTTGACGGAATCCCGCGCATACTTGGATTGTCCTGTTGCAAGGTACGCAGGTCCGCTGTCGGTCGAACCCGCGTCACATGCAATTCCATGAGCGCCTGCTGCAACTCCCGCGACCAGGTCAGCTTCACGCACACCGGCACCGAGCGCTCCGGTAGGAACCAGGATGTTGACGGTATCGACTAGTCTTGATGTCATGGTGATAAATGGATAGGGACACGTGCGGCGGAGGCCGAGGCTGCGACGCGGAGAAAAGGTGGCGTGCCTTCTGACTGGAGCCACGCTTTTCCCGCGAATTCGCCTTCGAGAGACCGTTGCGCGGCCTCTCTTGACGTCACAGTTGGTAGGAGATCTTCAAGCCCAGGATCCGAGATTTCCCGAGGGGGGAATTCGTTGCGGGAGGCTGAAATCCGACTTGATCGGTCGTATTGATTCCGAACGTCGTCTTGTTCAACAGATCCTTGCCGTACAAGGTGAATGTCCACTTGGAGTCGAGCGGGTAGTAGGAAAAGTTCAGATCGAGGTTGTTCACCGCATTGAGCATGTTGATGTTGTTGTCATCAGCGAAGCTCTTGTCTTGATAGGTATACGAGACGTCGGTGCGGAGCGTGCCGAAGGACACCGCGGTGCTGTTGTGAATGGACACTCCGTAGCTGTTCTTCGGGGCATGCGGGAGCTTGAGGAGGTAGTCGGCTGGCGTCACGACCCCGTTTTGAGCCACCATCGAGAAGAAGATCTTGTCGAACTTGTTCGCCAGGTAGCCATAGTTGGCGGAGACGCTCCAGTCCGGATTGACTCGCCAATTCCCCTCCAGCTCGAACCCTCTGATCGTTGCGTTGGCAGCGTTGATGGTCGTGGAAATCGGCCCCTCCGGCCCGACGAAGGCGAGGTCGCGCTGAAGGTTCGTGTAGTGGTTGATGAACCCCGCGACGTTCACCGACACCTTCTTGTCGAAGAGGTATTGCTTCAATCCGATCTCGTAGGAGTCCACATCCTCGGGCTTGTACGGATTCGGCGGGGAAGCCGGGTCGACCCAGCGAAGATCGAATCCACCGCTTCGATTGCCCTTCGTCCAGTTGCCGTAGAGATTGGTCTCTTCCTGCGGCTTCCACGAAAGTCCCACCTTGGGCGTTTGCGATGTCCACGACTTCGAATCGCTGAACCCGTACGACGAGCAGGTTGCAGCCGACAGGTCGCAATCGGTCGTGGTGGCGATCAACGCGACGTGCGCCGTCTTCTTCTCTTTCGACAGGCGGTCGCCCAACGTGAGCGTGACGGTGTCGAGCAATCGGTAGTCGACTTGGGCGAAGGCCGCCAAGGTCGACGAATCCTGCTTGCCGCCGCCGATCTGATCCAGGAGCAGAGGCCTTCCGGGAACGGGAGCGACCTTGCGCTCCTCCACATACTTCAGCTTGTCCCAGTAGCCGAACAGCCCCGTGACGATCGAGAGGCGTCCGACATCGCCTGCGTAGCGCAGTTCGTCGGAATATTGCGTGAAGTCAACCGTTCCAAATCCATCCAGGACCGTGGTCGGGGTTCCGGGGATGTCGCTCCCGCTGTTGTCGAGGGAGTGGCGGACGTTCGCGATGTTCGTGACCTTGCCGGTCGCAGATGTCGTCCAATTGGACTCCAGAGTCGCGCTCTTGTTGTTGATCTTGGTATAGCCTGTTCCGTCGTTCACGAAGTTCAGTGAATTCGGGCTGTAGACGAAGTGATTCTGAACGGCCGGCCCATCGCCCTTGAGCATCAGGAATTCGGTCTTCAGGAGATGGACGAGATCAGGAGACTGCTGCCACGACAGTGCGCCGTGGACCGCTTCCGTCTTCGATTTTCCGTAGTGATGATTGTCATCAATCAGGTTGTGGAAGTAGCCGGTATCGACGCCGTCGTACAGGGCCAGCTTTCCGAGAAGCGTCTTGCCGTCGTTCAGCGGGCCCGACACGGAAATCTGGTTGATGAAGTCAAGGCCGCTTTCAACGGCGGTCGAGCCCTCCAGCTCGAACGTCTTGGTCGGATTCTTGGTCCGGACCAGAATCGCGCCGGCGGTCGTGTTGCGTCCGAAGAGCAGCCCTTGCGGCCCGCGAAGGATCTCCACGCCTTCCAGGTCGAAGGCTCCGGGCGGCATCGATCCGGGACGCGTGCCCAGATACACACCATCCTCGAAGATGCCGACGGCGGGCGTCGTTGAGGGGATGCTGCTGAAATCTCCCATTCCCCGGATGATGGAAGCGTTCGAATAGGCGGTTGTCCCGGCATTGTTCAGCCGCACGTTCGGGATCTGGGTCGTCAGATCCGCCAGTGAGTTGATGTGCAGGGCATCGAGTTGATCCGCGTTGAATGCAGAAACCGTCAGCGGTGCGCTGTGAACACTCATCGCGTGTGCCGACTTGGTGCCGACGATGACGATTTGCTGGACGTCCTGGACCTTTTGGGAAGGCTGCTCTTGAGGTGCCGATGCCGCTGGCTCGGCCGCAGGCGCCTTCTTTTCAGCTTTCGGCTGGGCCTCGCCTTGGATCGGGCCAGCGGGCTGGGCCTGGGCGCCGGTGTCGCCTGTCGGGCTGGCCTGCGGGGCTTGGCTTTCCGAACGCGCGACAGCGCTCAAGGTGAGCAACAAGGCGGAGGTCGCGAACGCGACCGGCCGAAGGGTGAATCTCATGTTCATATGTCTCCAGTCATTGTTCGAATACTTAATCAACATTGACGTTGATGTCCAGTAATGTGAGATGATCCGTAAAAGCAGTCAATCTTGATTTTTTACGTCAATCCAAGGACGCCATGCCCATGCCGGACGACGATCTCTTCCTGGACGCGACACAGGCCTCGGAACTCCTGGGCGTGAGCATTCCGACGCTCTACGCCTACGTGAGTCGCAAGCGCGTCCGCTCGGAGCCGATCGAAGGGACGCGATCGCGCAAGTACTGGAAGGCCGACATCGAAAGACTCGCCAGGAAGGCGCCAGACTCGGTCGATGCGACCGCGCAGCCGCCACTGCTTTCGTTGTCGCGCATCACGCTGCTGACGAACGGAGGCCTGTACTTTCGAGGTCAGGACGCCATACGACTTTCCGAAACCATCACGTTGGAAAGCCTTGCTGCGTTGCTGTGGCAAGCCGACGAGAGCAAGGCGTTTGGCAAGGCGCCCGCGGACGCATCGAAGGCTTGGCAACAGCTCAGAACAAGCTTGCGGGAGTTGAGCGTCCAAGAGCGTGCGATTGCCATGTTTCCCATGATCGAGCGCGCTGATCCCAGGGCCTACGATCTATCCCCTGAAGGCTTTGCCCGAACGGGGGCTGCCGTGTTGCGCTGGTACGCGACCTTGCTCGTCCAAGCACCGAAACCCAGCGATCAGCCGCTCCACATCTTCGTTGCGCGGGCACTGAAGGCACCAGCCCATTTCGAGGACATCATCAGACGGCTTCTCGTCCTGTCCGCCGACCATGAGTTCGATCCGACGACCTATGCGGTGCGTGCCGTTGCCAACGTCGGAGTCACGCCCTATCAGGCCGTGACGATCGGCTTGATCGCCATCCAGGGCCAAAGGATTCAGGCGGAGCGTTTCGGGGCATCAAGGCGCTTTCTCGAAGAGATCCTCAGTGAAAGCGACGGGCGCACCGCTGCGATCCGTCGGCTGCGCAGCGGGGAGGCATTGCCCGGCTTCATCGGAGGTTCCTCGCCCACCGACCGCGATCCGCGCGCAGTAGCTCTAACGAATTCGCTTGACCTCGCCCTTGACGGTGACCGCGAATGGCGTCAACTCAGGGAGGCGGAAGACGTCATATTCGAGGCGACCGGGAAGAGAGCCAACTTCGTCGTTCCCGCCTTGTTCATCGGAAGACGGCTCGGGCTCCGCGGCAATGAGCTCGCTCTGGCGGGCCTCGGCCGTCTGGCGGGTTGGATAGCGCACGCCATGGAACAATTCCATGACAATCCGCTGGTCCGGCCGCGCGCCACCTACGTGGGACAGTTGCCGGCCGGAGAGCCTTCTGCCTAGACCCGCGCAGGGACCGCTTTGACCTGCGATCCGAACTCGACCGTGAACTCGGCACCTGATGGTTGGAGATTGCGGGCCGACAGGTTCCAGCCGTGTCCGCGAGCCACCTCGCTGCAGATCGACAGCCCGAGTCCCGCGCCTTTGTCGCGCCGATGGGCGCCGCGCCAGAAGCGCTTGAACAGCTTGGGCATGTCGCCGGGCGGAATGCCGGGCCCCTCGTCGCGCACGCAGATGCCCGCCGGGCCGATGCTCACCCATATTGTCGATTGGTCAGGCGAATGATTGGCTGCGTTCTCGACCAGATTTCGGATCAGCGCGAATAGTGCACTGGCATCAGCGTCGATCATCACCGGCTCCGACGGGCGATCGATCTGGACGCGGATATGCCGCGCCTGCGTCAGACGCGCAATGGATTCGACCGCGTCCTCAACGACGAGCGTGACGTCGGTCGATGCGATCACCAGGTTGTTCACATCGCTGACCTCTGCCAGGTGCAGCAGCTGATGGACGTGCCTGCTCATGTGGTCGAGGTCGGCGAGGATCGCCTTGCGATTGGTCGGCCCATCGAGTTCGAATTCGCCTCGGATCAGAGCCAGCGGCGTCTTCAATTCGTGGGCCGCCGTGGCCAGGAACTCCTGTTGGATACGAAAGCCGGCCTCCAGACGTCCCAGCGCCAGGTTGAACGACTCGATCAGCGGCACGATCTCCCTTGGCACGTTCTCCACGGCCAATCGGGCCTGCAGGTTCGTGGGATCAATGCGCGCAGCTGCGGCCGAAATGCCCTTCAGGCGTCGAAGCATTCGATTGATGGTGACGAGGACGACGAGCGCGAACGCCACCATTGCACCGACCGACTCCACCGCAGCGGCAAGCTTGACGGTCGACGCATCGTTCTCCAGAAGTGTTTCGTCGAATCGGTCGCTGCGCGCGACCAGAACGTAACTCGTCATGTTCGCGCGGAGGACCGGGAGCACGATGACGCGCAACTGCAGACCCGATCGAAGCCGTGTCGAGATGTCGTGGGCATGCTGCGGATCGACGCCTGTCGGCAAGAACGCGCTGAAGTCTCCGTTCGAGGAGAACAAGACTTTGCCCTCGGGGTCGATCACCTGGTAGAAGACATCCTGAGGAAGCGCCTCCATGACCTGTTGGAGCGTGTGGCGCAGGTGAACATTCGTCGGATGCCCCTGGCCGTCGAACGCGATACCTTCCGCGACATCCTTGGCCATGCCGGCCAGATCACGATCGCGCAACCAGCTGGGCTGAAGGTGTGTGAGCAACGCCCATGACCCGAAGACGCACAGCAAGCCGGCGACGAGAGTCACGGCGGTGGAAAGCATCAGATTCGCCGTCAGGCTAAGACGCATCGTCCACCTCGCGCAGTGCATAGCCGTGCCCGCGAATATTGACGAGCTGCAGCCGCGAGCCGATGGCGCCGAGCTTCTTGCGCAGGCGATGCATGACGACGTCCATCGCATTCGGCGTCACCGGGTTCGACAGCCCCCACGCGGCAGCTTCGAGGCTCGTTCGACGCACGATCTGGCCTTGAACCCTGACTAGAGACAGCATGATCTGCAACTCGGCCGGCGCCAGCGAGATCGTTTCGTCTCCACACTTCGCAAGGCCTTGCTCGGGCAATATCTGCAAGCCCTCGTACTCCGGCGACAGGTCGCGCAGCACAGGGGGGCGCCGCAGCAAGGCGCGCACGCGCGCCACCAGTTCATCAACCGAGAACGGCTTCGCCAGGTAGTCGTCGGCGCCGTTCTCGAGCCCCTCGATTCGATCGTGCAGCGCGTTGCGCGCGGTCAGCACCAGGCAAGGAATGACATTCCCATTGGACCGGAGCCGCCTGACGAATGCAAGGCCGTCACCGTCAGGCAAGCCCCTGTCCACGACCAACGCGGAATACTCCATCAATTCAAGCGCCGTTTGTGCAGCCGTTATTCGATCGAAGACGTCGGCTTCCATGCCCGCGCCTGCAAAGGCACGGACTATCAGATCCGCCATCCGGTCGTGGTCTTCGAGAAGCGCGATGCGGTACATGTCAGCGATTCATCAGAAGCCGTAGATGTAGCCGATCTTGAAGCCAGGCGAGGACTTCTTGTCAACGATCGGGCTGTTGGAGATGCCAGATCCCCAGTGCGTGTCGGAAACGTCGAGGAGCAATCGCTGGTTCCGAGCAATCAGGAGCCCGAATCGTACGCCGAACTCCGTCTCGGTCGTGGACCTTCCAAGGTACTCCGGCCGCGTCGCGGTGGCTTCCGACGCCTTGACTCCATAGTAGTAGTCCACGTACTTCGCATCGAGTCTCGTGACGCTTGCATGGGGTGTCATCTGATACCGGCGATCAAAGGTGAACGAGTGGTCGATGCCGAACTGAAGCTGAGAACCCTTGCTGTTCCCAGAAACGTCCTTGAGGTAGTCAAAAGACAGATCCGCGAAACCGGCGTGCAAAGTAGTCGCGGCGCCAAGGTAGATCGACCCGTTGCGCGACTTCATGCCGGAGAGGTATGGCGACTTCGATGCCTTGTATCCCTCACCGAGGGCAACCTTTGTTCGCAGCGAGAAGTCGAGCGGGCCTTCGGGCGGCAGCTTGATGTCGAGAACATTTCCGAAGAGCTTCGCGTACTTGCTCTCGTAGGTGACCAGCGGGAGGAAGCTGTTGTCGTTGCTGATGCCCTTGTACGGGCTGTGCGTGATGCTGGCGCCGACGCCCAACCCCCACTTCGAACCGTCTTGCTCATCTGCGCCGCGGTCCGCGTCGTCATGGTCTTCTGCCCACGCGGCGGGCGTTTGCAGAACAGCGAGGAATGCCGCCAGGACGAACGGCAGGCGAGAGTGATTCAGGACAGGCATGGGGACTTCCATTTGGTGAGCGGATCCACATGATCGAGCGAGCCACGTTACGCGTGCCTTACCGCATTTTCCCCGTGCGCGCGCCGCTGAATCCGACCTGAAATCGGGCAATTTTCAGAGACGGTTCACCGATTCGAATCAAGCGTAAGGGGCAAGTAATGCAGGCTCGACGAGCATGGCGTTCTGCATGTCGACGTCAGCGCACTTGACATGTCTCAACTGTCCATCCCAATGCACCAAGAACTCTCGCGCCGCGCACTCGCACCGGTCGTGCGCATCATCAGCCAGGCATTGGTTCCTGCAAGCACGCTCTTCCTGATTGGCTGCCAACAAATCCCCAAGCACGACGTCTCGCTGGTCACGACATCGCATTGGGGCGCTTCGGCGCAAGTACAAGCCATGCAACCGGGCGATCAGGCGCGGGAGGCCTCCGCGTGGTGGACGTTGCTGAACGATCCCGCGATCGATGCGCTGGTCGATGCAACGTTGAAGGACAGCCCTGACCTTGCGCAAGCGGTTGCCAGGATGGACGCTGCTTCGGCGGCGGCCGGTGAGTCCCTGGCCGCGGGTCGGCCACAGGTATCCGGCAGTGCGTCGGCGACGCGTGGCAGCAGTCAGGTCTCCAGCAACAGCAACGTCACTCGGGTCGGCACATCGAGTACGGTTGGCCTCAACTTGAGCTGGGAACTTGACCTGTTTGGGCGCATCAGGGCGCAGCAACAGGCCGCCCAGCAGCGGTTCAGTGCGAGAACGATCGACGCCGAGGCGATGCAGGTCGCGCTCGCAGCCGAAGTCGCGGATCGAGTCGTCGAATGGCGCGCCTGCAACTACTTGCGCGAAGTGCGCCAATGGGAAGTCGCGTCGCGCCAAACGACGCTGCAGCTGACCCGTCGCAAAGTAGCGGCAGGCATGAGCGCGGCGATCGACGAGGCTCGTGCCGTCAACGACGTGAACCTCGCGCGTACCGACGAAATCAGTCAACGAGAGATCTGCGGACGAGACCTGAACGCCATCGTGGCTCTCAGCGGACGCAATGCCGACCAGGTGCGCGACCTGCTGCGCGAACCCTTGGAGCAAGGGACGAGAGCCTGCGATATCGATGGCTCGGACACCGCAGCGGCCTGCGAGACGTCGACGGCCGATGGCGCGCGCGTCGTCTTGCCGTTGGCGCCCGGCGTGGGCCTCGCCGTCCCCGCGGTCGTACTCGCATCAAATCCATCGGTGTTGTCGGCACAGAGAGAAGTCGCTGCAGCGGCCTCCGATCTCGATGCGGCGCAGGCCAGCCGCTATCCACGCCTGGATCTCCTGTCCCTGCTGACCGGCCAGTGGCTGAGCTTCGGCGGTCAAGCCCTGAACTACGCGACGTGGTCTGCCGGTGCGGTGCTGTCAGGCACCATCGTCGACGGCGGACTCGTGAGTTCGCAGGTCGACGGTGCCAATGCACGCTATCGAGAGGCCGTCGCCAAGGTTGTCTCGGCCGTTCGCTCGAGCGCTCAGGACATCGAGAACGCACTGCTTGCGATGTCATCCGCGAGCGACCGCGAGGTCGCCACGCAACATGCGGTCGCTGCCGCACGGACATCAATGCGAATAGCCCGGGTCCAGTGGAGGTCCGGCGCCAGCACGCTTCTCGATCTCGAGGATGCCCAGCGCCAATACGCCGTCGCCTCGCGAAACGCGATCAGCGCCGCCAAGGACCAATCCCAGGCGTGGATCTCTCTCGTGCGGGCAGCAGGCAACCAGGGAATCGCCTTCATGTCCACCTCTACACCCGGATCAAAGGACGACCCAGATCATGCTCAATGAGAACTCGGCACGGGCAAAGCGTCGCGCCCTTCTTCGCTACCGTCCTGAGGCGCTCATGTTCGCCACCATCGCTATCGCTGCCATCGCCGCTACCGGCGCGGTGATCCGCTCGTGTGGTGGAGAGCCCAGCGCTTCCACAACCAGGCAAGCCGCGCCAACCATCGCCGCGTTGACCGTCACGTCAGCGATCGTCCGGTCACGCGAATGGCCGCAAGTGATCGAAGCCAATGGAAGCATCGCCGCCTGGCAGGAAGCAAGCGTCGGAACGGTCGTCGGCGGACTGCGGGTGTCCGACGTGCTGGTTGACGTCGGCGACGTCGTGGTGCGTGGCCAGGCGTTGGTGCACTTCGATCTGGACACCGTCCAGGCGGCACAGACAGCACTTCGTGCGGACCTGTCTCAGGCGCGTGCGGTCGCGACACGCGCCGACGCCGAGCTTGCACGCGCGCAAGAGCTACATGCCGGCGGGGCGGTCAGCGAACAGGATCTTCTGCAAGCCAAGACGCAGGCTGCAACGACGCATGCGCAGGCCGCAGCCGCCGAGGCTCGTCTCGAAGCGCAGGATCTGCAACTGAAGCAGGCCGCGATCGTCGCCCCTGATGCTGGCGTGATCACGTCCCGGTCGGTGGCCCTCGGTGCCGTCGAACCAGCGGGCCAAGAGCTCTTCCGCCTCATTCGACGCAATCGCCTGCAGTGGCAAGGCGAAGTCACCGCGGCCCAGGTCTCTTCGGTTCATCCAGGCCAAGCCGTGCGGATCGTGCTTCCCGATGGCACCTCGGCAACCGGTCATGTCTCGCGCATCGCACCGTCGATGAGCGTGCAGACGCGACTCGGTCTCGTGTTTGCGGACATCGATGCCGGCAGCGCAGCGCGGGCGGGCATGTTCGCCGCTGCCCGCATCGAATTGCCTCCGAGCCCGGCGCGCGTCGTTCCAGCCGTCAGCGTATTGATTCGCGACGGACGCAACGTGGTGGCGGCGATCGAAACGAGTCGTGACGGGCCGGTGGTCTCGATCAGACGCGTCACCGTCGGCCGCCGATTCGGCAATGAAGTCGAGATCACCGAAGGCCTGAACAACGGCGCACGGGTCGTCGCGCGCGGTGCCAATTTCCTCGACGACGGCGACCTGGTGAAACTCTCGGATCCGGATCCGAAACTCGGACTTGAAGGCTGATCGCGCATGAACTTCGCTACCTGGTCGCTACGCAACTCGAAGCCGGCGGTTCTGCTCTTCGCCGTCTTCTGTCTCGCGGGGTTGTGGGGATTCAACGGCCTGCACGTGCAGTACGTGCCCGACCTGCAACTGCCTACGGTCGCTGTCGATCTGAGCCAGCCAGGCGCAGCGCCCGCTCAGCTCGAGACCGAGGTGGCGCGCAAGGTCGAAGACTCGCTCGCCAACTTGCAGGGCGTGCGGCACATCGAGACGTCGATCACGGACGGTGCGGTTCAAGTGCGGGTGAAGTACGAGATTGGAAAGAACCGTTCGGATGCCCTCATCGAGGTGAAGGATGCGGTGGACCGCATTCGATCGCAGTTGCCCGCAGATCTTGATCCGCCGCGTGTGTCCGCGCCGTTTGCATTCGATGATCCGGTATCCACCTATGCCGTGAGTGATTCACGGATGAACGAATCGGATCTCTCGTGGTTCGTCGATGGAACGCTGATCAAGTCGTTGTCCGCCGTCCCGGGCGTTGGCCGGGTCGAGCGACTCGGCGGCAGCCGGCGCGAGGTGCGGGTCGACGTGGACCCGACGCGCATGGCGTCACTCGGCGTCACGGCGGCCGACATCTCGCTGGCGCTGGGCAGGACCCAGCAGCAGTCTTCCGGTGGCCGGGGTCAAGTCGGCAGCGGAGAGCAAGCCATGCGCGTCCTCGCAACCGTCAGGCAGGCGCAGGATCTGGGCCGCCTGGCCATCGTCACGACGAGTGGCCAGCGCGTTGCGCTTGACCAGGTGGCGACGATTCGCGACGGCACGGCGGATCCGACGCAGGCGGCGTTCCTCGACGGGCGTCCCGTCGTTGGGTTCCGGGTCTACCGTGCGCTCGGCGAGGGCGAGGTCTCGCTGGACGACGGCGTGAAGGCGGCACTCGCCGCGCTCACGGCGAAGAAGCCCGGCCTGATGATCACGCAGGTCTCGAACAACGTCGACTACACCCGGGAGCAATACCGCGGGTCGATGGACATGCTCTACGAAGGCGCCGTCCTGGCCGTCCTGGTCGTATGGTGGTTCCTGCGGGACTGGCGTGCCACCCTGGTCGCGGCATCCGCCCTGCCGCTCTCCGTCATCCCGGTCTTTGCTGCCATGAAGTGGTTCGGATTCTCGCTGAACACGATCACGTTGCTCGCGCTCGCCGCCGTTGTCGGAATTCTGGTGGATGACGCCATCGTCGAGATCGAGAACATCGTCCGGCACGTGCGAAATGGGAAGACCGTGCTTGAGGCGACCGGCGATGCCGTCGATGAAATCGGGCTTGCAGTTGTCGCCACGACGCTGACGCTCGCTGCCGTCTTCGTGCCCACATCGATGATGAACAGCGTTCCCGGACTGTTCTTCCGGGAATTCGGATGGACTGCTGCACTCGCAGTGCTCGCGTCGCTCCTCGTCGCTCGTCTGCTGACGCCGGTCATGGCGGCGCGTTGGCTCAGGCCCGGAACTGGACACGTCGAACGCGAGACCGGCACCATGAGGCGCTACATGCGCGCGGTCGACTGGTGCCTCTCGCACCGGAAGCTGACGCTTGTCGGAGCGATGATCTTCTTCGCCTTGTCGCTCGCGCTCGTGCCACTGCTGTCGGCCGGGTTGCTGCCGAGTTCGGACAACGGCTCGATCGAGGTCAGCGTCGAACTCCCACCAGGATCCCCGTTGCAGGACACGGTGATCACGACAGAAGCGGCCCGCGCCGCGCTCGGAGGCGTGAAGGGAATTTCGCACGTGATGGCCGTCGCCGGCCAGGGTGGCAAGGACATGAGTTCGGATCTGCGTCATGCGACCGTGACGGTGGTCCTCGACGATCGCGCGCTGCGCAAACCCAAGAAGGACATCGAGGCGGCACTTCGGAAGGCCTTCCTGGGCGTACCCGGCGCGCGCTTTTCGTTCGCATCGGGCAACGACGACGAGCGACTCGAACTCATTCTCTCGAGCGACGACGACGTCGCGTTGACCGAGAGTGCCAAAGCGCTGGAGCGCGAGATCCGCGGATTGCCCGGCCTGTCAAACGTCGTGACAAGCGCGAACCTGGAGCGGCCCGAGATCATCATTCGGCCGGACCCGGTACGCGCTGCGGACCTTGGCGTCACTGCAGAAGCGATCGGAAGTACGGTTCGGGTCGCGACGCGCGCCGACTTCGACGCCCGCTTGGCCAAGCTCAATCTCGAGGATCGACAGATTCCGATCGCCGTGCAAATGCCAGCCAGTTTCCGCACGGACATGCAGTCGCTGGGCAATCTTCCTGTTCCCTCTCGAAACGGCACCGTTCCCCTGAGCAGCGTCGCCAGTCTCGCGCTGGAAAGCGGCCCGAACGAGATCGATCGGTTCGACCGCCGTCGCTACGTCACCGTGACTGCCGCTCTTGGCAGCACGCCGCTGGGCGCTGCCGTCCAGGCGGCTCGGGCCTTGCCTGCGGCCATGCAACTGCCTCCAGGCGTCACGCTGAGCGACTCCGGGAACGCCGAGAACATGAACGACCTGATATCCGGATTCGGGCTGGCCATGACCGCCGGCGTGCTGGGGATCTACTGCGTCCTGGTGCTGCTGTTCAACGACTTCATCCACCCGCTGACCATCCTCTCCGCGCTTCCGCTCTCGCTTGGGGGCGCCTTCGTCGCGCTCCTGGTGACCCACGCGCAGCTGAATATCCCGTCGTTGATCGGCATGGTGATGCTCATGGGGGTCGTGACCAAGAATTCGATCCTGCTGGTCGAGTACGCACTGGTCAGCATGCGCGAACGCGGGTTCGATGCGCGCGCTGCGATGCTCGACGCTTGCCACAAGCGTGCGCGACCGATTGTGATGACGACAGTGGCCATGATCTCGGGCCTGCTGCCCATCGTTCTTGGTTTCGGCGCAGATGCGAGCTTCAGGGAGCCGATGGCGATCGCCGTCGTTGGCGGGCTCCTGACGTCGACGGGGTTGAGCCTTTTGGTGGTGCCTGTCGTATTCAGCGTCGTTGCCGGGATGAGGGTGATCAAGAGGCCCGTTGAAGACCGCCGTCCAGCACGCCAGCCGGATGCGAGGCTCGAGCAGTAGTCGGCGTCGGAATGTTCGTCGGCGCGCTGGACAGCATGCCGAGTCGAATTGCTTTGTCCAAGTGAAAGGCATGTGAATCCATGGGCTGTGCGCCATGAGCCCACTTGCCGCGCGCGTGACGTTCGACCGTGAAGACGCCCGGCAGGGACGCGGCCGGATGTCGTCCGGCAGGCCGCACGCGAGTTCGCGCCAGTGGAACTCGCGGGACATCGCTGGTGCATGTACACGCGAGTCAGGCCAAGTCGGCGCGGTATCGGCTGATGGCCCGCAGCGCTGGCTTTACCGATTGACAATCGATCTTTACCGCTTTCGGAAATCCCTCATAGGGGCAAAGCCGTCGACACGACGGCGGCCACGGGGGAGATAGCCGGCAATTCAAGTCGATTGGGCCAGGGCACGCTTATTGCGTGACGAGTACTTCGGAGACAAAACCAGCAACATCGGCGCCGCCAGCGTCCAAGTTGCGGTATCGACAGACGTGCCGTTCTCGGTTCATTTGCGCAGGTGCCACTTCCCTTCTTTGCCAGGCACACCCGCTCCGTCCCTATTGTCGGGACTCCTCGATGCGTTCGCTCGCGTCGGCCAGAACCAGCAAGGCGCAGACTGTCATGACCCATTTCTCCCATTCGCTTGGATCCGTGCGCGGCTGGACCGCCGCGCTGGTGGCCCTGCTGCTCGCCGCTTGCGGCAGCGGCATGGACCCGATCCTCGGTGCCCCGGGGGTCGGTACCCAGCCGACCGTCAGCTCGACATCGCCCGCCGCCAGTTCACCGGCGGTGACCGGCGTCGCCACCAGCAGCGACGTCAGCGCCACGTTCAGCCAGCCGATGACCGCGGCGACGGTGACCGCGGGCTTCTCGCTGGCCTGCCCCGCCGCCGTGACGGCGACGGTGAGCTACGACGCGCCCAGCCAGACCGCCACGCTGACGCCCGCGTCCGCGCTGCCCGCCGGCGCGACGTGCCAGGCGACGATCGCCGCGACCGCGACGGATACCAGCGGCATCGCGCTGCTGGCGCCATTCACGTGGACGTTCGTCACCGCGACGTCGGCGGACGTCACGCGCCCGACGGTCATTGCGACCCTGCCGGCAAACGCCGCGTCGGCCGTTCCGATCAACACCCGCATCACCGCCGCCTTCAGCGAGGCGATGGCCGCATCGTCGGTCAGCGCCGCCACGTTCGAGGTCACCGATACGACACGGGGTACGACGGTGTCTGGCACCGTGACCTATACGGCGGCGTCGAACACGGCGACCTTCACGCCCGGCACGATGCCGCTGGCCGGCGGTGACGTCTTCACCGCCCGGATCACCGCCGCGGCGACCGACCTGGCCGGCAACGGCCTGGCGGGCAACTCCGCGGCCCTGCCGGCCGCCAGCGACTACGTCTGGACCTTCACGACGGCCACGACGGCGGACACCACCGCGCCGACCGTCACCGCCATCGCGCCGCTCAACGGCAGTACCGGCAACTGCCTGACCAGGACGGTCACCGCCACGTTCAGCGAGGCCATGGACCCGACGACGATCACGGCGTCCTCGTTCGTCGTGACCGCGGGCGGCCTCGCCGTCGCGGGCACGGTCAGCTACGACACCGCCGCGATGCGCGCCACCTTCGTGCCGAGCGCACCGGCCGGCTTCGCCCCGAACACGGCCTTCGTCGTCACCGTCACGACCGCGGTGACCGACCTGGCCGGCAACGCGCTGGCGACCAACAAGGTGTGGGGCTTCAACACGGGCGCACTGGCGTGCACGACCGGCGTCGCGCTCGGGGGGGCAGCGACCTTCGGCGCCTTCGGCGGCGCCGCGGGCGTGACCAACCAGGGCATCAATACGGTTGTCAACGGCGACCTGGGCTCGACCGCCGCTTGCACGCTGATCACCGGATTCCACGACGCGCTCCACGTCTACACGCAGACTCCGCTCAACATCGGCGCGGTCAACGGCGCGATCGACTGCGCGCCGCCGGCACCGGGCACCCCGGCGACGATGGCGATCGCCACGCAGGCCCGTGCCGACGCGCAGACCGCCTACAACAACCTGGCCGCAATGCCTCCGGGCAGCGACCCGGGCGCCGGTCAACTGGGTGGCATCACATTGCTGCCGGGCACCTACACCTCGGCCCTCGGAACATTCGACATCACCACCGGCGACCTGACGCTCGATGCGCAAGGCGACACCAACGCCACGTGGGTGTTCCAGAGCGCCTCGGCGCTGACGGTGGGCCTGCCCGCCACCCCGCGCCACGTGCTGCTGATCAACGGCGCCAGCGCGCACAACGTCTATTGGCAGGTGGGCAGCGCGGCTCGCATCGAGACCGGCAGCCTGATGGTGGGCACGATCATCGCGCCCGCCGGCGTGACGATCTCGACGGCCGGGCAGACGATCCAGACGACGCTGGTCGGCCGCGCGATCGGCCTCACGGCCTCGGTGACGCTGGTCAACACGACGATCGTCGCGCCGTGATGCGCGCCGCCTCGCCACAACCCCGCCTGCGCCCCCGATTCGTCAGAAAGAACATCATGCATTCCATCGCTCTCATGCGCCTTGCCGGCCTGGCCGGCCTTGCCTCCCTGGCCGGCGCGCCGGCATTCGCCGAGCCGGATTCCGGATACTTCTATGGCGGCGCCTCGATCGGGCAGTCGCGCTCGAAGATCGATGACGCGCGCATCACTGCCAACCTGCAATCGCAGGGGCTTGCGACCTCGGCCATGTCGAACGACGACAAGGCGCTGGCCGGCAAGGCATTCGCCGGCTACCAGTTCGATCGCTACTTCGGCATCGAGGCCGGCTATTTCAACCTCGGCCACTTCGGCTTCACGTCGACCACCGCGCCGCCCGGCACGCTGGACGGCCGCATCAAGCTGCAGGGCATCAACCTCGACCTCGTGGGGACGTTGCCGCTGTCCGAGCGCTTCTCGGCGATCGCTCGCGTCGGCGCGCAGCACGCCAGCGCGCGCGACTCGTTCAGGGGCAGCGGTAGCGTGGTGGTGCTGACGCCGAATCCGTCGAAGTCGGAGACCAACGTGAAGTTCGGCGCCGGCCTGCAATACGTGTTCACGCCCAACCTGACGCTGCGCGGCGAGGCCGAACGCTACCGCGTCAACGATGCCGTGGGCAATCACGGCGACGTCAACCTGTATTCGGTCGGCCTGGTGTTCGCGTTCGGGCGCGAGCCGACGCCCGCGCCGCGCCCGATGGCTGCCGCCGTCTATGAGGCCCCACCGCCGCCCCCGCCGCCCGCCGCGGTGGTCGCTGCAGTGCCGCCTCCGCCGCCAGTGCCGGTGCCGCCGCCGCGGCGCGTGAGCTTCTCGGCCGATGCGCTCTTCTCCTTCGATCGCTCGGAGATCCGCCCGCAAGGCAAGGTGGCGCTGGACCAGTTCGCACACGAGATCGCCGGCACGCATTTCGACGCGATCACTGTCGCGGGCCACACCGACCGCCTGGGCTCGCAGGCCTACAACCAGAAGCTGTCGGTGCGCCGCGCCGAGGCCGTCAAGGGCTACCTGGCCTCGGCAGGCGGTATCGACGCTGGACGGATCTCGGCCGTCGGCATGAGCGAGTCGCGGCCGGTGACCAAGCGGGAGGATTGCAGCGGCACCCGGCCGAGCCCGAAGCTGATCGCCTGCCTGCAGCCGGACCGCCGCGTCGACGTGGAAGTGTCGGGGACTTTGGCGCCATAGCTGCATCTGCGAAGCTCACTGCGAGCTGAAGCGATGCCTTCATGGGTCGTGGCGTCCTCCTGAATTTGGAGGAGATCCTCATGAGCGTGCAGCTGCGTTGACGCTCCAGCGGCGGCAACCTGGTCAGTCACCGTCGTCGTCCACGCTGCCCAGCAGGACCTCCGCGCGGGCGCTCAGCTCGCCGCCGAGCTCCTCCAGGTCGAGCGTGCTCTCGCGCAACAGCGGGAACAGGTTGGCACGTTCTTCTTCCACGCATTCCACGAACAATTCCTGCAGCACGCGCACCCCTGCGTCGTAGCGCGGCTCGGTGGCGTCCCCGGCCTGGATGTCGGCGACGGTGGCATCGAGCGCGTCGTGGGAGTCGATCGCCTCGTCGACGGGCGTCTCGTCGGAGAGCGCCTGGCGTGCGGCGGGATAGAGGATCTCGCGCTTGATCTCGGCATGCACCGTCACCAACGTGCAGATCTCCTCGGCGAGCTCGCGCCGTTCGTCGGGCGCGCCGCTGTCGGCTACCAACGCATCGTAGCGGTCGAACAGCTCGAGGATGGCGTCCTGGTCGTCGGACAGGAATTCGAGTGCGTCCTCGGGAGCGGCAGTGTGCGAACTTGTGTCGGTCATGGGAGTTCCTCGCGTGTCAGGATTTGGCGGTGGCGGCGGCATCCGCGCACAGGGTCGCGAGGTGACGCGCGTCGAACGGCGCGTGCACCTTCATGTCGTTGTCGAAATGGCAGTACAGGTCGCGCCGCGCCGCGCGCTTTGCCGGCCTCGAGGACGCGGTGCGGGCATGGTCGACCTGCGTGCCGGCGCGCCAGGCGCGGATGCGGGCGCGCCCGCTTCTCCAGCGCAGCGTCGCCGTAGCCGCCCGCGTGGAGCTCCTGGTCGCCGTGCAGGCGCACATAGACGAAGTCGGCAGGCGTCTCGTCGTGCCATTGCTTCCATGCGGACGACCGCTGCATCGAATGGAACGAGCCATTGATCTCGACCGTGCGCACCTGGCTTGCGGCGAAGCGCAGTTCGGCGCGTTGCGGCAGGCCGGCCGGGTAGAATTCGCCGCGCCACGGCGCGTAGCGCCATCCCGAGATGCCGATGCGCACGTCTCCGAGTCGCACGTGCCCTGCCGAGAAGTGCGTGTCGCGGTGCTGCTCATGCGTAGAGCCGCGTCGACCGGCGCCAACATTGCCGAAACTCTGCATCAGCGACTCCCAAAGGCGATTGCAAATCGCAGCACTCAGCGTGCCCAGTGCGGGGGCCACGGCGCCTCGCACAACCGCGCAACTCATGCTCGCGCACAGCCAATCCCGTCGCATGTCGTTGGCAGGTCGGCCGAAAATGCGCACTCCAACGTCGGCGCCAGCAGTTATCCGCCCTATGATCGACCTTCTCGCCTCCCGCCGCAGACTCGAATGCGCGATCAACGAACTCATGAGATGACTGCCCGTCGTCTCCCGTCGCTGCTCTTGTCCTTTGCGCTCGTGCTGTGCGCAGGCATGCCGGCCACTGATGCGCGCGCGGCTGACTCGGCCAATGTCCTGCACTTGGCAAGCCTGGAATGGCGGCCCTACGTCGGGCCCGGGCTTGCGGGAGACGGATTGGCCGGCACGATCGCCGCGGCGGCCGCCAGGCAGTTTTCTTTCGCCACCCGCATCGACTATTTTCCCTGGAAGCGGGCGATGCAGATGGGTGGCCAGGATGCCGGCTACGCGGGCTACTTCCCCGCCTACTACACCCCGGAGCGCGCGCGCAACTGTTACTTCTCGGCGTCGATGGGCAACAGCACGATTGGCCTCGCCTACCTCAGAAGCGAGCCGTTGGCATGGGAGCATTTGTCCGACTTGGGTGGCATGCGCATCGGCGTGGTGACCGGCTACTCGAACGGCAAGGAATTCGACGCGCTTGCCGAGCGGGGCACGTTGCAGTTGGACCCGTCGCCCAGCGATGCGATCAACCTCAGGAAGTTGCTCGCAGGACGTGTCAGGGCGGCTGTCGTCGACGAATCCGTGATGCGCTACCTGCTTCTGACAGATTCGGCGCTCTTTCCGGACCGCGAGCGAATCGCGTTTCATCCGAACGTACTGGCCCGACTGACGCTGCACGTCTGCTTCCAGCGGACCCCTGCGGGCCTGCGATTGCAGAAGAATTTCGACGAAGCGCTCAGCCACATGGACATCGCGAAGATCGAGAACAACTACTTCCAAGAGCTCGAAAACAAGAATCGCGCGGAGTCGAAGTAGCCAGGCCGATTCGACGCGAGCGTTGCGACGAGCGCGTCGATTTGCGCACGGATGTCCTGCCCGTGTGACTTCGTTCTCGGTTTTCAGACGAGGGGGCATTTCCCGTGTCGGTGGCCGGCCGAAACAAAGACGTGAGTGGAATGACGAAGAACATTGCCTGATGCGCCCGACGGGTGCACTGAACAAGACCGAGGGTTGCCGTTCATGACCGTCGATGCTCCGGAGAGCGTCCCACCGCCGAGGCGCGAAAGGCACGATCCGTCGCGACTGATACGTGCGGTGCGAGGCGCGTTCGCCAATGCCTTGGGCAGACGCGTGATCGCGTGGATATTGCTGTCGAGTTGCGTCATCGCGTTGTTGTCGGCATCGGCTACGTTCTACGCCCTCTATCACCGCGAGGTCGCGCAGATCGACAGCAATCTCGACGCCCTGGAGCATTCGTCGCTTGCCGGCCTGGCATTCGCCGTATGGAACTTTGATCAACCACAGATCGAAGCCCAACTGGCGGGCTTGCGGGCGCTGCCGGACGTGAGCTACGTCGCGGTGAGCGACAACCACGGCAAGGTCATCGCCCAATCGGGCGTGCGCCCGAACGATGCCGTGGTTCGCCGCTTCCCGATCGTCATCGACCTCCCGGGCAGCCCTGCGGGCAGCCGCGCGGCGATAGGGACCTTGCTCGTCGATGCGACCCTCGATGGCGTCTACGGGAGGTTGGGTACCGAGGCGCTCACTGCCCTTGCCAGCGAACTGACCGAAACGCTGCTGGGAGCGCTGGTCTCGCTGCTGATCTTCCAGCATCTGGTCAGCCGTCCGCTGTCGCAGCTGGCTCGAGCCGCCGGCGACGCCGACCTCGGCCGGCTGGGAAACCCCATTGCGCTGCATCGTGGTCCACACGAGACCGACGACTTCGACATCCTGGTGTCCGAGATGAACCGCAGGCGCGCTTCGTTGAAGCACCAGGTCGATGAGTTGCAGGCCGCCCGCGACGCACTGGCCAGGCACCGCGCCGAATTGAAAATTCGCGTCGCCGAGCGAACCGCCGAACTGCATGACAAGGTGGTGGAGCTGGAACTGCATCGCGAGGAGCAGGCCAGGCTCTTCCAGGATCTGGAGACCGCCCGCAACCAGGCGATCCAGGCCGAGAAGCTGGCTTCGATCGGGCAACTTGCCGCCGGCGTCGCGCATGAGATCAACAACCCGGTGGGCTTCGTGCTGTCGAACTTCGGCTCGCTCGAGCGCTACGTGGAGGACATGTTCCGCGTTCTGGCCGCGTATGAATCGATCGAGCGGCTGGTGCCCCCCGGTGCGCCTCAGCTCTCGATGCTTGCCAGCGTTCGCGCGGCCGCGGACATCGACTACATCAAGGAGGACCTCGGCCAATTGGTGACCCAGTCCCGCGACGGTCTCGACCGCGTGCGCCGGATCGTGCAGGACCTGAAGGACTTCGCGCACGCGGGAGAAGCTCATTGGCAGCGAGCCGACCTGATGCGAGGCCTCGAGAGCACGTTGAATGTCGTACGCAACGAGATCAAGTACAAAGCCGAAGTCATCAAGCGCTGCCAGCCATTGCCGGACGTCGAATGCGTGCCCTCGCAGTTGAACCAGGTGTTCATGAACCTGCTGGTCAACGCGGCGCAGGCGATCGCGGAGCGCGGGACGATCACGATCGCCTGCGGCACCGAAGGCGAGGAGGTCTGGATCGATATCGAGGACACAGGCTGCGGCATGCCGCCCGAAGTCGCCCGGCGAATCTTCGATCCGTTCTTCACGACGAAGCCGGTCGGACAAGGCACGGGCCTGGGGCTGTCCGTGTCGTACAGCATCGTGAAGCGGCACGGCGGCCGCATCGACGTGAGCAGCACACCGGGGGAAGGTAGCAGGTTCCGGGTCTGGATGCCGATCGCCCAACCCGAGCCGGAGCTCGCGCAGGAGCATTGAGTTCCGCCCGTCGCCGGTCGCTCGATGCAAACCGGCCCACCTGATCCGGCTCTGAACCTAGCGCGAGATGTTCAACGCGGCTGCGAACGCCGGGGAGGTGCTCACACCGTCAACGCCTCGCACAATCCGTCGAGCTCAGCTTCCGTGTTCCCGAAGATGGCGAACCATTGATCCTGCGACAGCCCAATGCGGTTCCAGGCTGCAGCATCGAGCGGGGGCACGATTTCCGCCGGGTCCTGCGCGAGGTTGAGCGCGTGGGCGACGTTGTCCGCGACGTGAACGACATCGACGATGGTGGCCGAAGGTGCGGCCGCAGGCTCGTGGTGCAGCCGCATCGCGTTGACAATTTCGCTGCCGAAGCGCCAGCGCAACGCGACCTCTGCGCCCAATTGGGTGTGATCAGGCCCGAGCCCCTCGCGCTCGGCCTCCAGCATCGGGACGTCGCGCTCGCTGCGGAGTTCATAGACGTGCTCGAGCTGCTGCGGCATCTGACTGGCCATCACCAGGCGGCCCAGGTCGTGCAAGAGGCCGGCCGTGAACGCAGCGTCCGTGTCGAGGCGGACGCGCCTGGCGATTTCCCTCGAGCACAGCGCCACCGCGACCGAGTGGCGCCAGTAGCAGCCCAGATCGAATCCCGCGCACGCGATGCGGGGAAAGCGGTCGCTGACGGCGGCGGCCAGGACCAAGGTCGAGACGCTGCGAAGGCCGAGGATGCCGATCGCCTGGCGGATCGACACGACCCTGTTGGGGACGCCATAGAAGGAACAGTTCGCGATGCGCAAGGTCTTCGCCGCCAGCGCCTGGTCATGCGAGACGGTCTCCGCCACGTCGTCCAGCGAGACGTCCTCCTTGGCCAACGCAGCCTGCAGATCGAGCACGACCTGCGGCAGGGGCGGCAACTCGCGCAAACGCGGAACTGCGGCGCCGGTCACGACGCATCCTTCTCGCGGTAGCGGCGCACCAGCTCCTTCAGCGGATGGACCTGATGGTTGCGCAACGCACCGCGAAAGAGCCACGCAATCCATTCCGGGCTGTCGTGAGGCGTCGAGGCTGCCGGCCTTTTTGCCGGCTGGTCGGCCGCCGCGGGGGCGTCGACCGTGGACGTACTGATGCTCATTTTTTCTTCCTTCCCTGATCTCTTGTTCGCTCGAATGCACTCAACGCTGCGACGGCATGGCGACCTCCCTGGGCGTGATGGCAACCAGTGTGCCGCGCTGCCCGCCGGGGTCGTCGATTGCTCGGCAACTGCAGTGGTACGAGACGCCTTCCAGGCTCACGTCGAGCGACTGCCCGTCGGTCAGGGAAAACACATCCTCGAAGCCGGCAGGCAGCGATTCGTCTGCGTAGGAGCCGATCCATTCGCGAATGCGCGGCAGGAGCCGTTCGGCGTCGCGGTTCGCGAAAGCGATCAGGCCGTCCGTATCGAAGCCGATGAGCGGCGTTGGCACGTTGTACAGCACTTCGAGCGCGTTGCGCCCGCGATCCTCCACGACGCTGAATTCCTCGTTTTGCTTCGCAAGCGCCACCTGCAGCCGCTGATTGACCTCCGCGAGCTCCGCGTTCGCATCGCGGACTTCCCTGTCGAGGCGCCGATTCTCGTCGGCCATCCCCTTTTGGCGGAACGCTTCTTCGATGTTGGCGCGCAGCAGCTCGTCTTCCCAGGGCTTGGTGAGGAACTTGTAGATCGCGCCTTCGTTGATGGCATCCGTGATCGACTGCAGTTCGGTGTAGCCGGAAAGAACGATCCGCACGGTGTCCGGATAGAGGTCCTTTGCCCGGCGCAGGAACTCGACCCCGGTCATTCCCGGCATCCGCTGGTCCGAAACGATGACATCGACCTCGGTTTCGGCCAGACGCTGCAGACCCTCGGCGGCACTGTTGGCGGTGACGATGCGGTAGCCTCCGCGCCGCAGCAGGCGCTTGAGCGACGCGATGATGTTCTCCTCGTCGTCGACGAGCAGCAAGGTGCGTTCCTTGGGCGCACGATCGAACAAGTGCGCCGGCAGCCGTCGCCCCTCGCGCATCAGCGCCGAGATCGCCTCCGCGTCCACCGGCTGACTGAAGTAGAAGCCCTGGAGCGCATCGCAGCGGTGTGCGAGCAGCAGTGCCAGCTGGCTTTCGGTTTCCACGCCCTCGGCGAGAACGCGCATCTGCAGGCTGTGGGCCATCGTGATGACCGCGCGCGTCATCGAGACTTCCGCCGGGGCGGCCAGCACGTCGTGGACGTACGATCGATCGATCTTGATCACGTCGATAGGGAGCGCGCGCAGCGTGCTCAGGTTGGAGTAGCCGGTTCCGAAATCGTCGAGTGAAATCTCCATGCCGATGGCGCGCAGGGCACCGAGCGCACGCGCTGCCTTCTCGGCGTTGTCCGACAGCATGGTCTCCGTCACTTCCACGCCGAGCTGTCTGGGGTCGGCACCGGCTTCCAGCAGGATGGCCTGGATGCGGTCGGCCAGATCGTCGCGCGCGAGTTGCGCGGGCGAGATGTTCACATGCACGCGCAGGTTGGCGAAGCCCTCGCGCTTCCAGGCCGCGGCCTGCAGGCAGGCGGTGCGCAATACCCACTCGCCGATCGCCACGATCAGGCCGCCCTGTTCGGCGATCGGTATGAACTCCGCGGGAGACACATCGCCCAACGAGGCCGAGCGCCAGCGCAGCAACGCTTCCACGCCTTGCACGGCGCCGTATCGCAGTTCGATCTGGGGCTGATACTTCAGGCTGAACTCCCCGTCCGCGAGCGCCTGACGCAGCGCCCATTCGAGTGCGATCTGGCGCATTGCGCGCTCGTTTCCGCTCGACGACGCGAACCGGATCTGACCGGGGCCCGCGGCGGTCGCGCTCCGCAACGCGATCAGCGCGGACGACAGCAATGACGCCGCCTGATCGCCGTCGGCCGGTGCGTTGGCCGCACCGAATGCGCAGGTCGCGACCAGGCTGGTCGAGCGAAGCGTGAGTGGTTCGCTCAGGGCCGATCCGATCGCGCGAGCGCGCATCGCCACGACGCTGCCGAGATCGTCGCCCAGTTCGTCGCGGACGAGAATGGCGAATTCTCCGCCGGCCAGTCGCGCCAGGACGTCGCCCTCGACGAGCGCAGCCGTCAGACGCGTTGCAAGAAGCATGGTCAGTTCATCTGCCGCCGCGTATCCCATGCCTTGCTTGACCTGCGCGATCTGTGGAATCTCGATCGCGACCAGTACCAGTCCTTTTCCCGTGCCGCCGGCCAGCGCGAGATGCGCGTCCGCGCGCTCGATCAGCTCGGCGCGATTGAGCAGGCCCGTCAACGGATCGAGACTCGACAGCTCCTGCAGCCGTCGCTCCGTGTCGCGTTGTGCCGTCACGTCATGGAGGATGGCGATGCCGCGGGGCGCGCAGCCGGACGGATCCAGCTCGATCAGGCCGCGATGATGGACGATCACGATCTGGCCATCGGGTCGTCGCACGCGATGCTGCAGCTCGAAGGGATGTCCCGGCTCCGCGCGTCGCCAGGCATTCGCCACGGCGGAGCGATCGCTGCGCGTGACGAACGACAGCAGCGCGCGCCGGCTCATGGGCGATGTTCCGGGCAGGCAGCCGAGCAGTGCCCAGAGCCCGGCGGAGACGTCGACCCGATCTTGGCGAAGATCGATCTCCAGTGACGCCCCGCGACAGATACCCTCGGTCAGCGCGAGCATCCGGGCGCGCCGGTCCGCGGCATTCAGGGCCTGCTTGACCTCGCTGATGTCCGTCAGGGTGACCAGATTGGCGCGTCCGCCTGCGAATCGGATGTATCGACCGCACACCCGGGCATCCAAGGTGCGGCCCCCACGGCCGACGATGCGGATGTCGTAAGCCGCCGTGACCTCGCCGGCGGCTCGTAGTCGGATCTTCTCGAGAACGACAGGACGATCGTCGGGATGGATGATGACGAGCGCATCCGGCAGGGCAAGGAGTTCCGCCGGATCGAACCCCAACATGTCCGCGAGGCACCGGTTCACGTAGATGAAGCGGCCGTCGCGAACCACGCAGACACCCACATGGACATGGTCGAGCAGGAGATCGTCCATCTCCGACGACTCGGCACGTCCAGGGCGGCCCGCGATGTGCATGGCTTGTCCCCGTTAGGCCTCGGAAGGAAGTGCCGGAGCTTCGTCGGATCCCTCGGGATCCACGGGGATCCAGATCCGGAACGCGCTGCCTTTGCCCTGCTCGGACTTGACCTTGATGATGCCCTTGTGCTTCTGCACGATCGAAAACGACAGCGACAGGCCTAGGCCGGTGCCCTTGCCGACCGGCTTGGTCGTGTAGAACGGCTCGAAGATCCGCCGTTGCACTTCTTCGGACATACCGCAGCCTGTATCGGCGACCTCGATCCAGACCCAGGCACCGCAATGGCCGCTCGACAACGTGATCACGCCGCGCGATTCGATCGCGTGCGCCGCATTGACGATGAAGTTCATGAACACCTGGTTCAACTGCGCGGCGAGGCACCGCACCGGCGGCAGCACGCTGTAGTTCTTGACGACTTCCGCCTTGTACTTCACCTCGTTGAGGACGACGTTCAAGGTCGAATCCAACCCGGCGTTCAGATCGGCTTCCGCCCAGTCCGAGTTGTCGACCCGCGAGAAGTCCTTGAGATCCTGGACGATGCGCTTGACCCGGCCAAGGCCTTCCGCGCTCTCGCGCAGCAGCACCGGCAGGTCTCCCAGCATGTACTCCAGATCGATGTCCTGCTTGGCGGCGCGCATGCGCTGGCGCGCCTCTGCCCCCAGTTCGCCCTCCGCCGACCCGTAGTCGGCGATGAGCCGCAGGAGATCGTCGATGTAGTGCTTCAGGGAGTTGAGATTGGAGTTGACGAATCCGATCGGGTTGTTGATCTCGTGCGCCACCCCGGCTGCCAGCTGGCCGATCGACGCCATCTTCTCGGACTGCAGCAACTGGTTCTGCGCCTCCTCGAGCTTATGGTTGGTCTCCTTCAGGCGAGCGTAGTTCGATTCCAGCGCCTCCTGCGCGCGTCGGACCTCGCTGCGATCCTGGAGCAGCCACCATGCGCCCGCCGCCGGATCGTCCGCGTTCGAGACGTACCCGATCATCTGGACCCAGAGTTTCCTGCCGTCGAGCCGCGACAGCATCATCTCGTGCTGGAAAGGTCGCCCCTCGGCCAGCTTCGGAAAGGCGGTGTTGGCGAATTCCTCGTAGTCGGCCGCCGAGCAGAAGAAGTCGGCCGTCGGCCGCCCCGCGGCGCACTGGCCGTCGGAAAGGAACATCGCCGCGAACTTCTTGTTGTGCTGGACGATGCGACCGTCGGTGACAGCCAGGATCCCCACGCTGGCGTTCGCCATGAAGGCGGAGAGTTCCCGGTTCGTGCTGTCGAGTTCCCTTGTCCGCTCGCTGACCAGGAGTTCGAGCTGGTTGCGATGGCGCATCAGCTCTTCCTCGGCGTTGCGCCGCTGGGTGACGTCCTGCAGCGTCTCGATCGCACCGACGACCCGACCTTCCGAGTTTCGCAAGGGCGCCGCCGTGACGAAAAGCCAAAGTCCGGACTCACCAAAGCTCGGAAAGAATGCTTCGGCCTCGTAGGCCCCCCCGCTGATCTTCGAAGCCCGGATCTCGCCCTGGTACAGCGCCTGCAGCGCCATGGGGCTGGTGCCATCGACGATCATGTCGCAGAGCAAGGGCCTTTCGACGCCGAAGAAGATGGCGCCCTTCTCGGTCACACCCTGCATGTCCCACCAGTCCCGGCCAGTCAACTGCTCGCAGGCGCGATTCCAGTGGGTCACGCGATGCTCCGCGTCGACGACAAACGTGGCCACCGGATCGCTGTCGAGGATCTGGTTCAGTACCTGGCTCATGTTGAGCAGGCTGGTCTGGACATGCCTGATATCGCTGAGATCCTGGCACGTCGAGAGCACCATCGCCTGCCCCGCGATGTCGATCCGGCGCGCCGTGAGCTCGACGAATCGGTCGTCTCCGGTCGCCGTGCGCAAGGTCATTTCGGTGGCGGCCGGCTCCGGATCGGTCTGCAGGCAGTTCATGCCGTAGGCCGCCATGGTTTCGCGCATGTCGGGGATGACCAGTTCGCTGGGAGTCTTCGCAAGCAGCTGGTCCGCGGAATAGCCCAGCAGGCGCGCAAGCGCGGCGTTGCCGCACAGCAGGCGACTGCCGCGATGCAGAAAGGCGGGCAGGTTCAACGCGTGCAGGACGGTGCGGCATGCCGCCTCCGCCTCGCTCGGATCGCCGACCGCGTGCATGCGATGCAGGAGTTCAGTTTCCATGGTTGCGCAGCACCTCGGCGATCTCGTCCATGTCGATGATGACCGAGCCGTCCGGGCCCCATTGAACCTTTGTGATGCCCGGCTCCTGCTGTTCGAGTCGCTTCGCTTCAAGCTCAACCGGGCTGATTTCACCGCGTTCGCACCGGACCTGGTCTGCGAGCGCTTCGTTCTCCATCCGCAGCGCACGGATTTCGAGAACCTGCGCGAGCGTGCTGACGAATTCGAAATCGTTCCACGGCTTGGCGATGAAGCGGTCGATGCGCGCCTCGTTGATGGCGCCGATCAGGCCGTTGAGGTCGGTATAGCCGGAAAGGATGACGCGCGCACAGTCGGGCTGCAAATCGCGCAGGCGCCGCAACACGGCGACGCCGTCCATCTCCGGCATCCGGAAATCCGACACCGCGAGATCGTAGGAGCACTCCGCCGCAGCCCTCAGGGCGTCGACCGGAGAGGTGAAGATGTCGACGCGCGGATGCCACTCGATGCCGCGCACCACGATGGGCGTGAGCCGCAACAGGCGGAGCAGGGCGTTCAGGACGCTGCTCTCGTCATCGACGAGGAGGATTCGATGCATGGGTTCTCCCTGGGATGTCATGACTGCGGCGCGGCGGCTGTCTCGCGCAGGACGTAGAGCGTGAGCTTCGCTCCTTCGCGCTGTACGTACTCGCGCACCTGGCGCACGACGCGTGCGTCGAACAGATAGCCGGCGGCAAGCAGCAAGGTTCCCCGCGGACTCACGAGATCGCGCGACAGGACCATGCCGACGACGAGCTCGGCCGCCGAGATGCACCGGTCGTCCCGCGATTCGTCGAGCGGCTGCTTCAGAGCCTCGATCAGCGCGTCGACGACCTTGCCGTCGTATCGACTGCCCGCGCCGCGCCGGATGCTTGCCGTCGCGTCCTCGACCGAGAAGCGGCGCTCCGCCAACGTTCCGGCCAGCAGGTTCTCGAAGTCGATGATGGGCGCCAGCACGCGCGCCCCGAGCGGAATCTCGTCGGCCTCGAGACCATCAGGAAAGCCGTTCCCGTCGTAGCGTTCGTGCTGGGACCGGATGAGCTTGGCGACGGGCTGCAATTGCACCAGCGGCATCAGCGCGGCCTCCGCGTTGAGCGGATGCTTGCGGTACCGCGCGGTCTCGTCGGCCGACATCAGCGATACGGGCTTGTCGAGGAGGCTGTCCGGAAAGCCGATCTTGCCGATGTCGTGGAGAAGGCCGCCGATGTAGATATTCTGGCTGGTGCGCTCGTCGAGCTTGAGAATGCCGCATACGCGCTTGGCCCACCCGGACACGCGCCGTGAATGCCCCGACATGCCGTTGTGCCGCAACTCCATCAGGCCGGCGAAGATCTGCATCGACAGCATGAAATTCGACTTCAGCTCTGCATAGGCCACGTTGAGCATGTCGTTGATCTGCTCGATTTCCGCGGTGCGCTGGCGCACGCGGCCCTCGAGGTTGGCGTTCAGGCTGCGCAGCTCGTCGTTCTGCCGCTGCGTCAGTTCGGTCAGTTCGCGATTGCGGAGTTCGAGGTCGCGCCGCGCCAAGGCTTCGCGAACCACCAGCAGGATGTCGTTGTCGTCCCAGGGCTTGGCGATATAGCGGTGAATTTCTCCGCCGTTGATCGCCGCGATGGTCGAGCTGATGTCGGCGTATCCGGTCAGCAGGATGCGCACGGCGTGCGGCTGCAGGCGCCGCATCCTTTCGAGGAATTGCGCCCCGTCCATGCCTGGCATTCGCATGTCCGAGATCACCAGGTCAACCGTGTCGTTGGCGACGAGCTCCAGTGCGGCCGCGCCGCCCTCGGCCGCAAGGATCCGATATCCCTGTGGACGGAACAGCCGCCGCAGCGCATTGAGAATGGACGGCTCGTCGTCCACCAGCAGCAGCGTGGGGCGCGCCTCGGCGGTCGACGGATTCGAATCGGCCGATGACATCGGCAGGGTTGCCATGGATCGCTCCTGGAGCCGGTCCCGCGCTTCGCCTTCCGCGGCCCCCCTTGAGCCACTGGTCGAGTTTTGAGCTGCCTGCGAGCAGGGCGAGGCCGGTGAGATCATCTTAGGATGAATCATCGGCACAGGAGTCGAAAAGATGAGTGGGGGAAGGTCGACAATTTCCCGCCAGCCCCGGCTCGCCGGTTGCTCCCCGCTCGCATCGAAGTGCAGGGTTGGCGAGCCATATTGTCTGTCGCGGCGGCGGGCCCCGGCACGTGCAGGAGGTTGCGCGGCGGACAATGCGACTCAGCATGCGCATTCGAACCAGCTGATCAGTAGGAACTGACAAGATGACGCCAGTGAACCCCCACGACGCGATCGCCTTCCCGGAATGCCGGCAAGACCTTGCCGAGCCGGGGGAAGGCACAAAGAGGATCGTGCTTTGTGTCGACGATGATCCGGCGATTCTTTCGGCGCTCAAGCGTGCCTTGCGCGCGCCGAACATCGCGGTCATCACGGCAACGAGCGGCGCCCAAGCGCTGGAGTTCATGGCCGAGCTGTCCGTCGACCTCGTGGTCTCCGACATGCGCATGCCAGGCATGGACGGCGCGCAATTGCTCGAGCGCATCTGCCGCGAATGGCCCGACACCGTGCGAATATTGCTGACGGGATACTCGGACACGGAAACGACCATCCTGGCCGTCAATCGCGGCCGGATCTTTCGCTATCTTCAGAAGCCGTGGGACGAGCGGGAGCTCATGGATTCGGTGCAGGAAGGGCTGGAGCTGCGTCAGCGCCTGAGGGACGAGGCGCGCCTGCTCAGCATGGGCACGGCGCAGGACGAGCAGCTTCGGCAGCTCAACGACGAACTTCGGCAGTTGCAGGAGCAGCACGCCGCGGATCGGCGAAGCTCCGATTCCGCGCGGCAGCGCCGCAGTCTCCAGGCGGTCAAGGTGTTGACAAGCCTTCTCGAAGGCCGAAGCAGCGAGTTGTTGGGACATTCGCGTCGGGTGTCGGCGCTTGCTCGAGATATCGCCAGGCGCATGGCGCTTCCCTCGGAGGAAACGATCGACGTCTTCGTCGCGGGACTGCTGCACGATGTCGGCCTCATCGGACTTCCGGACAAGCTGCTTGACCGGATCGACGGCAGCGGGATCTCAGCGGAAGATGGCATCTACCGTGAGCATCCGTCGCTGGCCGCCCGAGCGCTCGCGGCGATGGAAGACATGCTTCCGGTCGCGAGGCTGGTCGAGGCTCATCATGAACGATTCGACGGGGCCGGATTTCCTCTCGCAACCGGGGGAGAGGCCATTCCACTCGGCGCGCGGATCCTCGCGCTGGCGGATGCGGTCGATGACCTGAGACACGGGAGGTCGGGCCTCGCGCGTTGCGACGAGGCGGCACTGGCGGCGCGGGTGAGAGCCGAAAGTGGAGGGCGCTTCGATCCGGCCGTTGTCGACGCCTGGCTTCTATCGGGGTTGTCGGTGGAGGCTTCAAGTCTGAAGCGCAACACCTCATAGCGTGAGGTTTTCCATGCAAGACAAGACGCAGTACCCGCAGCGGGCAGTCCACAATGGCCTTTCCCGATCGAGAGCTTTGTCTATGTACGTCAGACTCCGTGGAGGTGCAGATGGATTTGCGCAGCTTTACTGATCAGTGGCAACTGGAGCGACAGCAACTCTTCAGGTCTGTCCCCCGTGAGGGGCGGAAGGTCCAATATCTGGACAAGGAGTTCCTGGTCTATCCCGACACCTTCTGGCCGTTCGCCGACAGCCTGCCGCTGGTCAAGCATCTGGAGATCGCACCAGGCGAGAGCGTACTGGACGTGGGTACCGGCTCAGGCGTCATCGGCATCTTCGCCTGCTACCGGGGCGCAGCGCGAGTGGTGGGAGTGGACATCAATCCGGCAGCCATCCGGAGCGCGACCCACAATGCCCGGATGCATGGCTACGCCGACACCATGACGGTGCTCCACTCCGATCTTTTCGAGGCACTGGGCAACGAGCGCTTCGACGTCATCACGGCCAATCTGCCGTTTCGGAACAAGCCGGCACACGATGTGGTGGCGATGTCCCAATGGGACACCGACTTCAGGACCAATACGCGCTTTTTCGAAGGGATTGGACGGCACTTGAACCCGAAGGGGCGCATCTATTTCGTGCAATCCAACTTCGGTGAAATCGAGGCCATGATGCGCCTCGCGCGGGCGGCGGGCTTGCGGATCGCGGAACTGGCCCGCGAATCCGTCGACGACACCCGGCGCCAGGAATTCATCGTCTACCAGATGACCATGGCTTGATGCATCGGGGTGCCATGGACAGCAGGCTGCTGACCATCAAATCGCGCCGCGATGTGCCTCGCACCGAGCTGGGATTGATGGTCCGACGAGTGGTAGTCATCTTGTCCGGCTCGCGCGGCGGGTCCAGCCTTTTCAAGGAGGCGCTCGCGCTGCATCCTCGCATCGCATCTCTGGATGGGGAGTTGGACCCGCTGCTGACCTTGTCCGGCAACGGCTTCAATCAAAACTCCGACAGCGATTGCATCGAAGGGGTGGCCAATGCCGCCGAGCTGAGCAGCAGCATCCTGGACGAGATTTCATTCGCTTCGGCGGACCTCCTCGACACTCGCTCGCTGCTGAGGAAATGGAAGAACCGACTGGCATTGCAGTTCCCTTCGCGCTTTCTGGACGGCGATGCCTACCGCGGCCTCGAGAAGTCGCTGGAGGCCGCGCTAGGCCTTTTCGGCCGTGGCGACCGCCGTAGTGACGCCGAGCTGCAACGCCTGATTCTCACTGCCGTATTCAGCGAGGAGCCGTGGCGGATCAGCTACTACGACGGCAACGCCACGCCGGGCACATACTTCCACTTCGACGAAGCCATGAAAATCGAGGAGCCGCCGTTCGTGGCCCCCACGCTGAGGCGCCGGCCCTTCGGCTTGGCCGATGTGCACGACTCGGTGCTGCTCTTCAAGTCCCCATCCGATGCCTACCGCATCGGCATGTACGAGCGACTGTTCCCCAACGCCGAAGTGACATACATCCACCTGACAAGGGGCTTCGCACAGTCCGTCAACGGATTGATGGACGGTTGGCTCTACCCGCTGGGTTTCTTCTCGCACGACGTCAGCAAGGTCGGATGCGAACTCGGCATCCAGGGGTATTCCGACCGGGTGCCCTTTGGTCGCAAGTGGTGGAAGTTCGACCTACCGCGCAATTGGAGAAGGTTCACCCGTGCGAAGCTGGAGGAGGTATGCCTGAATCAGTGGAACTCTGCACACGAAGCCATCCTGCAGCGCGGCGTCTGCACGCTGCGTGTGTCCTTCGAGGATTTCGTCGCCGACCCCGCCGCGGTGTCGAGGCGCATCATGGACCACCTGGGCCTGCCCGCCGTGGCTCTGCCGGGTGGGCTGCCCATCAAGATGGCAACTGAACCACCGCGTGCCAGACGCTGGCACAAGAGAGGCGCCATGCTCTTGGACCTGGGCCGGCGGCCCGAGGTGCGCGAAATGATGGGTCTGCTCGGCTACTCCATGGATTCCGACACATGGTTGTGAACGCAAGGCTTCTGTTGCCGTATCTGATGGGCCAGCGCAGCGACGGCTTGCGCCGCGTGCTCGACATCGACCACCATCCCTGGGACGTGCTGGGGCTCGACCCGCAGCATGAAGCCCGGATCGACGACCCCATTGCGAAGCTGCGCAGCCTGGGCGGCCTCTATGCCCTGCTGGCTGCGCGCGTCGCAACATTGGCGAGGAGAGGCTGCAGGCCGGTCAGCCTCGCCGGCGACTGCGTCTCCAGCCTGGGCATGCTGGCCGGGCTGCAGCAAGCCGGGCAGCCGCCCGATCGCGTGCTCTGGCTCGACGCCCATGGCGATTTCCACACCTGGTCCACCTCCCAAACCCAATACATCGGTGGCATGCCCCTGGCCATGTTCGTCGGCCGGGTCGACCACGGGGTGGACCCGCGCAGCCAGGCGGCGCTCGCCTGCCTGTCCACCATCGGCGTGCAAGCCTACCCGCAGCGGCAGATCGTCCTCGCCGATGCGCGCGATCTTGACCCGGGAGAACGCGAGGCCCTGCTGAGCTCGCAGATTCTCCGCTGCTCGCTCGGCGAAGCGCTGGGTCATCTGCGGCCGCAAGAACGCATCTACCTGCACTGGGACACCGACATCATCGACGACCCCGCTCACATGCCCGCCCTCAAATACCATGTCCGGCGCGGACCCAGCGCAGCGGACATGGCGGTGTTCTTCCAGGCCCTGCGCTCTTACGACATCGTCGCCGTGTCCGTCTCGGCTTGGCATCCGGGGCAGGATGGCGACAACCAGACGGCCATCGCCTGCCTGGAGATTCTGAACACGCTGATTGGGGCCTGATGCCTCGCCGGGCTGCCGACGGCGATCCTCCGCGCCTGCGCTGCCGGGTGCTGAAAATGGTCGAGTCGGGTTCGGGGCGCTACGTCTTTTTTTTCTCCAGGAGGCGCCGTACCAACGGGACGATTTCGCGAAATGCATTCTCTTTCTGGATGACGGCAAAGACGCCCGACGCACGTGCTCTTTCGCGCAGCTCGTCGGTGATCAGCCCCGTGCTGATCGCGATGGGCAAGTCAGGATTCAACGAGGCCGCCTCGCGGGCCACATCGAGTCCTGAGCGACCGGGCATGTTGTAGTCGGTGATGAAGACATCCACGCTGTCGGGCGCTTCCTCGATGGATGCCAAGGCGGCGGAAGCTTCAAGAAAGCCGCTGCAACGATATCCGGCTCTTTCCAGGATTCGAACCATGACCAGCGTGACCGTCTCGTCATCGTCGAGATAGACGACATGCTCACCGTGCGCCTCCGGCTGCGGTGCTCGTTCGTGATCTGGCGGCATGGCCAGGGGCTCGGAATTCGCCGGCAGGAGGACGTGGAAAGTGCTGCCCTCGCCAAGCAGGGTATCCACGGTGATGCTGCCGTGGTGAGCCGCGACGATCCCGTGGACCACGGACAATCCCAGACCCGTTCCCTGACCGGTCGACTTGGTCGTGAAGAACGGCTCGAAAACCCTTTCCAGCGTTCGGGCGTCCATCCCGCTGCCTGTGTCCCTCACCCAGAGATGTGCGTAGGCGCCCGGATTCAATCCGCGCGTCTGCGCTTCGACGCCGTCGATATCGGCGGCATCGAGGCCGATGACGATCAAGCCGGCTTTCTCATGCAGGGCATGCCAGGCGTTCGTGCACAGGTTCATCAGCACCTGCTGGAGCTGGGTCGCGTCGGCGTGCACGTACAAGGGCGCGTCGGCAAGCTCCTGCCGAAGCTCGACACCCGCGGGCAGCGTCGCGCGAAGAAGCCGGAAGGTTTCCTCCACGATGGGCCTCAGGGCCATGTTTTCCAACTGCTGAGGCCGGCGACGACTGAAGGTCAGTATTTGCCGCACCAGGTCTCGAGCGCGCAGACTTGCCTGTTGGATCTCTCCGAGAGCACCCTGCACCGGATGGTGGGGCTCGAGATCGCGCATCGCGAGCTCGATATTGCCCAGGATCGCGCCTAGTATGTTGTTGAAGTCATGTGCGATCCCGCCGGCCAACGTGCCGAGCGATTCCATCTTTTGGGCCTGATGGAGCTGTGCCTCGAAGCGGCTGAGTTCAGCCGCCGCCAGGCGGTGAGCCGCTCTCTGCGCGGCCTGTGCCAACTCGCGTTCGAGTGCCGGGCCGAGGCGTCGCAGGTTCTCCTTCATCACATAGTCGTTGGCGCCGGCCTGCATCGCGGCAACCGCCATCTCTTCTCCGATCGTCCCGGAGACAAAGATGAACGGGATGTCCATGCCTGTGCCGCGGAACTCGGTCAGCGCCTGCAGGCCGCTGAAACCCGGCATGCTGAAGTCCGAAATCAGGGCGTCCCACGGGCCTTCTCGCAGCGCCTGCCGCAGCGACGGGAGATCCTGCACCCGCCGTGCTTCCGGAGCGAAGCCCGCCTTGCGGAGCGATCGCAAGGCGAGGCGGAAGTCGTTCTCGGAGTCTTCGACCGCGAGAATCTTGATGGGACGCCCGTTCATGATGGTCATTGCGGAGGCGGAACCTGATTGAGCGCCAGCCAGTAGATACCGAGGATCTTGACAGCCTCGAGGAACTCGGCGAAGTCAACCGGCTTGCGAACGTAGCTATTGGCACCGAGTGAATACCCGGCGATGACGTCTTGCTCTTCCTTGGACGACGTCAATATGACCGTGGGCAGCAGTGCCGTTCGCGGATCGGCGCGCATGGCCTTGAGCACCCCCAGTCCGTCCAGCTTGGGCAGCTTCAGGTCGAGAATGACAAGGGTTGGCGGCGCCGGGTCCCTGTCTGCATAGGTACCGCGCACGAAGAGGAAGTCGAGCGCCTCGACGCCGTCGCGGGCGACGACGACCGGGTTCATCAGATGGCTGCGCTTGAAGGCCCGCAGCGTCAGCGTGACGTCATCGTCGTTGTCCTCAACCAGGAGGATGGTCTTGTTCTCTTCGTTCATCGTCTTGCTCCCTTGGTCCGAAATAGAAAGTCGCCCCATGGCCGAGCGAGGCTCGAGCTCCCAGCGACCAGCCGTGGCGATGCATCACGCGCTGCACGGTCGCCAGGCCGACCCCTGTGCCCGGGAAATCGCTCTCGTGATGAAGGCGTTGGAACGCACCAAAGAGGCGCGAGGCGTAGGCCATGTCGAACCCAGCGCCGTTGTCGGAGACAAAACAGACCTGCTCGCCGCCTTCGTACCGCGTGCCGACCCGGATGACAGCCTCTTCGACCTTGCTCGTGAACTTCCATGCGTTGGCGAGCAAGTTCTGGAGGGCGATCGCGATCAGCTCGCGGTCCCCGCGCACGAGGATGCCTTTCTCGATTTCCCATCTGACCCGACGCTCCGGCTCGGCTCTGGCCAATGTCGAGGCGATGTCTTCAGTCATCGCACTGAGGTCGATGTCCTGGATCCGCAGATCGGCCCTCGTGACCCGCGCCAAGCCAAGCAGCTCGTCGATGAGGCGGCCCATTCTCTGGCTTGCCGCGCGAATGCGCTGGAGGCTGTCGCGGGCCTCGCCGTCCAGCCGGTCTCCATAGTCCTCCAGCAGGGCGAGGGAGAAACCGTCCATGCTTCTCAACGGGCTGCGCAGGTCGTGTGAAACCGAATAGCTGAACGACTCGAGTTCCTTGTTCAGCACGACCAGGTCCCGATTGCTGGCCTGGAGCCGGCTGAAGGACTCCCGCAAGGCGCGAGTCATCGCGTCGAAGTGGCGGGCCACGTCTCCCAGTTCGTCGGAATTCCCCGCATCGAGTTCAAACGACCAGTTGCCGGCGGCCACCTCGCGAGTCGCCAGTTCCAGGCGCGCTATCGGACCGAGGACGTCGCGCCTGAACAGCCAGGCGGCAGCGGCGGTCAACACGGCCATCACCATGAGCCCCAGCCCCGTGATCACGACGACGCGATGTTGCGTCTCGTCTATCCGTTCCCCCGCGTCGTGGATGAGTTGCTCGGCCTGCACGAGGCTGTTCTGCTGCAGGATGAGTATCCGGCTCGACAATTGCGCCTCGAATCGACGCTGCACGTCGTCGTCGGCGCTCGTCCCGGTTGACGCGTCGACTTCGCTGAACAGGCGGTGGCTGGCTTCTCCCTGGCTCCGGAGGTTCGCCAATATGCTTGCGGCTGCGCCATCGACTGGAACCGGGTTTGCGAAAAGGCGCTCGAGCCTTTCCCAGACGGTTCGCTCCTGCAATCGCGCGCGATCGCGTCGATTGAGAAGATACTCGAAGCTCACCATACGCATGCTGTTGAGCGCATCGACGATCTCGACGCTCTGACGCCGCTGTGCGACCGCCGCGCGAACCTGGGCGTCGGCCCACCCGATGCTGGCGGCAATCAGCATCATCGTGCCGAACATCACGCTGGCTGCGAACGTGGCTTTGCGACTGATCTTCATCGGACCACCGTCACGCGTTCCGGGCTCACCGCGAGCAGCGTGTCCAGCGCGAGATGGGAAGCGAAGTTGGGCATGGGCTGCCTGGGGACGTAGTTCCTCGCCATCGCCCAGACCGCCACGTCCTCGAGCGTGACCAGTTGCGCCTGCTGCTGTTCGACCTTGAGGGTCACGTCCTGCCAAGACGGATCGAAGGTTCCAGGGCTCAGCTTCAGCAATCCGGCCAGCATCTTCTTGGCCGACTCCGGGTTGGCGTTGACGAAGGCTTCGGCGTCCAGCAGTGCTTGCACGACGTGGCGCAATTCCCGTTGGTGGGCTCGCACATAGTCTTGCTTGCCGATCAGGACATAGTTCTGCGCATAGGCGTCGGGGGCGTGGAGCGAGACGATGAGATCGCCGAAGGCAAGCTCGGCCTCATGCCGAACAGGCTGCCAAGCGGCGATGGCGTCCACGAGGCCGTGGCGCAACGATTCGATCAGCTGCGAAGGCTGCAGGTCGATCAGTTGAAGCGATTGCGGCGCGATGCGATTGCGTACCAGAAACGCCCAGAGAAAGTACTCGCCACTCGTCCCCAGCGTGACGCCTACCCGGCGTCCGCGCAAGTCGGCGGGCGTGCGTATGCCGCGGTCGACGCGCCCCAGCACGGCCAGTTCGTTCGACGCGTTGGCTACCGATGCAACGATGCTCAACGGCGCCCCCTTGAGTACCTCGACGACGACCGGCACATCGGCGGCGACGGCCAGATCGGCTTGCCCCCGGAGAAGCTCGGCCAACGCGGCCTTTCCATAGCTCTGTGGGAGCAGGGCCACTCCAAGCCCGCGATCACGGAAGAATCCACGCGCCGACGCGATATGGATCAGGCCAGCATGCGGTACGACGGGAACCGCGATGCGGATGTTCGATTTCTCCGCTTCGGGGGCGGCGCTGCGACGAGTCAATGCATACAGGGATGCCAGCAGAGTGGCCGCGCCCGCGCCCACAATGACGCGACGCCGCATCGAGGGGGACAGGATCGGAGCTTGCACCTGCGTCTCCCTCACCAACCCGCCTCGGTGCAGTGCGTCCGGCAGATGAGTTGGCGTTGTCGGGAGATCTCGTCCAGCGAGGCGATCGCAGGCCCGTCGAAAGCAGGCCTCGGCGGGAAGTGCGTCAATACCTCGCCACCCGTGTCGCGAGGCCCGGTCGACGTGTCGACAACCCGTGCATGGGTCGGGCCGCTCCGCGCGCCGCGATTGGGCGTAGCGACGGGGTCGAAAGCGTCGTCGGCATGCATGCGGGGGCCTCCCTGCGCCAGTAAAGCGAGCACGGTCGGTGCGGCATGCCCGATCCGAGCGTGCCACACCGTTGCAGAACCGTTGACGGTCTGCAGACCCTCACCACTGCATGCATCGACGGCCCGGCGGAACCAGACGGCGTTGTTTTGACGAGCAATTCATCTTCTTGAAACTTGTTGCCCAACCCGCCTCAAGCCTCGACAGGATAGTAGACGATTTTGTTCGACGCGTCGCCGATCTTGCGTATCCGAAGGACGTCGAAATGGCGACGAAGTCTCGCAATCCGTTGACGGTCCCATGCCGATTTTCAGTGGGCGCTGCACATCTCGGACAGTGAGGGCCTCGCGCGCGAAAACGGAATAAGTGGCCTCCAGCCGACATTTCGACGACAGGAGCGGCAATGCCGATCGTCAAGGCCGGAGTCTGCGCAAGTTGCAGGAGCTTTCCATCCTTGGGTGGCGAGGCCCCGGGTCGAAGCTTGCCGCGGCCCGCCGACGGCCTTGCGCGAAGGTGTCTTTCGTCAACGCCGGGACGCCGCATCGCGTTGCTGCGGCGTGTCTTCATCTCGAAGCTCCCACACAGGTGACACCATGACCAAGTCCATGTCGAAGATCGTCCTTTCCATCGCCGTCCTCGCGCTGGCTCCGCTCGCCGCCTCGGCGCAACAGCTGCCCGGCAAGCACCCGGCCTACCTGCACGCGCTCACCGACCTGCGCACGGCGCGCTGGCTGCTCGAGCACCAGCCGGGCGACGCCAAGGTCTACAGCGACGAAGACGTCGCCATCACGGAAGTCGATGCCACGATCAGCGAGATCAAGCGTGCGTCGGTCGACGACGGCAAGGACCTTCACGACCATCCGAACGTCGACGTGCACGAGCACGGCAGCCGCCTGCTGCGCTCCATCGAGAGCCTCAAGAAGGCGCGCGCCGACATCTCGGGCGAGGAAGACAACCCGGAAACGCGCGAGCTGCGCCACCGCTCGATCGAGCACCTCGACCACGCCATCCGCGCCGCCGAACACGCGCACGCCGCTTGGCTGAAGGACGTGAAGGGCTGACGGCCCGCCCGGCTGCGCGGCGTGCCCATCGACGGCTTCAGGCGCGGCGACGCCGCGCGCACCACCCGAGTAGGCCCAGGCCCGCGAGCATCATCGCGACGTTGCCCGGCTCGGGAACCGGCGCGAGCGCCACGCCGCCCAGGCGTTCGCCGGAGCCCGCGGTCTCGAGCACCGTGAACGCGGTGTTCGCGGCCGTGGAGTCGGGCCCGATGGTGATCGAGACGAGCTCGTTGGGATCGGCGCCCTGGTCGTGCGTCGCCTCGTTGCTGACGGTGGACGTCGTGGCGAAGAGGGTGAACGTCCCGTTCGCGTTGACCTCGCCGGTCAGGTTGCGCAGGCCGTCGGTGTTGACGGTCCACGGCAGGCCGTCGCTGTATCCGGCCTGGTCCAGCAGGCCCTTCTGGAACACCGCGACCTCGTTCCACTTGCCGCCGAAGAAGGTGTATTCGTCCAGGCCCGCGTTGGAGGTGTCCTTGCCCGCGGTGCCCTTCGCGAGGCCGTCGCCCTCGTCGGCCACGAACAGCGTGGTCGAGTTGGCGAACCAGAGGCCGAACGGGTGCGTGGCGGTGCCCGAGGTCGGGAAGCCGGCGAGGGGCGTGATCTCCGTCGTCGCGGCCGTCGCGGCCGTGGGCAGCTGGCCCGCGGTGCCGACCTGGTAGACCGTGTTCACGCCATTGCCGCCGCTGCCCTTGGTGACGTACAGCGTGTTGTTGAACAGCGTCTCGCCGCGGAAGTTGTCGTCCTTGCCCGTCTTGTCGGCGGCCGCGCCGGTGGTGACGGTGGAGAATCCGTGCTGGTAGCCCGTGGTGCTGCCCGCGGTGCCGTAGGTCTTGCCGACGACCGTGGTGTTGCCCGACTGGCCTTGCGCGATCATCTGCACGCCCGTGTCGTCGCTCAGGTGGGCCAGCACGCTGCCGCTGACGCCCTTGCCCGAGTTGCCGGCGTTGCCCACGGTGTAGTAGTTGCCGCCCGCCAGGACGACGTTGCGGCCGTTGTTGCCGCTGTAGGCGTTGATGCCGGTGACGTTCAGCGCGCCGGTGGCCAGGTTGACGGTGGCGATGCCGCGCTGGGTCGAGGTCTTCACCGTGTTGGTGGGATCGATCACGCCGGGCGTGTTGGAGTTCGAAACGTCGAGCTGGTTGATGGGCGACACGTAGCCCATGAACGTCACCGACTTGCCGTCCTGCGAGATGTTCAGGCCCAGCTCCGACTTCGACGCGAAGCTGGTGCTCAGCTTGCTCGGATCGATCGCGATGGTGCCGGTCTTCTTGCCGCTCGTCGTCATCTGGTCCAGGAAGATCGGCGCGGTCACGCCGAACGCCGCGTCGGCGCTTTCGTTCTTGAACACGTCGGGGAAGGTGCCGTTGGCCACGGCCGTGCCGCCGCCGGGCAATGCCTGGCCCGCGGTGACGGTGCTCGCGGTTCCGGCGTACACCGTACGCGAGACGATGAGGCTGCCGGGCGCGACGGCCTGGGCGCCGGCGTGGGCGCTCAGGGCGGCCAGCGTGGCCAGGGTCAAGAGGCTTGTGCGATTCATGCTGTCTTCCTTCTGTTGATGGGGATTCTTTTGCTGTGCCGGTTCAGAACGTGATGCCGGGCAGGGCGGCGGTGCCCTCGGGGCGGACAACGCGGCGACGAGGCGCTTCATCGAGACTCCGGCGGGGAAGGGAGTCCGCACGGTAGGAATCGCGCATGACGTCGCCGTGACTTCTTCACGGGTCGACTTCGGAGCCTTGCGCGAGGCTTTCGGGGATGTGTCAGTTGATGCCGCGGCGGCCAAAAACGTGGGGGGTGCTAACTCTCCGTTAACCTTTCTTCGCCGGCCGCGGGCAGTGCATCCGCCGCTAATTCCGAGCTAAGGATGCCGGCCTAGAGTTCGCCGAATGATCAATCCCCGTTCCGAGACATGAGCATCCTGGCGACGACCGTGCCCACCGTCCTCGCGTCGTTCATGGCCAGCGCGGTCGAGTTCGTCGAGGCGCTGACGATCGTGCTGGCCGTCGGCGTCGTGCGCGGCTGGCGCTCGGCGTTGATCGGCGTGGGGGCGGGCCTCCTGCTGCTGGTCCTGCTCGTCGCCCTGTTCGGCTCCTCGCTCTCTCGCGTGCCGCTTCCCTTGCTGCAGGGCGTCGTCGGTACGCTGCTGCTGCTCTTCGGCCTGCGCTGGCTTCGCAAGGCGATTCTTCGAGCCGCGGGTGTCCTGGCGTTGCACGACGAGCAGGCGGCCTACGCCGAGGAGACCGCCGCGTTGCGCCGGGACGGCCGGCCCGGCCGAGGCGGCACCGACAAGGTGGCCGTCCTGACCTCGTTCAAGGCGGTCGTCCTCGAAGGGCTGGAGGTGGTCTTCATCGTCATCGCGATCGGTGCGAGCGGCCGGCTCCTGGTGCCGGCCACTCTCGGCGCCGCGATGGCGCTGGCCGTGGTCGTGGCCCTCGGCCTGGCGCTGCGGCGGCCGCTCTCGACGGTGCCGGAGAACGCGCTCAAGTTCGGCGTCGGCGTGTTGCTGTCGGCGTTCGGCAGCTTCTGGGTCGGCGAAAGCCTGGGCCTCGGCTGGCCCGGCGGCGATCTGTCGATCGGCCTGCTGACGGCGGCGTTCGCCTTGCTGGCGCTGCTGCTGACGGCCGCTTCGCGCCGCCTGCGGATGTCGGCGAACCGCCGCCGCTCGCAACCCACGAAGACCGCCGCGGCGACGCCGCCGCCTTCCGACCCCGGCGTGGCGATGGCGATCGGGCGCGAGGTCTGGGGGCTGTTCGTCGACGATGGCTGGCTGGCCTTCGGCATCCTCGCCGTGCTGGCCGCCGTCGCGACGGCCACGCGCGAGGGCGCGATCTCCCTGGCCGGCGCCAGCGCCGTGCTGGTCGGCGCGTTGTCCTTCACCCTGGGCGCGAGCACGTTGCGCAGGGCCGCGCGATGACGTGCGCCCGCGCGGTCTTCGAATCCCGCGCCGTCGAGGCGCCGCTCCACTAATCGTGCGCTAAGAGTCGATGGCGACACTGCCCTGGCTTTCGGAGATGACGATGCGAGTATTGCTGGTCGAGGACGATCAGATGTTGGGAAGCGCGGTCGTGCAGGCGCTGCACGACGCGTCCTATGCCGTCGACTGGGTCTCGGACGGCGTGCAGGCTTCCGGCGCGCTGGAGCACCACGACTTCGAACTGATCCTTCTGGACCTGGGGCTGCCCAACCGGGACGGGCTCGACGTGTTGCGGCGGCTGCGAGCCGGCGGCGACGCGACGCCCGTCCTGATCATCACCGCCCGCGACACGGTCGATGATCGCATCGAGGGCCTGGACATCGGCGCCGACGACTATCTCGGCAAGCCGTTCGCGGTCGGCGAGCTGCTGGCGCGACTGCGGGCGCTGGGCCGGCGCCAGGGCGGCGCGGCCACGTCGGTGCTGACCAACGGCCAGCTGTCGCTCGAACTCGCTTCCAAGCTGGCGCGCGTCGACGGCGCGGAGCACCCGTTGTCGAACCGCGAATTCGCGCTCCTGCAGGCCCTGATGCTGCGGCCGGGCGCGGTGCTCTCGCGCACGCAGCTGGAACAGAAGATCTACGGATGGGGCGAGGAGGTGGAGAGCAACGCCGTCGCCGTCATCATCCACGGATTGCGCCGCAAGCTCGGCGCCGACCGCATCCGCAACGTCCGGGGCCTCGGGTGGATGGTGGAGCGTTGCGATGCGCGCGCCGGCGAGGAACGCCCGCGATGAACCGGTCTCTCCGTCGAAGACTGTTCATCTGGCTGTCGGTGGCCATCGTGCTGATGAGCGCCGCGATGGCCGCGTTGTCGTTCGCGCTGGCCTGGCGCGACGCGAACGAGGTCTCGGACGCGCAATTGCGCCAGGTCGGCGTGTCGCTGGCGACCCAGCTGACG
>FTKT01004515.1_pt1 | contig 153189 bp, 153 predicted proteins | sample 1658271 | NCBI WGS metagenome assembly FTKT01 (sample SAMEA3914811, study PRJEB12502) | metagenome | biome: forest; material: soil | place: Canada | collected 2011-08-04 | depth 0.3 m | reverse complement strand
CTTCGACGACCCGCCGTTCTGATCCCGGCACTGCTCAACGCCGAGCGCCGCCAGCTTCACCGCTGCCGGCGCTCTTGGTCATGGTCTTGATGGACATCGCCGATCTTGATCACGATGTCGCCGGTCGCCGAAACGGCACCGATGTTCACGCTCCGTGATGCCTCTGCAGACCATCATCAAACGTGATCATCGGCCCATCGAATTGGGTGATCACACTCAGCTGAGCCCGCGGGTAGTCCAAGCTCCTTGGGCAATGGCAACTCCGAGCCAGGCGGTGTGATCAGCATGGGGAGGTTCATCACGAGTCCAGGCGGCGCTTGGGTGCGATCGCGGGCGTTTTTGCGATGAGTTGCCGCCGCTTTACGCCTTTGACTCTCTCCATGAAGTAGCCTGAGTGCTCTTGGCCGTCTTCGGCCACCATCAGGACGCACTCGGAATCGTCGCGCAGGTCCGTCGCCTCCCAAAGCTCTACGATGTGCTTGGTAACCCACCGGTACTTTCGCCCGACCCGTTGCGGTGCGACGAACAGCAGCGACTCGAGCGTGCCCTGCGAGGTCTTGAGCACGCTGCACACGTCGGTGTCCCATGCCAGTAGGAACGTCTCGGACGACGGCTCTGGCTCGAGGATTCGTATCGTCAAGATGAACCAGGCGGCGTGGGTCGATAGCGCCATGGCGCGTGCATAGAAGGCGCCCGGTGCCCCCAGCGGCGCCGGCACATGGAACTGGAATTCGGGCATCGAAACGAACATCGGGTCGGGTGCGGGCAGCAGGGAGGCTACGCCGCAGCAGTTTTGAAGCTCGCCATTCTTTCGCCACGAGAATGCTATTCAAAGTCCGCATACTCACCGCAGCCGCGAGACCGAATATCGCCAGATACAGTTTATGAATATGGGCTGACGCAGATTAACGTTGAGGGTTCGATGAAGGTACGCATGCTCAAGTCTCTACGCACCCAGCAGAACAAAATCTTCCTTGCGGCGCTGCGCGATCGCCGCGAAGCCCTTGGCCTGCGCCAAGCCGACTTGGCGCAACGGCTGGGAGAGACACAGGCGACGGTCAGCCGCGTCGAAAATGGCGAGCGGCGGCTGGACGTAATCGAGCTGCGCGCGTGGCTGCGGGCGCTCAAGGTTGGGTTCGTCCCTTTCCTGCGTCAGCTCGATCGCAAGCTCAACGAACGCGCGTTCCCCGAGTTCCGCGTAGCCAAGGCCGCAGCGTCCAAGCGCGCATCTCGATAGGTCGGGAGAATGCCCACTGGATATTCAACGGCTCCATTTGCCACGTGAGAAAGCCAGTCATCGCGCTAGATGCCGACGGTGTCTTGCTGGACTACAGCACCGCCTATGCCAAGGCCTGGGAGCGCGCGTTCGCATGGCATCCGGTCGAGCGCGACCCGTCGGCCTACTCGCCGATGGACCGCTGGGGCGTGGAACGACTGGTTGGCCGGCCGCTGGAACGATTTCGAGCCTGCTTCGATGCCGAGTTCTGGTCGACGATCCCAGCGATCGACGGCGCGATCGAGGGCTGCCACGCGCTGCATGACGCCGGGTTCACGCTCGTCTGCGTGTCGGCGCTGGAACTCCACCATGAGGCCGCGCGCCTCAAGAACCTGCGCGCGCACGGATTCCCGATTGAGCGCGTGGTGGCTACCGGGTCCGTGGTGGCGACGTCCAGCCCGAAGGCAGCAGCGTTGGCCGAGCTTGATCCGCTGGCCTTCGTCGACGACTTCTTGCCGTACCTGCGAGGCCTGAAGGCCAGCATCCATACCGCACTGGTCCTCCGGCAGCCCACCGGCTCCCCGAACTTTGGCGTCGAACTGGCGTCGGTCGGATCGCAGCACGCCGACCTGCTGGCGTTCTCGCGGTGGTGGCTTGCGTCAGGGCATGCCGACGAGACGTCGACGACCAGTCGTGGATCGAACTCCGCGTTCTCGAAGCCGCGCCTACGTGAGGGGTAGCCGCGCGGATTGCAGACCACGTGCGCGTCGCCAACGAATGGCTCCTGCAGCTTGGTCAGCAGCCACTGCCGCTCTGCTCGGTGCAAAGCGAGCGCGTCATGGGGCTCAAACGTTCGGCTCGGCAGGCCCGGCGGTTCGAACCAGATGCACTTGTAGTCGTTCATGAATCGCCACGCTTGCTCGATGGCGTAGTCGCGATGGACTTGCGGCCCATCGCGGGTGACTACCCGGATCATGAAGTCCGTCCACAACGTGCATCCCAATACGCGGATGCGTCCATCGGCCAACACGATCTCCCCAGGATCGAGCACATGAACGTTGGCGTGGCGGCCCGCATCCCCTTGGAACTTCTCACGGAGCGGCTGCAGGGTTCCGTCGTAGTACTCGTGGTTGCCAGGCACGATGACGATCGGCGCATCCGGATTGAACACAGAGGCCGCCCAGCTGACCACGTCGCCGTTGGAGGTGATGTCACCGGCCAGGATGACGGCGTCGTATTCGGCGTCGACAGGCGGCTCGTACGGCACCCCGAACTCCAGGTGCAGGTCGCTCAGGATCAGGAATTTCATCGAGAGGTTGGCTCAGTTCGACGAGCGATGGCCATTCTCAGCGCACAGGGCTGGAACTCGATTTCCGCATCAGGCGTCACACCCTATGCTGACCACGCAATCGCGTGCCGCTCATTGATGGCGTCGTGGCGCTTCTCATCTTCAACGTGGACGTAGATGTTGGTCGTCGAGATGTTGGCGTGGCCGAGCGTGTCGCGCGTGGCAACGATGCCGACGTTCTTGGCCAGATCCGACCCTGCGGTGTGGCGCAGCCAGTGCGGCGAGGCGCGCTCCAGGTGAGTAGCAGCTGCCTCGTGCTGCGGGCCGAGTGCGCGCACTCGCGCGGCAGCCTCGGCCAGTACCCCCTTAACGAGGTCGTAGACAGCGTACCGAGATAGGGACTCCGGCGGTCCGACCAGCGGCAGTACCGCCGGCGTGCGGTCACCGGGATGCGGCAGCGGAGGCAGCCCCAGGCTGACCCGATATCGCCTGAGCTCCTCCACGAGCTGATCGGTGGCGGCCACGGTGCGAATCTTGTCACCCTTGCCGTGCACGGTGAGCCACCAGCGGGCCTTGCCGTCGCTGCCGGTGACGACCTCGAAGGAGCCCATCATGGCAGTGCACAGCTCAGTGATTCGCAAGCCGCCGATGTAGAACAGCGAAAAGACCCACCGGGCCCGGTTCGCGATGTCAGCTTCTCGCCGCGTCGACCGCGGCATGGCTTCGATCGCCTCGCGCACCGCAGTCCAGTGAGCGTCTGGCAGGAATCGGCTGGTCGTTCGGCTGTTGCCCGTGGCGCGCCGGCGTCGTCGCAACGAGAGCGGATTGCCTGCCAAGTAGCCCGCCTCGACGAGCCAGCTGAACAGGCCGTTGATGATGGTCATCGCTTGGCGTTGGCTGGCGGGCCGCAACGGGCCTGCGAACGGCCGCCAAGCTGGGGACGAACGTGCTGGCTTCATGCCCGGGGCCATGATCCACATCGCAGCGGGCTGCGGATCGGCCAGGAAGCGCTCGAAGACCAGCAAGTCCTCGTGCGTCAGATCGGACAGCGCGCAGCCGCGCTGCAGCACGCACCACAGCAATAGGCGCTCGGCCTCCTTGCGGTACGAGGCCAGCGTCGCTGGTGAGTCAACGTACAGGGCGAGCCAGGCCAAAACGGCAGACCGGTCGTCGTTGGCGGTGATCTGCCGTAGACCGTGGCCTCGATTGCGCCCGCATTCACCCGAGATCGCAGGCTCGACGGCGAGCGTTTCGATCGGTACCAGTTGGGTCACGGGCTGCCCTACATGTCGATGCCGGTAGCACCCTTGGGACCGCCGGAGTAGCCGAATGTGATGGCGTCGACGTCGAAGTGATGGGTGTTCTTCATCATTCCGTACGTGAACGTATCCAGGGTCACGGGTCGAACCTGGGCGGTGACACCTGGACGGTTCATGAGCCACTTCTCGAGGTTGTCGTAGGCATTCGTGGCTTTGTTCGTGGGAAGGCGTGGTGCGGTCTGGATCACGTAGACGACCACGTTGTACGTCTCGTTGGCTTCCAACTCGCGATCTGGCGGTGTGACGACGATTCGAATTTCCTCGACATCGTTAGTCAATGCCTTGAACCACTGCCTGGGCTTGTCACTGCTCAGCTGCAGACGATCAACCAATGCATCGGGCAACGGGTAGCGCGCATATCGCCCGCCGATCCACTTGGCCAAGTCGATGCCCTGGTGCCAAGTCATGTCGAGGTCGAGCGCTACCGGCAGGTCGACCATCATGCGCCGCGGGATTGTCCACTTCTCGTGAAAGCAGAACTCCACGAACTCTCCATCCGGGTGGCGCAGTTGGAGCCGACGCCAGGATCTCCTCAAGGCGAGATTCGGATCCTCTTTGACACCACGTTGCCCGAGGATGAATTCGGCATTGGGTTCGGCCGTGAAGTCGGCGTTGACCAGGTCACAGGTCTGGGACGCCACAATCGGAATCCACAAGGCGTGCTGGTCCGCGTCCATGCGCGCCAGGGCAGCGGCAGGCATGAACTGCCGGAGCACGTCGAACGCCCGGGGAGAACACGCGCTGCCCGTGCGCCATCCTGCCTCGCCGATGGCTTTGGCGATGGCGGCGTTCGGGTCGGGCACGGCTTCGGGCATGGTCAGTCGAAAGCGAGATCCTGCCAATAGGCGCTCAGCGGTAAGCCGCCCAGGTCACGGCGGCGCAATGCGGCAGCTTTCCGGTCGAGGATGGCGTACACGGCCAGCCGATCGATGTGTCGCGCGATTTCGTCATCGGTTGGCTCGTGGTCGGCCAGCAGACGTAGCAGCGAGATCGCGGACTGTTCCGGTACATGACGCAGGTAGCGTCCCAGCAGTTCGCCCTCGGTCACGTGCAGCCAGTATTTCCAGGCGAACAGCAGCCGGCCCATGGCGGCGTTGTTGACCTGACGGATCTTCTCGAGCGGACGGTCCCGCCAGGTCACGAGGACTGCGCGCGTGACGCCGATCAGTTGCGTCAGATCGACGTTGCTGAGTTGCTCCTCCTCAACGAGCGTATGGAGCGCCTCACGGAAGTCGCGTGCCAACAAGATCGCGTCCCGCTGCTGCTTCGATTCGAGGATTGCGACCTCGCGCGCGTCGAGCTCAGTGCTGACGTCCGTGGTGCGCGGCAGCAGGTCGACGACGGTCGCCTTGGGGGCGTTGCGCTCGATCGGCGCCTCGTAGCGATCAGACTTGGAGACGTTGACCAGAACGGAACGCAGCAAGTTCGAGTCGAACGCTTCCATCGCCTCGCAGCCGGAAATCCACAGGGCTGCAAGACTGGGCATGCGTTGTAGATTGGTCGACACAACCACGTCCAGGTCGCGAACTTGCGACCAGGACGAGTGGCCTCCTACCCAACACTTGGGGGTTTGAACAGGCTTCAATGGCCCTAGGCGGCGATGTCCGGTTGCCACCCAGTCTTTGACCGCGACGTACGCATCTGTGTCGAAGCTCGCGCTGAAGTGTCCCTGCGACAGGAACACCTTCATGGGCTCGATGCGTTCACTCGTTCCCGCAAGTATGGGCTGGCCGCCGATCATCTGACCGACTTTGAGAGCTGAGAGCGCAGCCTGGAGGCTCGACACCTCGGGTTCGGGTTCGGCGTCAAGCATCGGTAGCATCATCGGCTGGATGTACTTGGTCAGTGCGCCGCTCATGCTTGCTGCCACCGCTTTTGTGCCTCGGGCGAAGTCGCGGCGAGGAACGCCGTCGAGGTCAGCCGATGGAGCTCGGTGAACTGCACCTTAAGTTGGTCGACGTCGAACGGCGTAGCCGCCTCGTGGACGACGTCGGAATCGAGGATAGCGAAAGCCAAGCTGGTTCGCGCGTGGAACTTCAGCGCCTTCTGCTGCGGCGGGGACAGGACAAGCGGCATGGCCGAAACAGTGGGCGGAAGCACGATCTGCCCCTTGACGCGAGACAGCACGAGCAGCGTCGTTGCGTATGGGCCGTTCTTGAACCGATGGGCCTTGTTGCCTTGCTCGAACTCACCCAGGCCATCGCCGTTCGAATGCCAGGGCCGCAGGCCCTCGGCCAGCATGCCGTCGGGCGATTCGCTGTCCTCGGGTACCAGCAGATCGATGTAGCGCAGACTGCTGCGCAGGAGCACCCGCGGCCGCAGCGTGGTGGCCACCTTCTTGACGAGTGCCGTCCAGGTGTCTTCGAAGCCGCCCGACCAGCCAGCGTAGTCTGTGCAATGCAGCGCGAAGCTTCCCTTGGTGATTCGTACCCCCATCGTCGACGTGAAGTTCTTGAAGTCGCGCACCGGCTCGAAGGTGGGCTGCTGCTGCCCGGGCTCGATCGTGGCTTCAAATGTCTGGGAGGTCTCTTCCAGCGGAAAGTCGTCGGCCAGCTGCTCGATCAGCAGCGGCAACGCGTTGTCGAAGTCTTGCGAGCGCTGGAATTTGATTTCCGCGATCAGGTACGCCAGGGGGGCGTTGGGCCAACGGCCCAGGGCCTTGGTCTTGTCCATTGTTGCGTCTCCGGTTAAGCCAAACTATACGCGCTGTTTAGTTATCGGGACGTTAAAGAGTTCCTTCAACCCCATCCGGCGTGCTCAGACTCCCTAAATCGGCACTTGCGGCACCCCGAACGCGATTTCGAACGGCCCAGCACGATCACCCGACATTATAGAACTTATGTCGGGCAACTTTCTTTTGTAGTTGATAGTTCAACGTATTACGTTGTATAACTTAGCCATGAGCACTGAAACCGAGATCCAGACCGAAGTCGAATCCCTGAAGGCCCGTTTCAGCGACACAAAACAGCTCTACCGCGAAGTTTGCGCGCTGCTGTTCTTCCGGCACGACATCACCCCCACAACGAACAAGCTCTACCAGTACGTTCGTCGTGGCTCGATGAGCGCGCCGGCGGATGCGCTGGCAAAGTTCTGGGACGACCTGCGCAGCAAGGCCCGGGTGGAGATTGGCCATCCCGACCTCCCGAGCGAAGTGAAGGAGTCGGCCGCCAGCGCCATCGCCGCGATCTGGCGGCAGGCCAGCGCCGCCGCGCGCGAAGAGCTGCGGCTGCTGCGCGACGAGGTCTCCGGGCAGTTGGTCGCGGCCAATGACGAACTTGCGTCGGCCCATCGTCGTGTGGACGAGCACCGGGCAACCCAGGAGGCGCTGCAACTCCGGTTAGATGCAGCGGCGGCATCCCTCGATCAGGCCCAAACAGAGGTCGAACTTGAGCGGCGCGGCCATGCCGCCACCTCCGCTCGGTTGCTCGAACTCCAGCGCACCTGCGACGACCTCCGCGCGCAGCAACATCGCCTCCAAGAAGGTTTCAGCGCCGATTTGGCCAAGGCGCGGGAAGCCGCCGAAGCGGCGGCTTCCCGTGCAGAGTCAGCGGAACGTCGTGCGATGGTGGAGATCGATCAGGAGCGGCAGATGCGCGCCCGGGCCGAGAAGACGCTCGAGAACGTCAGAACGCAGGCGGCCCAGGCCGAAGAACGACTTCGATCAGAGGCACAGGCCGCGACCGAGGCCAGCGCGCGTTTGGTCGCCCGCGCTGATGCCCTCGAAGCGACGAACCGTGAAATGCAGGCCCGAGCCGAACAGGCGGCAGAAGCTGAAAGCGCGGTCCGTGCCCAGCTCCGAACCGCGGAGGACGAACTCGCCCGCGCCAAGACCGAGGCCGATACGCTGCGCGGCGTTCTGGATCGACTGTCCCCGCCGAGCGCGCCCGCAGCGGCGCGCTCTACCAAGTCACGAAAGACCTAAGTGCGGACACCAAGATGCAAAGTCACGGGCGCCCCGTGCCGCTGGAGGCCCTCCGCGACGCGATCGCCGAGGGCCTGTGGGCACAGGTCAAACGCCAGCCGGCATACATGTAATTCCACGCCAAAACGAACCTAAGTTGTTGTCTCAACTAGCCGCTGCTCTCCAACGCATGAAGCGCCACCTGACCCATCAGCACGCTGGGCAAGGAGAGATGCCATGGCCGGTGCTAGGTGACTTTGTCCCCCGAGCGTCGGAGTTCATACCGCAAGTTGGGCGGCGGCGCGCTACTGCCGCCGCCAGCATTGCTCGGACGGCCTGACCCAACTGAGCTTCACCGACGACTGCTGCGGCACAAGGGTAACCGCTAGGCGTCAATTCAGCCAAACTTCAGCTTGAAATTTCTCGCACTGCAGCAGAATCGATGAGCCAAGTGCGAGCGTCATTCAACATGAAGGGGCCTTGGCAGCAGTGAGCCGACAGTCCGAGACAGGAACTGCGGTTCTTTAGCGAGGAGCACGCATAGCGTGCGCAGGGAGAGAGAACTTGCTTCATCTTGCGACGCGCGCGGCTGGCGCGAAATTCTGGCTGTCCGCCACCCATTTCGGTGCTTCATGTCGTCTGTCGCCTGGAATGCGAATCGCGCATTCACAGAGTCTTTGTGATGCGATTTATCGTCTTGGCATTGAGAACTCGCCCATATGTGGACTTGGCCGGTCTGCATGGATCGCCCAAGGGCATGTGATCGAATACCAATTTGAACGAGGAGAGAGTTCGCTAGAGACTCTGGTACATCGTGCGTGGCGATTTACCAGCCAAATTTTAGTCTCAATAGAGTTGCTTATTGATGCTAAGCATTTCGCCTGCGATGCACTGACCCGTGTCGCGGCATGTACTTGCCAGCATCAGTGCCTCATGCGACGAGAGGGGCAATATCATGTGTCTTTTTGATCACGTGCTTTTATCAGTGAATTTGGATTGAGCAAGCGTGTTCGAAGCGATTTTTGATGCGCGTCCAGCTAATATTTGTCCAACCTGAATTCCTGGGATCAACGAATGATTGAGATCAAATACGGAGCTAGAGATGCTGCAAACCTTGCGTGTTGCTTGACTCTCGCCTTATATGGATCCGTGGCGATTGCCGACGGAGAGCCTTGGACTAGCAGCGTAAACAACGGGACGGGTCACATTTTTGTGGAAAGCTCCATGATGGCAGTCGCAAAGGATCTGCTGCCATTCCTTATGGACACCTCCAACCCTAATAATGTCCCCTTTGTACATCACTGCGATGACTGGCGGACCATGATTAGCTACGACGTTGCTAATAATTGGAATATCGGATATTGTTATTTTAACTATGCTGCAAACCCCAATGGGCAACAGTCTATTTCTTGGCCAGTAATGCAATGCGCACCTGGATACCATGATATGGGGGGAGTTTGTGTTACAAGTATACTGCGGCGTCATCACAAGGATACTTGTCCAAAATATGGCGATCCTATATCACCGCTTTCCGGGTCGCGGCGTCAGACAATAGATCTGGGTATTAGTGTCGGAGGCGAGTCGCTAACTATTACATATGACTCAGTCTCGAAAACACCGAGCGCGGGACAGGCAACTTGGCTACCTGACGGGCTACCATCTTTCGGTTCGATGTGGCAATCCAGCCTCCATAAGGCGGCAATCTGGCAGGGTACCGGTGTGGAAGGTATTGTTATTCAACGAGGGGCAGATTTTGAGACGACCACAAGTCCAAATATCGGCGCTTGCTCCCCTTCTGGGGCGAATAATTCCGGGTCAAACACGACTTTTGTTTCCACCATAGATCCCAATACCCGTGTTTCACGAAACGGTACGAATGGCAACATCCTGCTCGTGGACGGGACGCACCTCACTGAGGAAATTTATGCCCTTACAAATTCGGGGCAGCCGTCGTCAAACACCGAACTTTCTACGGTCAGCCTTGGCTCCGGCGGACAGTTGACGTATACATATACGAACTATCTACTCACTTCAATAGCTGATTCGTTTGGTCGCTTTGTTACATTCGCTTACGAACAACCTGGTATGGAGGCGACTGGATTGCCGGCGCCACGAATCACGAGCGTCACCGCGCCAGACGGCTCGAAAACGCAATTTTCGTACGATACAAACAACAACCTCCAAACTATTACTTGGCCTGATGGTAATTATGAGACTCTTCTATATGAACGATCCGATATTCCGTGGGCACTCACAGGAATTATCGACGAGCAGTCAGGTCGGTACGGAACATACGGTTACGACTCTACTGGTTTAGCCAATAGCACATTTGTTGGGCAAGGCGTTAATAAATATACTGTTAGCTATGCTTCCCCTCCGACTCTTGTAGAGACCGATACTTATGTTTCTGGCATGGATTCGGTTTGTCGAGATGTTTCTTGGGCAGCCGCTAGCGGAATCGTGGTAACAGGCCCGAATCTTCAAGCCGATGCGCTTACTTCGACTGTCAGTGCGGGCCTTCTCGGCCTGAGTTCGCATCAACAGTCAGCAGGGAGTGGCTGTGCCAGCAGCAGCAGCAATATTTCATACGATTCAGCTGGCAACGTTACAAGTAAAGTCGATTTCAATGGGAATCGAACTTGCTATGCATATGACATTAGTAGGAATCTGCCTGTTGTCGTCCTGTCGGGATTAGCTGCTTCGAAACCATGTCCGGCTGACCTCGCAGGATATCAGCCTCTGAATACGGATCCTGCACATCCCGAGCGCAAGGTTAGCAGCGCCTGGCATCCGCTATGGTCGCTTAAGATGCGAGAAGCGCAGCCAAAGAAAGTTACCACATGGGTTTACAATGGACAAACTGACCCTATAGCTGGTGACATTCCAAATTGCGCTCCTGACGCGCCTGGCATGGTTGTGGATAGTGCGCCAATTCCTGTCCTATGCCGTCGCTACGAGCAGAGTACGACAGATGCCTCTGGCGGATTGGGTTTTGGTGCGGCGGGAAATGGTGCGCAGCGTGCATGGACCTATACATATAACAAATTCGGCCAGGTGCTGACGGAGACGGCGCCTGCACAGTCATCAACGGACTTGCTACCGCATACGACGACATATACATATTACTCCGACACGAGTATGTCCGGCAACGTTGGTCATACGCTAGGCGACCTTCACACCGTGAAAAATCCGTTGGGACAACTTACAACGTACACAACCTACGACGGCGCGGGGCGATTGCTTTCGAGTACGGACGCCAACGGCACCATCACCACGCAAACATACCTCCCAAGGGGGTGGTTGCAGTCCCGCTCCGTGGTGCCGCTCTCGGGTGCGGCGTTAACGACGACCTACGCATATTGGCCCACAGGCTTGCTCAAAACGGCAACGATGCCTGACGCCACGACACTGAACTACACGTACGACGATGCGCATCGCCTGACAGACGTGGTCGATGGTGCGGGCAACAGGCTGCACTATGTGTTGGACAACGCGGGTAATCGTACAAGCGAGCAACTCAGCGATGTGTCGGGCAATTTGGCGAACACCGTGGCACGTGTCTACGACGCGCTCAACCGGGTACAGAGCCTGACGGGTGCGATGCAATGACCTGACTCGCTGGTGCGGGCCTGAGTTGGCTGCGCTCAGGCTCGGCGATGAGACGGGTGCGTAGCAAAAGCGGACTCGACGATCTACGACAAAGCCGCATTTGCTGCGGGAGGACGACCAAATGACGGTTTGCAGAGGATGGAGACGCGCAATTTGCGCGTCGATCGTATTCGGTCTGATGACCGCGTTGAGCTTGGCAAGTTCATCGGCCAGCGCGTTGACGACGACCACGACAGCGCTCACAAGCGGCGTCAATCCAAGCCAACTCGCTCAGAGCACGACGCTGAAGGCGACAGTGTCGCCGTCCGCAGTGACGGGCACGGTGACGTTCAAGGACGGCACGACCACGCTCGGAACGGGAACCCTGTCCTCCGGAGTTGCTACGTACGCGGCAACCTTCAGCACGACGGGGTCGCACACTTTGACGGCTGTCTATGCGGGCAGTTCCACCTACGCCACAAGCACATCGAGCGCGCTGACCCAGACTGTCAACACCAAGACGACCACAACTGCGCTCACCAGCAGTGTCAATCCGAGCCAAGTGTCCCAAAGCACGACGCTGAAAGCCACGGTGACACCTACCACGGCTACGGGCACGGTGACTTTCAAGGATGGCACCACGACGCTGGGCACGGGTACGCTGGCATCGGGCGTCGCTACCTACGCGGCGACGTTCAGCGCGACTGGCACCCACAGCCTAACCGCGGTCTATGCGGGTGACACCAGCGACGCCGCCAGCACGTCGAGCACGTTGACGCAGACCGTCAACACGAAGACGACCACGACGGCGCTTACCAGCAGTGTCAATCCGAGCCAACTTGCGCAAAGCACGACGCTGAAGGCGACCGTGACGCCTACCACGGCCACGGGCACGGTGACGTTCAAGGATGGCACTGCAACGCTGGGCACAAGCACGCTGGCATCGGGCGTTGCTACATTCGCGGCGACGTTCAGCACAACCGGTACGCATAGCATCGCTGCGGTCTACGCAGGCGATGCAAGCGACAGTACGAGCACGTCGAGCGCGCTCACGCAGACCGTTAACACGAACACGACCAAGACGGTGCTCACCAGCAGCGTCAATCCGAGCCAGCTCGCGCAGAGCACAACGCTGACGGCGACGGTGACGCCCACCACGGCCACGGGCACGGTGACTTTCAAGGATGGCACATCGACCCTGGGAACGGGGTCTCTGACCTCGGGCATCGCAACGTACGCAGCGACGTTCAGCACGACCGGCACGCACAGCCTGACCGCGGTCTACGCAGGTGATACGAATGACGTCGCAAGCACTTCGAGCGCCTTGACGCAGGCCGTCAACAAGAAGACCACCACGACGGCGCTCACCAGCAGCGCCAATCCGAACCAACTCGTGCAATACACGACGCTGACGGCAACTGTGACGCCGGCCACGGCGACGGGCACGGTGACGTTCAAGGATGGCACCACGACGTTGGGCACGGGTACGCTGGCATCGGGCGTTGCTACGTACGGGACGAGTTTCAGCTATGTCGGTACGTATAACCTCACCGCAGTCTATGGGGGCGATAGCAGCGATGCGACGAGCACGTCGACCGCACTGGCGCAAACGGTTGGACCCAATGCAACTACGATAGCCTTGTCGTCCTCGAACCCCACGCTACCGGTTGGAGCAAGTACAGCGTTGGTAGCGACGGTAAGGCTAGCGCAATGTGGTACTTGCTCTACGGCAACCGGTCTAGTCACCTTCATGGACGGTACAACGTCACTCGGAAGCGCGAGCCTATCGAATGGTGTGGCTTCGATCCAAGTGAGTTTTGCCGCGACTGGCACTCACAGTCTCACCGCAACCTATGCTGGTGATGCCAATGACTTACCGAATACATCCAGTGCAGTCTCAGAGACTGTCGTGCCAATTGGTACCACGCCGTCGACGGTGTCACCGATCAGCACCAACTACAACCCGGTGGTGGCTCTCAACAACTTCTACATAAGCGTAACGGTTGCCCCATCAAATGCCACTGGAACGGTGATCTTCAAGGATGGGACAACGACGCTAGCAACTCTACCTGTATCTTCAGGCACCGCCGGCACGTATATGTCCCTCACGACGTTTGGCGCGCATTCCTTGCAGGCTGTCTATAGCGGAGATGCGACCTACGCCTCGAATAGTTCGCCAGTCCTTGTCGAGACGGTGATTGGGTATCCCACGACAACGTCACTGACAAGCGTGGTCAATCCAGTGATTGTTGGACAGAGCACGACCCTGACAGCGACGCTGTCGCCTTCGTATGTCAAGGGCAGTGTGACCTTTATGGATGGCGCAACGGTGCTAGGTGCAAGTACCGTCAGTTCTGGTGTAGCCGTCTTCCCCGCGACCTTCAATACAGTCGGTGCACACAACTTGACTGCGGTCTATGGTGGGGCTTCTCAATATGCGACTAGTACTTCAAGTACGCTGACGCAGTCGGTTGGCTACGCGAGTACAACCACGTTGGCTAGCGGCCTGAATCCGACTCAACTGCAGCAAGGCACGACACTGACGGCAACAGTGACGCCGTCGACTGCTAGCGGCATCGTGAAATTCATGGACGGCGCGACGACTTTGGGGACGGGCACGCTGGCCTCGGGCATCGCGAGCTACGCGGCAACGTTCAGCGCGATTGGGGTGCACGCCTTGACAGCGGTTTACAGCGGCGACGCAACCGACGTCACGAGTACTTCGAGTGCGGTCACCGAAACGGTGACAACAAACTCAACAACAACAGCCCTGACTAGCAGCATGGCTTCGGTGGCCAGCGGTCAGAGCACCGTGCTGACTGCGACGGTGACACCGTCTACGGCCACTGGTACGGTCACGTTCATGGACGGCGCGACAACATTAGGAACCGGTACTCTGACATCGGGAGTCGCGACGTATTCTGCAACCTTCGGCACGGCCGGCTCGCACAACCTGACGGCGATCTACGGAGGTGACTCGAACAACACGGCCAGCACATCGAATGCGGTGCGCGAAACCGCAATGTCCTCAACTCTGAGTCTGACCCCGAGTGCCAATCCGATTGCCGCCGGCAGCAACTTGACGCTGTTGGCGAGCGTTGTCGGTTCCAGCCCGACGGGCACCGTGCAGTTCATGGACGGTACGGCGAGCATCGGCAGCCCAGTGACGTTGGTCAGCGGTCAAGCGAGTTACAGCTTCACGCCGTCCAGCGCCGCCGGCCACTTGTACGGCGCCACCTATTCTGGCGACACCAATAACTCGACAAGTTCAGGGCAAGTTGCGGTCAACGTGACTGGCGCGACCTCTACGACTTCCCTATCGTCGTCAGCGATTGCGGCCACGCCAACGACCTCGGTGACCCTGACCGCCAACGTAACAGGCTCCAGCCCCACCGGCAACGTCGTCTTCCGCGATGGCGCCGCTGTGCTCAACACGGCAATCATTGCCGGCGGCGTCGCCACTTGGGCGCAAACGTTGGCTAGCGGGCTGCATGTGATCACGGCGAGCTACGCTGGCGACGCGACCAATTCCGCCAGCGTGTCGACCGCGACGTCGATCCAGATCAGCGCCGATGGATCAGTTCAGCCAGCGGCGGTGCTGCAATGGAACTATCAGTACGACGCGCAAGGTAACCTGACCCAAGTCACGGATGCGAACGCTGCCGTCACGCAGCATGCCTACGACAGCCTATCGCGCAGCACGCAGATCACTCAGCCCGTGCCAGCCACGGGCCAAGCGGCACCGGTCATCGGCCTGGCCTACGACCTTCTAGACCAGCCTGCGAGCGTGACCGATCCACGCAGCCTCACGACGAGCTACACCACCGACGGCCTAGGCAACACGACGGCACTTACCAGCCCGGATACCGGAGCCTCGACGCGTACCTACTACGACAACGGCTTGCTGCACACGGCCGTCGATGCGCGAGGCCGCACCTCGACCTACACCTACGACGCGCTCGATCGACTCAGCACTGTGAGCTACAGCGATGGCGGCACGGGCATCGTCATGGGCTACGACGCGGGCACCTACGGCATCGGCCACCTGACCAGCGTTACCGACGAATCCGGCAGCACCTGGTTCGTCTACGACGGCCTGGGCCACGTGGTCACAAAGACCCAGGTTAGCGGGCCTTCCGGCGCACAGCGCGCCTTCACGCTCAACTACGCGTGGGGCTCGTCGGGCTCAGCCGCGGGCAAGCTCACCTCGGTGACCTACCCGAGCGGGGCCATCGTGACCTACGGCTATGACACAGCAGGACGCGTCAACGATGTGAGCGTCACCGGCGCAGACAGTACCGTCACCAAGGTGCTCACCGGCCTGTCGTACAACGCGCTGAACCAGCCCCAAAGCTGGGTGTGGGGAATCGGCGCCGTGCCTTACCTGCGCAGCTTCGATGGTTACGGCCGCCTGGTGAGCTATCCACTGGGCAACCCCAGCGGAACAGGCGTCGCCGCTGGCGTTACGCGCACGCTGGTATTCGACGCAGCCGGGCGCATCGTGGGCTACAGCCACACGACCCCGACCAACTGGGATCAGGTCTTCGCGTACGACGGCCTCGACCGCTTGGTCAGCGCCAGCCTGACCACTGGCAACAACTACGGCTACAGCTACGACCTCACCGGCAATCGGACGCAGACAACGATCAACGGTACGCCCTACGCTGTCACGGTTGCGGCGACGAGCAACTGGTACACGAACGTGAGCACGGCCGCGGGCGGCGCCACGGCGCAAGGCTACGATGCGGCTGGGCACCTGACGAGCGACGCCAATGGCAACTACACCTACTCAGGGCGCGGGCGCCTGCAGGCTGCGCTGCGCTCCGGCAACACCTTCAGCTACCTGTACAACGCGTTTGAGCAGCGCGTCTACAAGGCCGGACCCTCACCAATCATCACGACCGGCGTGGCCAGCTATGTCTACGACGAAGCAGGACACCTGGTGGGCGAGTACGACGCCACCGGCAAGGCTGCCTATGAGACGGTGTACCTGGGCGACATGCCCGTTGCCGCGCTCACCCAGCCGGCCATCGGTCAGACGACCGTATCCTACGTCTACGCCGACCACCTCAACACCGCGCGCGTGATCGTGCGGCCCGCTGACCAGGCCATCGTGTGGTCTTGGGGCGGCAATGAACCATTCGGTCAGACCCAGGCGAACTCGAACCCGAACAGCCTGGGCGTCTACACATACAACCCTCGCTTCCCCGGCCAAATCGCTGACGCAGAATCGGGTTGGTTCTACAACGGACATCGCGACTACAACCCTGCCCTCGGGCGCTACGTCCAAAGCGACCCCATCGGCCTGGCCGGTGGGAGCATGTCAACGTACGCGTACGTTAACGCGCAACCCCTATCGCTATCCGATCCTTCAGGATTGATGCCAGCTACGGGCCCTATGCCCAATGTGAATTCGTTGCGCCAGGAGTGTGATCCGTGTGCGATCTTGCAGAAATCTATCGCAGACAGCTTGACGGCGCTAAAGCGCGCTTGGGTGAATCTATTTTACGATCTGAATAACCAATTCGTGCTCGCTTATTCGGCGCCGATACCAGGCAAGGAGGGCGAAGGTTCTTACTTGGGGCACGTTGACAATTTTTACAACCTGAAGAGGCAGCTAAGAAATCAGGTTTTGCTGGCCAGGCGATTTAGCTGCCAGGTAGATCCTGAGGCAATAGATTGGTCCATCAATGCTGAACCCCCGATGTCGCCCGGTTTCCGTGGTCAGAGCGGATTCGGCCCACCCGAACCTGGTCAGGTGCAATAGTATGTCGGATAAAAATGTCTTCTATTTGAGTGCATACGTCCGGGATGAAAGCGTGTTAGGGAAGCAACTTGAAGTGCAACCCACTCAGGCAAATGCAATCCTACATGTATATACAATATCGCCAGACGAATTGGCCGCTGGGGCTGTGTTGGCTGATATATGCTCACGCATGAAGTTAGAGTTTGAGCAATTTATATATCCGCCGGCGATTGAAAGTCGCGAAACTGTTTTTAGATCTCCCGAATTTGAGACGGCCTTTGACCTCGCCTTTAAAGAAGGGATTTCTTTTGTCATCTCGTTTATTTTCACGGGGCGCGGTCAAAATACTGTTTTTGTCGATGTGTGAAACTTTCTCTACGACTGGCATCGGGACTACAACCTGGCGCTCGGGCCGTACATCCATGCTCGCGACCAGCTTCGCTGCACACCAACGCTGTGTCAAGTCAAGTCGATAACGAGACCACGCAATGTCAATGACACAGGTTTCACGCGGCTTAGCCGACCGATTCGCCCCTTTGGACACACAGGCCTACGTCGAGTCGCTGAAGCATCCACCGCTCTTGCGACTCGTCTTGTCAACCGTGTTCGCCGCCGGCGCCATTGCCCTGACGATTGCGGGCGTCGCGGTCTACGGCTCGTCGGAAGCGCTGCATCTCGCCACTGCCTCGACGCCGGTTCGGGCCGACCCTGCGTTCGCGCCGACGACGGCGCGTCCATTCTCGGTCGAGGGTGACTTCGTCTCTGAACTTCCCGTCACCCCGCCCACCGACCTGCAAATCCGATTCGCCGCCAAACTTGCCCGGGAGCAAGACGTCACCGTCGTCCAGATGCAATCGGAGCCGCTGAAGTCCGGCACCAGCGCGCTGGGCCAAAGCCGTATCACGCTGCAGCTCCGGGGCGACTACCGCGACATCAAGAACGTCTTGATCGCCATGCTGTCGAAATACCCTGGCCTCACGCTGCAGCGGCTGACGATTCGACATCATGCGGATACCGTAGTCGCGCCTCCGCCGGGAGGGACGGCCGCGCCGTTGCCGCCCGCAGACCGCGCAGACGACGAAGCCAGTATCGAGCTGATTCAGTACAGCCAAGCTCTCGCGACCATACGATGAACCGCGGGTTGTTGTGGGGTCTCGGCGGGACGGCGGCCGTGTCAGCGTGGGTGCTGCTCAATCCCGCCCCTTCGACGGGCACGTCTTCGGCGAACGTTGTCGCGGCGGCTCCAGTGCATGTGGGGATTGAGGGCGCGAAGGCAACGATGCCATCTGCCTCATCCGCACAGACGTTGGCGCCGATCGGCAATGGCATCTCTGCGACAGCGGCGTCTGACGCGTTGCCCGAGCACTGGCCGCAACCAAACGTCGAGCCAGCGGTGCGCAATCCATTCCTCGTCATTCCGCCGCCGCCACCGCCGGCGCCCAAGCCGGTCGCTACCCCGGTGGTGGCGGCACCTCCGCCCGCACCGCCGCCGGTCTCCAACTATCGCTTCTGGGGTCGCCTGGCAGTCGCCGGCGGCCAGAGGTTGACTTACGTCGCGCGCGGAGACGCGGGAAGTCCGGTTGCAATCGACGTCGGCGCCCGCCTCGAAGACGGATGGTCGGTCGAAGCGATCAGCGACAATACGATCGTGCTGGTGCACGCCACCACGCAGCAGCGTTCGACGTTGTCGATTCCGCTGCACGGTGCAGCCGGCCAACCATAGCGTCCGAAGACACGCAGCCTAGGGAGAAGTCCGTTTGAAACCGTCGATGAGCCGGGGCGCCCCTATGGCGACGCTGGCGTTGGCATGCCTGCTCGCGCTCGCGGGCTGCGCCGTCGACCGCATTCGCGGCGACGCGGAGCAGTTGATTGTGCAGGGTGACTATGAACACGCGGTGCAGGCCCTCGAAGCCGGCGTCGCGAAATACCCCGACAGCGTCGAACTGCGCGGCCGCTTGCTACTGGCACGCTCCCAGGCCCTGGCGCAACTGACCGAGCAAGCGCGTGCGGCCGAAGCCGCGGGCAACCTCGACCTCGCCGAGCAGTTGCTGCATCGCGCGCACGCTTTCGATTCCAGTGGGCAGCGCGCCAGCGCCTTGCTGGCCGATCTCGCCGTCCAACGGCGCCAGTCGGCGGCGCTGGAGCAGGCCTCGCAGCTCTCCACGGCCGGCCAGACCGATGCCGCGCTCAAGCTCGTCAACGACGCGCTGAAGGACAACCGCCGCAACCCCGACCTGCTGGCGCTGCAGCATCGCCTGAACGTCAACCAGCGCCAGGCGCAGGTGCGCGCGCTGGAACGCGGGCTCGCGCCGACGAAGGCGATCTCGCTTGACTTCCACGACGCCGGCATCCGCAGCGTGCTCGACGTCGTGAGCCGCAACAGCGGCATCAACTTCGTGCTGGACAAGGACATCCACGACCAGCGCGTGACGGTCTACGCGGCGTCGGTTCGCTTCGAGGACGCGCTCGACATGATCCTGACCACGAGCCAGCTCGCGCGCAAGGTGCTGGACTCGAAGACGATCCTGGTCTATCCAAACACGCCCGAGAAGCAGCGCGAGCACCAGGAGCTGTTGGTCAAGGCGTTTTACCTCGCCAACGGCGACGCGAAAGGCGCCGCGGCGTTCCTGAAGGCATCGATGAAGCTGCGCGAGCCCTACGTCGACGACAAGCACCACCTGCTGGTGCTGCACGACGGTCTCGAGAACATCCAGCTCGCCGAACGCCTTCTCACGTTCTTCGACAATCCCGAGCCCGAGGTGCTGCTCGAGGCGGAGGTGCTGGAAGTCAACCGCGATCGGCTCACGGAACTGGGCGTCAGTCTGCCGACGCAGGTCAGCCTGACGCCGTTGACGCTGTCGGGCACTTCGAGCCTCACGCTCGGCAGCTTCCCGCTGCACCGCGACAACATTGGCGTTGGCCTGCCCGCCACGACGCTCAATGCGAATCGCACGATCGGCGACGTCGAGACGCTGGCAAACCCGAAACTGCGCACGCGCAGCGGCGAAAAGGCGAAGATCCTGATCGGCGACAAGATCCCGATCATCACGGCCACGACCACGCCAGGCGCAACGGGCTTCGTGTCCGAGTCGGTCAGCTACCAGGACGTGGGCATCAAGCTCGAGGTCGAGCCCGAGGTGTTTCCGGACGACGACGTCGCGATCCGCCTCAACCTCGAAGTCAGCGCGTTGGGCACGCAGACCAAGACCGCCAGCGGCACGATCGCCTACCAGATCAGCACCCGCGACGCGACGACCGTGCTGCGCCTGCATGACGGTGAGACACAACTGCTCGCCGGCCTGATCAGCAGCGACGAGCGCAGCAACACGGCCGGTCTGCCCGGCATGGCCGACATCCCGGTGCTCGGCCGCCTGTTCAGCGACCAGACGAACAGCCACAACAAGACGGAATTGGTGCTGTCGATCACGCCGCACATCATCCGCAACACACCGCACCTGGACGCCACCGAGTCCGAGGCCTGGGTCGGCACCGAGACCGCCCAACGATTGAAACCGGTGGGCGGCCGATTCGACACCGATCCGCAAGGCGCAGGAAGCGGCAACACTCCGGCAACCGCATCCACGCGTCCGATGACTGCGGCGCCGGCCATCGCAAGCGCGGCATCGACGCCCGGCGCGGCCGGCACGGGTGCGCCGGTGGCCCCAGGCTCGCCGGCTGTGATCGCGTGGGCCGCACCAACGGCGGTCAAGGTTGGCGAAGTCTTTGACGTCCAACTGCAACTGCGCAGCGGTGTCTCGCTCGGCACGTTGGGGCTGAGCATCCAGTACCCGAGGGATGTGCTCGGGCTGGTGGGCTTCTCGAATTCCACTGACATGCCCGAGGCGGCCGAGCAAGGCTCGCCGGCAGCGCATGCCGCCCCCGAGGGTGTCGGGATCGTCGACCTCCAGCGCGTCGTGTCCAAGCCCAACAGCGGACCGCTGAGCCTGGTGCGCATGCAGTTCAAGGCGCTCAAGGCAGGCGATGCCCAGGTGGACGTCAAGGCGACGCCGGCCGATCCGACGGTGTCGGTCGCGGTGCCGGGCGCGTGGAAGCTCAAGGTCGAGCAGTGACCATGATGGGACGGCGTCTTCTCGAGACCGCGTCGTCGTACCGCCGCCGGGCGAGCGGCTTCACGATGATCGAGCTGCTGGCCGTCCTCGGCATCCTTGCGGTCTTGCTCGTGATGACGCTGCCTTTTGCGGAGTTGACGGCACGGCGCGAACGCGAGGCCGAACTCCGGCACGGCTTGTGGGAGATCCGGGACGCCATCGACGCCTACAAACGCATGGCGGATGCGGGCCTGATCCAGCAGTCGTCGAAGTCCGGCTATCCACCCGACCTGCAGACGCTCGTCGCCGGCGTCAAGACGAACACGGCGACGACGGCGTACTTCCTTCGCAGCGTGCCGCAGGATCCGTTTGCCCCCTCCGCGCCCGACGGCGGCTGGGCATTGCGCAGCTATCGCTCGCCGCCGGATCAGCCCGAAGCGGGCGAGGACGTGTTCGACGTCCACACCCGTTCGACCGAGATCGGCCTGAACGGCATCGCACTCGCGCAGTGGTGATGCCATGAGTCCATACATCGCCCATCATCGCGCTTCTGGCGGCTTCACGCTGATCGAGATGCTTGTCGTGCTCAGCGTGATCGCGCTGCTGCTGTCGCTCGTCGCGCCGGCCTATGTGTCGCATGTCGGCCGTGCACAGGAACTGACGCTGCGGCAGAACCTCAAGACCGTTCGCGCATCCATCGACCAGTTCCGCGCCGATCGCGCGCGCGATCCCGCCGACCTCGCGGAGCTCGTGGCTGAACACTACTTGCGCGAGTTGCCGGTCGACCCGGTAACCGACCGCAACGACACCTGGGTGCCCGTGGTCATGGCCGGCGCGATGCACGACCTGCACAGCGGAGCACCCGGCAAGGGCAGCGACGGGACGCCGTATGCGAGCTGGTGAGAACTCATCGCGCCGTCGCCAGGGCGGCTTCACGTACCTCTGGTTGCTCGCAGCCATCGCGGTGCTGGCCATCGGCATGTCGCTGGTCGGCCCGATGTGGGCTGACCAGGTCCAGCGCCAGCGCGAAGCGGAGCTGTTGCGCGTGGGCACGGCCTACGCGCAAGCGATAGAGCACTACTACCGGATGCAGGCGCCAGGCGCACATCAGCTGCCGCGAAGCGTCGACGACCTGCTCCTCGACCCCCGCTTCACACAGCCGGTGCGACACCTGCGCCAGGCCTACACCGACCCCTTGCTGCCCGGCCGACCGCTGGAACTGGTGCGCGGGCCTGCCGGCGAACTGCGCGGCGTAGCAAGCAGCAGCGACGCGACGCCGTTGATGCGGACTCCTTGGACCGACGGCCACCACGCGCTGCCGGCCGCAACGCCGGCGACGCGCTACCGCGATTGGCAATTCCTGGCGGATACGAACTCATGAACCACTTCCCCAAACGCACACGTCGCGGCTTCACTTTGCTCGAATTGCTCGTAGTGATCCTCATCATCGGATTGTTGACGGGCATCATCGCGCCTCGCTTCATGAGCCAGATCTCCCGCTCCGAAGTCACGACCGCGCGCGCGCAGATGGATGCGTTCCGCAAGGCGATCGAGGCCTTCCGGATCGACAATGGGCGCTATCCGACGACGGCCGAAGGATTGGACGCACTCGTCACGGCACCTTCAGGGTCGACACGCTGGAACGGTCCCTACCTGCAAGGGGCGATCCCGCTCGACCCGTGGGGCACGAAATACCAATACCAGGCGCCAGGCCCGAACGGCCGCGACTACGAGATCCTGAGCTACGGGCGCGACCGCGCGCCCGGTGGCACCGGCGACGACGCCGACATCTCGCTTTGAACCACCGAGCAAGCTGCCGCCCACCATGCAGTTCCTGACGCGTTGGATCGCGCCGCATCAGCAAGCCATCGCCGAAGCCGTGCTCGAGGCGGCGGACGAGACGGCGCTGCGTGCGCAATTGCAGTCGCAGGGTGCGATGGTGCTGTCGATCGTCGCAGCCTCGCGCACGGCTGCGCCGCGCACGAGCAAGGATTTCGACGTGGCGTGGTGGTGCCGCGAACTGGCGACCCTGCTGCGCGCGGGGATGAGCGCGGTGGAGGCGATCGAGACGCTGCAGTTGCAAACGACACGCGCGGGCGGGGAGATCCAGACGCGGCTCTTGACGTCTTTGCATGAAGGGCAGTCGCTGTCGCAGGCGATGCAGGCCGCCGGCGGCTTCCCGCAGGTGCTCATTGCGAGCGTGCTGGCGAGCGAACGCACGAGCCGGCTTGCCGACGCGCTGGACGACTTCCTGCAATACGACCAGCAGCTCAAGAGCCTGCGCCGGCAAATCGTCAGCGCCGCGGTCTATCCGGCGGTGGTCGTCGCAGTTGGCTTCCTGATTGCCGTGTTCCTGCTGACCTTCGTCATGCCGCGCTTCGCGCGCATGTACGGCACGTTCCGGGGCGAGCTCAGCCCGCTCACGCACCTGATGTTGTGGTTCAGCGGGGCGCTGACGCATTCGCTGCCCGCGGTGGTCGCCGGGTTGCTGCTGGCAGCCGTAGTGCTGAGATGGGCCGTGGCAAATGGCCGTGGACGCAAGCTCGGCGACAGTCTGCTGGGTATGTTTCCGCCGACGCGCCGAGCGCAGCAGGACTTCGCCCGCGCCAAGCTGTTCCAGGCGCTGATGCTCACCTTGCGCGGCGGCTATCCGCTGGTCGACGCGCTTCGCGTGTGCGAGCGGCTCGGCCTGGCGGGCGGCATGGGTTCGGCGTTGGCCGGCGCGCGCGCGGACATCGAACGCGGACAACCCGCCTCTGCGGCACTGAGTCGCGCGCATCTGATCGATGCGGTCGGCGAGCGGCTGCTGCGCGTGGGCGAGCGTAGCGGCCAATTCGAGCAGGTGCTGCAAACGCTGGCAGATCGCCACGCCGAGGCTTTCGCCACGTTCGTGCAGCGCGCCACGCGCCTTGTCGAGCCGATGCTGCTGCTCGTGGTCGCGGTCATGGTGGGCGGCATTGTGATCATGATGTACATGCCGATCTTCGACATTGCAAACGGACTTCACTGAATGGACGCTCCAAAGGTTAGCGCCACACCCACGTCGTTGCCGGATGACGCCGCCTGGCTGCAACGCCTGGCCGCGGCGCGCAGTGAGCACCGCGCAGGCGGCGGCACCGTGCTCGATGCGCTCTTGCGCCACTGGCCTCAGGCGGCGGACTCCTTGCTGGCCAATCTGGAAGCGCGTAGCGGCATCGCGGCCATCGACGGCGCTGCTTCCTGGCAGCCGAGCTTCGATCTCTGGACCAACGACCAGGCCCGCGCGCAGCAGTGCGTCGTGCTGCGTGGGCCTGACGGCGCGCTCGTCGGCGCGGCGGCCGACCCTTGGGCGCCGACGCTGCATCGTCTCGTGGAACGCGCGCTCGGAGCCAGCATTCCGTTGCGCGCCGCCACCGGCCGTCAACTCGAAGCCTGGAACAAGGCCGGCGGCGCGCAGACCCGTTCGTCGGAATCCGATACCGTCGATGTCCAAGGGCCGATCGTGTCCTTCGTTGACGCGGCCATCCGGCGCGCTATCTCTGTCTCAGCGAGCGATATCCACTTTGAATGCAATCGCACGGGCGTCACGGTCAAGCACCGGCTCGATGGCGTGATGCAAGGGTTCGCGCGCATGGAGGGCGTACCGAGCGCCGAGGCCGTCATCTCGCGCATCAAGGTGCTTGCGCAACTCGACATCACCGAGCGACGCCTGCCGCAGGATGGCCGCTTCCGACACGTCAGTGGCGGCGAGTCGATGGACATGCGCGTCTCCATCATGCCGAGCGTGCACGGCGAGGATGCCGTGCTGCGCTTGCTGGACAAGACGCAGTTCCGAGGGGCGACCAGCGGCATCTCGCTGGAGGCGCTCGGTTTCGACGAGCACCGGCGCGCCGTGATTCGGGATCTGGCGACCGAGCCGAGCGGCATGCTGCTGGTGACCGGCCCCACGGGCAGCGGCAAGACGACGACGTTGTATGCCGTGCTGTCGGAGATCAATTCAGGGCACGAGAAGATCGTGACGATCGAGGACCCGGTGGAGTACGAACTAGACGGCGTGCTGCAGATCCCAGTGAACGAACGCAAGGGCCTGACGTTCGCGCGCGGCCTGCGCTCGATCCTTCGCCACGACCCTGATCGGATCCTCGTCGGCGAGATCCGGGACGCTGAGACCGCGGAGATCGCCGTACAGGCGTCGCTCACGGGGCACCAGGTCTTCACGACGGTACACGCCAACAGCGTCACCGACGTGATGGGCCGCTTCTTGCACTTCGGGCTGGACATGTTCGGTTTTACGTCGGCGTTGAACGGCGTCGTGGTGCAGCGCTTGCTGCGCCGTTTGTGTCCGCATTGCAGATGCGAGCGCGACCCGTCGTCGGCCGATCTCGCGGTCTTCGCGCGTCATGGCGTCGTCTCACCGCAAGCACTATGGAGTGCAGTAGGGTGCGAAGCGTGCCTGGGCTCCGGCTATGCGGGCCGCTTCGTCGTTGCAGAGGTGCATCGCGTCGACGACAAGCTGCGCGAGCTGGTCATCGCGAACGCCACCCTGACGGCGCTCAAACAACATGCCGCGGAGGCAGGCATCGAATCGCTTCAAGCCATCGGACTGCAGCGTGCGGCGGCCGGTCACACCAGCATGGAGGAACTCAAACGTGTGGTGGGATCGCTCTGAACTGGCCGACGTCTACCTGTCGCCGCGCTGCATCGGGATGGTGAGCCGGCGCGGAGGCGCAGCGAGCTGGACCGAGACGCAGGGCGTCGACGACGGGCTGGAGCGCCTTGCCCAGGCACTGCGGCAAGCGCCGCTACAGTCTTGCGGGCGCCTTCGCGTCTGGCTGGCGTCCGCGCTGGCGCGTCCACTGATCCTGTCGGCTACGTCGGGTGCGCGCAATCGCGAGGAGGCCAAAGGCCTGGCGACGATGTTGGCCCCGGACGCGACGGGCTTCGATGAGCCGGTGCGGGTTTGGGCGAGCGCGTGGCGGGTCAACCGTGGCGGGCTGGCGGTCGTCATGCCGCAAAGCCTTTGGGCGGCATTGAACAAGGTCGTCGAGCAGGAGCGGGATAGCCGTCGGCGAGTCCGAAGCAAGGATGTGGCGCGTTCGCTGGAACTGGTCAGCGTGCGCCCCTGGTGGAACCACGCGATCGACGCCGTGATCGCGGAGAGCACCCGGGATGCGAACCGCATTGGCTGGAGCTTTGCGCAAGACGGCGGCGTTGTGCATGGAATCGTCGACAAGGGCCAACCCATTGAGGCGGGATTCGACTTGCTCGGAGCGCATGATGCCGACGGCTCGTTGTTGCGCCGGCGGTTGCAGGTCAATTGGGATGCAGTGGCTGCATCGCGGCACCTGGAATTCACGCGCGACGGCGGCGCCACGCCCGCATCGCTCGGCGCCTGGTGCGAATTGGGCGGGAGCCGCGCATGAACATCGACTTCGTCGAACCGAGGTTGCCGTCTCAGCGGGCCTGGATCCTGGCGTTGCTGCCCGCGGTGCTAGCGCTCTTGCTGTGGTGTGTGCTCGTCGACCTGCACAGGCAATTGGATGAGCAACTCGCGCGGGTGGCGGCTGCCGAACTCGCTGCGAGAGTTCCCATGGTGTCGCCGACGGTGAATCGGCATATACCGGCTTACCAGGCCGAAGCCCTCGCTGCTGTCACGCGCGCCGCCTTGCCGGAAGCCGATGCACTCGCCGAAATCGAGCACGTCGAAGTCACAGGGATCCAGTTGCGGTCGATCGACGTCAATCCGGCGCAGGGCCTCGTCGTGGTGGAGCTCGACGCTGCAAGCGATGCCGCGATCGGGGACTATCTTGACCAGCTCAACGCAGGGAACGAGCCGCAGAAATGGCATATTCAGAAGCTTGCCGCGCCGACGAACGAAGCTCGTAGAAACCCAGATTCGATGAGCTCAGGCATCCAGGGCAGCAATGGTCACTCTGTAAGCATCACGCGAAGGCTATGAGCGGCGCTGGCCAGTAGTACGAAACCCTCCGGGCTCGCAGCAGCGAGGTGGAACAGCGCAATGGCGGCCTTGAGCGGCTTCCCGCGGCAGCGAACGCCTCGCCACAGTCGCGGGAACAATTGATACAGGAGGTGCTCGCGCATATTGGCCAAGTCAGTAGTGCGCAGGCATCGAGCACTTTGCAGAGCAGAGCCGGGGCGGCGAACTAGCGCGATGGAGACGAATTTGAGCAACACCGGCACGATCGAGGGCACCGCGCAGGAGATTCCAGAGGTGCTTGCAAACATTGCCAAGGCCATGGCCGATTTGGATGACCTCGTGCGTTTGCTTGGCAAGGGACTTTCGCGCGCGAAACCCTGGCAAAGACAACTGGCCAGCCAGTTGAGCGAGCTTGACCGGCTGCTTCAAGTCCTCCGCATGACCATCGTCCTTGAACGCACAGACTCCGAAATCCTAGCCGGGGCCGAGGCCCTGCGCATCGCGTGCCGGAAGACCTCGGCCGCCACGGGTGTCAGCCGCTGCGACCGTGACACCAAAGCAGCGATCCTCCTGATCGCCGACCTGGCAAACGGCGTCCGAGAGGAGCTGCGGCGACTTGACTCGACGCGCGTGCGGCTGCTTCCGCAGGCGCTATCGGGAATTTGGAATTCCTCAACGCCGACAATAAGTTAGGTCCGTTCTGGCGTGAAATCACATGAATGCCGGCCGACCCTCTTGAGGTTCACCGCGTTGGACTTCGGATCAACGATGCAATCGAGTACCTCCGGCACGTCGAAGCTCTGCGGCACAAGCAACTTGCGATCCGGAAAATGGGCGACCGTGAGCTACCAAGTATTCCCTGTTCCGGATTGACTGCTGGGTCGTCAACTCGCTCGCGGACGTTCAGAGCGAGAGCGGCTACTTCTTTCGCTTCGGCGGTTTGGTCTGTCCGGCCAAGACCATCGTCCGGCGCGGCTCAGCCTTGGCGATCGCCAACGCTTCTTCACGACTGAAGACATGTTTGGCCGCCGAGCGCTCGACCGTTGTGTGCGCCTCTGGACTCGGTGCAACGTCCATCGATTGGGGCAGTTGCTTGTGGCTCTTGCGTGGCACCTTGCGACCTGGATCAGCGGCCGGCGAACCAACTCTTGACCCAGTCCCAGAAGCGTTGCCAGAGCGTGCGCTCTTTCGCCCGCCGGTCGGCGTGCGCCGCCTCCAGTACCTTCTTGTCGCGAGCGCGGTTGGCCTTGATCTGCGATTCGGAGAACTGGGTTGACCAGCGCACCGCGTTGTTCTCGATCCAGTAGTGCGACTGACAGGCCAGACTCCAGTTCCCGACGGAGGGATTGAGGCTGACCTTGCCGTTTTTCTTGGTCAGCCTCCAGCGACCTTCCTTGAGCGGCAAGACGACCTTGCCCTGGCATCCGCAGCAACAGTTGTGCGCCGACGTTCCGTACTTTTCCGAGATGTAGAGAACGCCGTCCTCGAGCGTCTTCGGAATCCGATCTACGAACTGGGGCGTGATGCGGCTAACCTTCATGGACATCGCTCTTGGCCAGGTGACTGTTGGCGACCGAATATGACACGAAACGCTCGTGGCCCATATCCGCGTAGTAGCCAAACTGCTTCTTCCAGGCGATGACGGCCAAACAGGCGTTCAGCGCATTGAGTTCTGCAATCTGAATGTTCTTGTCGTACTCGTTGACCGCATCGTCCTGCACGAATGAGATCCGACTTCTCGCCTCGTCACGAGCGTCAGGCAGGCTCGTGACCGCGCGCAAGATACCTCCGATCTTCTGACGTTTGACATACAGACCCATGCCGACGTCGACGAAGGGCGTGGCCTGAGTTTCGAGTTGGGCAACGACCGCGCGCTTGGCGTCGCCGCTGTCCATCGAGAGAAACACGAAAGCCATTCCGGCCAGTTGGTCGACGTTGCCAGCGTCGACCTGTACCTGGTGAGCGACGATGCCACGATGCATGCGCGAGTAGATTCCCTTGAGATATTCGACCTTCGGTTGCTGCTGTCGCAGTTCTTCCAAGCTGGGAGCGCCTGGCGCACGAAATGCGTTGTGCGTCAGCATCACGTCCGAATCGAACAGATGGATTTCGCTGACCGGCATCTTGGCCACCGCATCCAGGATGTACGAGCCTGTACCGCCGAGGCCGACGATGGCGACCTTGAGGCCAGCCAGGCGCGTGGTGATTCCGTTGATCTCGGAGCGAGAAGATGCGGTGTCCAGATAGTTGAATGGTGACTCATCTGCCTCCGGCACGACGACTTGGCGGGTCTTGGCTGTAAGTGTCGGATCCAGCTCGAGCGCCGGTTGCATGATGAGCGAAACATAGGTCGTCATCTTGTCGTAGTAGTCAGCGTACCGACCGCTCGTGGGCTTGCGCGAGAAGGCGTGCACGGCCGTCAGTCCATTGCCGACGGGCCAGCTGCCGCTCTCATTCTTCAAAATCGCGAGTTCGACGCCGAGGCTGTTGCATGGGTACTCGCCGATGAACTTGGCAACGTGCCTTTCCGGTTGGACAGTCAGATCGCCGGCCAGCTCGAGATCAGACACGACACAGCCGATGGCTACCTGTCCGCGGCTATTCACGTACGGCACATCTCGAACGACGAGGAACGCAGCGTCAGTGACGACAATGTTGTAGCCGTCCTCACGCAGCCGCTTGAGGTCGGGACTACGATCGATTGGTATGGCCGACATCGAAGAGCGTCCCGTGCTTCTTAACTTCGACCTTGCCGTTCTTGGCCAGATCCCCGTGGTGCGGCGTGCTCTTCGCGTGCTCGAAGCTCACAGTGAACTCCGGATCCAGGCCGCCAGGAGGCGTCGGGTAGGCGAGCTTGACGACCTGGTCGAACGTGACCTCCTGATGCTCGACGATGAATGGCTCGGTGTTGACCCGGATCAGGAAGTAGTGCTCGGGGGCGTGGGCGGTGTGAAGGTGTTGGTCCTCGACCAGATCGATGTGCTGGGCGTCGATTCGGATCAGCTGATCTTCGGCATTGCCGGTAACTTGCAGATAGAGGACTCGGCCGTCGGGCACGGCCACCAGCTCGTAGAGATCGGCGCCGGTGGTCGGCGTCGGCGAGTGGTACGGCTTTTCATCCACGTGGATGCGAACTTCGTTTGACATTGCACCTTCCCTTTCAAGTTGCCCGTGCCAACGTTCGGCGAACCTTCGCCGGACGAGCACTGGTCATTGCTCCCATTGGTTAGAACGCGATCGAGGCAAGAAACCCGACATTCGTCCGCGGAACAAGGCCAGTAGCCGAATAGTGGCCTGAGCTGGATGAAGGTACAGTACCCCAAAGGTGGCAGGCCGTCAACGCCGTCGCGCTACATATGGGCAGAAACTGGCCCCTAGACACTACAGGTAGTGTGTCAAGCGATGGTGCGGTGGTCAGTCCGCAAGCCGTTTCATCGTGATCACGGGACGCGCAGCGGAAGCTTCCGGCAGCGCCCGCGATGCAGAGTGGGTGGCGTCGAGTTGACGGAGTAGTGCTGCGCATGCACGCTGTCGTCTGATACTTCTGACCGAAAATCCAAACAAACGAAGGGACCGAGCGATGGCGACGAAGCACTTTCCCAAGGGGCTAGACGGCCGCATGCGCGATGGTGACGGCGAGATCCGTAAGAAGCGTGGCGACACCAAGGTCGGTACGCTGCGCAAGACGTACGGTGAGGACTTCGCTGCTGGGCGACGCGCCGACATGCACTTAGACACGCTGCTGAAGCAGGAGGGCGTCGAGACGCTCGACCAACTTCTGAAGAAGCAAGGGCGCTGAACTTTGAAGTCTGGGCCACTTAGCGGTTCGCGCTGCAATGTGGCCTAGCTCGGTCCGACGTGGCGATGCCATCGCTGCAGCCCAAGTTCGGCTGGAGCGAGCCTGCCTGCGCTCAAACTTTTAGGGTCGAAAAGTCTTTTCCAATCAATGAGTTAACTCACTTTTTGGAGATTTTTTCCTGAATCTCGGCCAACCCTCGAGCAAGCCGCTGTGCGAGCTGCAGGTCACGTCCAAGGGTGTCGTCAAGCTCCTGCTGGAGGACACGAACCAAGGCGGGAGCTCCACGTCGCCGCAGATCACCACGGTGAGCCTGGGCTCGAAGTTCGACTACGAGATGCAGCTGTCCGGCACGACGATCACGATCACGGTCAACAACGTGGCCAAGACGTTCAACCTGCCGTCGTCGTTCATCGGCGAGAGCTTCTACTTCAAGGCAGGCGACTACGACCAGACCGCCACCGCAGGCACGCCTTCCTCAAGCCCCAGCACCATCGTGCAGTTCTACGCGCTGTCGATCACGCACTGATCACTGGCGCATGAGCGGCCCCTCGGCCAAGAGGGCTCGTCGCTTGGCCTCGACGGCTTGAGCCGGTCGAGGCCAAATCGCTTCGTCAAGCCGGCCGGCATGTCGGAGCTCTTTGTGCAGATGTCGCCCTCGGTGACCGAAATTTCCTGCGCTCTCCTGTGCCCTGCAGCAAGCCATGCGAGACACCACACGCTATCCGGCAATCACTCGGTCCCGACCTTGGCGCTTGGCGTTGTAAAGGCGTTCATCGGCTACGCGCAGAATCTCGTCGAAGGTGTCGCCATCGCGGCCAGACTGCGCTATCCCAATGCTTACCGTGATGGCGAACGGTTGCTTCGTGGCGCCTTCAATCGATGTATTTGCGACGACGGCCCGCAGCCGCTCCGCGATGATGCGCGCCGGTTCGAGTTCGGTCTGCGGTAGCAGCAGCATGAACTCTTCCCCGCCCACACGGGCGACGCCGTCATACGGGCGAATCGCAGCGCCGCATGTTCGTACGAACCATTTCAGGACGTGATCCCCTACTTGATGGCCTTCACGATCATTGATGGACTTGAAATTGTCCAGATCCATTGTCATCACGCTGAACGGACTGGCGCCGCGCTTGACCCGGTGAATCTCTGCCTCGACCTGATCCATGAACCGCCGCCGATTGTCGGCGCCCGTTAACGGATCGGTCGACGCCAGGCGCTCGAGCGTTTGATTGGTGCGATGAACCTCCTGCAGTGCTTTCTCAGCCCGCGCCGTCGACTCGGCGAGTCGCGTCATCAGTTCCTCCTGACTGTAAATTGTCGAGAAGGACAACGTGGTGTGAAATGCCCGGACCACTCCGTAGCTCAACAGAAAAAAGCCAGCGGCGAAAATCACGTGGGCGAGCCACCACATGTGGTTCCACGGACGTCCGAGGATGAACGCGAGGGACGCCAGAGCGAACCACGTCACCGAGATGGCAAAAATCACCATCAACGGAGAACGGATACGACGCAGCAGCATGACCGTCACGTTCAATGCGGAAAGAGCGAGAGCCCCTCCCTCCATTGAGATGCGCAGCGCAGAGGCTCCAGCGACTGGGGAATTTGCGACGCACGCAACCGCAACATCCACCAGTAGAAATAGTCCGACCCACATCAACCACGGGCGGAGCGTCAGGCGCTGGCCCGCTACGTCAGGCGCCTTGTCGTACGACAGCAGCGCGACCAGGAGCAGGATCGCCATGACCAATCGCGAGGCGGGTCCATACAGGAGGAACAGCCAGATGTTGTCATGAGCCGCTGAGGTGAATACACCGTGCAAGGCGTAGACGAGCGTAAAGCCGAGAAAGCCGAGCGTCATCCACCGCAGCAGGGGCTCCCCGCGAAACCTATAGCAGAGCCACGTCACGTAAGCGACGAAGAGGCCTTCCATGGAAGCTGCAGCGATGGCGATGACATGGAACGTGTGATTCTCGAATTTGAGTGTCGGGTCCTGGAAACAGAACAAGTACCCGATCAGACTGGCCGGCACGAGCGCAAAGCCGACGAGAAGCAAGCGCGCATAGGTCTCTGTCACGAGCTGAATCGCCCAAGCCGACCCTCCAGGTTTCCTCACCAGGCGGACAGAGAGGGGGGCATCGGCGACGAGGACATCGGTCATGTGCGGCTCACCCTTTCGGGAGTGATACGAACGCGAGTCGCCGCTGCCAGGGTCGTCAGGTCGAAATCAATTGGACGGTCGCAGCGCTCGCCCGACCGGGCATCCCTGCAACAGGGGGGCAGGCGGCGAATGTCTGGGTTGAGGATTGCCATCGCAAGCAGGCCAGTTGGGCGGTGAACCACCCAAGGAACCCTAGTCGCACACCATCCACAAGTCGGTGCGTCAGCAAACATAGGCGCGCGTGGACGAATCCCTGACGAGTAAATCCCGCTGCTAAGTCTTTGATTTACGTGGAGCCTGCGTTAGGAAGCTCGTCAAACTTTCGATCCCCATCGAGCAAATCTTTGACGAGCATTTCCGCGCGCAGCAGATCTTTGACGAGCGCACGCTCAAGTTTTGGGGGTCCCATTCGATAACCGGCTATGAGACCGGAAGTCCAGACTCCCACTGCCGCCGCTTTGCTCACACCGCCCGAGGCCTTCGAGCGGGAGCAGAACATGGCGTTCCTGTTCGCTCCCCACAGCCCGAAGCTGGCGCGTCGGGTGTACCTCTACACTCCGCCCGCCTATGACCTGTGGGCGCTGGTCGAGTCTGATTCAGACGTCCTAAGGTTTAACGAGCGCCCGCCGCGCGTGCCGATCGCCACGCTCGACGGTGGGGCGTTGACCGTCCCGCCGCGCTTCGTTACCCAGCACGCTGACAAGTCATTCCACGTTCATTCCTGGAATATGACCGAGGCGGACGTGGCTGAGACCGAACAGTCGCAAAAGGTCAAGTACCCCACCAAAGAGGCCTGGGCAGCCTGGTGCGAAACATACAAGTTCAAACACACGCATTGGGAGCCAGACACGCTCAAGGCCAATCCAGTGCATCTGGATAACCTCAAGCGTCTCCTTCGATTTACGACTTCGCCCAACCGTGTTCGATCGGTAGACGCACGCGACGCGATCAAAGCCGTACTGCAAGGCGTACGGAAGATGCGCTGGCACTCCCTGGTCACTGAGATCGCTCGACATGACCCGCAAGTGGTCAAGGAAGAGATCTGTCGCCTGATCCTGGACAACACCGTCTATTCGGATCTGGACAAGTTTCCTCTGTCGCTGATTACCGTTTTGAGCATACACGCCCATGGACTCAGCGAAGCGTAAGCTCTACCGCCACCAAAAGTGGCCGTTTCTTGGCGGCGTCAGTGCCTGGCCAGATGGAATGGGACTGGAGGAGGGTAAGCGGGGGCGCTATCAAACTATTCGTAGCGCTCTAATGCTATTTTGCGCCGGAGAGGCTTTTGCCGACCTCGGTCTGACCCCGGCAATCATCGGAGAGAGTAATTTCTACCGATTGCTCCATGGATGCCAGGCGGTCGAAGAGGAAGATCCGCAGCGCACGTACCGAATGCTGGTGCTCGACCTTCCCAAGAAGGAGAAGCATTCGGTCGACCACGAGAAGTTTGACTTCACTAAGGCGAGCAAAGGTTCGCTAAACGCGCTGTTCGCCAAGTACCCGGCCCTCCATGCGATGATGGTGGCGCTTGTCCGAGAGGGCAAGGTTCCTGGTGAGGTCAAGAAGGACAGGACGCTCAATGCCGACGGGATATACGCGATCTTCGCTGACTACTGCGCAGACGTCCTAGATATCCGAGCCCCACACTATCCCTTCGTTGCGACAGATTCTCAAGCCTCCTACGCAGTGGAGCGCTGGTGCAAAGCCGAGCGTAACCGGGCGCTGGTAGAGAAGGAGGCGAAGGAATACGCCAAGAAGCTGGCCCACCTTTGGCCGACGCTTCCGCCGACGCGCTGCCTGCAGCAAGTCCAGGTCGACGGCCATTGGATCGATGTGAACTGGACGATCGAGGCCCCCTCGCTCCGAGGCGAGGGCGTCATCCGCATCAAGATCCGCAGGCTCTGGCTCATTGCGCTGATCGACGTTGTCAGCGGCGCGATCCTGGGGTACAGCATCTCGTTCAGGGAGAACTACAACGGGGCCGACGTCGCTCGTGCGGTGCGAAGTGCCATGGTGCCGTGGAAGAAGAGGGATCTGTCGTTCACCACCGTGGCCTACAGGGTTGGGGAATGCCTGCCCAACGCGATGCTAGCCGCGCTCGCGTACCTCACCTTCGACGAGCTGTGGCTTGACAACGCCAAGGCTCAGCTGTCCGACCTGTTCCTGACGATGATGGAGAACTCCGTCAACGCGGTCCCGGTTTACGGCCCGGTCGGATCTCCCAACGTCCGCGCGCTCATTGAAAGCTTCTTTGACCTTCTCGAAGAGGCCGGCATCCATGTGATGCACGGTACGACGGGCAACAGCCCCAGCGACCCGCGCCGAGACAACGACGCCGATGAAGGCCTTCTCCTGGGCTACAGCGAACTTCTAGACCTGATCGACTTACTCGTCGTCCGGTTCAACACGAGCATCTCTCCTGGTACCTCCCAGTCTCGCCTCGAAGTGCTCAAGCATGCCTTCGAGCGCACCAACACCGTCTTCCGTCACATTCCTAACTCGGAGCGGGAGACTATCCTGAAGTATGACGTCTTCGACGAAGCCGTCGTCGGTGAGGACAAGGGCAAGGCAGTGCTGCGTTGGGCGAATGCGCGCTATTACGGCGAAGCCCTGACCAAGCACGGCTCGACCGTTGGCGAACCTGTTTTGGTCATGGCCAACTCCCTCGATCCTCGATATGTCGAGGTTCGGCGCATTCGGGACGGTCTTCCTCTGGGAATCTTGACCGTCGAGCGTCGGATGCGCAATGAGTCCGCCACGCTTGCGGCGCGCGCGCAGATGCGCAAACACAGCACGCACGACAACTTCCTTTTGCACGCCGCAGACCTTCCACGGTCGTTCCGCCGTGGCCTCGAGGAAAAGCGTCAGCGCAGCAAGAAGGCCGAGCGCGAACTGGCCGCCATGATAGCCGAGCAACGCATGGCTCAGGAGAGGGCGCAGGAACTCGCTGCGGCTGGTCTGGCTCCGGCGCAGCCAGACGCGCCGGGCCAAGCGCCAGCGTCTGCGCCGACGCCTGCAGCGCCGGCTACCAATGGGAGCGCTCAAGCGCCCGCGCCGGCCTCTGAGCCGCGCTCCAACGTCACGCCCCTCAGGCGTTCGAAGGTTGAGGTCGAGCGTGACGAGCTCGATGACATCTTGGACGGCTTGGGGTCTTCATTCCGGTAACCCACGCACTTTCCCATGGACAACAACCGCGCCGAAATTACAGCCATTGAAACTACGCTCGCTCGCCGGCGAATGTCGGCCAAGGTCATCGCAGGCAAGGCGTTCATGATCAAGACGCCCGTCGTCCACCAGTTCTCGAAATTCGTCGTCCGCGGCCTCCTGGAAGGATCGCAGGGGGCGCTGGTTTACGGCCGACCCCGCCGAGGCAAGACCATGGGGATGCGCTGGGTGCTCAAGGAGCTTCGAAAGCTGATCGGCTGCCAAGTCCCCCACGTCTGGATACCGACCCGCGGGGTCAAGGTCGCCAGCGAACGGGAGTTTTTCCAGCACATCCTGAGGTGGGCCAAGTGCCACCACTACCGCGAAGGCTCATCCGGCGACAAGCGGGATCGCCTCGCTGAACTCCTGGCCTCACGGGCGCTCCGCTCCCCGATCAGCACCATCATCATGGTCTTCGATGAGGCGCAGCTGCTGACCAACAGTCACTTCCAGTGGATTCTCAACATCGGCAACGAACTCGAGGCCCGAGGAGGTCTCCTGTACTGCCTGTTTCTCGGGCAGCAGGAACTTGAAGGCACGAAGGATCGCCTGATCGACCAAGGCATGGAGCAGTTTGTTGGCCGCTACATGGTCGATACGTTCGAGTACACGGGCATCACTTCAGAGGAAGACCTGCGCTTGTGCCTGGAGCAGTTCGACAAGACGCCGTCCCCCGAGAACCACGACCGGCGATGGCACCAGCTCTACATGCCTGATCTGCTTCCCGCAGAGATGCCCTTGAGCGGTTGCGCATCAGCCGCGTGGGCCAAATTCAGCGCAATGTCCAAGGGCCTCGATGACTGCGAGATCCCCATGAGTAACCTCTGCCGGTTTGTGACCAACCTGTTGGCTGACTGCGCCAGCAAGGACGTTCGCCCCGACCCGTTACTCGTCGCGAAGGCGATTGATCGCTGCGGATATACCGAGGCGGTCGCCATCCGCAAGCGGGTACTGGACAACGCGTCGACCAACGAGCCCGCGAATGCTGAGGCGGGCGCCTGATCATGGCCGCCCGTCTTCCCCTCCCAGCGCTGAGCTCCGAAGTCGACGTCGTCGGCGCCGCTGGCGCAGCGCGTATGAGGGCCGCTGCCAGGAAAGCCGTCCGTCCTGGGCTCAAAGTGGCGTGGTACCCCGGGACCGTCCGGCCCTACGAGTCGATTTACGGGATCGCGGCAAAGTACTGCATCGTGAATCGGGTCAAGCCGAGGCACTTCGTCGAATGGGCAGACGAAATCGCCCCGAATCCTGACAAGCAATTCCCCGGGGAATATTGGGAGCGTTGGTCGGTGGAGGCAATCCTGAAGGCGCTGGGCGAGCCGACCAGGCTCGTCGAGACGGTCGGACTGCGTTTCGGACTCAGTGCGAGCAGGCGCGCCCATGCGCCCCCTCTCGGCGTGTCCGACGCAACGAAGTTCTGCTGTGTGTGTATCGGTCAGGGCTTTCACTCTGCCCTGCACGGCGAGTTTCTTCTTCGGCGATGCTTCGTCCACATCAACGAAGTGCTGATCCGCGACCCGGCTGTACTGGCATCTGGCTTCGAGCATCGCTCTGACAACGCACGCCTGGACTTCATCGAAGTCGTTTCACTGCTGATGCAGTTCTGGAGCGGCGACCAGGCTCCGTTTCCTCTTCCCGCTCCCTATCGGTGGCCCCGCTACCTACTCGATCACGGCTCGCAGGTCTCAGTCAAAGTCGTCATCAGCGAGCTATACGATCAAGAGCGACAGCTGGGCATTAGGCAGCGTGAGGAGGCTGATGCACAGCGCACGACCGACGAAACAGCTCGACACGACCTCGGATCCGCCCCGGAACACACTCAAGAGCCTGAGGCTGCACCTGCACCTGCTTCCGCGGCGCCTGAAAGGAAACTCCATCCGCGAGGGCCAGCTCGTTTCGAATACGCATTCGAAAATGACGACGCCGACACCCCGGCGGATGCATCGGAGGGTGTGACGGCGCGCGTTCCTGCAGGTCAGCCCTTGCGCTCCACTGAGCTCGCGCTGAACTTCGAAGAGCAGCTCGTGGTGATGCGTCAAGTCCCGGAATTTCTCTTGGCTCGAGCTGCGAGCTGCATTGCACAGGACAAGTGGCCGATTTGGCGTCTGACGCATCACCGCGTGGGCCGAGATCTCCTAAAGCAGCATCACTCCTGTAAGACCGTGTATGAATCCCTCGACGAGCGTGATCTGCACTCTTGGTTGTGGCTGCGCAACGAGCAAGGCAGGGGATGGGACTCTCTTCCTGGCAGGCTGCGCCTGAGCCACTTCGAGACGCCCTGCGTGCGCATAGATAGTCATGAAGTCTGGGCCGACTTGTTGGCCAACCTTGCGGAGTTCTTTATCCCATCAGGATGGCGCGGAACGCGGGTTCCTCCTGAGGAAATCGAACAATCCGCCACCGGTCGCGTAGAACAGATGGCCGACGAGTTGCTCGAAGAGTTCGTTCGGGCTTTCGCGTGGGCACTCTACGACACCGAGCCCACCGTTGACTTGACCAGCAGGCGGCCCAACGTTCGTCGCAATTGGCTGGAAATGTGCAGGCATTACATGCCCAAGTACTGCCTCACCCAGATCGACGGCGGCGTGCGGCTTCAGATTCAGTCGCGGACTCCAGCAGACGGTCCCAACTTCGTCGAGCTCGACAACGACGCGCAACGCGCCCACACGGCCCATGTGCGCCGTGAGATCGCCAAGGGCTCCAAAGTCTTTCCACGTCGCTACATCGAGCCATGGCTCGCTGCCTGATTGCCTGCCGTGCCTCTGCAATCCTCCCCGGTCCCAGACCGATTCAATTCGGTTGGCAAACCTCCAGCTGTACCGCCGCTGCCACGAGCTAAGGTGGTCAACGACCTCACCTTTGCCTGGTACGCAGGAGCGATGCGCCCATTCGAGTCGCTCGCCTCGCTGGGCGCCAAATGGTGCCTGGTCAACCGACTTAGCGCAAATGAGTTCAAGAAGTGGATGGATGAACTCACGCAGCGCGCGCAGTCTCGTCCCAGAGCCGACGGCCGTACCTGGCACGACGTCGAGGCGGAATCGCTCGCCAAGGCTTTCGGCGAACCCGTCGCTGTCACAAGGACGGTGAGAAGCGGCCTGAAGATCGAAGCCTCGAACTTCGGTTCGGAGGCACTGCAACAGGGCGGTCCGGCGGGCGGGTTTCGGTTCTGCCGAGAATGCCTGAAGGAGGGATTTCACTCTGACCTTCACGAGGTCTCGTGGCTCAGGTTCTGTTTCGTGCACCCTGACACCGAGCTTGTTTGTGGAGTCGAAGCACTGGATCAGGCCGCCGAGCACCCTTTAAAGGAGCCGCACTCATCCTTATTGGGACGCGTTCGCTTCCTGATGCAGCTATGGGGCGGCCCACGTTCGGTCTTTCCTCTGCCGGCCGCTTGGATGTGGCGTAAGGAGACCCTCAAATCGGAGTCAAGCCGCTGGGCTCGCGGCCTCATCGCAGATATCACCGCGGTCACGGCACAGGAGCGGGGGGCTCCGACCAATGATGCGGTAGACCTTCGGTGGCCCCCGCTAGTCTGGGCTACCGGTATGGAATCGGTCGCGCCCCGTCTTCGCTATTGGCTGAACCGACAGCCAAAGTGGCTGCAACTCGTCGGAGGGAGCGAACGGACGCCCTTGAGTATGAAGTCGCCCCGACGAGTGGCCAGGCAATCGTTCTATGCGACTTCCGATGAAAAGCTCATCGCACTCGACAGGTTGAGCGTTGTCGAACTCCGGGTCAACGAGGTCTTTGAAAGTGACTTGTGGCCTGCGTGGCGCAGGCTCTACGATCAGATCGCGCAAGGCCTGGTTTCTGGCCACCGCGGCTGCCAGGCGATCTATGACGAGGCCTGTCGCCCGCTGATGCCCCGACTCACCTGGGGTGAGAGCACCGCTCAACGCGCTCACCGTATCGCACATCTGCCTGCCCTTGGATGCCTTGCCTGCCAGAACGTGCAATTGGCTGCCGTCTGGCACGACCTGTTCGTTCACATCCAGTCGGCAATGCCCTTGAACGGCGCGCGGGCAGACTCTGAGACTCTCTCGCGGATCCGGGCCCAGCATTCGTTCGTACAGCTTCGCGAGCACGCCTTGGGCGTTCGCGTGGACGCCGCTGACCTGGCGGCAATCCAGACGCTTCTGGGTTACAGGGTGCCAGTGCCAGTGCCAGCGGATGCGCCGTGCCTGGCAGACGCTGTCATCTATGAGATCGTTCTTGCTGCGGCGTGGGCCATCGATTGCATGATTGGCGAGCACACGGCGGAAGGCGAGGACGCGGAGGAGAAAATTGCCTTCGAGGAGCGGTTTCGTGCGCTGCACCCATTGGTCGTTCTGAGCCCGCGGGAAGAGGGCATTGATCTGAACATGACCGCCTACGTGCCGTCCCGCCTTCCCAGGTGGGCAAGCCGTTTCGGATCCGCGTCGGATCCCGCACATCTGCTGATCGTCGCCAACGACGCTGAACGCATCGCCACCAGTCTGCGATCGAGGCGTTAGCGCTCAGGAGCGAGCCAATCGGTGAACTCGGGATGGCGGGCCCAGCGAGAGATCTCCCAGTACTCAGGGTAATGCTCGAGAGCTTTGGCGGCCATCTTTTTCAAGTCAGGCGGGCTCGCGCTGTCATCGAGGACGGCATGCAGCGCCTCGCGAGCGTATCTGAGCGCGCGCGTTCGTTCCTCGGGGGTAGTCTTTGGCCAGGACATTGAGCGCAACGGTCGGCGCAATTGATACTTAAAGTCATCATATCCCAGACCTGAATTGAGATTCTTCGATTAGTCCTGACGCCAACGGCAAAGACGCATCGCGACCTTGGGAGAAGGTATCGGTGCGATCATCGTCTTTCGCACACGACGCGAGGCCAAAGATGGCGAGTGGGATCCTTACCCCTTCAAGGTGTCGGAAGCGCCGGCGCCGAGCTCGGCCAATGCGACATTTTGCTGGGTGACCTGGTCGAGCTGGCTGACGGCGCTTTCGACCTGGAGGATGCCTGCGGACCGCTCGCGAGTTGCGGAGCTGATCTCATTGAGCATGACGCTGACGTCCTTGACCTGAGAGAGGCTTTCTGTCCAGCCTCGACGAGGCCGTGAGTTCGTTCAGCGTGTCGCCGGCCTGAAGCACCTAGCGGTCGTCACGGAGTCCCCTTAGTCGACCGAGGCGGCTGGCTGATTTCTCGTCTCGTAGTCGCGGGACGCCAGGATGGCCGCAATAATGGTTTCGCTCGACAAGAAATGCACGAGTCCGGAGGCAACCGTTCCGTGCGTAGCCATCCCACAAAGAACGACCTCGCCCGAATCTGCCGCTGTCTTGCGCCAGCCGAAGACCGGGCCTCCGCTAAAGCCGCTAAAGCTGCTGAGCCCATGCTCGTTCGTGACTCTGGCCGCGTGAATGTGGCTGGGGTCTCGAACCCCCTCGTAAGTGCAGTGCAGAACGCGACGTTCCCTGTGGATGATTTCTTCGACGTAGTCGATCTCACTCACTTCGTCAGGAAATCCCAAGACCGCCAGTGACAGGGATTCAAATGGCGGCAGCAGATCAGGTACGGCCTGGCTCAGGTCGATGAGTCGAACCGACGCGGTCTCTGGATGACCCAGGGTGTGACCGAGATCGAACTCCGTCACCACGACATCTAGCGCCGCATCCCCTTCATCTTCCGCGGGAACGAAGAAGGCCTTCCCGTGCCTCAACAGGCGCAGTGAAGTGTCGTTCGGGAGCAGGCAGATTGCCTCGGGAGCTTCAGGCTTCAAGGAATGCCGCGTCCCGACGGCGTAGCCCCGGCCGTCGAGCAGCACGTAAAACAGCGTCCCACTGCCGCTGTACATCGTCTTGCCGTCGACCTGCACCTCGAAGATGAGCGGCTGCGCGCACTGAAGCAGGTTTTCCAAGGCAGGTTGGTGGAAGGTGGGAAGTGCGCTATTCATTGCGCCAAGGCGGAGCCGTTCTGAGTCGCAGGGACAGCCACGGCCTCATTGGGTTTAGATGGGAGAAGCATCAAGCTCTTCTAGAAGGGCTATGACATCGCCACCGCCCAGGAAGCGACCATGATCGAACCAGCGTGATCCGTCATCAGAAGGCCGCACCTCGATTCCGCGCCACACGGTGAGCGGGATGGACGGGTCCCTGATTGACCACGTGTCCGAATGCGCGATCGCATTCCTCAGAAGCCACGCGAAGCGCCACAGGTCGGGCCAGGTTTTTGGATGGCCGCCGAACGCGTTCTTCGGGCGATCCGCGTTGCGCTCGTAGTACCTGAGGAACGCGGTGCCGACGAGCTGAACCACCATGTTCGTCACCGCGTCCGATTGAAGCTGCACTCCACCGGACGCCAGATTCGCAGGGGTGGTCCCAGCAGTCAGCTCCAACGTCAGGGTCGCCGGCCATATGTTCTGTGCGACGCCAGTCATCAGTCCATGAACGAGGAACCTTGCATGAGCTACTCGACCGGTCAACACCAAGGGGTGGTTCGCGTCGAACCTCTGAAGCGGGCTCGGGCTAGGCGAGAACATCGCCGTCGCGGCATTGAAGCCCGCGAGTCCGATGAAAAGCGTCGCGATGTCGTTGAAGTGCCGCTGAGAGGACAGGTAGGTTCGCTCTCCGAACTGGATCGATGGGGTGCTCATCCCCACAGTTTGACAGTTGAACCCCCAGGACCGGAAGGCCAGGGAATTGCCGACGCAGCAATCCCCGCCGCCCAGTCGCCGATCCGCGCCTTCCGGGATGCTCTACCTGGATGTCGTATCGACGGCGGCTGCGGCAAGGGCCGATTTCTCGCCGTCCACAGACCATCCACCTCTGAGCGCTCTGAAAAGCCGCCAGCGCCGATCGCGCGTCGTCCGTGCGCACGCGCGCCAGCAGGTCACTCGAGGTCAGCAGTCGCCGATCCTCGCTCAGAACCTCGACCAAGCTGACGGCACCACGACGGAAAGCGTCCTGGCAGCGTCACGAGCGGTCTGATGCGCCTGCACCTCCTTGGTTAGCAACCCGTGCTGCTGCTCAAGCTCGGACACCGCCACGATGGCGTCCTCGACATCTTCCGTCGCCTTGAGCATAGACTGCCGATACTGAAGGAGCGCCTCGCGGTATGCCCCCTTGGCTTGCGCCACCTCCGCGTCGATCCGCCCGAAGTCAAACAGCCGCCAGTGGATGCCAGCCATAGCCGCCGGTTGGCACGCCGAGGATGTGAAGAGCTTGCAGGTGTCCAGGGACTCAAAGCCCAGCAGTCCGGACAGCGAGAACGACGGGTAGTACTCCGACACCGCGACCCCGATCCGTGCAATCGAATCGGCAAGGCGCCCCTCTGCGGCGATGACGTGCTGGCGACGGCGCAGTCAAGGGAGCACCTTTGTGATTGATTTATTGATGGCGTGATATTACGGTCGTCATGCTCAACAAACAAGGACGCTAGAATCAATGCACTCTTCGCATTAATGAAATCGGCAACGTCGATTTCCGTCCCGACCGCGAGGAGTCCGAGGGTGCGATGAGCGCCCAAGGAGGACGTCGCGCCGGAGAACCACATGCGCTATCAGCCCGATCACAAAGAACGCACCCGAAAGCACATCGTCTCCACGGCTGCCCAGATGTTCCGTCGCGACGGCATCGTCGCCACGGGCGTGGTCGGCCTGATGAAAGGGGTGGGGCTGACACAAGGGGGCTTCTACGCGCACTTCGACTCCAAGGAAGCGCTGATTCGCGAGGCCGCGGTCGCGGCCATGGTCGAGACCTGCGAAGGTCTTGAGCGGATCGCGCATGCAGCCGGATCCGGCAAGCCCGCGCTGGAAGCGGTCATCAAGGCGTATCTGTCGGCGGCACACCTTTCCCGAGTCGAGAACGGATGCGCGATCGCCGCGATCGGTGCTGAGCTCGGTCGCGAGCCCGCTCACACCCGCCAAGTGGTTGTCGATGCGACTCAGCGCATCCTCTCGTTGATTGAGAAGAACCTGCCCGAGGAAACGCATGGCCGCCGGGACGTCGCCAGCGCGGTCTTCGGTCTCATGTCGGGTTCATTGCAACTGGCGCGACTCACCCCCGACGCTGCCGAAGCCGAAAGGACACTGACGGCCGGTCGGTCTGCTGCTTTCGTCTTGAGCAGCATCGGTCACTGAGCAGTCGACGCCCCGTGCTGGGCGGCCCGCGCCTGAAGGGCGCTCAAGCTCATTCCCTGAGCCTTTAGGCGCTCACAATCGCTGTTCCCCACGTAACCGGTAGGCTAGTGTTCGCAGGGATGGGCCTGCTCGGCAGGGCCTGCTAGCCTGACTAGCAGTTCAAGGGGAGAGGAAAACACATGAACACCGTCGAAGCAGCGGTCATCCACAAGCTCGATAAAGAGCAGCGCGGCGGGAAGTCCGACGTTACCTTGCGGGACAAGCTCAACGACTTGAGCCCCAAGGTCACCAAGCTGGTACTGGACATCAACGAGCTTTATGCCAAGAAGTCGAACAAGGGCTACGGGCGCTTTCAAGCCGATCAGGACGCTTTTCCCGTCAGCCGCATGCTTCATGGCTACTACGACGGCGTCCAGGCCGACTTTCTGACGCTGTCACGTGAGCTCGTGGGCGTTCTGGCGGCCCGCGCAGACCAACAGCCGATGGCCAAGGGCGGCTACGTGCTGATGGCGCAGATCAGCGGTGAGGGTGGCTCGCGCTGGTTTCTGGTCGCGATCATCAACAACGTCGATGGCAGCGCCGTCGATGAGAACCTGGACGTGATCGAGACGTTTCACGTCGACCTGGAGCACTTGCGGGTTGCAGGCCGCGTCAACGTCCGAGACTGGCTGGAGGTCGAAGGCCACGCGCGGTACGTCGGGTTTCTCAAGCAGCGCGGTGACGTCGCCGAGTACTTCAAGGCGTTCCTCGGCTGCGACGACTTGGTCGTGCCCACCGTCGAGACCAAGTCGCTCACCCAGTCGCTCAAGGCATTTGCGGCTGAACAAAAGCTCGACTTCAAGCGCGAAGACGAATTCCTCAAGGCCGCCCACGCCTACTGCGATCAGCGTGCGCAGGACAAGGAGCCGCTGAGCCTGGACGCCCTGGCCAACGCGGCCTGGCCCGACGAACCCGAGCTCCTGAAGGCAAAGTTCGCCCAAGACGGCGCGCAGATCAGCGACGGATTCATCCCCGACCCGCTGGCGCTTCGCCGGATGCTTAAGGTGCGCGCGCGCACGGACGCGTGGAGCATCGAGCTCGACCTGTCGGCGCTCGCGAGCGGCGACGCCCAGTACGTCCCCGACGAGCAGGGTCTGCTCCTTCGGAATCTGCCGCCTGAATTGCTCGAGCTTTTGGAGCGAGAGCACAAGGGTAAAAACTGACCATGGCTCTCTGGAACTCCGTCACCCACGTCGTTCGCGCGCTGCAGGCGCGAAACGACCAGCGAGCTGGTCGGGTCAGCGGCACGTTCGACTGCGTGTCGGACGAAGATCTGGCGGCGCTTCAGGATTGCTTGGCCGGCTACGACGACACCCGCGCCGTGGTCGATGGCGTCGATGACGCCGGCCTGCTCACCAAGGGAAAGTCGTACACCGTGACGATCGCTCCCCGCCTGGGGTTCGGCGTCATCGTCAGAAGCCTGGACCACCTCCTGAAGTCGCCTCAAGCCCGCGTGAGGGAGCCGGACGGCTTCTATCTTCTGCACGGCGACGAGTCGAGCGTGGACGCGGTCGCACCGGACTCCGCCATCGGGCGCTACCGTCTCGTACTCGATCTGGTCAAGCTGTTCAAGGAAGCCGCGGCGTTCCTGGACGTCGATCGCCAGCAGCTCGTCTTCATCGACTCGGGCAAGTTCGAAGTGCCGGTGGAGTACACCGTGGACGACCTTGCCGCACTCGACCTCACCGCCGGCCAAGCGCTGCTGGTGAGCCTGCCCAAGGACATCCACCGCGAGCAGTGCGGGGCAATCCTCGCTTCCGCCATCGTGGCGCTGACCAAAGCTACCCCCGCTAAACAACGGTTTTCGCACGTCCTGCGCAACGCTTCCCAGCTCAAGACGCAGTACGACGAGGGCTACAAGCTGTTTGCGTCGGGCTTCTCGTACGACAAGGTGCGTGACGAGGTGGAGGCCGCCCGGGTGGACTACGCCGGCAAGATCCACAAGGCCTTTGGGGACATCCAGAACCAGTTGCTGGGAATCCCGGTGGCGACCGTCATTGTCGCCACTCAGATGAAGATGGCCACCACATGGGGCTACGAGTTCTGGCTTAACACTTCAGTGCTCCTGGGCGTTTGGATCTTCGCCGTCCTCATCTGGCTACTACTGCGCAACCAGGGGCATACCCTGCAGGTTCTGCAAGACGAGATCACCCGTCAGCAAAAGCTCATCGGTGACAAGTACCACGACGTCGCGGATTCATTCAAGGACGTCTTCGTGTTCTTGAACTCGCGCCTGAAGCGCCAACGCTTGGTCATTCGCATCATCGACTTCGTTGTCGCCGGCGGCCTGCTGCTCGCGCACGTCGTCTACTTCGTCCTCACTCCGGTCGCGCTGACTTGGCTGAACAAGGCCATCTTCCACTGATTCGGGCGGCGGGGGCTTAGGGCTGGCTCAAGGCAGGCTCAGGAGGAGCAGTCGGCGCAGGTAGTCCGCAAATTCGACCGAGACACGCCGCGCCAGAATCCCCAACGCCCGCCGTCCCCGACACCCGTCTCACGAACAACGAAAGTCCGCTTCGATGAAATCAATTCACTTGGTCAGCTATCCCTCCGTGGGAGACCTCACGATCGGCGACGAGCCGGTCTTTGACGATGGCGAGTATCGCGTCTACTACCTCATATCGAGGTACGAAGACATTCGGGTCAAGATTGGCCAGTTGTCGGCAGGCCCGTTCAAGCACGTCGCCGTGGACGCCTCGGAGATCTACATCTACGACGACAAGGCGCAGAGGATCGTGGGTGGATCGCTCGGCCGCTACCAAGCGTACGAGGGCGTCAGGGTCGACGGCCGCCTCGTCCTGCAACCGGTCGTTCTCTAAGGCATCGAAGTCGACTTCCGGGAGGTGGTGCGATGCGCTCTGGCGACGTCCGATCTCGTGCGTTCTGACGCCTTTCAGCCAGATGGGTGAACGCCGAACTCACACTTCGAATGATGTCGAGACTGGGCGCGGCCGCCCATCGTCCACAATCGCCCCACTGGGTGCCGCTCGCTTTGACGGGAAGAGGGAATGCCAAGAGTATTTATCGTAGGTGACAACAACGTCCTGACCAAGATGGACAAGACGGAATTCGCTCTTGAGACAGACCTCCAGTCACTGATCGCGCGTCATCCGGCCCTGCTCGAAAGCTGCACCTCCGAGACCCATGAGGAGGAGCGAAAGCTTTTGCTTGTGCGCCGGGAAATGGGAGTTCCGGATCGCGAGGACGGCGCCGACCGATGGGCGATGGACCACTTCTACATCGACCAGGCGGGCGTTCCGACTTTGGTCGAGGTTAAGCGCTCTCGCAACGGGCAGTTGCGCAGAGAGGTCGTCGGCCAGTTGCTCGACTACGCGGCAAACGCAGCGGCCTACTGGACGCTCGAGGACATCAGAGCTCGTTTCGTCCAGAACTGGGGCGCCGACCGTGCGCCAGCGGTGCTCGAGGAATTTCTGGCGGGGACCGAGTTCGAAGCCAACGAGGATGGGTTCTGGCAACGCGTCAAGTCCAAGCTGGAGGCCACTGAGATCAGATTGGTCTTCGTCGCCGAGGAGTTGCCGCCCCAGCTCAAGCGCGTGATCGAGTTTCTGAACGAGCAAATGCGCCGGGTGGAAGTGCTCGGCGTCGAACTCGGCCATTTTTCCGACGGCGTGAGCAAGGCTATCGTTCCTTCGATCGTTGGACGGACGACTCAGGCAGAGGCTACGAAGGGCCGCGGCAGCCAGCAGGCCAAGTCTTACGAATTCCTCGACTCAGTCGTCGAACAGTTCCGAGCCATTGCGGGAACCCGCATGGGCGTCTCTGACCACACCGGACACTATCGGCAAGTTCGTCTGGACGTCGGGGTGGAGAAGGGAGTTCACTACGAGTTCCAGAGTTTCGCAAAGCTGGGCATCACATGCGAGTTCCATGTCGAAGTCGGACCGCGCCCAGCGTTGCAAGCTGCCATGCGCAAGCTGGAAGGGGTAGAGGTCGACGGGCGGAAGATCGAATACAAGTTGACTGGGAAGAATGGCATGCTCAGGCTCGTACCGGCCGAGCAGAGCGATCCCGCCGGCCCCGCGCGGACGATGCTGCGCCTGATCGACCTCACTCACGATTCGCTGAAGGCTGCAGCGCTTGACCCAGCTCGATAAGTTCTCAGCCAGATGGGAGGCCAAAGGGCTGTTGCTCTGGATGGGCGACGACGAGTTTTGAAGGGTCGCCACGCCACGCCAAGCCATGCCATGACGCGAGGCGCGGCTCAATGCTGGCGGCGCCAGGCGATTTCACGCGATCAATAGCACTCGCTGGCGTCGACCTCGTCTAATTCGACGCCTTGGCGGACCACTGCTCGCAGTCGAAAGGTCTCCATGTCGAGCGCGCGTTCTACATGCCGAACGAACGTCGCCCCGCCCGCTGTCTCATATTCGGCGCTGACGTGCTGTGAGAGAGTCCAGCCTGCTCGTAGCGCCATGCAGGTGGCCCTGAGCACATCGCACAAAATGTCGCCGCATGCCAGCGACAGGTCGATGCCGTAACCATGACCACGGTGCGTCGTTTCGACGTAGACCATCGGGACCTCGATGTGCAGAGACGCCGATTTCGCCGAGGGAACTCGCAATAGAGCGACGCGCAGGGTCACGTAACCCACAGGCTCGTTGGATTGATCGAACGCTACGGCGACAAATGACTGCTCCTCAGTCACGCTGTCGTCACTCTGACTGAACGCCCAGGTCCGCTCGTACGGGTTTGGCATGCCGTACGCCAACCCGAGACGGTCAGCGTGGTTAGCTCCCATGACAGCAACTAGTTCGTCGGCGGGCAGCCAGGTCGGATTGATGACCACTCGAGTGTGACCCCGCTTGCGGCGTTTCCCTTCGCCGCGCGCCAATTTGGCATGGCCACTCGTTTCGAAAAACGCCTCGCGTGCCTGGGTGCCATAGGTGTGATCGAAGACGAGACCGTTCGCCGTGAGGCTCACCCCTCCGGTGTGGAAGTGAGACGGCCGCAGAAGGGGAGTACGAGGCAGGCGCATAGCGCAATTTAACTTGTCGGGGTCACCCACGTGCGATGTTTGCCAGGCTTACACGCCAAACACTCGGAAATTGCACCGCGGCACGTTCTCGCGTCCTCGGACGCCCAGGAAGCCGTTTCTGTGACTGCGCCGCCGGCGCGACCGCGAGGGTCGAACGGGCCTCGGTCAGAGCGAGAGCCGCATCTTGCTCGATCGACGGCCGTGATGCGACCGCGAGGCGGGCCAGCAAAGGCCACGCCGAGCGAGGGGTCCCTGAGTTGCGCTGGAGTACGAACGTACGCCAGAATAGGGCATGCTCGACACAGTACGTCCCAACGACTTGGCTCACCTCGGGCGTCTGCGTGACTACTACGCCCGATACGGCGCACTGCCGTCGTATGCGGGGCTTTCGGCAGTCGTTGGATTTCGTGCAAAGACCTCGGCGGTGAAGCTGGCCGAGCGTCTGCGAAATGCCGGCGTCCTTCAGTCGGCGCCTGGCGGAAAGCTTGCACCGACGCCTGAGTTCTTCTCGCTTCCCCTAGTGACCGGGAACGTGCGTGCAGGCCACCCGGAACACCAGCACGCCGAGGACGCCGCGGATTTCGTGTCGCTCGATCGCCTGATGATCGACAATCCTTCGTCGACGGTGATGATTACCGTCAGAGGTGACTCGATGTGCGAGGCAGGGATCCTGGACGGCGATATCGCGCTCGTGGAACGCGGAGCCGAGGCCAAGCATGGTGACTTCGTTATCGCCGTCGTCGACGGTGAGTTCACCTTAAAGGAGCTTTTCCTTCGTGGTGGACAGGTCAAGCTCATTCCCAAGAACGCGGCCTTTGAGCCGATTGCACCGCTTCAACGGTTGGAGATCTTCGGCGTGGTGCGTGGGATCGTTCGGAAATACCAACCTGCGAAAAGTGCGCGCAAGCGATAACAGCTGGAGGCCTCAAATGACAACCGCAAGCAAGATCGAGTGGACGGAGCAGACCTGGAACCCCACAGTGGGATGCACCAAGATTTCTACTGGCTGCAAAAACTGCTACGCCGAAGGCATGGCCAAGCGCTTGAAGGCGATGGGAACGCCCGGTTACGAAAACGGGTTTGCCCTCGAACTGCTGCCGCAGCGCCTGAACGATCCAATGATGCGCAAGAAGCCGACGATCTACTTCGTCAACTCGATGTCGGATCTGTTCCACGAGCGCATTCCGGACGCCTACATCGAGCGTGTCTTCGGGGTCATCGCCAACACGCCGCACCACACTTATCAGATCCTCACCAAGCGAGGCGCTCGCATGGCCCGCTTCTTCCGAGAGCGTACCGTACCCGACAACGCCTGGCTGGGTGTCTCTGTCGAGAACAAGCGGCACGGCGTCCCGCGCATCGACCACCTCCGCAAGGTGCCGGCCAAGATCCGATTCCTCTCGGTCGAGCCGCTGCTCGAGGACGTCGGCGAACTTAATCTGACCGACATCCACTGGGTGATCGTCGGCGGCGAGTCGGGCCCGAAGGCTCGGCCCATGAAAGTGGAGTGGGCTGACAACGTCCGCCAGCAATGCGAAGAGCAGGGCGTTGCCTTTTTCTTCAAACAGTGGGGCGGCTGGGGCGCCGATGGAAAGCGTCGCGCCAAGGCAGCCAATGGCCGCATTCTGAACGGCCGCACCTGGGACGAGATGCCCAACGAGGTTGCGGTGCGCGTCTAGCGCGTACGAGCTGGTTCGGTGCAAAACACCTGCAATCTGGGGCATTGGTACGCGCACAAGCCACTGATTGGGACGTACGATGGGCTGCATCGCGTTCCTCTCGCTTCCAGGAATGACCAAGACCCACGAGAAGTACGAATGGATCCCAGGCAGCCAGCCACCTGAGATCGATGCGCACAGCGTCGTCAAGCATCAGATCGTCAAGGGGTACCTCGGCCGGTACATCCAGATCTTGATGAGCAACGTTCGCAGGGAGCGACTCGCGGTGTCGATCGTTGACGGCTTTGCCGGTGGCGGCGAGTACTTCGATCCGGAATCTCGGACGTACCGGGACGGATCTCCGCTCATCGCAATCGACACAGTCAGGGAAGCGCACGCGCTGCTGAATATCGACCGGATCAAGGAGCGACAGGTCGACGCGAAGTTCTACTTCGTAGAGAAGTCGGCCTCTAGCGTTGCCTACCTGCGCGGCCTGCTCGAGCGACGCTACGGCGCTCAGCGGCTCGCTACAGACATCAGCGTACGTCAGGGCGAATTCCTTAAGCAGTTTGATGCGATCTGCAGCGAGATTCGAGCCCGCGACCGCGCCCAGCGGGCACTTTTCCTTCTTGACCAATTCGCCTACAACCAGGTGCCCGGGCCTCTTCTTGGGAGGATCTTCCGGGAGATCGCTGGTGCCGAGGTCATCCTGACCTTCAACGTCGACTCCCTGGCGACGTATCTGGGTAACAACGCCAAGTCGCACCGGATCATGCAACGCATGGGAATGGAGGGCGACATCGACTGGAAGGCTGTCGAGGCGCTCAAAAACGCGCCGCCCGCTCAATGGCGAGCGATGATCCAGCGCAACCTGGCCAACGCGCTCGTCAAGGCCAGCGGCGCGCGCCACTACACGATCTTCTACATCACGCCGCTGGGCAAGTCCCCGTGGACGTACTGGCTCGTGCATCTGTCGAACAACTACCGGGCCCGCGACGTCATGATGGACTTGCACTGGCAGCAAGCGAATCACTTCTCTAACTTCCTGGAGCCCGACATCTTCACGCTCGGCTACCGGACGGGCAGTGATGAGAATGCGACGCACCAGTCCGCCATGGAACTCGGTGAGGAGCACTCTTTTGACGCGATCGCAGACGAACGGTGCCGGGACGGTCTCAGCCGCAAGCTCGTTCCAATCCTCTACGACCGCGAAGAGCCCATGACGTTCGGGGATCTTCTGCTGTCCATGGGCAGCAACACGCCGGCGACCGAGTCGATGATCCGGGCCGCCCTGAGCCCGGCGCTACAGGCGGGCGAACTGTCGGCCACCTCAGAGGACGGTAGCCGCCGGGAGAAGGGCACCACCCTGAAAGCCACCGATTTCATCGGTCCTTCCAGCCAGAAACTGCTCTTTCTGCCGGGCAATTGACCCTACCGCTCAAGGCGCACCAGTTCTGCGAGCCCGGCTGGCGTGATGTGCAGCCGCTCAGCATCTTCATAGTGGAGGTGGTGCATGGTGCGCTTTCGCTTAGCGTCCTCGTTGACGACCATGTTGCGACAGATCAGGCCGCCGAGTGACGCTTGAAGCTCGCCGGGGAAAAAGTCTTGGGCCTCCAGGATCGATGCGAACGCGCCGAGGTCGACGCGGCGTCCTTCGTCCTTGAGGTAGCGCAGCCAGAAGCGATCGATCTCTTCGGCCGCGGCCCGGGCAGCAGCCTGAGGGACGCGTTCTTCCTCCGCAAACATGTCCTGGATGAGCGCCGCCTGCTCGCGCGACTCGAAATGGACGTAGTCCCGAACCGTCTGTTGCACCTGCTCGGCACCTTCCGATGCCTCCATGAATCGCACGATTCCCAGGGGGTGCGAGGTCGCGTAGACGAGGTGGTACTTCACACGGGCCTTCGAGACGTCCAGCACGCGGGCGTAGGCTGACCGGGGCGGAAAGTCCGCCCCACATGCCTCGCGCATCTCGCCCAGCAAGCCCGCCCGATACAGACTGAGGATTCGGCGCTCGCGCTCATCCGGGTCAAGTCCCGTGAGATCTACCTCACCTCCCAGCAGCTGACGCATCACCGACTTTTGTTCTTCCATCGAGGCGACTCGATTGACGAACATGTACATGAAGTTGATCAGGAATTCGGAACGCCGACGCTTGAGCAGCGGGGACAACTGGGTCACCCCGATCTCCTTGAAACCCTTCGGGTCGATGAAGAAGAAGCAGAACGCCTTTGTGCCGCACCAGTCGAGGATGGCCTGGCGCAGATCCAGAAAGTCACCCTCCAGGCACGCCGTCTCAACGACCTGCTGGTCTTGCCTACCGAGGAACGCATCCAGCCTGGAGAATGCCTCAGGGTGTTTCTCCACGTACAGGGCGCGCATCTTGGTCGCGATGCCTTTGCGGGCCAGTTTGGCCTTGCACGCGGCGAGAATCCTCAGTGACAAGGAGATCGATGTCCCGCTCAGCTCGGCATCGTCGGACTGCCACGGCCCGGCAAAGCAGTCGACGAAAGTGATTTCGACCTCGCCCCGCTTTCTCGCGCCCCCGCTCTGGCCGATGATCATCACCAGGGTTTCGAGGTACGACTCGAGCAGAACGTGCTTGACATACGCCTGCTCCCGTCCGTCATAGGTCGCTGGCACCGCTTGTGCTGGCTTCATGAGGCCCCTTCATTGCGCGGAAGAAAAGGCGGTCATCATCTAACAAGTGCGCCTGAGCGGATAGTGCACAAGTGCACCTCTGGAGTCGATGTCGCCGCATTCAGACAGCGAGAGTGGCCGAAGTACCTCATTCGAGTGAGTAAGCGACGCCAATGTCGGCTATTGGAGTCGGATTACGTTTTGAGTGCGGGCCACGCGTCCGACGCTATCGATCGGCCGCCAACCTGAGTCCGCTGAACTGCCAGCGGTGCCAGGGCTGAAAGAAGTTCCGGTAGCTCGCGCGTAGGTGCCTCTGGGGAGAGACGCACGCCCCTCCCCCGCAGAACGTACTGCCCATTTATGAACTTGCCGTTGTACTCGCCCACCGCACCGGGCGCCGGCCGAAAGCCCGGATATCCGATGTACGGGCTCGAGGTCCATTCCCAGGCATCGCCAAACATCTGCTGCAGACCGGCTTCGCTGCCGGCCGCCGCGGGCGTCCAAAGTCCGCTCTCAACGAAGTGGCCCTCGACCGCCAGGGCGCTGGCCGCAGCCTCCCATTCGAATTCGGTCGGAAGACGGTGCCCCGCCCATCGTGCAAAGGCGTCGGCCTCGAAGAAACTGACGTGGCACACCAGTGCATCCAGATCGAGCTCGCGCTCCCCGCTGAGTGTCATAGCCAACGGGCCGGTGCCTGCCGACGCCGGCTCCAAAGTTTCCCAGTAGAGCGGGGCGCGCCAGCGATTCGCGGTGACCGTGTCCCAGCCGTCGGACAGCCAGTGCGAAGGATCGTCGTAGCCGCCGGCGAGAATAAACTCGATCCATTCCCGGCTGGTCACCAGGCGGTTGGTCAGGGCAAACGGGCGGAGTCGAACTTCATGCCGCGGCATCTCGAGGTCAAAGGCAAATCCGATTCCGTCGTGACCGATGGGCCTGTCGCCGCCGGCAAACTCCACTCACGATAGGCTGCCGCTCGTCCTCCTTACCGCCGATTCGTTCGGCTTTCTCACTGCTGGGCGCAGCGGATTCTGGGCGAACAGGTCCGGGATGTCCGTCAGAAGCAGCTCCTGGTGCTGCTGCTCGTGGTTCAGACCCAGCTCGATCAGCGGCTGTAGATCCTCAGGCGTTGCCTCCAGAAGCGTTCGCATCGCGTGATCGACGTGCGCCCGCCACAAGAGACGCTCACGATCCTCAAGGACTACGTGGTCTCGATCAAGGGCCCGCTGACGACACCGGTAGGAGGTGGCATCCGTTCGCTCAACGTCGCTCTGCGCCAGGAGCTCGACCTGTGGCCAGGATCTGATCAGACTGGGCGGAGTTTGACGTCGCACGGGCCAGAGCTATCGCTCCGACCAGCTCAGCGCCGACCGAACTGGCAATGATTTCGGCCTCGGCCAGGCCGACGTTTCGGCTCGCGCGAAGTCGCCGCGGGGCGTCCTGCGGGTCGCGCGTGACGTCTTTGGCAAACATTGAGAGCTAGCTGGCGCACTGGGGTCTGCCGCCCCAGGGGCTCGCCCCCCGGTATCAGTCGTTGATGACCTTGCTCAACAGGTCGTTCAGCGCCGGGGGGCCCGCAGTTCCCTCGACGCTCCCGTCGGGTTTAAGCGTGTAGGGAAGATTCGCCCGGTACAACACCTTCGACCCATCGTGGTACGGCACCGTGGACACGTGTACGGTGCGTCGAACGCCCTTGTCTGTGTAGACGAAGTCCGCCTCTCGCGTGACCGAGCCCGATCCTCCGATCTGGGCTCCCGCGAGGGCGCCACCGCCCGGGCGACCCAGCATTCGCTCGAGGTTCCCAAGCACAGCGTCTTGCTTATAGCGGGACTCCAGCTCACCGGTGGCGTTGTAGGTGAGCTTCAGTGGTAGCCCAACCAGCTTGGCGGTCAGTTGACTGTAGTCCTCAAGGATAGTGTTGGTGGCCCAAAGCTTGCGGGTCAGAAACGGCATGCCGTGGCGATAGGACTTGGCGTTTTCTGGGAACGAATAGGTCACCGTCAGTTGGTCGTCCGTTCGACTGATCGTGTAGTTGACCGGAATCTTCAGCTTCGTGCCGGTCTCGCCGCCACTGAGGTACCGCGAGACGGCTTGGTACCAGATGATCAATGTGTGGTGCACGACGTCCGCCTGCGTTCGGCCTCCTGTCTCGTTGACGGCATCCTTCGTGTCCTGCTCGGAGTGCATCGGAAAGCGGGTAGCACCCGTGAGCTCCTGAGCGATCGACTGGACGATGGCGTTCTCGTTGATCAGGACGTGCTGAGGATCGAAGGCGGCGTAGGTCACCGTAGCGGACTCCAGATGCGGCAGATCGACGACCGTCGTCTCGTCCGCGAGAACTGGGGCGCTGACCCCGACCAACCCAAACGCCGTGGTGGCTAACGACAACAGACGACGGTGCAAAGCAATCTCCTCGGAATGGAATCGTGGTTTTCTCTGATGCGCTCTCCCATTTCGAGTTGTTGACCGGGCACTGCACCCAGTGAGTCGCATCGGGCCGGCGGCTCAGTCACTCTCAATGAATGGAATGACCGCGCCGTCAGAGGCATATGCTACTTTAAGTCTGTAGACTCAAACTCATCACGAATGCGAACCTCTCCCTTCTATGGGAAGGCGCCGCACAGTTGAAAGAGCACGCGATCGTGTCGCACGACACATGCGCGCGCTTCGGCTTGGCCTTGGCCTGTCCCAAGAGAAGCTCGCAGAGATGACAGACCTGCACCGAACCTACATCGGCTCGATCGAACGAGCCGAGCGCAACGTGTCGCTCGACAACGTTGAGGCCATTGCGGCAGCGCTCGGCGTCGACATCGTCGACCTGCTATCGGCCGCGTAGCTCCAGTCCCGCGTCCACCGCGGGCGGACTCCTGGCCGGACAGCTCCCAAGCACGCACACCACCTGGGTACGAAGCGCTTTGAGGGACTTGCTATGACCAACGTCATACCCGCGCCGCGCTGTGGCGCGATGCTCTACGTTCCGCTCCGGGATGTTCCTGCGTCCCCCTGCTTGTCCTCCCTGAGCAGGTGCCCCACCTTCAACGTTGGGCTTGGGCCCCGGCGCCAGGCTGGGGCCTTCCTTTTTTGGACTTCGCGCGCGCGGCCTTCGGTGGCCGGGGTTTGGGTACTTCCTTCGCTGCTGCTCCGATTACTCCAGCTTGGCGGGTCAGACCCTCGAGGCTGATTGCCAAGATCTCCTTGGACAAGCGGTCGTCGTCGACCGAGCGCGACAGGGCCAGTGCGCCAACCATGGTGCTGACGGCGTACATCGCCTCCTTCCAGGCCGTCTCTTCAGACGCCCAGGGAAAGATCGTGGCCATGCAGTCCACAGAGCTGCGAATGTGTTGGGTGAAAAGCGCCCGGGTAGTCGGGTCGCGGCTGATTTCCGGGCCCAGGGCAGCCGCCATGCAACCCTCTCCGGGGGCGTCGCGATGCTGCGCACTCAGGTAATCCCGAAAACAGCCATTCTTTCCCCGAGGGTCGGCGCCGCGAGCCTTGAGCCGTTCGACCCACGACTTGGACATGAAGGCGATGCTCGCCTGGATCAGCGCCTCCTTGGAGTCGAAGTGCCCGTAGAAGCCGCCATGGGTCAAGCCCACCTCGTTCATGACGTCCTTGACGCCGACCTCAGCGAAGCCACGCTCTCGAAACAGACGCGCAGCTTGCTCGATGATCTTCGAATGTGTGATGGCCATGTCGGCCGCCGTGGTCCTCATCAAGTGCTCCTTGCCGCCGCTGCGCAGGACGCAACGGCAAATACTCGGTGCGTAACAGGGGCTACTGAGGTCGCCCTCAAGCCTGCCTTGTGCGCGTTTTATATTTAACACGTAATATGAAAACGGGCGAGCGCGCCGTACTACTTTGTCGGCGTGTCCTTGTCGCCTCATCTGCCTCCGTTCAACCACGCTGGAGGGCATCCTTGCGATGGCCCGCAGCCGCTCAACCTACTCACGACTATGAACCTGAAGAACGCCGTCGTTCTCATCACCGGCGCCAACCGTGGCATCGGTCTCGCCTTCGCAAAAGAGGCTCTCGCACGAGGTGCACGCAAGGTCTACGCCGCGGCGCGCGACCCTTCCAAGGTCACCCTCGCCGGGGTCGAAGCAGTGCGCCTGGACGTCACCAAACCCGAAGAAGTTGCCGCCTTGGCCCAGCACTGTGGCGACGTGACCGTCCTCATCAATAACGCCGGAACGGCCGAAGTTGGCGGCTTTCTTGCGCCAGGAGGAGAGGAGTCTTTCCGAAATCAACTCGAAACGAACTTCTTCGGCATCCTGCGCACCGTGCGCGCGTTCGCTCCGATCCTCGGGAACAATGGCGGGGGCGCCATCGTCAACGTCCTGTCGGTGGCAAGTTTTCGCAACACGCCGGTGCTCTCGACCTACGGCGCTACGAAGACGGCCGCCTGGGCACTGACCAACGGACTTCGCAATGACCTGCGCACTCAGGGCACGCAAGTGCTGGCGGTGCACGTCGGCCCTGTGGACACCGATCTGACGGCCGCGTTCAACATCCCGAAGTCGGCGCCCAAGCTGGTCGCAGACAAGACTTTCGACGCCTTGGAAGCCGGGGAGGGAGAAGTTCTGGTGGATGACGTCTCCGCGCAGGTCAAGAAGGGCCTGACCGCGCCTTCGCCGGTGTACCTCAACGTCTGAGCCGGTTGGTCGCAGCCCGTCGCGTTCGGCAACAATCGCGCACCAGCGATTCGGTCAATTCAGCACCGAAGCTGCCGGAGCCACGCACCATGCTTGACGACCCAACGGGTTACTTCGTCTACGTCTACCGCGACCGGGACGGTAACCCGGTCTACTTTGGCCAGGGTCTGCGCGCCCTGCGTCCAGCCGACCACTTCGAAAATTCCCACAACCGAAAGTTCTCCGACTGGATCGCCGAGCAAGGGGACCAGTACCGCGTCGAGATCATCGGCCCCTTAGGAAGCCAGGTCATGGCAGACGCGATTGAGACGGCGCTCATCTCGGCCTGCCTTCCCGCCAAGGCCCTGGGGCGCAACTTCTTCAACATCAGCCGCGGCTTGAGTGAATATCGCTTCCGGCCGTACGGAGTTCCTGAGGCCTTCGCAAGCCGGATCACGCAGAGGATTGGCGCGCCCGAGTTCTTGAAGGTCGTCAAGGAGTTCGGGCCGATCCTGTTCGTTCGCATCAATCAACACACCCCGGATATTGGGAACGCGGCTCCTGGGTATGACTTGGCCAATCCGCCCAGCGACGAGCAGATCCTGGCCCGCGTGGTGGGCAATTGGCAGATCGGGCGGTTTCTTGCGCTTTGGGGAGCCAATCCGGAGCTGTCGCCGGCGCTGCTGGTGGGCGTCACCGGCGGCCCGAGTTCCCAGGTCATCATCTCCAGCTCAGAGATCGACCGGGCGCGCTGGCACCATGTCGTGCCTGGTCAGAACGGTCTCGTGAAGGTGCCGGTCATGGGCGCCGGAATCGACGCTGCGCGTTTGCGTGGCCACGGCATCGACTCCAACTTCGGTCTTCGCTTTGATCGGGCGCGGCACGCATTTTTCCGCATCTTCGACGCCGGCGGCTTCCGAGGCCCGGAACGGCCATAGAAGCAGCTGCCGGCGTCATTCCAAATCAGCCTGGGCGGTAAACGAATCCACGCTCTTGGTGCGGCGCGGCCATCAGTTCCAGATCGCTTGTGACGGCATGGCTTGCCGTTCCGATGCGCTCTGGCTGGTCAATCAGCGGATGGTTCAGCGTCAGCTGCTGCGCCACGCCGCCTTGCTCCGTGTCGATGGTGTACCAGTCGGCTCCGAGCTCGACGAACTGTCCCACGACGTCTTTGGCCTGTGCCAACGGCAGCTCGATCCAACCAGCATGTGCCGGTGTGAAGGCACTTGCCAAGTGTTCGGTGAACTTGATCTGCGGGATCGCCAACAGGTGGGCCTTGCCGAGCCAGCCCACAAAATCGTTTAGTTGGCCGGGCCGCAAGACCGCCATCGAAAGAGCTGACCGCACCTGCTCGAGGCTGAACTGGACCGGGTCGCCCCCAGACCAGATCACGTAGTGAACCCAATCCCTGCCGAGCTCGCTCTGTGCGGCTACACGCCCAAGTTCTTGGGTGACAGCCATCTTGTAGATCTGGTGGTCTTGTACCTCCGATCGGTCCGACAGCTCGCCATTTTGAAGCCAGCCTAGCACGCGCGCTTTGGCGATCTGTTCCTGCATTTCTGACAGGCTCGAGCTTCGAGCATGGCGTCGCAGATCGATCTTGCCGTTATCGGTTCGGTTCTTCGCTTGGAAGAAGCTCAGCCGTAGCAAGCCGGATCCAGGCCAGGGCCACGGCACGGCAATTCCGAAGTCGCCTCCGGTTTCCGACTCGCCCTTCCCGGCAAGCTTGGATGAGCGCCGGTTGGCGGCATGCCAAAGCAATTGAGTCTCACCCTCCACGCCGGACAACCTGGCGAGAAGATTGAAAACGCCTAGAGACGTTCCGATGAAGCCCATCAGCGCCGAAGTGCGGTGCTCCTCTCCAACTCCGACGACCTGGGTAGCGCTCAGAAAGTCACGGACGGCGGTAGACAGCGCGTAGGCAAAGACCTCATCAGCACCCGCGTGCTTGAGGCTCAAGACCTCTTCGCTGAGCTGCGGATCCAAGGCGGCAGTGAAGGCCTCGAAGGCGGTCGTTGTGTCGGTCATCGTTCGATGGGTCGAAGAGGGAGGTGCCATTGTCTGCGACGCGTCGGAAGACCGCAGACATTCCTAGCCATTGGATTATGGATAGCATCCAATCAAGCCATTCAGACAGCCGTTCGCCGCTTCGGAAGAAGCGTGAGCCACACACCAGAAGGACTTATCCAGCTAATGAACAGCGAAAGAGTCGCACTCGTGGACCGCACGAGGCAGAAAGTGGACGCGGTGACCGTCGACGTGACCAAGATCGGCGCCTCGGTGATGGTGCTCCTCAAGGCCTGTGAAGCGAAGATGGTCGCCTATATTGACGCGCGTCAGGCGGCCCGGCCGGTCTCGCTGAGGGCAGTGGCGGAGGATGTGGCCGAGCTGGTTTCTTGCGCCGCTGGGTTGAGTGGCGTCGCTGCAAAGTTCACTCAAGAAGCCAAACGCTCCGTCCAATCGTTGACCGCGGCCCTTGCCGGAGCCTCCGAGACAGCCGCCCTTGTGGCGGCTTGCAGTCAATCGATCACCGGCTTGGAGCAACTCGAAGCTGAAATCCATCAGATTCAGGCTGACATACAGAGGGGGCTGGAGAGACTGGAAGGCGTGATTGAACACGACAATCTTAACCTCGAGGCCGCAGCGATCTCAGAGGGACTCTTCTCGCGTCTGCGCACTCGATAAGCCGGTGGCGAACACCCGCATTGACTCAGGCTTGCGCTGACTCCGTCTTCAGCTGTTCCAGCCGGGCGGCCACTTCCTGCTTGCCCGCGCCTCTCAGCGCAATGATCGCCGCAATGGCCTCCTCTCGGGGGCGTGTCTTGCCTGCTTCCCACAGGTAGATTGCCTGACCGCTCACTCCAACGAGAAGGCCGAAGTCCGCGGCGGACAAACCGAGCCTCTTCCGGTTCGAAGCCAACCCTTTGGCGCTGAACCTCGAGCCTTGAGGCGCGGCGCCGTCAGGCTCGCCGTTGCTTTGCGACACCGCGGCGCGGCTGCGCGAAGCTTTGCCCAGCTGGGCCACCAACTTTTCGACGTCCGCAAGCCGACGCTTTAGGGCAACGATCTCTGCGCGCTGGCTGGAGACTGCCTTTTTCAGGCGATCGCTTTCACCGCGTGTCTCCTTGCGAGCCAGCCTGGAGATTTCCGCTTTGAGTACAGAAGCAATATTGGGCATGGCTACATTTTGCCTCTATTGGGCTACAAATGGCACACAGTCTCGAATGCCGCTCAATTCATTCATTCCCGGGCGAGTGGTCCATTCGAATGAGCAATGAACCGGACCGGCCGCTTTCATTGAATGCAGGTTTAACGAGAAGAGCGCTCAGGCATGTCACCGAAAGCAGGGAAGGGGGCGCCTGGATTCCACTACAGCGCCCTGCGGTACTTCGCAGGCAGATTGCACTCGCGATTGGGAGATTGGTGATCGCCAAGCGATCCGGAGTTTTGACGTCGACCTTGCTCGAATGCCCGAAGCATCCTGCCCTTCAACTAGGGGGTACCTGCTCGTTGAAGGCGACGTTACGCTCGCCGTCGGAGCTCGGGCACCCAGAAGGCCGCGCTGACAGCGCGGCACACGGCAGCCCAGGTCGAGAGGGAGGAAACCATGTCGATTCGATCGCTGGCGCTTGCAGTGTCGTTCGCCGCGGCCGCCCAGTCTGCCTTGGCCTTCGGAGAAGAAGGGCACTCCATCGTCGCGGAAATCGCCCAGCGCCGACTCGATCCCGCCGCTCAAGTCGCTGTTCTTGACCTCATCGGGGGCTCGCTGTCGTCCGTGGCAAGCTGGGCCGACGATGTCAAAGGCGCCCGTCCAGAGACGGCTCGCTGGCATTTTGTAGACATCCCGCTTAGCCGCAGCCAGTACGACGAGGGCAAGGACTGCGCTGCCGACCCTCGCCAGGGCGACTGCGTCGTCAAGGAGCTCGCCAGGCTCGAGGTACAGCTTCGCTGTGCGGGCACCGTGGAGGAACGCCGAGACGCGTTACGGTTTGCCGTCCATCTGGTCGGAGACATCCACCAGCCGCTGCACACCGTCGAAGAATTGACCGGCGGCAACGGACTACGCATCTCGGGGACGATCCACGGGTCGGCGTGCGGCAAAGATGGCTGTAACGTCAAGGACTACTCAAGCAACCTACATGCATTCTGGGACACCGGCCTCATCCGGATCACCTACTACGATTGGGGTGCCTACGTGCAGGCGCTGGAAGACGGCATGCTCCGGTCATCGGACGTGATCGCCACCGGTGCGCAGACCGACCCGCGAGATTGGGCGGTGCAGACCCACGGCGTCGCCCAGCAGGTCTGGAACAACCGTGTCATCCCTCCGAACGGCGTGCTCGGTGACGACTACTACAAGATGGCGATGCCGCTGCTTGACCGCCAGCTGGCTGTTGCCGGTCTTCGCCTGGCGGGTTTTCTCAATCGCGCGTACAGCTCAGGCACCTGCGAAAGCACGATCGCGCCGCGGGCCAACCTCGGAGAGCTGAAGGCCGACCTCATCCACTACTACAGCGACCCGGTCAAGAACGGCAAATCGCAGTACGAGGTCGATCAAGAGAGTGTGATCGCCGAGGCGCTGGCCTACATGAACGCCCGGCTACCGATGCTGGCACCCTCGATCAAGCCCGCCATCGTGCTCGACATCGACGAGACCTCGCTCGACAACTACGAGCAAATGAAGATCAATGACTTTGGCTACATCCGGCTGGGCCCATGCACCCTGCAGCCTGGTCACGCCTGCGCTACCGACGGCGACGACGGATGGACGGCCCTGGAGCGTGGCAAACCCATTCGGGCGACCCTCGGGCTGTTTCTGGCGGCCCTCGACAAACACGTTGCCGTGTTCTTCGTGACCGGCCGCAGCGACATTGGCGGCGCGCGTTCGCACACCGAGAGCAACCTGCGTAAGGCCGGCTACCACGACTGGGCCGACCTCAAGCTTCGTCCCACGGGCGCCGCCGCCGGCGCGAACGTCGCGGAATACAAGGCGGCAGAGCGGGCAAAAATCGAGGCCAGCGGGTACACCATCTTGATGAACATCGGAGATCAACGCAGCGATCTGGCCGGTGGGCACGGCGAGAGGATGTTCAAGATGCCCAATCCGTTCTACTACCTGCCCTGAAAGGTGGCAGACTGCCCGTAGCGGAGTGAGCTTGTCGGCGCTCTGTGAGCGCCCTACGACTCCCTTAGGTGACTCGACAATGGTTTTGAGCCCAGAGCTCTCTGAAGGGGTAGTTCTCCTCGATGGCCCCGTCGGCAAGCTCGAAGTGTTTATCGACCGTCCGACGACTGAGCCATTGGCGTCTGCGGTCGTTCTGCACCCGCACCCGTCGCAAGGCGGCACCGCCGAGCACAAGATCCCCGCGACCCTGGCCAAGAGCTTGGCAGGCGCAGGCTTCATCGTCCTGAGGCCGAATTTCCGGGGCGTCGGCCGCTCGCAGGGCGAGCATGCCTCCGCTGCAGGTGAAGCGGACGATGTACGGCAGCTTTGCGACGCCCTTGGCAAAGCGTTTCCGCGCCTTCAAGTGGCGCTGGTCGGTTTTTCTTTTGGCGCGTTTGTTGCGGCGAGGGTCGCCAAGCAGATGGCGGAGTCCGGGCATCCACTGAAGCGAGTGGCGCTCGCCAGTTTGCCATTCGGCGAGGTTCGAGGCAGCCAGTCCTATGACACACCCTCCGGCATTCCTGGTGCTCTGGTTGTGCACGGTGAACGCGATGACCGCGTTCCCTTGTCGGCCGTCCTCGACTGGGCTCGCCTGGACGGACAGCCCGTCGTTGTGATTCCCGGCGCTGATCACTTCTTTAAAGGACGTCTCGTGGCGCTCAGATCCCTCATCTTGGAGCACCTCCAGCCGATCACGGCCAGGCGCTGAAGCTGAGGGACGCGCGGCAGGCAAGAATGAGCCTCGGGCCAGGCCTCGGTGGCGCCTGCGCCCAGAACTCGCTTGAGAGTTGAGATCGGCTCAGGTCAGCTGTTCACTCCAGACCCTGCGCAGGGGTCTGCGCCGAATGAACAAACTCAGCGGCAGACGCTGCAACGTTCACTGGACTACTCGGCCGCTTGCGGATTGGTGAACATCGCGTTGCCGCTGGCTGTGGTTGCGGCCGGAACCTCCTCCTGAAGCACATCCCAGTGCTCGGCAACCTTGCCGTCGGCGACCCGGAAGATGTCGACGCCCACGACGGGCTTCGGGCCCCACCCGACATAGCGCCCATGGATCATGACGTAGTCGCCCTCAGCAACCACCATCCCTGGCTGGTACGAGAAGCCCGCCGGCAGGGTGGCCCCAACGGCCTTGATTCCCGCCGGCCCATCAGGGATCTGCGGGTTGTGCTGCCGGTAGTCGCTGGCCAACAGCCGGTCGAAGACGGTCGGGTCGCGATCGACGAAGGCTCCGCGGATCAGGGCAACTACCAAGGCTTTGTTGGCCGCGGTCTTGTCAGTAGGTGTCATTGAAGTGCTCCTTGTATAAGTTGGTCGCGTTGGAAGCGCACGCCAAAAATGGAACCGATCTGTTCTATTATTGAAACAGGTCTGTTCTCTTTGTCAACTACGATCGCGGCATGAAACCGCTGGGCTCTAATACACCGACCACTTCCAGACGACGAGGCGCGCCGCGGCGAGACGAGCCGACCGCCCGCGAACGATTGCTCAAGGCCGTCGGCGAACTCTTCTATCAAGAGGGCATCCACGCGGTTGGTGTCGACACGGTTTCAGAACGCTCAGGCGTATCCAAGTCGTCCCTGTACCGCACGTTCGCCTCCAAGGACGACCTGATCGCGGCGTTCGCGCAAGAGCAGAACCAGCGGTATTGGGCTTGGTGGGATCAGACGTTGTCAGCGCATGAGGGACAACCTCGTCGACAGGTCGATGCACTGTTCAGAGGGATCGCGCTTCAGATCGCACAACCCAACTTCCGAGGCTGTCCGTTCATGAACCTGGCCTCAGAGTTGGCCGATCCGTCGCATCCCGCGGTCGCTGTGGCATGCGGCAACAAGGAGCAAGTTCGCACGAGGCTACGCGAGCTGAGTCGGGCGCTGGGCGCCCGTCACCCCGAACGTCTCGGTGATCAGCTCACGCTCCTCATGGACGGCGCCTATGGCCGCACTCTCACGCTCGGAGCGGAGGGGCTGTCTCGAGAACTGCAAGTGATGGCCGGTCTGCTCATCGACGCCCAGACCGAAAACTAGCCAACCGGCGTGAACGCCACGCCGCGATCCCAGCTCATCAAAATATTAGTCAGACAGAGGAGTGAAATGATCCCTTTCAACGACGTTTTCAGGTGTCTCCTTCAGACCTTCGATGGATCCGCCGTCGATGACTTCCGGCGCTTCCTCGAGAGAAATTCGCAGGTACGGAAGTGGTTCATCGCGGCTGACTATTGCCTGAGGGACAAGGACAAGGCCAACAGCGTCTTTGCCCTGACGGTTTTTCCCTATGACGATCACCTTCAGGTGATGCAGGCTGAAATCAAAGCAGCCTTGCCTCGAGACATCAAAAAGAGCAAGGAGGTGACCCAGGAAGGCATCGAGCTGCTGAGGGATCCGCGCCGCTTCCACTTCGCGTTCGTGTTCAAGGAGCATCCAGACATCTACGCTGTCGGCGCCCAGGCAACCAGGCTCGAAACGGCGCGCGAAAGCCTTAAGCTTGCCATCAACCAGCTCAAAGACGTCGGAAGAACCAAGCCCCAACTCAGGCGCCTAAACGCTCTGCAGCAAAAATCGCTTTCGGCAAGCTTCAACGTCACGCTGTTGTCCGACCTGACAGTGCTCTCGATCCTCTTGTGCTTGGTGACGCTACTCATACAACGTGAGCGCCCAAGCGAGCTCGTCTCGTGGTTCTCCGATCGAGACAACATGACGACTTGGGGTGAGGGTGCGATCTGGGACATTGCGGTCGAAAGCGTCGCGGGGTTGAGCGAGCACGTTGGGATCCCCTTGCCCATGCAGTCAGTGGTCGTCGCCGAGCCCGACAAAGCCGATGCAGGGTCACCGTGGTTCGATGATCTGATCCGACTGCCAGACTTCATCGCCGGCCTGTTCGCCAGCTGGGATCACACGAGCAACATGATCGACGCCAAGGTCAAGTACGGACAGCTTGCCCTGGGAGTGGCAGCCCAGGCCCAGAACCTGGCCGTCCTGAACGTCCGGTGGGGAAAGGAATTCCAGGTGGGCCGCCTCGTCTATTCGGCCAATACGCCGCCGGCAGCTCATGAAGCGACACCCGGTGCACCCACGAGCCCTTCTGAAACGCGACTGTAGACCGACCCCATGGCCAAGACTTGCATCATCTGCGGAAGCGCCGCTGGTTCTCGTGAGCACACTTTTCCTGCTGCATTTGGCGGCCGCCGAATGAACAAAGGCATCTACTGCGGCCCTCACAACAATGCGCTCGGACGCCACGTGACGGCGCTCCTTGAAGGCCTCGATTTCTTTAACGCGGCGCTTGGGGTGGTGCCTGATCGCCACGACGACGTACGACCAGCGCCAGCAACGACAGACGACGGCAAGCCCATTCTCGTGTCGAGCCGCGGGCCCCAGGTTGCAGCGCCGCCGCCCATCAGCAGTACTCCAGAGCTTGTCGGCACAGAGGTTGTGCTGCCGTTCGCCAACCGCGCGGAGGCCGAGAAATGGGCCAAGCAGCAGCGGCGTGCTGGCTTTGACGTCAAGCTCGGCGCATCTGGGCCAGTTCAGAGCGTGATCGTGCCGAGCGACGTGGCGATTCACCGCCGACTCGGTGGTGAACCGTTCATGCGCGCCGTTCTGTATCTGGCGCTCACCTTTCTGGCTCACAGCTTTCCGGAGGCTGCCCGCTCAAGCGGCGTGTCCGAGGTCAAGAACATCATCGATACGGACGATTTGGTTGGAGAACGTGTTTGGTGGGCTCGCCCATCAGACGTTGGCCAAATTGGTGCCAATCCCTACGCACACGGCCATTCCATCGCCATCTCGATCAACGGGGAGACCGGCGACGTCACCGCGCTCGTGGTGCTCTATGGTGCGATTCAATTTGCAGTGAGCCTTGGAAAGTCCGATGGCTCAGCGACTTCGCGCTTTATCGTACATATCGATCCCCTGGCACGCAGGCCTCCAGATGACGTCACCGAAGCTCGAGAGGAGGGTAGGACGCTCGTCCTCGGCACGCCAGAGGATGGACGTGGTTGGTTGCGGGACATCGAATCAGGCGCAGCTGCCAACCCGTTCGAGCCGATGCTTAATGCGATCTCGCATGAGCAGATGACAGCGACTTGCGAAGCGATGTTGCCCGTGCTTTTGGCGACCAAGACGCTCGACCGAAGGTCGCGCGACGATGCAATTCACGCGGAACTGCGCCGTCACGATCAGCGAATCTTTAACCTTCTGCGAGAGTCCATCAACCGCTTCGTGGCGCACACCTCCCACCTGCCTGCACCCGTGCGCGGCGCGCTGCTCGGTCTCGTGGCGGCCGATCCTGCGGCGCCTCGCTCCATTGGCCTGACGAGCGAGGCCGCGTTGGGGATAGCCGCGGCTGCATTGACGGCCGAAATCAGCGATCTGGTCGAGAAGGACGCTCTCGATCTGCCGGCCATGATGGAGTTGATGTTTGGTGGGCGCGGTTTGGCTGCCGTGGTCAGGCCCATATTCGAAGCGCTTGCGACAGCGATTGGAGCGTGACGACGGGACATCGCGGCGCCAGGGCGCAGTCCGGCTCACCTTAGGGGCGGACGGGATGACGGGAGAACTTCACGAAATGGTCAAGCTCGTCATCGCCGCTCAGCTCGCTCGTTAGTCACACCGATTCCTTTCGGCGGCTCGACTGGTTAGTCTGCAGCCTTCTTCGCTACCGGACACGCTCCCGAATGGCCGACGTCTACATCTTCAACATCGGTAATCCCTCAAGGGCCGCTCACGCGGAGTTTGGAAACCAGACGATGGCTGCGTGGTGGCTGCAGAACATGCGTTGGGGCGTGATCACCGCTGGGTTTGACAACCAAGCCGGTGATCAGGGAGAAAAATATCTTTCCGAGCCGAAGGCTGGCGACATCGTCCTCGCCTACGCAAAGGGGTTTGGCTACGTGGGCATGGGCCATATTCCAGATGGCAGCACTTACGAGCTCCGCAACAAGACCCGTCAGAACGCGCTCTCGACGCACCTCCACGAGCGAAAGGTGGCTTGGGACCTGACCGTCTCCAATGTCGCAAGTGCAGTGCCGGCAGCCGAAACCGGACGTATGGCACCTCGACACACTCGCGAATACGGGGACGAGAAATTGTCACGGGATGTTCGCAAGCTGCTTCTGTCCCACGGTGCTCTCGAGTTTCGCGCCCAGAAGGTCTGGCGGGTGCTCGACGCGTTCCGCATCTTCAATCAGCCGACCGGTGTTCCGGAGGCCACCGCGTGGCTTGAGCGCGTTCTCCCAGAGGACAACTGGAGCGATGTCCGTGAGGACGTGACCCATTTCGCAGTGAACGACCGCAATCGGCATCACTACGGGCGAGGGCGGGTAGATTTCGTGACCTCCCGCGGGAACGACCGCGACGCTCTGTTCAAGACCAAGAAGGACGGCAACGCGTTCTTCGAGCCCTACGACCCCGCTGTGCACGGTGTGTGGGACATGCAGCTCCAGAATGGACGGCTCGAGCCGATTCAAATTGCGGAGTCGGAAGGCGAGAAGGCATACGGAAAGGCACGCCGGGACGAGGATCGATTCGTCGAGGCCGATCCGGTCGATTCTGAAGCAGACGCCCGAACCCGAACGATGCAAGCGATCGTGGTCCGCGAAGGTCGAAGCAAGTTTCGAGATCAACTCTTCGAGGCTTACAACGGCGAGTGCGCGATGACTGGCTGCAAGGTCAGGGAGATTCTGGAAGCCGCTCACATCGTCCCGTACAAAGGTGCGCACACGGATCGCACCGACAACGGTTTCCTTCTCCGAGCAGACATCCACACACTCTTTGACAAGGGCCTACTGTGGGTTGACGACGCATTTCATATCCAGATTAGCAACAAGCTGTCGGGAAGCGAGTATCAGCGCCTTGAGGGCCAAAAGATCAAGCTACCCACCACCAAGGCTGATCGGCCCAAAGCCGAACACCTTGCGCGCCATCGCATCACCGCGGTCGATTCTTCGTTGGTCGGGTAGCCTGGTTTGCGACCGTGCCGGCGTTAATCGCTTTGAGAGTTTCGTTGGAACGCCCAGCGCAGGCATGGCTGCCGCCAGCGTCTGATTGGCCTTCCAATAGTCTTCCCAGGGATCCTTGTCTTGGAACGACACGTACTCCCTGGCGGTTGCAATCGTCCACTGCGCGCCACCCTTGAGCGTCTGCAGTTGCTCCCAACTGACTGGCATCGAGACCCCCAAGTCCGGCCTGGCGCGAGCTGAGAACGCCGCGGCCGGGGGGTCTGCGCGTGTCCGTTGCGCAGGTAGTCGATGAATATCCTCCCGACCCGATTCCCGCCACCCGCAACAGCAACGAATCTCTGCGGGATTACCTTGGCCATGTGCCTGACTGCCGCCTGAGAAAACCGCTTGACTGTGTCGTAGTCCAGCCGAGGCGTCAGAGGGACGACCACATGCAGCCCCTTGTGGTCGCCGCCTGCGGAACATGCGACAGACAAACGGCGGAACGACAGCATACCCGGGCCATTGGTTGCGTATTTGGCAGCAACTGGCTTGTCGCTAAGTACGCTCGACCCACGCCAATACCGCTAAGTACGCCTGCCCGAAGCCATATTCCAGAAAGTCGGCTTGATCTCTGGGCGGCGAGATCCCCCTGCAACAAGCCGCCAGCTATAGGGGTTTCTACGAGTGCGCGGCGAGGGAGGCTGCGCCTTCGATCGTTGTGTCCTGAAGCCCAGGCGACCCGCAGTTCCGATCGAAATTCTCGGCCGACTGTCCGCCGTGCTGGCGCGCCTGGTGAGCCTGCCGCTTGCGACAATTCGGCCATGCCTACCATCCGCCTCGCCACAGACGATGCCATGCGGGCGATCACGAGCCAGAACCTGCACGAGATCAGCCGCCTGCCGACGCTCTACATCCCCCTGCGCGACTTCATCACGACCGAGACCGACCCCGATGCCATGAAGCACTGGGGCGTCGCTCACGAACGCGCCATTGCCGACTACGCGCGCCTCTTTCCGGACGCACTCGTCGCGCCTTGCTGCTTCGGTGATCGAGCGTCGCGCGCCGACCTGATCTACCACGGTGCCGAGTCGATGGCGGTCTTCGTTCCGCAGCTTTGAGGAAGCGCCTGATGGACGGACGCCGGCGAGTACCTGGGCGCCGAGCTGCGTCAGCCGGTAGGGGTACGAGCCAGCCGGCTCGATGAGGCGGAGCACGAGAAGCCGGTCGACTTCCTCCCGCAGGCTAGGCAGGGGCACGTCGCCGCCGCCGAGGTGCTTGCGGTCGCGCACGCGGCGCAGCCTCTCCATCTGGCGCTGGGGGCTTGTGCTCATGGCATCAGGGTAGGCCCGCACGACGCAGCCGCCGCCCGCGGAATGGGCGGCTTCTGGCTGTTTCGCGCCAGGCGCGCCTCTGCCTAGAACAAGTCGCCTTGCGCCGGAGGCGGTGGCGGAGAAGGGGGTGCCTTTACCGGCCTCGGCGGCAGCAACTCGTCCTTCGCGTTCGGCTCCTTGGCGACCTTCGGCACCCGCGCAAGCGGCGCGGCCTCGCAAAGGAACGGCCCAGGGTGCTGCTTGAAGTACAGCGGTGCGTCGACGAGGCCGCACTGCAGCCAGGGCCCGTACTCTTCCTTGTCCAGGAAGATCGGCATGCGCTTCTCTTCGCCGGGCTTGTGGAACTGCTTGTAGAACGGGTGCGTGTCCGCGTTCACGGTGAGCATCGCAAACGTGAACAGCGCCGGGCCCCCCTGCGGGTCTTTCCAGCGGCGGTAGATGCCGGCGATGCCGAACGGAACATCGCCTTCCTGGAAGATGCGCCAGCGCACAGCTTTGCCGGACGCGTAGTTCGGCTCGAAAACGGCCTCGGTCGGGATGATGCAGCGTTGGCCTGCGGCCCAGGCCGGCATGAAGCTAGGGAGCTTGTGCACCGTCTCGCTACGTGCGTTGTACGTACGCCGGCCGTACTGCCGCTCGGCCGCGAAGTGCGGCAGCAGGCCGAACATCCCGTCCTCGGCGACCAGGGCCGGCTTGCCGCCTTCCTGGCCCTCGACGGTCAACCGGATGAATGGCGCCATGCCGAGCGGAAATACCTCGCGCTGCAGCAGTTCCTCCTTGGAGTACTCGACGCCGAAGAACGTCATCAGACGATCCGCGCGCGTGACAGGCAGGTAGTTCGAGCACATCGAGCGATGGTATCGCCGCGTTGGGCGCCGCCGTACCATCCGCCATCGAGTTCCAGTTGAACGGGTGAGCCTTTCATGACCAACGACGAATACCTCGCCAGGCTCAACGACACCTTGCGGGCCGATCCCGACTTCGTTCCGGGGATGGCCTTCATTCACGTACCTGAAGGCGTGCCACCCTGAGCGCGCCCAGGGTTACGACTGGGCGAAGGTCGATGGAAAAGACGGTGTTTACCAGCGCATTGGCGGGCGCGTAGCCGCGTCCTTGAGTCCGATCGAGCACGGTGACAATGTGCAGAATCCTGACAACGGGCAATGGCTCAGCTACACCCTGATGTGCCACCTCCGCGCCGATGGTTGGTCGTGCAATGTCATCTTCGACGATGGCCAGTCGCGGTTCTCAGCGTCCGGCGTCCTCATCGAGAAGGCAGTTCTGCTGCATGACGACTTCGAGGGTGTCGCGTTGGAAGCGTTGAAGCGCGCGAGCAGGATGCCGTGAGTCGGCTCGGCCCATGGGCATCCGACGAAAGATTTGGCTGCATCGCTGTCGGCGCGTGAGACCGAGGGCATTCCTCTCGAGCGATGGTTTCCGTGGCCGGAAGACTGGGCACCTGAGGCTCAGGCCTGTCACGCAAACGCCGAGCGGTGCGTAGCCAAGCATGCGGGTGGATCGCCGCCCACGGATGGGTGCTGCAGTACGGCGTGCCCGGCGAGGGTGCGGGTTACGTCGCGCACTCGGTCGAGGCAGATCCAGTCGGTCGACTCCTCGAAGTGACCTTGCCGGACGCCATCGTGCGGCGCTTCCTCTCGCACCTCGGCGACCTGGAGGTCTACGCGTAGCGCGGCGCCTCTAAGCAGTGATCGATCGTTCGCGAGGCAGTCGTGTTCCCCGATGGGTGGATGGCTCGCGAGGACTGGGCTACTGCCTGTTCCGTGGACACCGACCTAAGCTTTTCCAGTCGCTTCAAACTGTGCCGGGCTGACGTAGCCCAGCGTCGAGTGTCGCCGAGTCGGGTTGTAGAAGCGCTCGATGTGGTCGAACACGTCTGACCTGGCCTCCTCTCGAGTGCGGTAGACCTTGCGGGCCACGCGCTCTGTCTTCATCGAGCTGAAGAAGCTCTCCATCGCCGAGTTGTCCCAGACCTCGCCGGCGCGGCTCATGCTGCAGGTGATGCCCTGTTCCTTGAGCAAGTCCTGGAAGTGGCCGCTGATGTACTGGCTGCCTTGATCCGAGTGGTGCATCAAGGCTGCGGGTTTCCCGCGCCGCCACACGGCCATCATCAGCGCATCGGCCACGAGCTGCGAGGTCATGCTCGATTGCATCGACCAGCCCACAGCTCGACGCGAGTACAGATCGAGCACGACGGCCACGTACAGCCAGCCCTCGGCTGTCCAGATATAGGTTAAGTCGCCGACCCACTTCTGGTTGGGCGCATCCGCCGTGAACTGACGATCGAGCACGTTATCGGCGATGGCGCTGCGTTCGCCGGCATCCTTGGGCAACCCGCGCCGTCGAGGCCGTGCTCGCAGCGCCTGGCGCTGCATCAGCTTCTCAACCAAGTGCAGTCCGAAGTTGGCGCCGCTGGCCAGCACGTCGCGCCACACACGGCGAGCACCGTACGTCCGGTCGCTGTCGATGAAGCTCTGCCGAACCACCTTTGACAGCGCCTCGTGCTTCACGCTGCGCTGGCTGGGCAGTCGCTCCAGCCAGGCGTAGTAGCCGCTTCGCGAGACACCGAGCGCCCCGCACAACATCGCCACCGGCCAGATCCCTCGGTGCTTCGCCACGAACTCAAACTTCACAGCGAGTCCTTGGCGAAGTAGGCCGCGGCTTTTTTCAAGATGTCGCGCTCCATCTTGAGCTTGGCCACTTCCTTCTTCAATCGCTCGATCTCGGCCTGCTCCGGCTTCATCACGCCCTTGCCTCGGAACGCGTGCTCGGGATCCTTGCCCAATTCCTTGATCCAGGCCCTGACCATCGTTTCGTGGACGTCCAGATCACGCGCTGCCTGCGCGATCGACGCGCCCCGCTCGGTCACCAGCTTGACCGCCTCGACCTTGAACTCCCGGCTGAAATGCCGCCTCGTTGCCATAAACCACCTCCGGTTCGATCTTCCACCTTAACCAGGTGTCCATCAAACCGGCAGCAGCCCATAGTGCCCAAGAAGAAGACCGCTAGGCTGCTGAAGCCTCCTCCGCCTGAGTAGGGCGACCTGGTCTAGTAGTCAGACCAGCGCCGCGACCCATGCGGCTCGCGGAGTACCATCTGGTGATGGACGAACACCTCAGCGAACTTCCGGACTACAGCGAGTTCCCACCGGGCCGGCGGGATGGTCAACTTGAGCTGCGCGTCTGGGACGCTAGCGATGATCAGTTGGCGCTCGGCCTGGCGACAGCGCGCGAGATCTTCGAGGCGCGAGGCGTCTCGCCAGACCGCGCCGGCGTCTGCAGCGCTGCTGTGTCGGCGCACGAATCTGATCCATCGCTGCCTGAACCGGACGCAGAGGTTCGACGCTCGGCGGCCGCGTTCGAGGAAGCATCAAAGGCGGCCATCCTCGCTGCGGGTGGCACGCTCGACTCGAACAACGAAATGAGCGCGAGTCAGTGGCCGGACGGACGCGGACTCTGGAATACGCTACCCACACTTCGTGCGTACCGGTTCAAGCACAGCCCCTCTTTGTTGGACAAGGTAGAAGTGCCTCCGCCGAGCGACGAGTCGGGTAGCCTCTTCGTCTGATCTTGGAGGGGCATCCGGGGCTTCAAGTGTTGAGCTGGATGCCTCTAGGGCGATCAGCAAGCTTGGACAATGCCGACCGCGCTCGCCGCCGAGTCGGCTACAGCCGTTGAGCTCCCTGGAATAGCAGGTCAGTCAAAGCCGAGTTCGAGTCACGTCCAGCGGACAATGGAGTCCGAGCGGACAACTGAGTCCGTCGCGCGGCTGAAGCAAAAGAACGCCCAACGCGACAAGATTCCAAGCGACCAACCAAAAAGGTGCACCTTCACATGGGACAAGCAAGACAACGGGGAAGCAGGGCGGAACGTGTTGCTCAGGCCCAGAACCGGCCGGTTACGACATCAAGTGGCAGCTCTGCACCGAATCCGTCCTCCATGATGGAGGCGTTTACGATCGCGCGGCGATTGGATCCGTTATTCAACGCCTTGACGACTCCGGCTGGCATCGACGACAACGTGATGCAGTTTGCGAAGCAGCTTGGTGGCGGGACGCCTGTGTTCCTCGATTGCGAGCCGGAGCCGTGGAGTCGACAGAGCTGCTGCGATATGAACGTGAAAAAGTACATTGAAACGCACGGGGGCTACATGCTCTGCGGCTACAGGATTTGGTATGCGCAGCCGCGGTATATCGAAAGCGAGCGGCACGCCGTTTGGACGGATGGCGCGACGATCCGCGATGTTTCGTTTGTCGATACTGGCGAGAAGAGGATCGTATTTGTGCCTGACCATCAAGCGTTCGACGGTGCGCCCCAGAAAGTGAGGCGTGCATTCGAGGAGAAGGACAAGCAGGCGTTAGTTGTGTACGAGAGCCTAATGGGGTCGGTGACGTTTGCGAAGATGGACGACAAGGAAGCTTGGGAGACATTTCCGACCCATCAACAGTGGCTAGAAGGCAAGCGCATGCCAAACGCGTTTCTAAGCTCTCCGCGCTAAAGAGACGCGAACAAATCGAGAGCCTATAGAACGCCGCCTCGTAGGCTTGTCCTCGTTGCGAATCTGCCAAGCAGGCAATGTCAGAGGTCGTGGTTGCTAATCTTGTAGATCTAGTTTTCGACAGCGCCGAGCAGCGCCCGGCTGGACGACAAGGACCGCAGGTGCGGCCAACCGCGCTTGCATGTGAGCGAGCCAGCCGAGTACAGCAGCAGATTTGAGCGCTCGACCTTGACTGCCCGTCCTCCCGGAGATATCCGGGTCAGCGGGCGTTGGTCGGATATTGCGGGTCGCCTGACACCTGGTCAGTGCGCCGTAGGCGCGCATCGGCCGTTTGGCAACAGCAACGTTCGGCCGAGAAGGTCTGAAGTACGCAGAGTTGCCATGTTGGCGTCCCGGCGAAGCATCTCTCCCAGCACCCTAGCGCGCTGGCGAGGCGTGGGCGCAGACCCGGTTCGGGTGCACGTTAGGGCCTGAGCTCAGCCAGCCTCGTGGCGACCTCTCGTTTGCCGAGACTCCGAAGGCCGGCGATGGCGCTGATCGCCGCTGCTCGAGGAATCGATTTGCCAGTTTCCCACGCGTAGACGGATTGCCCCGTCGTCCCGACGAGGAGGCCGAAATCGGCAGCGGACAGGCCGAGACGTTTGCGATTCGAAGCCAGACCCTTCGCAGTGAAGCGATGACTCGAACTGACCTGCGACTCCTCGTCAGAGGAGGCCTTGGCATGGGTCTTGACTGCGGCGGCCTTGACCGAGGCCTTGTCAAGTCGATGTACGACCTTCTCCATCTCTTGGAGTCGGCGCCTTAGTCCGGCGATCTCCGTGCGTTGTTGAGCAACGGCCTTCTTGAGGCGGTCGCTCTCTTCGCGAATTTCTTTGCGGGCGAGTCGCGAGATCTCAGCTTTTAGAACTGTAGCGATGTTCGGCATTGCCATATTTTGCTCCAAATCCCGAAATCTGCATTTCGGCGCCGCAAACCGGTCTGTCAAGGAGCCGCCTACCACTAGTCTCAGTTGCTGCCCCAAATGGCGTTCAGAATGGCGGCAAGACGCTGGCCAGCCTTCCACAGTTGCACGTCTACCTGGCCCGCGGCAGTGGCGTCATAGCTTGCAGGCATCACCGCTACCCATCCTTTTGGCTGCGGTCCGTACCCACAGGTTCCCGCGGAGGCAGAGCCGACTGTGACGCCCTTAAACGCGACGTTTCGAGCGACCGCAAGCGTGTCGTTTGCCCATACAACTGGCGGCCCAACCGGATCAGACGGAGGCGGCGCGATCTGAAGACCGGCGAATTTGCTGAGCAAAGCCTGGGCGTACGCATCGGGATCGGAATTCGCCGACAAGCCGATGGCACTCTTGGCGTCCGCCACGTACCTATCGTCCCAATCCGAATGGAGACATTCGCCGGGGTGCGGATACAGCCAGTTGCCCCCGAGCGTTGCCTTGACGTCACCGTTCACCGGGATAGCGCCGACGTGAAGAGGTTGGTGGATATCGCCTACGAGGTGGACAAGAAGCCAAAGGGCCTGAGTTTCAGTCAAATGGCTTGGGTTTGGAAACGAAGTGTCCTTGCGAAGAACTGCGATCGATTCGGCAATGCCATGCACCACATCTTCCTCGCCGCCAAGCGAAAATATGTACGTCTTGGCTGGATCGATGTCTGCGAAGTGGTAGCTGCCGGCCGCGCTGCCGGCTTGCTTGCCGAACTGCGTCCAGTCTTTTGCATGCTCCTTGCTGTCAGCCGCGCAATATCCACTGTCTGGATGCTTTACGCAGTCCGCCCAAACCGACACGGAAACCAGCGATGTCCCGGGCGGCAACAGCGCGGCGACATGCGCCTCCGCGGGCGTTCCTTTGAGAAGGTTCGCCGCGATTGCTGCCACCGTCTTATGGCCCTGTTCGCCCCAAGCAATCGCCTGTCCGCTCGTGGCAGCCATACTCAGTGCCAAGGCCGCGAGAGCAATCTTGCGCATCTGCATGGCGTTTCCTCCCAAATGTAAGGTTTTTGATATGTCCAGCGCTCGGACGCCTGCGCGTCATGACCAGTTGGTCACTCTAACGACCGCTCTAGCAAGCCCGAGCGATTGTCCGATTGATACCGGCGTAAGGGTCTCCGTGCAATCCCCCGAAGGCTGGGCCCAACTCGGTTTGGGCGGGATCGACCAACTTCCCTTGCCCGGTGAAGCGTTTCACTGCATGCTGTTTGGGTCGAGAACTTTCGGGAGGATCAAATGACGGACGACTCAAGTTCTACCGCGGTTGACGAATGGATCAGTCAGATGCCTGGGGCGGACAGACTGCCTTTTTCCCCACGTCCGCCGAGCTTGTACTCGGTCGCCGACCTCTACTCCGGCTACAACATCGATGAGCCCGAGTCTTGGCAGGGCGCGTGGGATACCCGTGTTTATGACTGGACGCTCCACGCCGGCAACCCCCGCAACCTCTCTGTCCAAGAAATTGTCGCGACGCGCCTCCATGACGCCGCGATGGACCTGCTGGTTCGCGACTTCGTGCAACCGACGGACACGAGCCGAACGATTGGCTTCATGGGCGGCCATGACATCTTGCGCACTGCAGTCGCATATGCTCGGGTCGCGAAGATATCGCGTGAACTGAGACGGCGTGGTTTCAAGATTGTCACCGGGGGCGGCCCGGGACTCATGGAAGCTGCCAATCTTGGTGCCTTCCTGGCGCCGCGCTCCGACGCCGATTTTGACTCGGCGATCGCGATACTCCGCTCCGCACCTGACGCCGGCAGCAGCCGCGATCCGAAAGTCGCGCTTGCGCAAAAATCGGCGTGGATTCAGACCGCGGCGCAGGTGCGTCAGAGGCTTTTGGGGGCGTGGACAGCACGCGAGGAGGTCGGCGGTGAGAGCTTGGGGATACCGACTTGGTACTACGGCGCTGAACCTCCAAATCTGTTCGCAAGCAGTTCGGGCAAGTACTTCATGAACAGCCTGCGCGAGGACGGTCTCGTGAGCATCGCCAATGGCGGTCTGCTATTTGGGAAAGGGTCCGCAGGAACGGTTCAGGAAGTGTTCCAGAACGCGACATACAACTACTATCGCAAGCCGGGCACTGACGCAACGCCGATGGTCTTCCTGGACATCGATTTTTGGAACCCAGGGCCGCTCACCGACGCTGCGGCGGGTGCTCCCCTTGATCCCAAACGAAAGCCCGTCTTTCCGTTGATTGAGAAGTTGGCCTTAGACTCGACGCCGCCGTTCACATCGAGCGTGATGCTGTCCAATGATCCGGATGAGATCGCGGAATTTCTAAGTTCTCAGAACTCTGGGCCACTCGTTCCCCGGCATGCAGACGTTCGTCTGAAAGCAGCTTCATCGCTTCCAACGGTTCGTCGAGCTTAGTCCGGCCGCGCACTCCGCCAGTGTTGGCGCTATCGACGCGCGTCAATGCCGCCATCTTCTCAGTCACGCTCTTCAGCGGGCTCGGCTCAATCGGCGGGCTTCTACAGCACGAGTCAACTCGTGCAGGATGGCCGGCGACATGGGGGGGAAGGTGAGGGCGGTCGACGTCATGTTGGCGACTCCGAGTGCCCCTCGAGGGGCGTCCTCACCTGCCGACGGTTCGTCTTGACATGCGCGAAATCTTGAAGTTGTCGGGCCGAAGTCGATGTCAAAGTCGCGATCTCGCAGTCACCTCGCGACGCGTTTCATCTACGCTTGTTTGTGCGATCAGTTCATGACGAACGACAAGCATCCGTCGCACTCTCAGTTGGGCTAGCTAGCGATTTAGCAATGCAACTTAGTTGCCGCCCTTCTTTTCCGGCGTCGTTTCCGGATTTGTGGCTGCGGAGGCCGGGTGCGTCGGCTTGTAGGTCATGTACCTCTTTGCGACCTTCTGCTTCTTAGTTGCTGAGGCGGCGGCTTCAGGCGCGGAAGCTTGAGCGAAAGTGGCGCTGGCAACGAACACCAACACGGCGGCAGTGATGATGGACTTCATCGGTTTTTCCATTTCAAATAATTGGTGGGGTGGGCAAAAACACCCGGCGCCCGTGTAGAAGGGGGATGCGGACCTCGGTCTCTGGGGCCCATTTCTTGGACTCAAAGCGGCATCTGACAGACTCCTTTTTGCTGTTTAAAAACTCTCGCGGGCCCCTCTTTCGAGTGATATTGGTCGCGGCAACGCGGTCGACTTGAAGTCATAGCACCGGCTACCATCGCGGGATCGCGGGCTGCCCGCGTCAATCCCGGTTCGGCACGATCAGGGCTTTCTCGCCGGTGGCGCGCCGGGCATATTGCGCGATCGCATCTGGTTGCAGCACCTCGGCCAGCGAAAGGTGCGCTGAGTACTTGCTGGCAAACGTGGTCTTCAGTTCCCGGGCCACCCGATCCTTCAAACGCTGCACGGCGGCCGAGCCTGCCTTCTGCATGAACGGCAGCAGCAGCCACCCGCCCATTGACCAGGCCATGCCCCAATTGTTCGAAAACTGCGTCGGGCTGAAGTCCAGGAAGCCGTAGATGTACAACTGCTTATGGGTCATCGTGCCGTAGCGGCTGTACTCCGAGGCGGAACGTCTGAGGGCCGCCTCCATGGAACCGAGGAGCTTTCCTCCGAGCGTTCCGCCACCTGTCGCGTCGAACGCGATTGTTGCGCCCGCGCTCGCGACGGCATCCGTCAAGTCGGCCATGAAGCTCTCTGTGCTGCTGTCGCAAACGTAAGTGGCGCCCAGTTCGCGCAACAGCTTGACCTGCTCGGGCTTGCGCACGACATTCACCAGCTTCACACCATCGACTTGGCAAACACGGTTGAGCATCTGACCCAGGTTCGACGCAGCCGCGGTATGGATTAGCGCGGAATGCCCTTCGCTGCGCATCGTCTCCACCATCCCCAGCGCCGTAATCGGATTGACGAACGCCGATGCGCCGTCAACCGAGGTGACGTCGTCCGGCAGCGCCATACATTGCTGGACAGGCACACACCGATACTGCCCATACATCGACTCACCCATCGCCGCGACCCGGCGATGAAGCAGCGCCTGCGCGGCGACGGACGAGCCGGCGGCGACCACAAGGCCGGCGCCCTCGATGCCCACGGACAGCGAGCGATCGAATCGCGCGGATACAGCGCGCATGGCGGCCGCTGGGACGGTTGCCGTCACTACGGGCCGCGCGGCAGTGCCGGTGACTTTCAGGGTCGACAAATCGGCTGGCCCGAGAAGCAGACCGAGGTCGGCCGGATTGATCGGGGCTGCCTCGACCCGGATCAGCACCTCATCGGGCCCCGGCGTCGGCACGGCCTGGTCGATCAACGACAGCTCCAGCTGCCCGGCGCTCGTGATCAATGAGCGCAGTTGCAGAGCGGTTTGTGGGATGGTGGTGTTCATGGATTTTCCTAGTTTCGTAGATTGGTAGGCATCGCTGATTGCTCCTCAGCTATGCGCGTTGCGACCTGAAGGTCTTGCGGATCTCTTCAGCGAAAAGGGCCGGTTGTTCGAATGCAGCGAAATGGCCGCCTTTGTCGAGTTCATTCCAATAGAACAGGTTCGGCCAAAGCGCCTCAGCCCATGCCTTTGGAGGGCAGAAGATCTCGTGAGGAAAAACCGAGGCCGCCATTGGTAGTTCGATTCGCCCTGCCGAAAAGCGTCCCGAGGCAGCGCGGGAGCCCTCCCAGTAGATGCGGGCGGACGAGGCGGCGCTGTTGGTGAACCAATAGAGGCTGATGTTGTCAAGCATTGCATCTACGTCGAGCGCGTCCTCGGGGCTGCCTTGGTTGTCGGTCCATGCTTGAAACTTCTCGTAGATCCATAGCGCCTGCCCTGCGGCCGAATCTGCAAGCGCATAGCCGATGGTTTGCGGACGCGTCGCCTGCTCGCGGAAATAGCCACCTTGGTCACTAGCAAACCATGACGCGCGAGCCATCGCGCGCAGTTCAGCCGGCGTGGGATCTTGCGGCGGTTTCTCCGGGAAGACGAATTGCCAGTTCACATGCGCTGCGATCAGGCCTTGAGGCCGCTGACGAGCCAAGGCGTGCGTCACCGTAGCGCCCCAATCGCCGCCCTGGGCGACCCAGCGGTCGTAGCCAAGGCCCTGCATGAGGGTTGCCCAGGCGCGGGCGATCCGATCTGCGTTCCAACCCGGCTGGGTCGGCTTGTCAGAAAACGCGAAGCCCGGGAGCGACGGTATGACAACCTGGAAGGCATCTTCCGCACGTCCACCGTAGCGGGTGGGATCGCTGAGCGGACCGATGACCTCCAAAAACTCGACGAACGATCCCGGCCACCCGTGCGTGAGCACAATTGGCAGTGCATTCGGGTGGGGCGACTGCGCGTGAATGAAATGAATGCGCAGCCCGTCTAGCTGCGTGCGAAATTGCGGGAAGACGTTGACACGGCTCTCGAACCGGCGCCAGTCGTACTTGTCCCGCCAGTGTTCGATCAGCACCCGTGCCTTTTGAAGAGGGACACCCTGCGACCAGTCGGCCACGGTTTCCCGCTCCGGCCACCGCGTGGACTCCAAACGGTGCCTGAGATCATCGATCGCACCTTGGGGTACTGATACAGAGAACGGTTCGACTAGCACTGGCGACTCCCAACGGGTCGAATGCAAGGGGCTTCGCGGACCCTCCTAGATTCGATGACGCCAGTCGTGCTGAACCGCGGCTCGCGCGATGCCACTGGCTGGTCTAGGCGTCACCCAAACAATGAGTTGCTAAGGGGCAACGAACATAGGATTTCCGTTCGCAGATGAAGCAGCGGGCACCTCCGGCTGCAGGACGTCCCAATGCTCTGCGAGTTTTCCATCCGCAACGCGGAAAATGTCGACGGCAATCACTGGCTTCGGCCCCCATCCCGTGTAGCGGCCATGGACCATGACGAAGTCACCTTGCGCAACTACCGTCCCCATCTCGTAGCGGAAGTCCTTGGGAAGCCCCGATATCAGCGGCGGGATGGCGTCTCGCCCGTTTGGAATGCGCGGGTTGTGCTGGATATAGTTGCTCGCGAATTGCGAAGCGACCATGCTGGTGTCTCGATTGACGAACGTGGTCTGCATCACCTTGATGACAAGAGCCCTGTTTGCATCGGCTTTGGACTCGTTGTCAGAAGCAATCGCCGACAGCGACAAGGCAAACAAGCTCAATGCGGTAATGATCTTCTTGGCGTTCAATTTGTTTCTCCAAATAGAATATGTATCCACAATCAGTGAGCGCGATTCCAACCTGGTGGCGCTCACATCCTTCCTCAATCCGTTCGCCTACAGGTCCGCGATCTGGCGACCGAGGTCGAGCTCGAACTCGCCGGCAGTGTTGAGGCCGCGTTCACGGGATTTGGTCATCTTTTCGAGCGCTGCTGCGGACCTCAAAGTCCCACCGAAGATCGCTTGCGTCGACTGAAGCTCGGCCCGGCTGGGCAGACCGTTTTGATTGAGGATCGACTTGGTGGCGTTCAACGCCTGGCTATCGAAAGACAGAATGCGGCGCACGAAGTTGGCGACGAAGCCGTCGAGCTCCGCGTCCGCGACGGCGCGATTGATCCAGCCGTATCTTTCAGCCAGTTCGGCATCGAAGTCGTCTCCCCCCATGGCGATCTCAATTGCCCTGGCGCGCCCGACCAGGTGCGGCAGGCGGGCGAGGGCACCTCCGCCCGCGATGAGGCCGAATCCGACCTCCGGTTGACCAAAGATGGCCTTCTCTCGGCTGGCGAACCGCAGGTCGCAGGCCAACGCGAACTCGCTGCCACCGCCGCGCGTGCGGCCGCGGATGACGGCGATGCTGAGAACGTTGCTGTTGGTGAGCCTGGTCGCCGCGTCGATCCAGCGCGGCTTGCCGAAGCGGCTGGTCGATTCCGCCACGCCATAGTGGGCGATGAAGTAGTCCGGATTCGCGCTCTCGAAGGTCACGACCTTGAGCGACGACTCGGCCTCGATCGCCTCGACGAGGTCGAAAATCTCGTCGTACATCCGATCGTCGACCGTGTTGATCGGCGGATGGTTGAGCGTCACTCGCCAATAACCCGGCGTCTGTTTGTCGATGGATAGCCTGGTCGTCACGTCGTTCATCTTGTGCTCCTGTTTGCGGGCTGGACGGCCACGCGTTCGCTGTCGCGCTGTCGCCGGAAATGCCGGTCGATCAGCGCTCGGAAACTGCTACTTCGTCACGTCAACGACGACCTTGCCTCTGGTTCGCCCCGTGGCCACCTCTGCGTACGCCTGGCTCAATTGATCCAGAGGAAAGACTCGACTCACGAACGTCTTGATGACGCCGCTGTCAACGAGCGCGCCGATCTCGCTCAACTGCCCGCCGTCCGGCCGCGTGAGCAGGCCGTGAAATTCGCCACCACGCGACCGCGCAAGCTCGATGTAGGGCGCCACGCCAGCCGCGGCGGCATTGGCAACCGCCTCGGGCAGCCCGAGCGATCGATACGCTCGTGCGTCGGCAACCTTCACCAAGCCGACGTAACGACCGTCAGGAGCCAGAGTCGAAATCGAACGCTCGATGAGGTCGCCGCCAACGCCGTCATACACGACGTCGTAAGGACCGTAGTCCTCGAACCGCTCTCGGGTGTAGTCCACCGCGCGGTCCACACCGAGTTGACGCAGGAACTCCTGATTCGCCGTACTCGCGGTGGCGGTCACATGCGCGCCCAGATGCTTGGCGAGTTGAATTGCAAAAGTACCGACCCCTCCGGCTCCGGCCTGGATGAGAACGCGCTCACCCTTTCCCAACCGCGCTCGCTCGATAAAGGCTTGCCACGTCGTCAGGGCGATCGTTGGAAGGCTCGCCGCTTCAAGGTGGGACACCTGCTTCGGCTTGGCTGCAAGCAGCGAAACGGGGACGACAGCGCGCTCGGCGTACGCGCCGGGCGCGTTGCTGGGCAGCCTCGCATACACCTCCTGGCCCACTTTCCATGAGGAGCCGTCGGTCACTTCGCGGATGACGCCCGAAATGTCGAAGCCGGGCACCTGCGGAAAGCGATACGGGACGTTCTTGAAGACGCCCGCTCGAATGGCGATTTCGACCGGGTTGACGCCCGCGGCTTTCACCTCGACGAGGGCTTGGCCCTGCTCGCGAATGGGGTCGGGGAGGTCGCCGAAGGCCATGACTTCCTCTCCGCCATAGCCGGTAAGAAACGCTGCACGCATGAACAACTCCTTGAATGGGAGGTTTGACTATAGTCTAGTTATTGAACTTTTGCAGGCGTGGCAGCCGTGTGATCCACCGACGGGCCGACTCAGCGTTTGTGGTTGGCCTTCAGCCGCAGGTCTGGGCGGGACATGATTCGGCCGCGGGAAGACTTCACCTCCAACGGAGCCACGACTGAGCCGTCGATCACGTCGACCATCTTCACCGGAGGCGGGTTGGGCGCGAAGAGCCAGCGGTCCCCCCACTGGCGCAGCGCTACGACCAGAGTGAATAGATCCTCGCCCATCGGGGTCAGGACGTACTCGTGTCGCCTGGCGTTCTCGGCGATTGGCTGCCGAGCCAGCACTCCGCCGGCCACGAGCTTCTTCAGCCGCTCCGTAAGCAGGTGCCGGGAGATTTGCAGCCGCTCCTGGAAGTCGTCGAAGCGAGTCACTCCGCTGAACGCCTCGCGGACGATGAGGAGGCTTCCCCACTCGCCGATGAGATCGACAGTTCTTGCCATTGGACAGTCGGCTTGCGCCCAACTTTTGCGTTGCATGGAGCTGAGTACCGTGTTGATTGAACGTCGCGAGGCGACGCTTTTCCTCCATTTCAGCACGATGTGACCGACGGCGGGGGGCCGTACCGCATCCGCGGCCGCCTTCGCCAAGACCTTGCGCGTCGCGTCGAGTACGGCCGTAAGCGCTGTTGCGTAGGACATCTCGACGTGGTCTGGGCCGACCGTTCTGCCCCTCGAAGCTGCCATGGCCGCCGGCTCCGGTGACAAGGCGGAGATCGTCGTGCGCAGTTGCGAGGTGTCGCTGTTCGAACAGCCTGCAAATTCGGCCTTCGGACGTCTGACTATCAGCGCCGATGCCATGGGCGCCAGGTTGGCCCTCGCGCGCGAGGCGGAGCGCGCGCTGTCGCCGGACAAATTTGAGGCGTCGTTCGAGACCCTGGCGGCGGCCCCCGCGTATGCGTTCGCGCCGTCGCCCGGACTCGTCGGGGTGTTCGCGGATGACCTGGAGAAGGTGACCGCTACGAGCGTATGCGGGAGTGGCACTCACCCTGGCGCGATGAGCCGCCGCAGTGCAGGCGGCCGTCCTTTTCACCTACAGCTCCTCGACTGGCGGCCGAGGTCGAGCTCGAACTCGCAGGCGGTATTGAGGCCGCGCTCACGGGATCTGGTCATTTTCATATCGAATCTCCCATTGCTTGAAGCACGCAGATCGTCTGCCACGACGTCAAACGAATGTCACTCCGTTGGCCACGAAAGGCGTAGCCCGAATGCGCTTGCCGGTCGCCCGGTTACGGCTTCGCATCGTAGTGACCTTGCCGTCTCCAACATCAGTGAGAGATGTTTTACAAGAACGGATGGGTTGACCATCCATGTGCACCGTGCAAGCGCCGCAAAGTGCCCGACCGCAGCCAAACTTGATCCCATTGGGACCAAGAAGATCGCGGATCGCCCACAAGAGGGGCGTCGTTGGGCCGACCCCGTCAAGGGCCCGATCCTGCCCATTTACGCAGATCCTCATCGCCTCGCCCTTGTGGTCTCGGTTCGCGACTTCCCGACTGCGTTCCTTACAGCAGGGCTGATGCGGTCGCTGGAAATGCGAAAGCGTAGGGCCGTCCCGTTGTGTGCAGCTCGGGCTTCAGAACTCCCGTGGTCGGGCTCTGGAAGCGTAGTGGTCGGCGGAGATATCAAGGAGGACATTGATGCCTCCTTTTCGGACATTCATCCGCGGATGACCGCGTTAGCGGAGCGGCGTACCGGAGCATCGGATGTAGTTCGTCCAGAATGGTCGTGACAACTCCTGCGAGATCGCTTCGAGCCCAGCGCGAGCTTCATTGGGCGAAGCGTTGGCGAAGGCCAATCCAGCGCGGGTGAGGTGGCGGCCGAGTCCGTCGGTCAGGGCTCGATTGCTTTCGAGTTCATAGATTCGCGATTTGAATGAGCGCGAGTCGTTGTGAACGTTCCGACCGTCGATGTTCTCCCGAAGCGTTACTGTGGGTCGACCTATCTCCGAACCCCAACCGGGCAGTTGGGACGCGGATAACCAGCTGCTGCCCGGCGCTGCACCGTGTCGGCGCTGTCAACCAACGGAGGTGATCTCGTGCCAAAGTCTTTGTCTCCCAAGAAGGCCGCGGTCGCCAAAGCCCGCCGCGGTGCTGCGATTGCCACTCCCAGCGATCTGGGTGTCGAGGCGACCAAAGACATCGCCGGCGCGCTCAACGCGATCTTGGCCGACGTCTTCGCCCTGTACCTGAAGACCAAGAACTTCCACTGGCACATGAGCGGGCCGCATTTCCGCGACTACCACCTGCTGCTGGACGGCCAGGGCGACCAGCTGTACGCGATGACTGACCCGATCGCCGAGCGCGTGCGCAAGGTGGGCGGCATCACTCTGCGCTCGATCGGGCACATCGCGCGCCTACAGCGAGTGTCCGACAACGACGCCGAATTCGTGACGCCGCTGGGCATGCTGGCTGAACTACACCAAGACAACCAGCGGCTCGCCGCCAGTCTGCGGGCCGCCCACGAGGTCTGTGACGAGCGCCATGACATCGCCACCGCCAGCCTGATCGAGAATTGGATCGACGAAACGGAGCGCCGCGCCTGGTTTCTGTTCGAGGCCAGCCGCAACGCCGACACTGGCGGGCATTGAGAATGCGTCCCGCCGTGCAGGCTGCGGGATTGCGTGGGCCAGATCCGCACGGCGCAAACCACTACCAGCGAGATGTCCGGCCTGCGAACGAGATCGTCGATTTACGTCGATCAATGCTTGCAAAACGCGGCTGTGTTCCAGCTGGCCCTCAGGCGCCAAGGCATCCCAGCGCAAGCGCGGCTCTTTCATCCTCTCTTCTGTTGGGGGCGATACCAAATGCAGCAGGAAGCAGCTCCGACGAATGTCGGCCTCCGATTTCGTGCGGCGGCGTCTCCCAGTGTTGCCGCCTGCGTGAACTTGAGGCGACCGGTCACGTTCACGCATGTCGTTAGCCCCAATGCCATGAGTGAGCCGACGATCCCCGCGCCGGCTGACTCCGTGTTTGCGGTCTACGTCCACCACAGGCCCATCACTGAAGGGCACATTTGGATCTCTCAGCGTCATCACAGGCTTCAACCGGTATCCGACGGTGGCGTTTGCATCTTCGATCTTCTCGGCGAGCCGACGGCGCAAATCCTGGAACCGTTCGAGTTCTCACGCTTCGAATTCCCACGCGCCGCCCTCGATGACCTGGCATACGAACAGGGAGTGAGGCGACTTGGGACGCTGGACGTTCCTGTGTGCGGAGTAGCCGATCCGGTGATCAAGTACATCGCCCTGGCAATGCGCCAGCGCATGGAATGGTTCGGCCCGCAGGAGGACACACTATTTCGTGACCACCTCACGTTGGCGCTCTTTTCGCACTTGGCTAAGGGGTACGCCGGCGCAGACGGCGGCCTAAGCTCGATCGGCCTGCTAGCGCCGTGGCAAATGCGGCGCCTTGACGAATGGATCGAGGCGAATCTGCACAAGCCGATCTCGATTGCCGATCTCGCGGCTTTGGTTGAGCTATCGCCGAGCCATTTCTCCCGGGTTTTCGTGAGGTCGGCTGGCATAGCGCCGCACCGATGGCTCCTGCGCATGCGTATAGAGCGCGCGAAACACCTGCTCAAGGCGCCAACCGCGTCGTTGAGTGATGTTGCTGCCTCGTGCGGCTTCGTCGATCAGAGCCACTTCACCAAGGTTTTCACGCGGGTCGAACGCATGACCCCCGGGCGGTGGAAGAAGGCAATTTAGCTAACGGCTCCCGGCCCCCCGGCAAACCGCCCTCAGCGCGGCTACTGAGCTCGTCTTCGGGGGACACCGAAAGAGCGACTCGCGCCACGATCGAATGAGGGAAGAGGTGCACTTGGTCAGTAGCGCCCTGTTGACCGAGAAGCTGTCCCAAAACCAACGGGCATGCGTTCGGGGCACCGTCGCGGTGGTAGCGAAGACTGATCCGACGTCGCTGCCGATCAGTGCGCCTGCGCCAGGAAGGTCGTTGGCGAAACGAATGGCTGCACGAAGCTACAAAGCGCGCGCGGTACGTACAAGACTGGGCTGACAGAGGGCTTCTAGTCTCGCTTGACGCAGATGGAGGTGCCTATGAGCGACCCGCGTGACGGTCTCCCCTTCGGGATTGAAGGCGATGGAATTCTGAGCAAGCGCGATTCGCCTGAACGAGTTGACTTTGCTTGTCGAGCACCAGCGCGGCGCAGCGCTGTGTTCCGTTTCGTCAGAGCCGCGCGGCAAGGCTGCCGATCTGGCTTGCCTCTCACTGGGCACTGAGTCAAGCCGCCTTGGCTGCGAACTCCGCACTATTGGCGATCCTGGAAAGATCACTTCCCCCGCAGGTCGATCTCTCGGAGCAGTTGCTTTCTACATTCCCTCCAACGCGATCCGCTTCGGATCTTAGGTCCGCGGCGGTCTAGTCAAGGAGACAACGCATGCTCATCGACGCCGGCACGCTCGACGCACAGCCGGCATACAGACCCGCAAATGTTCTTTCCGGCCGCTTGAATCGTGCCGGCTCTTTTGGAGATCACTATGTTCAAGCGACAGGATGTTGAGTTCAAATCCGAAGGCGATATCACCCTCCGTGGCTGGCTCTTCACGCCTGACGGCGCGGGTCGGAGGCCCGCGATCACGATGGCACACGGCTACGCCGGCGTGAAGGAACACGCGCTGGAGCGATTTGCGCAAGCGTTCGCCGAGGCCGGGTTTGTCGTGTTGCTGCACGACCACCGAGGCTTCGGCGCGAGCGACGGCCAGCCCCGTCAAGACGTCAATCCCTGGCAGCAGGTCGCTGACTGGCGCCGCGCGATCACCTTCTTGGAGGAATTGGACGCAGTCGATTCGAAGCGCATTGGTCTGTGGGGAACGAGTTACGCGGGCGGGCATGCACTGGTGCTGGGCGCGACGGACCGGCGCTTGCACTGCGTCGTCGCCCAGGTGCCGACCATCAGCGGCTACGAACAGGGGCAGCGGCGGATTCCACCTGAAAAGGTGCTCGCGGTGGAGGAAGCGTTCTCGGCGGACGAGCGTGCTCAAGGGCGCGGCGAGCCACCTCAGCGCCAAGTCATCGTCAGTGCCGATCCGGCTGTGCCGGCAGCGTATCGCGCGCAAGACGCAATTGACTTCTACCTGCAGCCGCTGCCCAAGGGCGTCTGGGCCAATGAAGTCACGACGCAATCGGGGCGGGCAGCTCGAATGTATGAACCGGGTCATTGGATCAGCCGCGTGTCACCGACGCCGCTTCTGATGGTCGTGGCGATGCACGACACGATCACGCTGACCGACCTCGAACTCGCCGCCTATGAGCGCGCGCTCGAGCCAAAGCGTCTCGTGACCATCGAAGGGGGACATTTCGACCCGTATCTCGCTCGATTCAACGAAGCAAGCGCGGCGGCGATCGAATGGTTCCGACAGCACCTTTCCTAACCCATTCCAGGAGAAATTCATGCCTCACCTCCAATACCGCCTCGAAGGCGCCGTCGGGCACCTCGTTCTGGACAACGCGCCGCAGAACCGGATTGGCGACCAGATGGTCGACGAGCTTGCGAACGCCGTCGAGGCGATCGGCAAGAGCGCCGCGCGTGCGGTGATCGTGCGCGGCGCCGGTGAACATTTCAGCTTCGGCGGCGACATCACGCCGTGGCCTGGCGCTTCGGTTCGTGAGCTTCGCGCCCGATTCGAGCGTTATATGGACGTCTTCAATGCCTTCGAGCGGCTGCCGCTGCCCGTCATCGCGGCGGTGCACGGGAAGTGCTTCGGGGGAGGCCTGGAACTCGCGGTTCGCACGGACGTGATTATCGCGGCGTCCACGGCGACCTTCGGCCACCCGGAGCAGTCGCTCGGCATCGTGACCCTGCTGGGTGGCATCTATCGCGTCGCGGAGAAGGCGGGGCGCGCAAAGGCCTCGGAATGGGCGATGACCTCTGAGCCGGTGCCGGCGGCAGTGATGGAGCATTTCGGGGTCGTCAACCGCGTCGTGGATGAGAGCGCGCTGCTGGCGGAGGCGCACGACTTCGCCGCGAAGGTCTCAAAGGGGCCGACGCGCGCCTACGCGGCGCACAAGGCGCTGTTGCGCGCTTGGGCCCAGGGCGGCCCGGCGGTCGCCGATGGCGCCATGTTCGACATCGTGATGCCGCTGTTTGAAACGCGCGACGTCATCGACGGGCTGGCCTCCGCGGTGTCTGCGCTTAAGGAGGGACGCGCGCGCCCTGTAGTCAACTTCTCGGGGCAGTGACGACGCGGCCTTGGCGTGTAGTGCGCCGGTATGATGGCCCGACCCCGAACGGGGAGGGCCATCATGGATCGAATCACTGCGATGACTACCTTCGTCCGAGTAGTTGAAGCGGGCACCTTTGCCAAGGTGGCCGACACGCTGGGCATGCCAAACGCGACGGTGACCCGTCTCGTCCATGCGCTGGAGCGAGACGTCGAGATGAAGCTGTTGCAACGCACAACGCGCCGCGTCACCGTCACGCCTGAAGGGGCCGTCGTCAAACTGCTCGCAGACCTCGCCGATATCGAGGCGTGTAGGGCCGAGGGGTTTGCTCGTCCGTCGGGACGGATTTGAGTGGAGACCGCCGCGGCGATCGCCAGCCTGGTGGTGATTCCGACATTGCCTGGATTTCTCGAGCAGTTCCCAGACTTCTTGGCGGACTTTGGCATTCGCGACCATCGCGCCCGCGAAGCAGCCGACCAATTCTTCCGGCAGTTTCGGTGGTTCCTGAGCGCCAAAGTGCGTTTTTTCATTGACTGGCTCATTGGCGTCTTCGAGGGACATGAGCGTCTTCGGCGCATCTAGACGCGAATCTCCTCGGGTGCTGTCGAGGTCAGAGCCAGCAATGAGCGTGGCCTAGCTGGCCCGCGCCTGTCGTAGCCCCATCGCCGCGCACGCCTTTCGCCGTCGCACTGAGGGTGGACGCGATTCACATTCTTTCTACAAAAGCTGCTTGAAACATCCAATTAGCAAATGAGTTAACTGCTTAGACTCCTTCAGACGACTTCGCCGGCACACAGGTGAGCCGGAAAATTCAGCGGGAGTTGAAGATGAGCAACTCGTTTGACGTCGTGGTCATCGGTGCGGGCCCTGGCGGCCAAGTTGCGGCTATCCGCGCGGCTCAGCTCGGATTGAGCACCGCATGCATCGACGAATGGAAAAATTCCTCGGGCGGCCCTGCACCGGGTGGAACTTGCACGAATGTTGGATGCATTCCCTCAAAGGCGCTGCTGCAGTCGTCGGAGCACTTCGAGCAGGCCTCGACGCACTTCGGCGATCATGGCATCCGAGTGGGTAGTCTCGAAATCGACCTCGCACAAATGCTCAAGCGCAAGAACAGCGTGGTCAAGCAGAACAATGACGGCATCCTCTATCTGTTTCGAAAGAACAAGATCACGTTCTTCCATGGCCGCGGGACCTTCGTGGGCAGATCTGGCGATAAATATCGAATAGGGGTCAAAGGCGAGGCCGAAGAGGAGATCGTCGCTCAGAACGTCATCATCGCGACAGGCTCGACCGCCCGAGGGCTGCCCCAGGCATCCTTCAATGAAGAGGACATCCTCTCCAACGACGGAGCGTTACGAATGCCGGCAGTCCCTCGGCGCCTCGGCGTCATCGGCTCGGGCGTTGTCGGGCTTGAGCTCGGCTCAGTCTGGCGTCGGCTTGGATCGCAGGTAACGATACTGGAAACTCTCCCGACCTTCCTGGCGGACGCCGACGAGGCCATTGCCAAAGAGGCCAAGAAGCAGTTCGATCGCCAGGGGCTGGACATCCGACTTGGAGTGACGGTGGGGGATGTGACCCGCGGCGAAAAAGGGTTGTCGACCGCAATTGCCGGCGCGAATGGCCAGAAGGAAGTGCTTGAGTTCGATAAGCTCATTGTCTCCATCGGCCGCATTCCCAACACGGCAGGACTTGGGGCGGAGGCAGTCGACCTACTGCTGGACAAGCGCGGCGGCGTGCAGGTTGACGATGACTGCCGTTCGAGCCTTCGAAACGTCTGGGCCATCGGTGATGTTGTGCGAGGCCCCATGCTCGCTCATAAGGCCGAAGACGAGGGCGTCGCCGTCGCCGAACGTATTGCCGGGCAAAAGCCGGAGGTTAAGTTCAACACCATTCCCTGGGTCATCTACACCTACCCGGAACTCGCTTGGGTGGGAAAGACTGAGCAGGAACTGCGTGCGGAAGGGCGCGGCTACAAAGCAGGAGTCTTCCCGTTTCTGGCGAACGGGCGAGCCCGAGCGATGGGACAGACAACCGGCTTTGCGAAAGTCATCGCCGACAAAGCAACTGACCAGGTGCTCGGGGTTCATGTCATCGGCCCCATGGCCAGCGAATTGATCGCCGAGGGCGTGATGGCCATGGAATTTGGCGCAACGAGCGAGGACATCGCGCTGATCTGCCATGCCCACCCGACGCTTTCTGAGGCGATGAAGGAGGCGTCCCTGGCGGTCCACGGGCGGTCCCTGAACTTCTAAATCGCGCCCGTCGGGCGCCTCGTGCTAGGCAGCACTCGCACGCGCCAGGCGAAGACATCGCTCCCCGCCGCTTGGGGTTCCAGAGTGACTCGCCCGTTGAACAGCGCTACAGCCTATGAGCGTCGAAGTGCATGGTCTTGTACGAGTGAATCGCTTTGTACGTTCTCCGCTTGAGCCGCCTCGTTGTGACCCCGGACGCTTCCGCCACCCTTTGGGCGGTCTTGGTACTGTTTCTTCGGATAGTGTTGCGCGATGCCTGGACACGGCAAAGTGCGAGCTGTAATTCCAGTCCACCGGCTGGTTCCATGAAAACCGGTATCTGTGTCATCGCGACACATCGCCCATCGCTTTTCAGAGAGCAAAGGAGACCTCTCATGAAACACAAGGTTCTTGCTGCGCTTCTCTTGTTCGCAGCGTTTGATGTTTGCAATGCCCAGAGCGCGCCGGCCGGTCCCGCTGACGCGGCGGCCTCCGCGCCGGCCAAGCACAAGTTGCTCAAGAAGCTCAGGGCCAAGCACCCGCCGGCCTCCGCAGCCAATCCGGAAGCTTCCCCCGACAAAAAGGGCGGCGGCTAAGCCGTTCCGCGCCAATCTGGCGCGCGAAATCCAGGCGTGCCAGACGAGATTGTTGCGAACGCCGGAATAATTCTTTGGCGGCGGCCTTGTAGGTCAGCGGGAGGGTAGGTCCTAGAGCTTGGGCGACGCCGTCCAAAACGCGACTGCCGTCATGAACGCCTTAAATCCAAGAGGAATCGCCTTCGCGCTGAAGTGCTCGGTGGCAGCCCTTGTGGCCATCTTGATTGCGCTTTGGCTGGACTTCCCGAATCCCGGCTGGGCGGGTCTCACGGTGTTCCTAACTAGCCAGCCGCTGTCTGCAGCGTCCGGCGCTTTGGTCGCGCGCTCTCTGTACCGCGTGTACGGGACCGTCGCGGGGGTCGCCGCATCGCTGACCATCATCCCAGCGCTGATTGATACCCCGGAATACATGGTTCTTGCGGTAGCGGCGTGGGTTGGAGTCTGCCTCTACGCGTCCCTGCTCGACCGGAGCCCTCGAGGCTACGCGTTCATGCTGGCGGGTTACACCGTTGCCCTGGTCGGGATGCCTCTGGCCAACGATCCTGGGTCGATCTTCGATGTCGCGGTGCTGCGTGCAGAGGAGGTGACCATCGGCGCGCTCTGCGCGATCGCAATCCATTCGGTCTTCTTTCCGAAGAGCGTCAGCCCGCTTCTGATGGCGAAATTGGCATCGACCATAGACGACGCCCGAGGCTGGATTGTCCGGGGACTGGGCGCCGAGCCGACCGGAGAAGGCGAGCGAGTTGCCCGCAACAAGGTCGCGGTGGATCTGGCCGAGCTGCGGACCTTGGCCTCAAATCTTCGTTTCGAGTCCTCTGTAGGCGAGGTGGAGATCCGCGTCGTGCTTGCTCTCGAAGAGCGGATGGTGGCTCTGCTGCCGTTACTCTCTGGCGCGGAGGACAGGCTGGCGACCATGGCCTCCGCCCGCCAAGGGCTCCCCAGTGTCCTTGTCGATCACCTTACGAAGGTTCGAGTGCGCATCGCCGAATCGACCGACCGCGCCCGAGCTTTGGCCCTTGCGGAGGAAGGTCGCGCGCTCGCCTTAGCGGTGACCAACAGCTTGGCCGCGCGGATCCTGGCCATTGGCGCCATGGAACGAATAGCCGAGCTGCTGAGCACCTGGAACGATTGTCTAAACCTTGCGGCTCGGGTACGTGGCCATGAAGTCGAGGACAGCGACAGGCTTGACGAAATTGTCAGAATGTCGTCTCGCCGAACGCTGCACGTCGACCACGGCCTGGCGGCGTTCTCGGGGTTCGCCGCCACGGTGGCAGTTCTGGTCGCTGGCAGTGTGTGTTGGCTCGCAGGTTGGCCGCAAGGAGCCTTCGCCATGGGCATCGCCGGCGCGGGCAGCAGCATCTTTGCTTTTGTCGACGACCCGAGACCATTGATGCGCCTGCTCCTGCAATGGACCGTCATCGCTGTTCCTGTGGCTGCCGTCTATGTGTTCGGCATCCTCCCGGCCGTCGACGGCTACCTTGAGCTGGCGGCAGTACTACTTCCGCTGTTCTTCCTGACAGGCTTGTACCTGGCCACTGCCAACTACTGGTTACCGGCGCTGAGTTTCGCACTCATAACGCAGACGCTGATGGCGCTGCAGCCTACGCAAGGCTCGGATTTCGTCAGTTTCAGCGGCACCGCCATCGGCGCAGTCATTGGCAGCATCGTGGCGCTCGTCGTAACGTCTCTTATCCGGGTTATTAGCGCAGAGACAAGCGTCTGGCGACTGCTGCGTGCGACCTGGAAGGACTTGATCGCCCTGGCGGAGCAGAAAACCGTTCGGCCTCGTTCTGCTTTGGCCAGCGAGATTCTGGACCGAGTCGGGATGCTGCTGCCCAGACTCGCTCGAGCGCAAGGTGTTGCGCGAACGAAGGCTGCGCTGGCGCTGAGCGAGTTGCGGCTAGGTGTCAATTTGGCTGATCTTCGCGACGTGGCCGATCGGGCGAGCCCAGCTGTTCGTGCCGCCGTAGATCAGTTGCGCGCACGCGTGGCGGCGCACTTCCGAGCCGTGCTCAGAGCAGCCGAGCACACGCCGGACGAAGGCCTCCTCGATGCGATCGACGTGACCATCGAACGGTTGCTGGAGTCCGAGCCGATGGCGCTTAGACAGCAAGGCCTGACGGCGGCCGGTGGGCTCCGCTTGGGGCTCTTTCCGAACGCGGCCGCGTACTCCTACAGAGAGGCCGAAAGTGCTCGCTGATCTCAACGTCTTCGGGATTTTTTTGGACGCCAGTCTCGTTACGGCACTGGTGGCTGCGGTTGCTTTGGGCCTGCTCCGCCGCCTATTGATTGCAATCGGACTTTATCGCTGGCTCTGGCATCCGGCGTTGGCTGACCTGGCCATCTTCGTCGTCATTTGGGCGGCTTTAGCGCGGGCGATCTCGTTTTTGCCGCCGCAAGTGATTAATCTTCTCGGGTAGACGTCGAAATGAATGAAAAGCTAAAGAGTTCCATCCGCATCGCCGCGACATGCGCGCTCGTTGTCGCCGGACTCATCGCCGCCAAGCATCTGTGGGAACACTATCGCCAAGAGCCATGGACTCGTGACGGCCGGGTGAGAGCCGATGTCGTTCAAGTAGCCCCTGACGTTTCGGGAGTTGTCGACGCCGTCGCTGTGCGCGACAACCAGGAGGTTCGGAAGGGAGACATCCTGTTCACGATCGACGTGATACGTCCGCGCATTGCCTTGGCGCAGACCGAGGCGGCAGTAAAGGGCCTGAAGGCCCAGATTTCACAATCGCAACGCGAGGACAAGCGCAATATCGCGCTGGCCGATCTGGTACCGGCTGAGTCTCGGGAGCAAAGCGCGGAGAAGCTTGAGCAACTGAACGCATCGTTGATGGCCGCGATGGCTGCGGTCGACAACGCGCATGTCAATCTGGAGCGAACTCAGGTGCGGGCGCCGGTGGACGGATGGGTCACGAATCTTGACCTCCGACCTGGCGCTTATGCGACTGTTGGCAAGCCTGTGTTGGCCGTCGTTGACAAGCAGTCGATCTACGTATTGGGGTACTTCGAAGAGACAAAAATTGGGCGGATCCACGTCGGTGACCCCGTCCAAGTGAGACTGATCGGTGAGGGCAAGGCACTCGATGGCCATGTCGATAGCATCGCTGCCGGGATCGAGGATCGCGAACGCTCGCAGAGTTCAAATCTCCTGGCGAATGTAAATCCTACGTTCAATTGGGTTCGCCTGGCCCAGCGGATCCCGGTGAGAGTCCAACTCGACCGTCCTCCCGCTGACGAACGGCTCATCATGGGTCGCACGGCGACGGTGGTCGTCACCGAACGGGCGAGCTCCGGACCAGTGCTGGCCTCCGGGAAGGTGTCCCAATGAGCCGCCTCTGGCGATCGCGCGGAAAGGCGGCCGCGGTGGTTTGCGCGGCTACCCTCGCCGCGTGCAGTGGGATACCGCCGACGCCGCCACTGCCGGCAGACGCGGTGGTCAATCGACCGGGCGCGAACGGTCAATTCGTCGGAACCTTGGCACCTGATGTGACGCGAGATCCAGTGGAGGGCAACTGGTGGAAGCTCTACGACACGCCAACACTGGATGAGTTGATCAAGCAAGCGCTCGCGGCCAATACCGACCTGCGCGCGGCCGCGGCCAACCTTCAGAAGTCGGAGGCGGGATTCGACGTCGCCGCAGCGGCCCAAGAGCCCACGACGAACATCAGCGCAGCGCCATCCTACGGGCGCCGCTCCGCCGAAGAGGAACTCCACCCAGGAAAACCTTTTCCGAACAAGTTCGTCTACGGCGCCGGCTTCAGCGTGTCGTACCAGGTCGACCTCTTTGGTCAGATTCAACGCAGCGTCGATGCCGCGCGTGCTGACGTGGGCTCGGCGACCGCCGCGAGGGATGCCGTTCGCGTCACGGTCGTTGCTGAAACGACGCGGGCCTATTTGGACGTGTGCGCGGCCGGCCGCGAGATTGATGTCGCCCGGCGACAAATCGATCTCCAAAAGGAGAGCACCGAGCTGACGCGGACGCTGGCCGAGAACGGGCGGGCGGCAACGCTCGACACGGACAGGTCGGTGGTGCTGGAGGAGCAAGTCCGGTCGAGCCTGCCAAGCCTGGCGGCGCAGCGACGCCTCGCGCTGTTCCGATTGGCCGTACTGACGGGGAAGACACCGGCGGAATTTTCTCCAGCCGTCGCATCCTGCACGGTCGTGCCTCGATTGAAGCAGGCGATTCCTGTGGGCGACGGCGCGAGTCTGTTGAAGCGGCGCCCGGACGTTCGACGAGCCGACTTCGATGTGCAGGCGGCGTCGAACAGGATCGGGGTCGTCACCGGTGACCTCTATCCCAAGGTCTCTCTTGGTGCTTCGGTCGCGTCCGTGGGTCTGGACCAACGTGGATTTAGCGCCGACACGTTCAAGTTCTCTCTCGGGCCTTTGATTACGTGGGAGTTCCCTGACCGCACGCGGACCAAGGCGAGAATCCGCGCCGCCGATGCGGATCGTGACGTCGCGCTTGCTCGGTTTGATGGTGTCGTGCTCAATGCGCTGAAGGAGACAGAGAGCGCCCTGGAAGTCTACGCTCAGGACCAGGAGCGCCGAGCGATTCTCGAGTCTGCGCGTGTCAAGGCTAGAAAGGTCGACGAAGACACGCGACGTCTCTTTGCGATGGGGCGATTGGGCTCCTTGCCAGTGCTCGACGCAGACCGAACGCTGAACTCCATCGAACAGACCGCAGCGGCCGTCGACACGAGGCTGGCGTCTGACCAGGTCAATCTGTTTCTGGCGCTGGGTGGCGGCTGGGAGGAGAGATAGAAGCTCGGCTTCCGGCTCAGTCGAACGCGGCGCCGGCAGGCCTACGTTTGGATCTGCGTCAATTGACTTCTTGAACGTGAAACGCCGCTCAACCGTCCTTGGATACTGACGATACCCGGCTCTCACCTGGATCCAAGTCCGTCGTTCGACTCGCGATCTGAGCTTCGAAGCTATTTCGAATATCGTCTCCAGCGGCCAGGCGTGAGCCGCTCTAGCCGCGTGAAGACGCGGGTGAAGTGACTTTGGTCGACAAATCCGCAGTCTGCGGCGATATCACCCAGCGAACTCGCGGATGCACGAAGCAGCTGCTTTGAGCGCTCCACTCGACGTTGGAGTAGCCATCTATGAGGCGGCAATCCAACGGCCTTCACGAAGGCGCGCGCGAAGTAGCTAGGAGATAGGTTCAACAGACCCGCCAGGTCGGCGATCGAGATGGAATCGCTCAAGCGCTCGTCAACCCATTCGCTCACGCGGCTGATTTGCCATGGATGTAGAGCAGCCGTGTGGCCCGGTGCCTCGTAGGCGCCCCCGTACCGCTGAGCGACGTGGGCAAACAGAGCCATGGCTATAGAGTCCTTAAAGAGGGAATCCCTTTCCGGGCCGTGCATCGCTGTGCGCTGCAACAGTGCCATCGCAAGGTGCTTGACTACGAGATCAGGGGCGACCGAATCCGCACGCAAGTCGCCAAGCCGCTTGAGACCGTTCTCGTAGGCTAGGTCGTCCATGCTAGCGCGCGGAATATGGAACCGCGAGAACTCGAATCCCTCGTACAGTTGAGCAGTCGGCTGGCTACGCAGGTCGAAGATGAAGATTCCACCGTCTCGGACGACCGGAACCCTCGAGTGTTGGCCCGATATCCACATGTCACCCTTCGACAGGGGTGAATGGTGTACGTGGAGAGCGAAGGCATTCTCGATCGGCGGGGCCAAGGTCGGCGCCGACATCCCGACGTCACTCATGACGTGCGAGAAAACAATAGGCTGCCGGAGCTCTGAGCAGGCCACGATGCTGGGAACCGGGGGCCTATGAAACCGGAGCCCAATGGCTGCGGAGACGCTCGCTTCGTCCATCGGATCCCTCTCGTACGTTCAGTACCCGCGAAGATGCAGCGCGTCGTCCGGCGGTTGTGAATCGCCGTGACGCTGATTGGTCCGAGGGACTCTACATCGGCCGAAAGGCATCGCCTGCATTGTAGGAATACCCATCCCCATCGTGGGGTACTTCAACCGGGCGGCATGACCCGTTCGTACGCGGGGCCTCCAGGTTCGACACGGTTGAGCGCGCGGTCGTCGCAAATGATTCACGTGGAAGGCCGATTGCTCCTGTCGTCGACTTGGGCCATTGAAGGACATGGTCAGAATATCCAATCGTGTCGGATTTCTTACCATACAGCCGATGCGCATGCGACCAAAATCGTTGGGCGGTGTCGATCTTGGCGGCTATTCTTGACGGAACCTTGGCAGCCATTCGTCGCGCCTGAATGGGTACGGCGAATCAACGCCGGTGGTAGCGATTCGCTATTTCTAATGTTCAATCTAGGAGTAGCTCATGACAAGCCGCTTCCGTTCGACTGGACACCGCCAATCGCGCTAAAGCGTACTGTCCCTGCTGCTCGCGGGAGTCGTAGCAATGACAATCGGCATCTCCAGCGCCTCGGCCTCAGGCGAGGACAACTTGGTGGTGAAGAACGTGATCCTCGTGCACGGTGCGTGGGCGGGGGCGTCAAGCTGGAACAAGGTGATTCCGCTACTCGAGGCCGCGGGCCTTCACGCCGCGGCCGTTCGAAATCCTCTGACCGGAGTGGCCGACGATGTGGCGACTACGAAGCGCGAGATCGCCCTTGCAGATGGACCAGTGATTCTTGTTGGGCACTCCTATGGCGGCGCGGTCATAACGGAGGCGGGCAATGACCCGAAAGTAGCAGGCCTAGTCTACGTCGCGGCTTTTGCACCGGACGCGGGACAGGCGGTTGGTGACCTCGGTCAAGAGTTTCCGCCATCTCCCGGGCTTGCCGAGATTCGTCCGGACGCCGACGGCTTCCTCAAGCTGACCCCCAAGGGAATTGAGGAGTTCTTCGCCCCTGATTTGCCTATCGCAGAGCGGAAGATCTTGTGGGCTACTCAAGGGCCGGTGAGCGGCGCCGCGCTCGGCGGCAAGATCAGCGCGGCGGCATGGCGTACGAAGCCGACGTGGTACATCGTGGCCGGCAACGACCAGATGATCGCCCCAGGTCTCGAGAGGGCCTTCTCCTCGGCAATGAATGCAGAAACTGAGACGCTGCCGACCAGTCATGTGGCCATGCTCGTACTCCCGAACGACGTCGCAAGGGTCATCATCCGGGCGGCTTCGACCAAGGCTACAACGAAGTAGCTCCTGGGATGCCAGAGATGCCGTCGGAAAGATGGCAGTCGAGGCGCCACTCGGGGCCGAGTTTGCTCGGCCACTTCGCTATGAAGGGAGCCTTTCGCTCCCTTCAGTCGTTCAGGAGGACGCGAGCGGGGCATCCGCAGCCGCCTCCCCGAGCAAGTGCTCAGCCGCGAACGACATAGCGGTCGACCCGCGCCGCCGCTATGACGCTTTGAAATGACCACGCCAGCGTCTTCGCGGGAGTTGAACCATCAAGCCACGGGCTCGGGGTGGAGAACCACATGGCGATCTCGTCGTCGTCATATGCCCCGCGTAGTTCATCAAGAACTTCCTGCGTGCCGACTCTCCAGCGAAGCGCACCGCCTTCAAATTGAAACGATGGGACAAGAAGGCGTTCTCGGTGCACAACCCTTACAAGCCTGCGGCTGGAAAGAGCGCTTTCGAGCGTCATGGCGTTGCCGTGGGAGTCGATGATGTAGTTGCCGCGTAGGCATTCCCAAGGCACCAGGCCGCCGGTCTCCCGGAATGCCCCAAACGCGCTCATCGGCGCGGTCGTGATTTGAATCGTGCTCTCTCGATTGGGTTCCAGGGCCATCCTCGCGGGGTCAAATAACTCGCCGGTCACGATCAACTCCTGCGCGTCGAGATTGATCTGCGGCGAGGAGAACGCCCGCTGCAGGGGGAGAGGGCCTGTCAGTTAGCGGCTCAAGAACGCTTCGAGAATAACTTCCGTGACCAGATCCGGGTGCGAGAGCATTACAGAGTGGCTGCTATGGACGCTGGTCACCTTCGCGTTGATGCGGGCCGACATGAACTTCTGAAGGTTCGGGTCGATCATCTGGTCGTCCAATGTCAACACGTACCAGCTCGGTCGCGCCTGCCAGGCCGCAGCGACGGCTGGCTCCGCGAAACCGGCGGCCGCGGGCCCAACTTGGACTGCCGAGAGCGCCATCGCCTGGCGGCGCGGTAGGTCAGGCGCGAAGTACTTGACGTAGTCGGCGCTGGTCATGGTTAGATCGCCCGCATCGTCCGCAATGAGATCGGGGCCCCACGGTGCCGGCGGATAGCCCGACAGTAGCGTGTTGACGGATTCGCCTACCTCGGGCGCGAAGGCTGCCACATACACGAGCGACACCACTTTCGGGTTGAGCCCAGCGTTCGTGATGACGAACCCGCCGTAGGAGTGTCCGACCAGCACGACTTCACCTGGCAGCCTGTCGACCACACGTCGGGTAGCTTCGACGTCGCCAGCCAGAGAGATGAGTGGGTTCTGCACCGCGACGACGTTGATGTGCAAGGCTTGCAGCCGTTCGATAACGCTCTTCCAACCCGAGCCATCAGCAAAGAAGCCGTGGACAAAAACGACCGTCTTTGTCTTGAACGCCTGGGGAATCGGAGGAGACGCGTGGTCATCGGACGCCGAGGAGTCGGCTGCCATCGCCATAGGCGCAGCGGCCAGGAGCGCTACGAAGAGCGCGTGAAGCAGGTAGCGATGGAGCTTCATGGTGTTCCTCATCAAATCGTTGACAGACGGTAATGCGACTCGCGATGATTTTTTAGCGCCAGTGAAGGGTCGGCGCATCTGCCTTGCGGGGCGAGATGAAGTGTTCCGAAAGCCGCCATGAGGACCTCATGGTCAAAGAAACTTCGGCCGCCAGCCGGCACTCACGCTTGCCGACAGCTCGAGGGCCGTGACGCGAACACGCCCTTTGGCCTTGCGGCGGCAGGGCGCGTTGCTGACGTCCGAAAAACGCTATCCGCGCAAGCTTCTCGAAAGCCAGCGTCAGCAGAAGCCTTTCTCGAACACCGTCTGGCACTAAGTTGACTCGCCAGACCTCGACAGGCCGACAGCCATGGCCAATTGCGGATGAGCTCCGTTCCGTTCTGAGGGGTAAGTCGAGTCATCCGGAGTGTCGAAAATCAACAATACGTGCACTGAAAATACAAGACTGCAGGAGGGCTCACTGCGAAGCTACGCTGCGAGGCTTACCGTCGGCGCCGTCGAGCTACTAGAACCAGATCGAATTGGCACCGCTTCACTGAGTCCTGTGGATCTCGGCGGCGCGGCGAACTGCCCCCCGTTCTGCGCAGATGGCGGCCGGCGCGATGCGGGCCGCCAGGCTCGGTTGGCCGAGGCAAATCGACAACGCTTGAACGCTAGTGAGGTTGAAATGTCGGGTGCTCAACAGATTCGAATCGTCATCAATCATTGCAATGCGCTGACAAACGCTGGTTTGCAGCATGTCCTTGGCCGGAGCGTCGAATTTGAGTTGACGGCCGAGGTCGGGCAGCGGACTCAGGACCCAGCCGTACTGATGCTTACTGACTTCACGCGTGGTGTTGAGATGTTGAGTGCGTTCGAGCGCGCGGGCGCTGACTCGAGCGCGGTCAAGGTGGTGATCATCTCGGAGAGCGATCGCGAGTACGAGATTCGCAAGGCGATCAAGCTTGGGGCTCGCGGATTCATAAATTCGAACTGCCAGTTGTCCGAACTCTTGATGGGCGTTCGGCAGGCGCATTTCGGCAAGGTCTATCTTTGCGCCCACACTGTGCAGAGACTGGCCGAGAGCCTTTATCGTCAGCCGTTGACGGGTCGGGAGGAGGATGTTCTCAGCTTCGTCACCACGGGCATGTGCAACAAGGAGATTGCAATTCGATTGAACCTCGCGGTGGGTACCGTCAAATCGCATCTGCGGGCAATCTTCAACAAGCTCGGCGTTGAAAGTAGAACCCAAGCCATCCATGCAGCGGAACGCCGCGGCTTGTTGCATTCAAATCACCAGACGGATATGGCAGAGGCTCCTCGGCCTCTATCTGAAGTTGCGAAGATGCTCGGGATGGTGGCCGAAACCATTTAGGTGCCGCTCGGCCGACCAGGTCTGAGGCGCCCTTCGAAAATGACGACGCCAACACGACCTGGGCATACCTTCGTCCGCCTTGTGGCAGCCATTGTGCGCGGCGCTGGCTCTACGACTTCGCCTTGTAGCGCGAAGCCGACTTCGGAGAAAACGTTGGAAGCATGGCCTTCCGCGCCGAGCTGAAAGCCTCCCACAGTCCTTCGTCTGGTAGCGGCGGAATGGTAACCAGCTCGCGTTTGTCGAACCCGACGATGGCAGCATCGACCAGGTCGTCCACGTCCATGACGTTGTCAATCTTTGTCACGTCGCGTCCGGAACGCTCCCAAATTTCAGTGCGAGTGGCGGCCGGAAGTACCGCCTGAACGTACAGACCACGCGGGCCGAGTTCGCTCTGGAGTGATTGCGACATGGTAAGGACGAAAGACTTGGTTGCTGCGTAGATACCCAGCGGGGACTCCGGCGCCAGCGCAACTACCGACGCAATATTAATGATGGAGCCCGATCCACGCTTCAGGAAGCGCGGCAGAACGGCGCCGGTCAGTCGCGTCAACGCGGTTACGTTCAAGAGGATGATCTGTTCGGATTCGTCACTGTCGATGGATGCGAATCCAGCATGTGGCGCGGCGCCTGCGTTGTTAATGAGAAGGCCAATGCTCTCGTCCTCTCTGAGTCGTCGCTCGACATTTCCAAGATCCGCCTTGGTTGTCAGGTCGGCCTGCAGCACGTCAACCGTTACCTTGGCCTCTTTGCGGAGCCTGGAAGCAAGCTCTTCAAGCCGCGTACGGTCCCGCGCGGCCAGAACGAGCGGATGTCCGCGTCTTGCGAATCGATCGGCATAGACAGCGCCGATGCCGGACGAGGCACCGGTGACCAGAACGGAATAGGGGGGCGAGCGTGTCTCGGCCATAACTCATCCTCAATGCCGCGAGCCCAATCGAGGTGGCGACGCTCACGGCGTGAACTAGACAGTCGCCAGGTTCACCTGACTAACGGATTGGTGAAATGGTCAACGCGAGGATGGCGTGTGTCAATCTCACTTTAGGAATAGGCCGACGACAGGGGCAGACCGAGTAGATACGCACGCTAGCTATGCGATTGCGAGATCGGCTCGGCGCTTCCGCTCGTAGAACGCGAGTTGGATATAGGCCGCGCAAATGAGTGGAACTGAGACGCCCTGATCATTCGCGCGTTGCCGCATGTCCCCGAGAATAGCGGCGACTTCGACCGGCCGGCCGGCCGGCCGGCAATCAAGTCTCGATACATCGACGAAGTCATTTCGGAGTCATCTGCGCCCGTTTATGCCGAACGAGAAACGTGACGTCCCGACCGGCGACGAGTAGGCGCGCGCCGAGAAGCCGCCCACGGCTCTGGCGCCGACGATTAGAATTCTCAGGAGCGGCTCGGAAGAGTCGCCTTTTCTGGCGAGGGTTGACATGGTGGCGGGGACTCCAAGGGGTGTCTTGGTCCATCAATCAGCGTCGCTCGGCTCGCGTCGCATATCGATCGAAGAGACCAGGCGCCGATGTTCCGGAGGAGGCATCTCGATACTTCGCCGCGATCTGGCCCATTTGCGGGCACCGGAGCTCCATGATCTGGCGCGCCGGATTTGCACGTTGACTCGCGGGGATGCCGCGAGGCATGCCCTATATGGGATGGCTCGCGAAAGCAGAGCGATGGGGGTGCCGTCCATCAGCGAGATCGGCATTGCGACAGCGCACGACAGTCAATCCAGTAGTTGGGCGTCCAACGAAATCTCCGCGTTGAGAACCTTCGACACAGGGCATCCGGATTTCGCCTTGGCAACTAGCTCTGCGAATTGAGCTTGATTGGCGCCTGGCACCTTTGCTCTTAGTGTGAGGTGTACCGCGGAGATTTCGAACCCGCCTTCGACTGACTCGAGCGTCACCTGCGCAGTAGTGTCCATCTGATCCGCGGTGAGCTTCGCCTCTCCGAGAATCAGGCTGAGCGACATGGTGAAGCAGGCGGCGTGCGCTGCGCCGAGCAGTTCCTCGGGGTTGGAGCCAGGGGTTCCTTCGAAACGGCTTGAGAAGCCGTAGGGGTAGGCCTTGAGTGCTCCGCTCTGCGTCGTGATCGAGCCCTTGCCGTCCTTGATGCCACCTTTCCAGGCAGCTGAGCCGGTGCGATTGATCTTCATGCTCTTCCTTTCCACGTGGTTTGGCGAACCGGCGACGCTACCAGCTGCCCGCTGGTTGCTCCGACGAGGTCAATGTACTTTTACCCTTCAATGCGATTCCACCTTCGCCGCGTGGACGCCTAAGGCGATCTTCAATTTCCGCGCGGGACGTAGCCATCCGTACACCCGCTTGACTATGCGGTCTGCCGGAATTTGATGGCACTCGTTCTCGAGTTTCGGAGCAAAAGTCGGACCGATTCGGAATCGCTCGCCGCTGCCATTCTGGCGGCTACATCGTCCCAAATCATGCGGCCCTGAAGCGCAGTTGAAAACTGTCCAGAGAACCTATGTCCTCAGAGGGAGAGAAGCAGGATCAAATAGCTGCTAGTTTCCAGGGTTGTCTGGGTTTAACTTGCGCCCGATCCACCGGGAATTTCGCCGACGATTCACTGCGAAGGAGCCATCTCGATGACCGATTTAGAAAGTACCGACCGTGATGCCGCCGCGGTGACGTCCCAGCTGTTCGAAGTCAATCACATCCGGATTCATGCGAAGCGTCAGTTTGACGACGTGAGGAAGATGCTCGAATCCATCCTCAAGCGGCTCACCGAGAAGCCTGCGGAGGCATTTGGTCGATGCGACGTCGCTGCGGCCCGAAAGGAACTCGAGCGTATTGGCAGCCCGAGCGGGCTATCGATCCTGTATCAGCTTGACCATGGTGTGGCGCTTCAGTTGCGGGGCCAGGACCGCCAGGCCATCCAATATGGCATCGGCAACGTTCTGACGGCAACAGAAATGAGTCAGCACCACCTCGGTGCGGCCTTGTACGCTCCGTTGCGAGTTTTGGTCTACGGAGTGGCGGACGGCACCGTCATCGAATTCGATCAGCCCTTGACCCAATTTGCCGTCTTCGGCAACAAGGACATCAAGGAGGTCGGCCTCCGTCTGGATCGGCAGTTGATGGCTGTCGTCCGGTACGTGACTGGGGAGACTGATGTCGAACCCAGGGCTGACGTGGTTTGACGCCCCAGGCCGGTTCTGGAGGACTGGATATCTGGAGCGGCTGTGGGTGTGATACGTGGTTCGGGTCGGCAGAGAGGCACCGGTGCCACGTCCGGCGAACAAGCGCCGTTCTGGGTACGCTGATCCACGGCTCGAACCGTCCGACATTTCGCGGAAGCCCAGTTCCTCCGCCGCATGGAATGAACTCCAAAATCGGTTCCGCTGGGCAAGTCGCGCATCGAGACGCTCGCTAAGGAAGGTCTGCGCAACTGATCGCGGAGCCTCAATCAGTTGCGCAGACCCTCCTTAGTGCCGTCGATAAATTACTCTGCGCACGAAAATCGAGGAACATGCCTATGAGGTCAACGAGGGAGCTTGCGCGCACGGTCATCAACCGTTGGATCGTTGCCTTCCCAGAGATCCTGGCGGTCGCTTTGGCCTCGATGGCGGCATGGGGCGTTTCTGGAAGGCTCTTCGGTCACGCGCACCCCGTCTTCGCGACCGTGGTCGCAATCGTGTGTCTGGCGCCCGGGGTGGTCGATCATCGCAGGCAGGTGTGGACCGTCGTGCTGGGTGTCGCCACAGGCATCGTCGTCGGCGAAGTTGTGCGAAGGTGCGGCGGCGAAGTGTTGCTGCAACTGGCAGTCGGGCTGTTCATCTCGATGATGGCCGCCTCGTCCTTCGGGTTGGGGCCGGTCGTTCCGATCCAGGCAGGCGTGTCGACGCTCCTCGTCCTCTCACTGGGCGCGGACACTGCGGGCTTCGTTCGCATGATCGATGTGCTGATTGGTGCCTCCGTCGGACTCCTCTTCAACCGCCTTCTCATGGTCTGGCCTCGGCGGCCCTGAAATTGATCCAACGCCTAAGGAAGATCTGCGAAACATGGGCGGAGACCGCCCACCAATTCGAAGTCGAGGTCGCGGAATTCCACAAGCATTGCGGCGTCGGTCTATCTCATTATTTTTCCATGAAGGTCGTCAGCAGTTCGCTGTACCTGAGCTCCATTTCTCCAGGCGAATTCAGACCTCGATCGAAGAGCGTTTGGAAGCGGCGTTGGGTTTCGGGCCACATGACCGCGGTCAAGAATGAGTTCTGCCCGTCGAACATTTGATCCATTGGCGGCAGCGAGGCTTCGTTGACCAGATTCTTTGCTGCTGCGATCGGGCGCCGATCGAACGTCGCAATTCGCCGCGCGAACTTGTCGACGAAGGCGTCCAGTTGGGAGTCGGCAACGGCCCTGTTGACATAGCCGTAGCGCTCAGCCGTCTCGCCGTCGAAATCTTCGGAGCCGATGATGATCTCGAGGGCGCGACCTCGGCCTACGAGAGCGGGAAGGCGTTCAGTGCCGCCCCCACCCGGGAGCACGCCGGAGCCGACCTCGACTTGAGCCAAGGCGGTGTTCTCGCGCGAAGCGAAACGCATGTCACAAGCGAGGGTAAATTCGCTGCCAACGCCTCTGGCTCGTCCGCGGATCTTGGCGATGCTGATGACCGGAGATTTGGTGAGACGAACAAACGTATCCATCAACGTCGGCAGCCCAGTTGCCCCGGCGGTCTTCATGAGACCGAGGCTCCCCGCAATGTCGCTCAAGTCGAAGTGGGCCAAGTAAAAATCAGGGTTGGCGCTCTCGAATACGACAACGCGGAGATCCTCGCTGGCATCCATCCGTGCGAGCAAGGTCTGGAGCCCTCGGAACATGGTCGCGCCCATGATGTTGAGTGGCGGGTTGTCGAAGACGACTCGCCAATACGCCGGCGACTCCTCGATGACTTGGAGATGGTCTACTGACTTGGCCACGATCAGTCTCCTTCAACCTCAAACGCGCGCGACGGCGAGGTGACGTTTTTCTTCACGTAGGCGCGCATGCGCGCTAGCGCCGTTTCGCTGACGCACAACTTCAGGAAAAGGTTTCGCTCGAGAGCGAGTCCGTCGGCGAGGGGCGTTTCGTTGGCATTTCGCACGAGTCGCTTGATGTAGGCAAGCGCCTCGGGTGGGTGCTTGGACAGGTGCTGAGCAATCTCCAGTGAGCGATCCAAAGCCTTGCCAGCAACCGTCTCGTGAACCAGGCCTTTTGCTGCGGCTTCTCTCGGTTTGAGCGGAGTGCCCATCAGGATGTGCATGAGCGCCGCCGGCATGCCGATGATGCGCGGCAGACGTTGAGTGCCACCGGCACCCGGAAGCAGGCCGAGATGCGATTCGGGCAGACCGAGCAGGTAGTCGCCGTCTTCGGCGATGCGAATGTCACAAGCGAGCGTGAACTCGAATGCGCCCGCGATCGCCGTGCCTGAGATCGCGGCGATCACTGGCTTGGGCATGCTCTCGCACAGGGCCATTGCCTTGTCAAAGAAGCCCCCGTTGTAGGTCGCATTGTCGGGCCACTCGCGACGCGAGGCGCGCAAGGAGTCCGCCAGACCAACGAGCAGGCCGACGTCGAAGTGGCGATTGAAGTAGCCCGGCGCTCCTCCCGTGATGACCACGACGCGGACCTTTGGATCGCCTGCGAATTGTTCCAACTCCTGGGTCAGCAGGTCGCCCATCTCCGGCGTAAAGTGGATGTACTTCGCGCTCCCCAGGGTGACGACGGCGATCCCGTCAGTTACCTTTGTCGTGAGAAGATCTGAGTTCATTCAATCCTCCAAGGTTGCGAATCGACCAGTCGCGTTGGCAGCGCGTCGCATCCCAACACGAGCGACAGTTGTGCAAGCGCCGGGGTCGATGAACGGCTTCGGCAACACAGGCCGTCTTGAAGGCTTGAGTCACGCGCTTGGGCTCGTCGAATCGGCTGTGCGCACTGACGCTAGCAGATCGATTGACGCCCCGCCGGTCATAGGAGCCACCTTTTCGGTCATCGGTAGCTGTAGTTCCGCTCTCCGATTCGCGGCTCGCGCGAGGCCAGGTCAGTGCTTCGGGGACGCCGGCGTCCGACGCTACAAGACCCCGCGCCGCTCGCGGGGTTGGGTCTACCGAAAATGGACTATTCCCTTTGAACTAGGGTTTCCGCGTCATAGGGGAAAGTCTGCGATGACGCCCGGGCCGCGCCAAGGCATCTTGCACCTCCAACTCCCGAACACCGAGGAGGCGCACATGCCTCAAGACAGCAACGAACGCCGTCGATGCGACTGGGTCGCCAACGGCGATCCATCGCTATTGAAATATCACGACTGTGAGTGGGGCGTCCCCGTTCATGATGACAAGAAGCACTATGAGGCTCTCTTGTTGTCTGGCGCGCAGGCCGGACTGAACTGGTCCTTGATCTTGAAGCGGCGTGACGGATACCGACGGGCGTTTGACGAATTCGATCCGGAGAGGGTCGCGCGTTACTCGGAGAAGCGGGTCGAGAGACTCCTCGCCAACCCCGAGATCATTCGCAATCGGCAAAAGGTCGAAGGCGCTGTAAAGAATGCGCGGGCGCTACTATCGATTCAGGAGGAATTTGGAAGCTTCGATTCGTATTGCTGGCGCTTTGTTGGCGGCCGCCCGATAGCCAACGGATGGAAGACGACCCAGCAGATTCCGGCAACATCGCCTGAATCTGATGCGTTGAGCAAAGATCTGAAAGGTCGAGGATTCAGCTTCATCGGTTCGACGATCGCGTATGCGTACATGCAATCGGTTGGCATGGTGAACGACCACCTCGTCGGTTGCTTTCGACACCGAGAGATCGAGAAGCTACGAAGTGCCGAATGACGCGCCGGCGTAGTCAATATCGCGCGCGCGAAGGAGGCGTTCAAGTTGACCAGCGCCGCGCTCGTGGTAGCTCCCCGCGCCTGACGCGGGCGTACACCATGTTGCCCGGGCAACAACCTAAAGATGTGCGGCTATACCGATTCCCGAAGGTCGTCGACGTGCCCGACGCAATCGTCGACCGTTCACTGACCGCGCTAGGAGGCCAGGCCGATTTCAACGAGCCGGACATCGACGTCGAGCATGTCGCCCGCAGCGGCCATGCTGAGGCATCGCTGCCGGTGGCGCTTGCGGTGCTGGATGACGGCATGTGCATTCGTGCATTTTCCGGCGTCGATGACCTGACAGGTGGGCGTTTCGATCATCGCGGCCGACTGCACTTGCTCGCCAATGTCGTCCTCAACGCCTCTATGACCACAAAGGCGCGTCCGAGTGCGCGCATCCTTCAGAAGCTCTCCACTTCAGATGCCACCGGCATTGGACGCGGGCGGCCGACATTCGAGGCACTGCTGTCCGTTCGATTGGGCCGGATGTCCGGAACGAGAAATGAGTGATCCGTTGAAGACAGGTAGCGTCCTGAGTCGCCCTTCATGTTCTTCCCTGTGGCTTCAGTCCAGGCAACATGCGCGCGTTCAGTCGCAAAAACCTGCGCTGTATCAACTGACCATCCTCGGAGTCGCCTCTTTACGTCCCCCCCGTAGATGCGCGGAACTTTTGCTGTATACGTAAATGAGTACCGTGAGGCAATCACGATACCGTCGTGTTGCGAAGCCTTTTGAGGGTGTCATCCACGTGCGATGCAGGCTGCTTTTGTTGATCCCCCAATCGATGCGCATTGCTGAGCCACATCGCGCGAACCCGCTCGGGCGTGACGCGCATGTTGGTAGACCAGCGGACCAGATCTCAAAAAGTGAAATGAAATGTACCGAATCCTGTTGGTCGATGAAGACCTCGCCGTAACGAGCTCTCTTGCGCGCTTGCTCCGTTACACACCTCTGGTGGTACTCGACAGGGAATGGCGCTGTGATGTGGAGACGTTTGATTCGCCGGCCAAAGCGCTCGCGCGCATGGGGGTTCGGGGGTTCGATCTGGCCCTGTCGGGATTTCACATGGTGGAGATGGATGGCGTAGAGCTGTTGCGCCGATTTCACGAACTGCAGCCGACCGCCGCGCGCGTGCTCCTGTCGAGCTATGCGGATCTCAGCGGCTTGATTGGGGCGATCAACGAAGCCAAGATCGACCGATTCATCACCAAACCCTGGCAAGACTTCGACCTGATCAGTACGCTCGGAATGGTTCTCGAGCGTCGCGGGCTACGTCTCGCGAATCAAGCGCTGGCGCAACACGTTGGCCGCGAGTACCACGATCTTTCACCTGTGGAGCGCGAGAGTCATCGACTCGAACAGCTCGAACCCGGCATCACGAAGGTTCAATGGGGTCCGGACGGCGAGGTTGTCATGGAGCCGTGAGTTCCTGAGGGCGCGTCGTCGCCGACGTTGCTCGAACGACTGCTCCGGGGCCGCCCGTTCTGCGGCAGAACTCCGCTGTTTAGGAGCACTTTCTTACCTTCCATAGCTCGAAGATAGTCGGTGGACGAACGCTCAGGTCGAGCGCGCGGAATGACGCGCCTCAAATCCGAACAGTGTCTTCGTGCTCAGCGCCTGCCTCGGCGCCAAAATGACAACGAACCTGTTCGGTACCGTCTGCGCCTCACCCACCCTCACATCGCTCTGCTTCCCTCAAACCGCGCCGCCCACGAGCGAATGGCGGCGGATTTGCACCCAGTACCATCAGCTTGAAACGGCGCCTCATCACCGGCCTTTGCCGCGACATCTGCACGCCCGCCCCAAGCTGCCTCTCGCGACCAGGTCGATAAGACGGATTGTCGCAAGCGGCTGGGATCGCCGGGGCCTTTGCGTCCGCCGCCGCACGCCTCATGTCGGCGCGGACATCGAGTCAGGTGCTCCAAGCGTCGAGTTCGGGTCGCCCTGAATAGCTGAGCGGATGTCTTGTGGCGACTGCCCCATGTTGCGTACGAAGGCGCGACGCATCCGCTCGCGATCCCCAAAGCCTGTCTCGACAGCGATCTCGGAAACGGAGAGCCGTCCTGTCTCGAGCATCACTCGGGCGGCTTCGAGTCGCATATTTTCGATCGCCTTGGCCGGTGACAACCCGGTCTCGAGGCGAAAGATTCGAGTGAACTGCCGTGGGCTCAGACACGCGGCTTCTGCGAGCGCATCGGTGGTAAGGTCTTCGCGCATATGCAAGGTTGCGTAGGTCAATGCGTTCTGGACTCGATCGGACTTCGGATTCATGTCGAGTAACGCTGAGTGCTGCGACTGTCCACCCGCGCGGCGGTGGTGCACCACCAGCGTTCGGGCGGTGTTGCGAGCAATCTGCGGCCCGAAATCCTTCTCGACCATTCCGAGCGCCATATCGATCCCAGCCGTCATGCCCGCGGAAGTCCAGATAGGGCCATCAGTGACGAAGATCCGATCCATTTCAACCTTGACGCGCGGGTATCGGGCCTGGAGGTCTGCTGCGAATGCCCAGTGAGTCGTCGCTCGGCGCCCGTCGAGAAGGCCTGCGGCAGCGAACGCGAACGCTCCCACGCAAATTGAAGCCATTCGCCTGGTGCGCGGTAGCGCGTTGCGCAACAAGTCGGCCATTGCTGCAGAGGGCGGTGTCGTATCCGGGGCTGCCCCCAACAACACGGTGTCAAAGCGCTGATCTGCGAAGCACTTGGTCTCAACGTCCATGCCGAAGGTGTTCTTGACCGTTCCCCCGTGCTCCGAGACGACCTCGACTTCGTACTCCGGACGGGTCAACTCCCCGTTGGCGACCTCAAAGACCGACAGCGGAGCGAAGCTCATCAGTTGAAATCCGGGCGGGACAACTAGCGCGATTCGAAGAATGGCAGCCTCCGATACCGTCAAGGGTTGAAGTGGCGGGCGAGTCGATCACTGATCTCAATTTCGGCAGCGTCCTGGCGCCTCAGCGAAGCGATGAGCACCTCTGCAATCAACAGTCGGGAGGATGCACCGCGGCTTGAGCGCGCTCCATCGGCGACCATTTGCCGGACGTGTTGGCCTTGTCGAACCGTGACGTCGGTCTTTCAAGCACCCCTTCGGACATTTCACTAGCAACGAAGCACCACGCCGAACAACATGCTCGCGAAGTCCTCCATCGACTTCGTCGTGCGTTCGACCCGCGCGACGGCAAAAGCCCCTTGTAGACCCGAGTTAATGAACCCAGCGGTTGTTGCTATGTCGAGCGAGGCGGGCAGTTCCTTTTTCCGCTTCGCCTCGCGCAAGCAACTCTCTAGCGCCGCTTGGACTTCCTGGTAGATGGCCGCGAGTCTCGCGCGGATTAAATCGCTGTGTTGGGCAGCGTCGGTGCTCATATTGCCGAGCATGCACCCGCTGCGCATATCGTCTTCGACCACGGCAGTCGTCAGCTGAGAGACGTAGGCGCGTAGGCGTGCCAGCGGCGACTGCGAACTGTCCAAAAGTGTCCGTCGCATGAGATCCTGGCGAGCCGCGAAGTACATATCGAGGATTTCGAGGCCGAAGGACTCTTTCGATGCGAAATGGTTGCTGAACGAGCCCTGAGGAACGCCTGCCGCCTCCACGATGTCGCGCACGCTCGAGCCGTTGTAGCCGAACTCGTGAACAACGCGCAGGCCTGATTCCAGGATCTTGTCGCGGTTGGTAGGCTTTCTCGTCATTAGTCGAGGGCTGGTGCGGCTAAGGCCTTAGCCGAGGTCGAACTCGCAAGAGCGCGTAGTTGCCGACCTCGGCGTTCGGCTACGCGAAGTGTTCACGGCCGAGATTATCAGAGAGACGCGCGGCCAGATCGGTCGAGAACTGGTGCACGACGGATAGCGGGCTATGAAACAGTTGAACGCTTGCAATCCGTCCCCGGGTGTCCCGCCTGACGAGGGTCGCGCCGAATACGGGGATGCCGCCGGTCGAACCCTCCCATTCAAGAACGGTAAGCGGGCCGTCGACCGTCTCAGCGACGAATGCAAGCCGTTCGTACATCTTACTCGTCGCTGCAAAGAACGCGCCGATTTGATCGACCCCGGCGAGGGGTTTGTTGAGGACGGACGCTTGCAACGTCACATCCGGCGCAAAGGACTTCGCGAACTCGGGCGTGCCGTTACTGCGAACGATCTGCAGCCAGTCGTTGCCGGGCTGTTTCATTTCGATGGTCATGGGAGGCTCCTTCGGATTTCAAAATTCGAACTGGCGCGCGCTTCAGCGCCGTGTGGCCTTGTGTTGGCGCGCCGCCAGTTGTCCAAGCACCGGGCGATTCAGTTCAAGTTCATGAACGGCACGGGCGCCCAGGCGTAGCCGCTTCCATCCGTGCGCAGCCGACCAAGAGACGGAAAGGGCATGTGCGCCGCAGCGATGAGCGTCCCGTCTGCCGCCAGCTTCGCGAACAGTTCTTGCCGCGCCTTGATAGCGGTGGGGCTGTCAATATCCCAGCCCACGCCGATCTCAGGGTGAGCCATTTGCACCGACTCGAAGTGGGCGGTGTCCCCCCAGATCAGTAGCGAATCGCCGCGCGACGAGATCAGGTATCCGGTGTGGCCTGGCGTGTGGCCGGGGATAGGGTAGGGCCGGATGCCCGGGACAAGTTCGGCGAGTCCCTCGAACGGCGCCCACTGACCCTTAGCGAGGTAAGGAGCCGCTGAATCTCTCGCGACCTGGAAGAAGATCTGCGCCTCTTTCGGAGCCTTCGCCGCGACGTCTTTGGACAACCAAAAGTCGCTGTCAGCCTTGTTCATGCGGATCCGTGCGTTGGGGAAAGCAGGCTGTCCCTGTGCATCGTAGATACCACCGACATGGTCGGCGTGGAGGTGGGTCACGAGCACCAGATCAACTTGATCCGGCCGGTAGCCTGCAGCCTTCAGATTCGAAGCCAGGTGTCCGAGGCCGGGGCCTCCCCAGTGGCCGCCGGTGCCGGTGTCAATGAGTATGAGCTTCGATCCGGTGTTGACCAGGAATGCCGAGGCCGAACCCCACACATTCTTCGGGTCGTCGATGTGGCTCTTGGCAAGAAGATCCTTCACAAGCGCCGGGTCGGCTAGCAGGATCGAGGAATCAACGGCGACGCCGCCGTCGAAGAGTGCCGTGACCTCGAAGTCGCCCACCATCGTCCGGTAGAAGCCGGGAACTTGAGCGTGGTGCAGAGGAGCCGCAGCTAGGGCGGGGGGCGCACCTACGGACGAGAACACAGCGATCGTCGAGGCAGCCAGAAGTAGTCGAATTGTCAGGTTGCGGAGCGTCATGGGGAGTCCTATGCGTCGGGTTGGGGGAGAAGGCTCGCATCATTAAAGATGTACGGACATAGTACCTGCGGCCGCGGGACGGCTGCAATGCCCATGCGGGCGAAGATGGGTTAATAGCCAACTCGACGGGCGAGCGTGGCGGCGTCGTAGACGCGCGCGCGGGTCGCGACCCGTGCAATAGCCTCCCAAGGCGCTGGGCGGCCCAGACTGCCGGTTACGCATCGGTGGCCAGGCCCTAGCGCTGGCGCAACCGCGTTGGGCCGCGCATGGCCGACGCATGCGCGGCGTGGTGACGAGACTAGTGCAACGGGAATCCTTGGCGCATGTCCGTCCCCAGGTCGGGCCTCACGGCACCAGCGTCCAGTCCATGCCCGCGAGCGGGCCGCCCGCTTGCTGCATCCGGCCGCCCGCTACGAGCCCGCCGAGATCCACGGGAAGGAAGCCCAGCTCTCGGACCAGCCCGCCGATCGTTCCCTTTGCGTCCCCGTCATCGCCGGAAACGAAGATCACGCGCCGGCCACCGCGAGCCTCGCCGCCTTGGTCGAAGTGCTCCATGCGGATCGCGTTAAACGCTTTGACCACGCGCGCGCCTGGCGCATGAGCCGCGACGATCTCGCTGGCGCCTGTGCCGCCAAGGTCCGCGAGGACAAGTCTCGGCTCGTATTGTTCGAACGGATTGGTGGCGTCCACGAGGATGCGCCTGTTCCAGTTCGGCAAGCCGTTCAGGGCCAATTCGACTTGAGGCCAGGGAACCGCTAGCACGACGACGTCCAGTCGCGCGACCTCCCTGACCGTGTCTGCCGAGGCCTGCGGTCCCAATCGGGCCGCGATATCGTTAGACGCCTCGGGGCCTCGACGCGAGCTCAACACGACCTCGTGTCCCGCCCGGATGGCGAAGGCCGCAATTGACTGGGCGACGGCGCCAGCTCCGATAAAACCGATTTTCATTTCAACAACCTCGAAGGAAGAGTGGATAGACGAGGCCCGAAACGCGCTGCGTCTGAGCCTCACGGAACAAACGCTTGACGATCAACTGGCCGACCGGAGATCCAGCAGCACCTTGGCGCCCTTCGTCGCGTGTGCCACGGCCTTCTGGAAGTCCGCCATTCGATACACGCCTGCGACCGGCACGTGCAACTCGCCGGAGGCCATGAGCTCAGCGGAGACCTTGATCGCTTGCTGGATGTGCGGCTTGTACTCGGGAAGGTCCTGGTAGATACCGCGCACGACGATGCCTCGCACGTACAGGTCCATGGCGTTGATCGGAATGAGCTGTTCGCCGCTCGAAGAGGCATAGCTCACGAGGGTGCCGTTCTGAGACAGCACGCCGATCAGGCGAACTGCCGAAGCGCCGCTGAGGCCGTCTATGGCCAGCCGGACGTCTCCCGAGCCCGTCGCGGCCTTGGCCTTTTCGACGGCGCCTGGCCCGTCGACGAGAACGACGTCGCCGCCGGCCTCTCGCAACTCCTTGACGAGTTCCGCGCGCCGCACGAAGCTGATCGTGCGCACACCGCGCTTCTTCGCCAGTGCGATCACCGTGCGGCCGATGCCGGAGTTCCCCGCGTTCTGGACGACCCAGTCGCCCTTGTTGAGATCGACGAAGCGTTCAAGCAAGAGAACTGCGGTGGGCGGATTGATGCGCAGCATCGCCAGTTGTTGCGAGTCGACGTCGGAGGGGAGCGCGAAGAGATCCTTGGCTGGGATCGTCAGCCGCTCACGCCAGGTCAGCGCATAGAGGGGCGGGAGCACTCTGTCTCCGACTTTCACGTTCGAAACGTTCGGGCCGACCTCCAGGACGCGGCCGACACCTTCGTTGCCAACGATCGAAGGCAGCGGCGTCCCAAAGACGAAGCGGTTGGTGATCACGCCCAAGTCGTTGCCGTTGATGGGGGCGTACTCCATCGTGATCAAGACCTCGTCGGGACCGGGCTTGGGAGGATCGGGAAGGTCGACGAGTCTGAGGCTCTCCAGAGGGTTGTTGTAGGCGGTGTTTTGGATGGCACGCATGATGCAGTTCCTCTCAAGGATCGGTTGGTCGAAGGCCGAAGGGCACCGCCTCGGCCATTGGTCGAGGTCGCGAGTCGACCTCGACAGAGATAGCCAACGACTCCCGGTGCCGGGAGCTTGCGCAAAAGGGTTTAGAACGCCAGCAGCACCGTGCCGGTCTTGCCGCGGCGAACGGTGTGTTCGAGCGCCTGCCGGTAGTCGGCCGCTGGGTAGCGCTTCGCCACGGGGAAGAGGGCGGGGAAGTTGCGCGCGAGCTCGATTGCCTTGGCCACGTCAGCCTGGCGCACGGCTGCGGGTTCGAATTGCCAGGCGAATAACGAGACGCCCTTGACAGTCAGCGCATTGGGCGCGATGGAGCGGATGTCGGTCGAAGCGCCGCCCAAGCTTCCGTAACTGACGATCGTTCCACCGAAGGCGAGGAAGCCAGCCACCTCGGGCAGAAGCGCGCCACCGACGCCGTCGAAGGCAACGTAGACCGGCTGGTCCGCGATTGCGCGTCGCAACTCGTCCCTCCAGCCATCACCGTCGGCGACGATGACCGGTACGCCGGGCCTTGCCTTCTTGAGCGCTTGCGCGCTCGCCTCGGAGCCGACCAGCAGGATCGGCTTGACGCCCACCTCGACGAGGAGCTGGGTCAAAAGCCTGCCGACCGCGGAGTTGGCAGCCGTCTGGATGACAGTCACGTCGTCGCGCTTGTCTTCCGGCACGGCGTTGTGGCCGGCACGCAGGGCGAGCCGGGCCGTCAAGGTGTTGACCAGCATCTGCGCGGCGACTTCGTCGCTCACCTCGTCCGGCACAGGTACCAGCGACTGCACGGGCAGTACGACGTTAGAGCGCCATGCGCCGTTCACCGGGAAGAAGGCCACGCGGGTCCCGACCTCGATGGTATGAGAGGGATCGCCGCCGGGGGCGAGCTCTTCGACCACACCGACGCCCTCGACGCCCGGAACGCGGCCGCGTCCCGAGAGCGGCGGAGGTGCTCCGAACGCCGGCGAGGCGGCTACGCTCAACAGGTCACCTGGGTGCATCGGAACGACGGACACGCGCACGACCGCGCTGCCCTTCACAGAGTGCGAAGCGTCGGCCGACGCCTCGAGCGCGAGAACGTCGGCTGGTTCGCCGTGACGGGTGTGAACGATTTGCAACATCACTGACTCCTTGCATTGCGGCTGAATATTGGAGCGATCGCTCCTGTATGGCATCATAGGCACCATCGAAAGCTTGTCAATGGATTTTGGAGCGATGACTACAAATAAAGATCCGCAGCCCGCACGCGCCCGAGGCAGACCCCCGGCCTTCGATCGCGCCGAAGCGCTGGATCGGGCAATGCAGCTCTTCTGGGAGCAGGGGTTCGAGGGGGCGTCCTTCGACCAATTGACCGGGGCAATGGCCATCAGCCCGTCGAGCTTTTACAACTCGTTCGGCAGCAAGGAGCAGCTCTACATCGAAGCGACCGACGCGTACATGCGCGCATCGGGCGACTGGTATGCCAATAGCCTGTTCGGTGCCGTCAATGCGCGCGAGGCCTTCGAGAATCTTCTCGAAGCGACTGCCCGCCAGTTCACCGGCAAGGGCCACCCCTCCGGCTGCATGGTCTCGCTCGCTGGAACGCACCTGCCGCCGGAGTTCGCGTCCGTCCGTCAGACGATGGCCGCGCATCGTGCCGACTCGGAGGAACTGATGAAGAGGCGGCTACGCAAGGGTGTGGAGGACGGCGACCTCTCGTCCGACGTCGACGTGGATGCGATGGCGGCGTTCTACAACTCGGTGACCCGGGGAATGGCCGTGCAGGCCAGAGATGGCGCCAGCCTCGACAAGTTGCTGTCGATCGCTCATGTCGCCATGCAGGCTTGGCCAGCGCGCGGCGCGCGGCGCCGACCCGCTGCTAGGGACTAGCGATCTACGGACTGCGAAATAAGTCAGATTGGCGCTGGCCGCTCATCGCTTGAGCACGCGCCAGGCTCTCCAACGACGGGTGGGAACTTACAAACGCGGCGCTTTTTGTGCCAGACATCGACCTCAAAGGCATCCAAGATGACGAGCGTCGTGTCGATGCACGTATGTCTTGATGAATTGCGCATGGGCGACGGCGAGTGCCGCGTCAAGAGTCCAGAACGTCGCGCCGGCGCACGGAGTACGGGTTGACCGGTTCGCAGCGCATATAGGTCGTCCGCTCCGCTAGCAGCTGTACGTCAGGGTCTCTGGCGTGGCAATCGCGCGGTTGTTGAAAGAATGCGAGGCTTTGCCGATTTGGGCTAGCAGACGGACGGCACGTGATACAGCGAAGCCGTCGCGCCGCAGTCCACCCGATCACTGTCTGCGCTGGCTTTCAACGAACCGAACATTCAGGCGAGGAGCGCTCTCTATGTGGATATCCCGCTTTGCAACCATTGCATCGCTAGCCTTGACAACGGCACTCGTTGCCTGCGCATCAACACCGAGTACTCCATCCGTTCAACCTGAAGGACAGTCCGCCATGACCGTGGATCAAATCAAGTCGAGTCTCGTCGGAAACTGGGAAAGCATTGCCCCGGAGATACGACCGAGCGCCAGCAAAAACCCGGACGGCACATTGAAGCCGTTCTTTCTCAAGCGCGACTTCAAGTATCACGCAGGGGACTCGTTTGAGCTAGGCATTGTCAATTTTGCGGATCCGAACGGTGCGGTGCCAATCGCACGAATCGTCATACGGGGACACATGTTCTGGCGTGGGCCTCACCTGATTGCGACCGGCGCCCAAAAGGTCGACTTTGTCGCCGATGAAGCCTATGAGGTGACGCCGTTAGTTCAAGGCTTTGCGGATCTGCTGAACAAGGTCGCCAGCACTGGCTACAACAAATGGCAGGTCGGCGAGACACAGAGCGTGTTCGGCAAAACGTTTGTCCCGTTTGGTCTGAGCGAAGGCAAGAACTTCATGGAGTTCGATCTTGTGTACTTGAGTCACGACATGCTGTTTTGGGGCGCTCGCAACATCGACGGCCGTGGCTTTGACAAGGAAGAGAACAGGCCTACGAACCTGCAGATTCCGCTTGTCCGGAAGAAGTAGGAGACGTCTTGGAAGACGAGTGGAAGTAGCACGCACGCGCAACCTGGCATAGAGACCAAAGGCCGCGGCGACGGTTAAAGCGGCGACTGCTCTTTGGTGCCTCGCCGGCACACCAGCAAGCTTGACTCAAACTTCGTCAAGGCGCTCAAGGCATGAGCCATCGCACTGTCAAGGGGCCGCGGCCTGCAACGTCGTACCCCAACGCTTGAGCGCTTTGAGCACGGGGAGGACATCGCGGCCTTGGACGCTTAGCACGTACTCCATGCGCGGCGGGTGATGCGAGTACAGCCGTCGTTCGACGAGGCCGTTTCGCTCCAGCGAGGCGAGACGCGCCGAAAGCGTGTTGGGCGCGCACCCTTTTAGCGATTCGAGGAGGTCCTGAAAGCGACGCGCGGGGTGCAGCGCTAAGTCACGCAGGATCAGCAGCGTCCACTTTTCGCCGATCACGTCGAGCGCCGCAGCAACCGGACAAGCGGCGATGTCGCACGCGCCGTGACGGGCGGCAGTCGATGAGGTGTACGTACGAGCCACGGCCCGATCATACAGAAGTCCATATCCCCAAGATAGTCACTAGTTTGTCTATAGTTAATATGTGACCTGGCGAAAGCCGATTTCAAGTTCGAAGGAACGTCCATGGAGCTTCAAGGCAAGACCGCCCTGATCACCGGCGGCAACAGCGGCATTGGGCTTGCGACGGCCCGCCTGATGATCGCGCGCGGCGCTCGCGTCGCCATCACCGGTCGCGATCGCACCAAGCTCGACGAAGCGGCTACGGAGCTCGGAACGGGGGTGCTCGTGCTGCAGGCCGACCTGACTGACCCGAAGGCGCTTGCCGGAGTAACGCAGGCCGTTGGCGACGCGTTCGGCCACCTCGACATCCTCTTCGCCAACGCTGGAATCTCGGGCTCGTCGCCGCTCGGCACGACTACGCTCGAGGCGTTTGAGTCCGTTCTGCGCACCAACCTGACCGCGGTCTTTTTCACCGTGCAGTCGCTGCTGCCGCTGATGGGCGACGGCGGCGCGATCGTTTTGAATAGCTCTGTGATGCGCGAGATGGGCGCTCCAGGCTCCGCGGCATACGCGGCGAGCAAAGGCGGCGTTACGAGCATGGCCAAGGTATTTGCCGCCGAGCTCGCGACGCGCGGGATCCGCGTCAACACCGTGGTGCCCGGCGGCACCCGCACGCCGATCTGGACACGCGGCGCACGCGCCGGTGCGACGATCGATGGCACGGAGAAGGCGTTCGCGCCGAGGATCGCGCTTGGTCGCTTCGCCGAGGCTGACGAAGTCGCACGAGCCGTCGCGTTCCTCGCGGCCACGCCAGGCATTACAGGGGCGGAGGTTGTCGTCGACGGCGGCTTGACCGGCGCGCCTTGGGGCGCCCCGGTGTTCCGCGCCTGACGCGCAGCCGTCAAATGTCTCTAGCGCTCGACGAGGCTTCAGCGGTGCAGCGTTTCGTGGTCCGTCAGTTGCAGGAGCTGCAAAAACGTGCACGACCGCAAGACACCGGCGGAGCAAGCGTGACCGCGATTCGAAACAGCAGGGCGACTTCGCCCACTTTGGCGATGGCCGGCCATGTCACGGCCTGACTTCATGAGCATTTGCAAAGCAATCTGGAGATTCTGAAAATGAAAGCCCTCATTTCCACCTATGTGCGTTCGCCGTTCCACTTCGCGAAGAAGGGCGGACTCGCGGAAGTTCGTCCCGAGGAACTGGGTTCCCAGGTCGTCCAGGGCCTGCTGAGCAGGTTGGATCTCGACCCGGCACTGATCGAAGACATCATCCTCGGATGTGCGTATCCGGAGGGACCTCAGGGAAACAACATGGCCCGCATCGTGGGCCTACTGGCGGGACTGCCTCATGAGGTCGGCGGGATGACCGTCAATCGCTTCTGCGGATCTTCGATGCAGTCCGTCCACATCGCCGCTGCTCAGATCGAAGCCGGCATGGGCGACGCGTTCCTGTGTATGGGTGTGGAGTCCATGACCATGGTTCCCCAGGGCGGCCTTAACTTCAATCCGAATCCGCACCTGAGGGCAACCACCGACGCGTACATCTCGATGGGCGAGACGGCGGAAAACGTCGCCCGGCGGTGGAACATCAGCCGGGCGGACCAAGAGCGCATGGCCGTCGAATCGCACCAGAAGGCGGCAGCCGCGCGTGCTGCCGGGAAGCTGCGAGACGAGATCGTGCCCATCACTGTCGGCGAAGGCAAGCCGCAGGTCACCGAGGACGGCTGCATTCGACCTGGCACGTCGCTCGAAGCGCTCGCGGGGCTCAAGCCCGCGTTTCGCCCTGACGGCGTCGTCACGGCGGGTACTTCGTCGCCCTTGACCGACGGCGCCTCAGCGGTCCTGGTGGCCAGCGAGGAGTTCATCCAGAAGTTCCGCCTACCGGCACTGGCGCGAATCAAGTCCTTCGCTACCGTGGGTGTCGACCCGGCTGTGATGGGCATCGGGCCTGTGCCGGCGACGCGGAAAGCGCTTGCTCGTGCCGGCCTGAAGGCCAGTGACCTGGACGTCGTCGAGCTCAACGAGGCGTTCGCGTCGCAAGCGCTGGCCTGCGTCCGCGATCTCGAGCTGAACCCCGCCATCGTCAACCTCGACGGCGGCGGAATGGCCATCGGCCACCCGCTGGGCGCGACTGGTGCGCGCATCACGGGCAAGGCGGCGTCGCTGCTGGTGCGTGAGAAAGGTCGATATGCCCTTGCATCTCAGTGCATCGGCGGCGGGCAGGGCATCGCCACGATCCTAGAGCACCTTTGATCGGACGAAGAGCGGGTGTTTGGCTCGATCGCAGTCAAGGGCCAGATCCTGGCTCGCCGCGTGCCGATTCAAGCAGCCAAGCCGCGCCCCTTCGGCTGCACCAGGACGAGCCGCGGGGAGGCTGCAACAGCGCAGCCTACCCCGGGGTGACATTGACGCGAGGCTCCAAGCATCGACGGAAACTTCACAGCTACCGGCCGGGCTCGTCTTGCTCGCAGCGCGAGCGCCTGCGCGGTCTTGCGCCGCAGCGTCGATGCGATCAGTGCCTCGCGCTCGGCCTAAGTCAGCACCAGTTGCGTTTTGGGTCGTCCTCGCATCGCGGCCTCGTCGTGTTCGTACGGTACGCGATGGACCCAGGCATTGACGAATAGTTCAACGAACTTCTAACTCACGACACTAGCGTCAAATCGTGAAGCTCGCCGATGGCGCTGTGCTCCCGAGAAACCGCCTCTGCGTTTGTACACGGACAGGGCGGGGCAACGTTCGGTCCGGCAGTCGCGTTTGCAGCGAAGAAGGAATGCATACATTGCAGCCAGGACATTAGGTCCATTTGCGCCTGTGCCTTTGGGCGGATGGACGGGGCAGACGCTCGAGGATCTAATTCATTGTGCGAAGCGATGACGCCATTCGGTTGACATGGAAGCGCTGTCATCGCCGCCAATTCCCCATCAACGAGGAGAGCGTCTTGAAGAACCTTGCACATCGCGCAGTGCGTCTGCTGACGTGCGCATCCTTACTGTCTGTTGCCGCCAGCCAGTCCATGGCCGGCACGGCCGATCTGAACTGCAAACTGCAATATCGGGTCAAAGGCTGGTCGGCGGTGGTCAAGGTCGCCAACGGCAACGGCACCGTCACTTGTTCTGACGGAACGACAAAGGCGGTCACCATCAAGCTGCGGAGCATTGGCGCTACGGTCGGGAAGTCCCAAATCGACAATGGCGTGGGCAAATTCACCGACGTCCTGTCGATCGACGACGTCGTTGGCACGTACGCGCAGACAGAGGTTCATGCTGGCGCCCTCAAATCTGGATCGGCGCAGGTTCTGACGAAGGGCACGGTCTCGTTGGCGCTGGCTGGAGCCGGCGAGGGCATCGACTTGGGAGTGACCGTCGGGGAACTTACTATCTCGGCCGCCAAGTAGAAGAACAAGGCTGGAGGTCAGCGCGCAGGCCTGCGCGGATACCTGATTCCGGTGGCTTGCCCACGAACGCCAGCGGGGCGATTCGACGGCCTTGCCCAAGGCCTCGTGTCCGTCCCCGCATCATGCCGGGCCCGGGCGCGATCTCGATAGGGAACGCCGTGGCGAGCGTCAGAAAGACGCAAGCGCAGGGAGTGAGCGGGACCTGTCGGAGTATGCAGTGCTTCGAACCCTGCTCCCAAAGTCTCGCGAACCTGGCAGGCGCGCCGAGCGAGCCAGAAGATGATTCCTTCGTTCGTCTTGTTTCCACTCGCCATCTGCGCAGTCTGTTTTCCATCCGCGCGCGTCGGCGAGGTGCGCATCCTGCCGTGGCTGGTTCTCTACGTATTGGCCACGGTCCTTGCGGTGGCGGCCGGTGCGGTGACGCCTGGCGGACTAGTCGCGCTCGCCGTCCTGCTCGGCCTCGCTTGGGAGGCCCATTGGGCCAGCGGACTGGCGAGGCTTGCGCTCGTCCTGCTGTTCGCCGCACTCGCGCTCGGGTTGTCGATCCAGGCGGTGCCGGGAGTCGGCAAGGTGACATCGCCTTTCTCCAGCCTCGACGTCGGCAAGGTCAGTGCTGGTCTGCTGCTGTTCGCGCTTCTGGTGCCGCGCGTGTCGAGCGCCGCTGACGTCCGGCGGTTCTGGAATCCGACGCTGGCCATCGGCGTTGTCGGAACCGCGGTCACGGTGGGCGCGGCGGTAGCGATGGGCTACGTGCGCTTCGATCCCAAACTGCCGCCCGGGACCGGTGTCATCTTGGCCTCGAACCTTCTCTTCACCTGCATTGCCGAGGAGTCCTTCTTCCGTGGACTGCTGCAGGAGGAGATGCACCGCGCCGCCGAGCGCTCGCACCGTCGCTGGCTGCACGCGGTGGCCGTAGCGGTGTCCGCCATCGTCTTCGGTGCGGCGCACGCGGCCGGCGGCCTGCACTATGTGCTGCTCGCAACCTTGGGCGGCACCACCAACGCACTTGCATATGCGAAGGCGCGCAAGGTGGAAGCGAGCGTCGTGACGCACTTCATCCTGAACGCGGCTCACTTCGTCTTCTTCACCTATCCAATGATCGCCCGCTGATCGAGAACGCCCGCCAAGATCTCCCGGCTATCGTGGCCGCAAAACTCGTCGATCAAGTCGACGGTGACTCGCCGACCTCTACGCAGCGGCGCCCGTCTTATTGGGAATGACACTTACTCTGCGCTCGGCGCATGGCCGTCCTTTTCCACTTGCTGGCGAGCCTTGGTGCGCAGCACCTTCAACCAGGGGTAGGGCTTTGGCCTTCGTTTTCGCATTGGCAACTCAATGCGTCCGGGCCGATGCCCGACCCTGCATTGGGCGATCAGTGTGAACAACTGGGGCCATCCTTTGTTGCCAGCAAGGCTCGTAAGTCCCACTCGGTCCACGGCCGCACTGTGTGCTTGAAGCTCAGTTCGCGCGGGTCTATGCCTGCGTTGCAGGCCCGGGCCATCAGCAGCCGGATTCTCTTGTAGGCCAGTAGACAGACCCATGGTTGCTTCTCGTTGATCTGCGGCGTCTCTCAGCTCAGAACGTCCATGCCCGCGGTCGCCCGACGAATTCGCAGCGTCGTTCGAGACCCTGACGGCGGACGCCGCGAATGCGTGCCCGTCGCCGCTCCCAGACGCAGCCGATCTGCCGGGTTTCCTGGCGCTCAGCCACGACATCGATTGTCGCCCCTAAAGCTGGCTCAGCCGGGCGACCGGGTCCCGCGGATCGGAGTCGAAGACGACGCGGAGATCGTCCATGACGATGAACCCGACGTGGATCTGGAAACGAGGCCGCGACGGCTGCTCTTCTCCTTCATCAGCGAGAGCCTTCTCTGGCGCGACGAATTTCGCTTCGTCCGAACGAAGGACACGCGAGGGATGCACTCGAGCCCACACCTGACTTCGAACACCTCGCCCCCGCAGCTTGGCGATCAATAATTGAATCCGATTCAGCGCGCCTCGCCCGCCAACCCTGGCCGCGCATAGAACCCCGCCACTTGCGCCGTCTCCTCGGCCGTCATCGATCGCACCATGTTGCGCATTTGCGCATGGCTATCGTTGCGACGCTCGCCCGACCGGAAGCTCGCCAGTTGGGCGATGAGATAGGCCTTGGGCATGCCTTCGAGCCAGGGCGAGCCGAGCTTCTGGGCGACGCTGCCGTGGCAGGAGATGCACGGTGCGATGTTGCGCAACGGCGCGCCGACGCGCGCTAGCGCGGGCACCGCGGCGGCATAGGTCGCCGGCGGGTTGCGCGCCTTCGGCAGGGACGCGTAGTAAGCGGCGAGATCGTTGATGTCGCGGTCCGACAGGCCCTTGGCCATCGCCTGCATGATCGGGCTCGAGCGCTGGTCGCCCTGGAAATCGTGCAGTTGCTTGATCACGACTTCCGGATACTGGCCGGCAAGATTGGGCGTGTCGTCGGCGCTCATGCCCTGCGCGCCGTGGCACCCGGTGCAGTTCTGTGCCAGCGTCGCGCCCCGGCCGACGGCGTCGTTGGTTCCCGCGGCGGCCATCGAGCGCTCGAGCACGACGCGGGTAGCAGACGGCCCCTCGCGCTCACCCGCGCCATTGCTGCCCCAGGCCGTCGGTACCCCGGCGGCGCGGCAGATGCTCGCCCACAGGCCTTGGGCGGGAAAATCGTTCCCCACGGAGGGCAACCACACGAAGCCAACGACGATCGCCACGACGGTCAGCACCAACAGCGAGAAGACGCTGCGGCGCAGCCACGCGTTGCGCCAGGAATGAAGGGGAGCTTCGTTCATCATCGCGTCCCGATGGGAATGACGGGCACGGACGCCTGCTTCAGCGACGCGAGCTGCGCGATCGGATAGCCGTAGTTGACGATCGTCAGCGCAATCATCATCCCGACCCACAGGCTGAAGCCGTTCAGCGCCAGCGGCACGTGCGCGTCCTCATGCACCGCGCGGCTGAACGTGTAGGGCGCCGGAGCAACGCGCCGCTTCGACAGGCTCGCACGCGCCAGCACCCAGACGAACAGCACCGCCGACAGCACCACCAGCAAGCCGCCGATGGTCGAGGCCGTCACCGTCCAGGCCTGCGACGCGAGCGCCGGATCGCTGTAGTCGTAGTAGGCCATCCGGCGCGGCATGCCCATCAGGCCGACCAGGTGCCACGGCAGCGTGAGCACGAGCATGCCGACGAACCACAGCCACAATTGCGCCTTGATCGGGCCCGCGGGCAGGGGTGCGCAGCCCGTCAGCGACGGCCACAGGTCGTAAGCGATCATGAAGTACATGATGACGATCGCGCCCGCGAAGATCAGGTGGAAGTGGCCGGTGACCCACTGCGTGTTGTGCACCGTCTCGTTCATCTGGTAGCTCATGTTGATGAGCCCGCCGACGCCGCCGAAGCCCAGCATCACGAACGAGAACGCAAGCGCCAGCATCACAGGGTTGCCCCACGGCAGCGCCTTGACCCAGCCGAACGCACCGAGGCCGCCGCGCAGCCGGGCGACGATCTCGACCGACGCGACGATCGTGAACACGGTGAGCAGGGTGGGCAGCGACACCATCGCCGTCATCGCCGCATGCACGAACTTGAAGCCGGCGCCGACCTGCGGATCGGCGAATAGGTGGTGGATGCCGATCGGCATCGAGAACACGAGGAACAGCGCGAAGGCGACGCGGCCCATCGCGTCGCTGTACAGGCGCGAGCCGATCACCCGCGGGACGATCGTGTAGAACGCGATGTAGGCCGGCATCAGCCAGAAGTAGACGATCGCGTGCAGGGTCCACGAGAAGAAGACGCGCGCCAGGCCCGCATTGATCGTGCCCGTCCAGCCCAGCGACGCAGGCAGGATAAGCACGAGGATCTCGATCGTGACGCCGAGCGACGTCCAGGCCCAGAGGAACGCGCCCGCGCAGTTGCCGTACATGGCGAGCGGCACCGTGGCGCCCGCGTTGTGGCGCCTCCAGGCGTGCAGGTTCAGCGCCATCAGTACCACCCAGATCCACGAGCCGACGACGACAAGCATCACGCCCAGGTAGTAGAACGGGCTGGCGATCATCGGCGGGTAGAAGGTGTAGAGCAGCGATGCGTTGCCGAGCGCGACCGTCGAGGCGGCCATCGCCGTGCCGGCGAGCACGAGGCCGAGGCCGGCCCAGGCCCAGCGCAGGCCGATCAGCGGGCGCTTCAGGGCCAGCTCGGTGATCGCGTAGCCGAAACCCATCGCGACGAGCGTCGGCATCACGTATCCCATCACCGTGCCGTGTGCGGTGACCGAGCGGTAGTAGTGTTCCGGATTGTTGATCCAGCTGCTCAGTGGCGAGCGGACGAACATCTGCCATTCGCCGAGGAAGATCGCGCCGAGGAACGCGATGAACGCGACCCAGAAGTGCGCGAGGACAAGCCGGCTAGCGCGCAACACAGCTGAGCCTTTCGACGCCGCGCGACTTCGCGAGGAAATCCGCCGCGGACAGTACCTGGACACGCGCCCACATCGCCTCGTGGCCCGCGCCGCAGTACTCGTGGCACGGCATCAACGCCTCGCCGGTCTTGCGAAAGCTCGTTGTGAACGTCGAGACGAAACCGGGCACCAGCATAGTGTTGGCGTTGGTCGTGCCGATGACGAAGCCGTGGATGGTGTCGGTGCTCGTCGCCCGGAAGGTCACCGGTGTGTCGGCCGGCACGACCAGGCACTGCGGTTGGAACGAGTACTGCTGCGCGATCAGCCGTACCGTGACCTTGCCGTCGGCGCCCACCGCGGTGCCCAGGTTGCCCTCGACGAACTCGCCCGCGAGGTGCAGCGTCTTCACGTCGACCGTCTCGACGCGCGACGGCGGCATCGCTGCCCAATGCAGGCCGGTAACCACCATCATCGCCACCAGCAGCGCGAGGATGGCGCCGACGACGATCGCCCAGCGCCGCTCGGCCGCGACAGCGATGGCTTCGGAGAGATGGCCCGGAGCCGACGTCGCACTCATTGGATGGCCCCGCGCGGCAGGTAGACGAAGAAATAGAAGGCGAACCACATCGCGATAACAATCGCCGTCGCGACGCCGGCCACCGCGAAGGCGCCCGACGGGCCCCTCGCAACGATGGCGTCGATGCGGCCCTGTTCGGCGTCGGCGTCCGGCGCAGTGTCGCGGGTGTCTTGATCGTGGTCGGCCATGGCGCTCCTCATTCGGGAAGCAGCTTGCGCAGCTCGTTGGCCTGGGCGGACAACACCGGTGTGCCGTTGTTGCCGTACGGAGTCTGCACGCAGATCACCACCGCAGCGTCACTCGCCAAAAGCCCGGCGCCGCCTTGTCGGTAGTGATTCTGGTCGTCACGTCGTCCGCTTAGTGCCCTTCCGCGTTGGCCTTGGCAGGCGCGGCCCGGCCGTCACTTGGAACTCCCGTCCGCATTGAACTGCGAGAGATACGACCATAGGTTCGCGATCTCGGTTTGGTCTTTCATTCCCGGGAACGCCATCTTGTTGCCGGGAACTTTTGCGCTTGGGCTCTGCATGAACGCGACAAAGGTCGCTTGGTCCCAGGCGAACCCTGCTGACTTCATGGCGGGCGAATACTGATACCCCGCCGCAGTTCCAATCTTGCGGCCGTCCAGCCCGTTGAGTTCAGGACCGAGCTTGCTCTTCGCCCCCGCGCCAATGGCATGGCAGGCTTGGCATTTGGAAAAAGCGGCTTTGCCCGCCGCGACGTCCTGCGCCAACGCTGCGCCAGTTCCGGAAAGAGCTGAGACGGCGAAGACGCCAAACAGGATCAGTGCTCTCACGTCAAATCTCCCATTGCTTGAATCACTCAGATCGTCTGCGTCGATCCGTCAAACGAAGGTGATTCCGTTGGCCCCGAAGGGCGTGGTCCGAATGCGCTTGCCGGTCGCCGCGTAGATCGCGTTGCCCACAGCGGAACACATCGGCATCGTTCCGACCTCGCCGAGGCTGCCAGGCTCGTCGCCGTTCGAGATGATCTCGACAGTGATGTCGGGCACCTGGTCGATCCGGAGAAGTTGATACGAATCGAAATTGGTCTGTTCGGGGGCTCCGCCTGCGAGCGTGATCCGCTCGTTCATCGCGTTGCTCAGACCGAAAATCATTCCTCCCTCGACCGCTCGTTCACCGAGCATCGGGTTGATGACGAGGCCGGAGTCGCAAACGCCGACGAGCCGCTCCACCTTGAGCGCGTCGGCCGTCCCGGAGACTTCCACGATGATTGCGAGACGGCAGCGGTAGAAGTCCGACTGCCAAAACGCGACGCCCTGACTGCGGCCCGCCGTCACCTTTCCCCAGCCGGCGATGGCGGCGGCTCGATCAAGCACCGCGATGCTGCGCGCATCCTTCGCCAGCATTCTGCGGCGATAGACGAGCGGATCTACGCCCGCGGCATGGGCGGCGTCGTCGATCATTGACTCCAGCATGAAGCCGTTGTGCGTATCGTTGTTGCCACGAAATGCGCCGATGCGAACCGGGAGGGGCACATTGACGTAGGTTCCCGCCTCATTCGGGATCCCGTAAGCGCTGCCCACGAGGCTGAAGGTCGGGAGGTCCACCGGCTTCTTCTTGTCGTAGAACGAGGGGAACAGCCGTTGCCATAGACCGTCGCAAGCGATCTTCGCTTCGTAGGCAACCGGCATCCCGTCGGCTCCGAGCCCCAAACGCGCGTGGCCCAAAAACGCGGTGCGATGTTGATCGACTCTGAGGTCCTCCTCGCGTGTCCAAACGACCTTGACGGGGCGCCCGACGGCCTTCGCGAGCAGCACCGCCTCGGTCGTGTGCTCCATGCCGGATCTCCGGCCGAAGTCACCGCCTTGATATTCGTTGTGAACAACGATGGTCGCCGGATCGATACCAAGCGCACGAGCTGCATGGCCGGCGTCCAGGGTGGGCGATTTCGTAGAGAGCCACAGCTCGACTTGGTCGCCAGCGACCCGAGCGGTGCAAGAAACCGGCTCCATGCAAGCGTGCGACAGGAATGGCATCGAGAACTCCGCTTCGAGTACCTTCGAAGCGGACTTCATGGCAGCAGGTGCGTCTCCGTGAGATCCAATCGTGGGAATGCCGGGCTGCTCCAGCCCGCGCCTCAATGCCGCCTCCACCGTTGCCGAAGATGCCTGGCTGTTCGGATGGCTAGCATAGGTCTCCCGCACCTCCGATAGCGCCTTGGATGCCTGCCAGTACTGATCGGCGACCACTGCCACACCTTGCGGCACTGCCATGACCAGTTTGACGCCCGGCATGGTCTTGGCCTTGGCGTCATCGATATGCGCGACCGTGGACCCGTATGCAGGACCGTGTCTCACCGCGGCGTACAGCATTTCAGGCGCTTCGAGATCTAGGCCGAAGCGGGCTCTTCCGTTGACCTTGTCGGGGACATCCAGTCGGTCCAGTCGCTGGCCGATCAAATGGAGTTCGCTTCGAGCGCGCAGGCGAGGGGATTGCGGTACTTGCTCTTTTGCCGCGGCAGCGGCGAGTTGCCCGAAAGTGAATTGCCGGCCCGACGGCGTGTGCGTGACTTTGGACTCGGCGACGGAATATTGATCGGGACTCCCGCCAAGTTGCTTCATGGCGGCCGCGACAAGCATTTCCCGGGTCGCCGCCGCGGCTTGGCGCATCGAGCCATAGAAGCCCGGAATGGAAGAGCTTCCCGCAGTCAAGACGAGCCCTTCGTAGAGCATCGGATTGATGTATTCCGCGCGACGCTCCGTGGTGAACCGATATCGCATCTGCGGCCAGGCGGCGCCGAGTTCGGCCGCGATGACCTGGGTCATCCCCGTTGAGTTTCCCTGGCCGCCCTCGGTTTGGGCAATGATGGCGGTGACGATGTCGTCCTCGCCGATTGCAATAAACGCGTTGAGCTGACCTGGGCTCGACGGGAGTTCCTTCGCACGGGCTCCTGCGACCGGCATTTGGAAGCCAAGAAGAAAGGCCGCGGCACCAATCCCCTCGAGGAACGCACGACGGCTAAGCGACGCGGCATCGCCGTGGCTAGAGATGATGGAGTCTGTTTTCATCGCCGCACGCTCAACGTTGGGCCAGAGCCTGCGAGGCGTCCGCGATCGCCGCTCGGATTCGGGGGTACGTGCCGCAGCGACAGATGTTGCCGCTCATTGCGGAGTTGACGTCGTCGCGAGAGGGCTTCGAGTTCGTCTCCAGCAGTGCAACAGCCGACATGATCTGCCCAGACTGGCAGTAGCCACATTGCGGAACGTTGTTCTTGATCCACGCCAACTTGACGGCATCGGCAACGCGTCCAGTTACGGCTTCAATCGTAGTGACCTTGCTGCCCCCGACATCAGCGAGCGATGTTTGGCAGGAACGGATGGGCTGACCGTCCATATGCACCGTGCAGGCGCCGCAAAGTGCCTGCCCGCACCCAAATTTTGTCCCTTTGAGGCCCAGAAGATCGCGGATTGCCCACAAGAGTGGCATCGTTGGGTCGGCCTCGTCTAGGATCCGATCCTGGCCGTTTACGCTGATCTTCATCGCGCCGCCCCCGTGGTTTCGGTTCAAGAACCCAACGGCTGACGCGACTGGCTGCCTCACGGTACGACAGACGCCCACCCGAGAATTCGAAGGCGTAGGGCTGACCGAGTTGCGAGTCGCTTGGACTTCTGAAGTCTCGTTGTCGGGTGTCGGAAGCGTAGCGGCGCGCCCAGAAATCTGGGAGGTCATTGATGCCACCATTTCGGACATGCCATCGTCGCGCCCCGGAACGACGACGCTGCGCGAGCGATATCAGGCGCTTGCGGGCACATGTCTGAAAAGGAGGTATATATGTCCTGCAAAACCGCTTCGATTGGAGTAGGGTCAGAGACCGCCGCGGGCCGGAGAAGCTGCGGCGTCCATGCTTGGGCCGCGCGGGGAGTAACCCATTCCGCCAATTGGAGGCCACTATCGTTCGATTAGGGCTTTTCTTGCCGACAGGCTTCAGCGTGATGAGCTTCGCGCCGATTGCAGCCTTTGAAGCGGCCAACGTCGTGGCTGGCGAACGTTTTTATGATCTGCGAGTTCTATCGGAAACGGGAGAGCCGCTAACAAACTCGCTCGGCTGGACAATGAACACTGAGCCGTTGGGTGAGGGCCAGTTCGATACGCTCATGGTGGGCTCGGGGCCGGAACTGGTGTCGCCTTCACCGCGCACGGTCGCGTATCTGCGTGACGCGATTTCTACCTCAAGGCGGGTCGCCTCGATCTGCATCGCCGCGTTTACTTTGGCCGAAGCGGGAATTCTGGACGGTCGGCGAGCAACGACCCATTGGTCCTACGCACAAGAACTCGGCAGGCGATTCCCCAAGGTCGTCGTAGAAATGGATCGCATTTTCGTCGCAGACGGGCCCGTGTGGACGTCGGCCGGGATGACGGCCGGCATTGATCTCGCGCTCGGCCTCATCGAACGCGACATGGGGCACCCAATGGCGCAACGAACCGCGAAGGCGTTGGTGGTCCACCATCGTCGTGCGGGCGGCCAGTCGCAGCATTCGGCAATGCTTCAACTCGATGCGAAGTCGGATCGAGTTCAGCTCGCGCTTGCCTTTGCCAAGGAAAATCTTCGCAAGCCGCTGACTGTCGAGCTGTTGGCCGACGTTGCCCACCTGAGTCCGCGACAGTTTGGTCGGGTTTTTCGGACTGAGACTGGCCTATCGCCGGCCAAGGCGATTGAAAATCTGCGCCTCGAGGCTGCGAGGTTCATGCTTGAACAAGGCCGCTTGCCAATTGAGCAAATATCTGTCGAGGCGGGATTTGGCGATCGCGAGCGAATGCGCCGCAGTTTCCTTCGTACTTTCGGTGTCACCCCGCAAGCGCTTCGCAGCGCCGCCCACCCACTAGCGGCCATTTAGTTGCCTGGCCGTAACCCCTCGCTGGGCCCCGGCTGGACGACCCGCGCAGGCATGCGACGGCGCGCTCGACGCGATGAAGCGCCTCCGTCAGGTCCGGAGCGAGCGCTTCGTTTCGCGGGTGCGCGAGCGCGCACCTGCATTCGGCGGAGCCGCCATCCACTAGAGGCAAGAAGTCAAACCTTGCCAACACCCGGGCGGCCCAGGCGGCCCCCACCGACTTGTCCAGAGCGCATGAGGTAGACGACGCCGCTGGCGGTGCCGCGCGCGAAGAGGCCGGCCAGGCGATCGTTTCGCCCTGAGAGGGGCGTGTTGATCTCGACGCCGATGCGTACCCGCTTCCCTTGGCCGGGGACGCCGAACCAGTGGCTCTGCCATGGCTTCACTTGCTCTCTAGCCCGGGGAATAGCGAAACGGCGTCATTGGACGCCGTCGGTCCACGCCTTCGTGGGAGGAGGCGGTCTCCGCGATGGCCGATGTCATACACCCTGCGGTCACCTGAGCGCCGCGCGCGTCGCTTCCTTCAGTCGCTGGTGTCCGGCGCCGATTTCGGTCTGCCTTCGACCAGTGCAAGGATCTCGCGTCTCCGTCCTCCGATGATGCAGGATCGCCTGGCTGCGCCGCCCTTGTCGACGCGAGAGGCTCAGCGGTGCATCGCCGAAAGCCTTTGGCAGCGGGAGCCCGATTGGTAACCCTGGAGAAGTCCTTTCCGGGTGGCCGTCTGGATCCCGGAGGAGCGGCCCTCAACACTTCTCTCGTAGCGTGCTCGGTACCGAAACCGCGATGCATCGTGTGGAGACTCATCTGTTTTCGCGGATATCTGCGCGCTTGCCGAACACATCTCGACGCGGGGCCAGAGCCCGCGATCGAACGGCGTCTGGAATCGCTGCTTGATCTCAGGCCATATGACCGCGATCAGGAAGGAGGTCTGACCGTCGAAGAGTTAGTCGACTGACGGTAGCGTGACCTCGTTGACGAGGTTCTTGGCCGCTTCGATCGGGCGCCGATCGAACGTTGCGGTTCGCCGCGCGAACTTGTCGACGAAGTCGTCGAGGTCAGGATCGGCAGGGTGCACTTGGAAGCGGTCGCGCGCTGTTACGGGACCAGCTAATTGATGCGCCGATGGTCAACTTCGCCAACTCTTAAGCCATAGGTACTAGGTCGCAAGTGGCAGCGGGGTCGGGCTGCGGGAGCGAGCATCCGCCGGCCGAGTTGGATGTCCGAATTTGCTGACAAATACGTCCTTTTTTGTCGAGGCGTCTTCAGGCAGAGTTTGGAAGCTTTGACTCGTATTGTTGGCGCTTCGTCGATGGCCGACCAAAGGTCAACGGATGGAAGACGACCCTCCAGATTCCTGCCACATCGCCCGAGTGCGACGCGTTCAGCAACGATCTGAAGAGGCGAGGATTCAGTTTCGTTGGTTCGAGGATCGTCTACGCGTACATGCAGTCCGTGGGTATGGTGAACGACCACCCGTTGGTTGCTTCCGATATCGAGAGATTGAGAGTGAGAGGTTCCGAGACGTAGCGAAAGGTATGCCGGGGTTCGGGAGCGCGATGATTCGCGGCGGAAAGTTCCCGCTTCCCGCGCTTGAAGTTCAAACGTGCCAGTGACGAGCAGAAATCTGCCATTCGGCGGGTAGGGGCCCGTCCGTCATCCTCCTCTAGTTCAGTCAGGAAGGAGCGCGAGATGTCCGAAGCCATCAACATCGTTCTCGTCCACGGTGCATGGGCCGACGGCTCGAGTTGGGCAAGGGTGATTCCGTTGTTGAAAGCGGCGGACTTGAATGTCGTCGCCGTGCAAAGCCCGTTGACTTCATTGCAGGATGACGTCGCGGCAACTCGACGGGCGCTCGCTCGGCTCAACGGTACCGTCCTCTTGGTTGGACATTCGTATGGAGGCGCGGTCATCACCGAGGCGGGCGACGATCGCAAGGTTGGTGGTCTGGTTTACGTGGCGGCCTTCGCGCCTGCTGCGGGACAGGCATGTGCAGATCTCGGGAGCGACTACCCGCCTGCGCCGGGCGGGTCGGAACTACGGCCCGATGCTTCCGGCTTTCTGACGATGACGACGAAGGGCGTGGTGGAGAACTTTGCCCAGGACCTGCCCATGCTGGAGCGGGAGATCCTTGCCGCGACTCAGGGGCCGACCCATGGTTCCGCGCTCGCAGGCAAGGTTACGCATGCGGCCTGGAAGACGAAGCCGTCGTGGTACGTCGTGGCTTCCGAGGATCGAATGATTCAGCCCGCCCTCGAGCGTCAGTTCGCCCGGGACATCGGTGCTACGACGATGACGGTGCTCTCAGGGCATGTGCCCATGCTTTCGCACCCACGGGAAGTGGCGGCGTTCGTCGCAGAAGCAGCGCGAACCGTGGCGGAGAAGAGTGGCGGGGTAGGCTGAATACCGAGTCCACCACAATCGATAGCCCTCGGCATCGGTGCGCATTTTGAACATCTTTGAAAGGAATCATCGTGAAGATCAAGCGCATAGGGTCCGTGGTCTGGACCGGCGGAATCAAAGATGGCAAGGGCGCGATCTCCACCCAGAGCAGCGCCCTCAAGGACTACCCATACGGATTCGGTAGTCGCTTCGAGGGCCTACCAGGCACCAACCCGGAGGAACTCCTCGCCGCAGCCCACGCCAGCTGCTTCACGATGGCGCTTTCGCTCATTTTGGGCGAGGCCAACCTAAGGGCCGAGCGGCTGAACACGTCGGCGGAGGTCACGCTGGAATCTGTGGATGGTGGCTACGCCATCTCGACCATCCACCTTCGCGTGAGCGGAAAGGTCCCCGGCGCGGACGAGGAGACCTTTGCGAGGCTTGCGGCCGCCGCAAAGGTGGGTTGTCCGGTCTCGAAGGTACTGAATGCCGAAGTCACGCTCGATGTTGAGCTTGTCGTGTGACCCATTGTTCGAAGCGCGAAGGTTGGCCGCTTAGACCAGTAGCAGTGCCTGTGGGGCTTGGTCGGCGCGACCGCATGTTCGTCGAAGGGATGTGAGGCTTTGCCGATGTGGCTAGAGGGCGCACGGCGCGGCACCAGATATTGCGAAGCGATCACGCTGTAATTCTGCCAATCGCACGCTGTGCTCGTTTTTCAGAAAGCCAAACTTGCAGCCGAGGATCGCTCTCATCTCCTAGTGAGGAAAACGAATGACGCGCATCCATCAAGCAGTTCCGCGCGGTGCCACCGCCGCGCAAGGCATCGGGGTGCTCGTGATGTCGAGCGTACTCTTCATCGCAGTCGGCTGCAGCCCGCGGGCAGCTGCGCCGCCGAGCCCACCGCCGGCGGTGTCGGTCTCTCCGGTGGTCCGTCATGAAGTCCAGGAGTTCGACGAGTTCACAGCGCGTCTCGAAGCGCCGGATACGGTCGAAGTGCGGGCCCGCGTGGCGGGCGCTCTGTACAAAGTGCATTTCCGCGAAGGCCAGGAGGTCAAGAAGGGCGATCCGCTGTTCACGATCGATCCTCGTCCGTTCGAGGCGCAAGTCTCTCAAGCCGAAGCCCAGTTGCTTGAGGCGCGCACGCAGGCGGAGTTGAGCAGGAGCGACCTGGCCCGGGCCGAGAAGCTGGAGATGATCCACGGCGTGAGCCAACAGGAGCTCGACCAACTGCGTGCGGCCGTCCGCAATGCCGCGGCAAGCACCCAGGCCGCCGCGGCGGCGCTGGCGCAGGCGAGGCTCAACCTCGAATTCAGTCACATCACCGCACCGGTCTCGGGCCGCACCTCGCGCGCGAACATCACGCCGGGCAACTTGGTGAGTGTGGGCGAACCGGTACTCACCACGATCGTGTCCACCGACAAGGTCTATGCCTACTTCAGCGCCAGCGAGCCCGTTTACCTCAAGTACGTGAAGGCGGCGCAGGAGGGCACCCGACCCTCTACGCGCAGCACGCCGAGCCGGGTGATGATGGGCCTCGCCAACGAGGAAGGCTTTCCGCACGAGGGCCGAATGGACTTCGTGGACAACCAACTGAACCCGGCGACAGCCTCGATCCGCAGCCGCGCAGTATTCGACAACAGGGACGGCCGCTTTACGCCAGGGCTGTACGCGCGCGTCAAGCTGATCGGCAGCGGCAGCTACGAGGCCACGCTGGTGCCCGACCGTGCGATCACGACGGATCAGACCCGGAAGATCGTGTTGGTAGTCGGCGAGCACGGCATCGTGCAACCGCGGGTGGTCAAGCCTGGGGCGCTTATCGATGGAATGCGGGCCGTCGAAGGAGTTGAGCCCGGCGAACTCGTGATCGTTGAAGGGTTGCTGCGAGCCTTCCCGGGAGCGCCGGTGACCCCCCAGAGGCTGGCTGTTGATGCCCGCGGCATGCCCTCTGCCGGCCAGCCGGCGGCATCCGCGACGCGCTAGCGAGGGCTACGGCATGGACATCTCCCGCTTCTTCATCGAGCGACCGCGCTTTGCGACGGTGATCTCCCTCTTCGTGCTGATCGTCGGCGCGCTCTCGATCTTCCAGTTGCCGATTTCCGAATACCCCGACGTTGCACCACCGCAGGTCGTGGTGCGCGCGCAGTTCCCGGGAGCCAACCCGCGCGTGATCTCGGAGACCGTCGCGACGCCCCTGGAGGAGCAGATCAACGGCCTGGAGGGTATGCTCTACTACGACAGCCAGGCGACGGCCGACGGTGCGATGACGTTGACGGTCACCTTCCGTATCGGCACAAACCCAGAGCAGGCTGAGACCGCGGTGCAGAACCGCGTCAACAGGGCTCTGCCGCGCCTGCCCGACATCGTGCGGCAGATCGGCGTGATCACCGAGAAGCAGTCGCCGAGCTTGACGATGGTGGTGCACCTCGTCAGCCCGGACAACAGCCACGACACGCTCTACCTGCGCAACTACGCCCACCAGCAGATCCGCGACGAACTGCTTCGCATCCCCGGCATGGGCCAGGTGACACTGTTCGGCGGCGGCGACTACGCGATGCGCATCTGGATCGACCCAGGGAAGCTCGCTGGTCGCGAAATGACGGCCGGCGACGTCGTCGCCGCGGTGCGCGAACAGAACCTTCAGGTCGCGGCGGGGGTCGTGGGCGCATCGCCCGCGCCCCAGGACACCGACTTCCAGCTCGCGATCAATACTCAGGGTCGTTTGGTGACCGAGGAAGATTTCGCAAACATCATCATCCGCACCGACCCGGCCACGGGCGCCGTGGTGCGCATCAAGGATGTGGGACGCGTCGAGGTCGGCCCAGACTCCTTTGCGCTGCGCAGCATCCTGAACAACAAGGAGGCCGCGGCCATCGGTATCTTTCAGGCGCCCAACTCCAACGCGTTGGCGATCTCCGACCAGGTGCGGGCCATCATGGAGCGGCGCAAGGCCGATTTCCCGCAGGGCGTGGACTATGACATCGTCTACGACCCGACGCGCTTTGTCCGCACCTCGATCGAGAAGGTCGTGCACACGCTGGTCGAGGCCGTGCTGCTTGTCGTTCTGGTGGTCATCGTATTCCTGCAGACCTGGCGCGCCTCAATCATCCCGCTGCTGGCGGTACCGGTGTCCATCATCGGAACCTTCGGTGTGCTGCTCGCGCTCCGCTTCTCGATCAATACGTTGACGCTGTTTGGGCTCGTGCTCGCCATCGGCATCGTGGTGGACGACGCCATCGTGGTGGTGGAGAACGTCGAGCGCAACATCGAGGATGGCCTCACGCCCCACGATGCGACGGTCAAGGCGATGCGGGAGGTGAGCGGCCCCATCGTCGCGATCGGACTGGTGCTGTGCGCGGTCTTCGTCCCGCTGACCCTCGTACCGGGACTATCGGGACAGTTCTACAAGCAGTTCGCTGCGACGATCGCGATCTCCACCGTGATCTCAGGGATCAACTCGTTGACGCTTTCCCCGGCGCTCGCGGCGGTCCTGCTGCGGCCGCACGATGCGCCGCGGGATCGCGTGACGCGTACCATGGACAGGCTGTTCGGGCGATTCTTCCACTGGTTCAACGCCGTGTTCCACCGCCGTAGCGCTGACTACGGCCGCGGCGTAACCGGCCTGCTCAGGCGTAAGTCACTGGCGCTCGTTGTGTACGGCGTGCTGCTCGCGATGACCGTGCTGCTCTTTGCGCGAATACCCAGCGGCTTCGTCCCGGCTCCCGACAAGCAATACCTAATTGGCATCGCCCAGCTGCCTGCCGGCGCCACGCTGGATCGTACCGAAAAAGTGATTCGGCGCATGAGCGATATCGCGCTCAAGGTGCCCGGCATCGTCGACTCGGTGGCCTTCCCCGGGCTGTCGATCGCGGGCTTCTCGTCCGCCCCCAATGAAGGCATCGTCTTCTTCGGCCTGGCGCCTTTCGAGGAACGAACCGCGGCGGCCCTTTCCAAGGACGCCATCCTCGGGCGCGTCAACGGCGCGATCCAAGCCATCCAGGAGGCTCGGATCTTCGTCGTCCCACCGCCTGCGGTGGACGGCCTTGGCAACGCGGGGGGCTTCAAGGTGCAGGTGCAGGATCGGAGCGGACGAGGCGAGCAGGCGCTGTACGGGGCGGTTTCGGGCACGCTTGGGTCGATCTACGGCAACTCCGCGTCGAGCATTGCCACTCCCTACTCCACCTACGACATCAATGTGCCGCAGCTCTACGCCGACATCGACCGCACCAAGGCCAAGGAGATGGGCGTGGCGCTCCAGGATATCTACGACACGCTGCAAATCAATCTCGGGTCGCTCTACGTCAACGACTTCAACCGATTCGGCAAGACCTATCAGGTGGTCGTTCAGGCGGACGCGCCCTTCAGGCTGCACGTCCGCGACATGGTCGACCTGAAGACCCGCAACGGCCGCGGCGAGATGGTGGCGCTCGGATCGCTAATGAGCGTGCACCCGACCTTCGGGCCGACCCGCGTGACCCACTACAACGGTTTCCCGTCTGCGGACGTCAACGGCGCAGCCCGGTCCGGGTTCTCGAGCGGGCAGGCCGAGGCCGAGATGGAGCGCCTCCTGGCCACGCTGCCGCGCGGGATGAGTTACGAATGGACCGAGCTCACCTACCAGGATCGGCTCACTCGGGACATCACCCTGCCAGGTTTGGGCACAAGGATTCCGACTCTGGCGGCCGTCCTGCTGCTTTCAGTGGTGCTGGTGGTGCTCGTGCTCGCCGCGCAGTATGAGAGCTGGAGCCTGCCGCTGGCAATCGTCCTGATCGTCCCGATGTGCATCTTCTCCGCCTTGGCCGGCGTCTGGATCTCGAAGCTGCCGCCCTTCGCGCAGCTCGGCGACCTGAACCTGTTCACCCAGATCGCGTTGGTGGTGCTGGTGGGCCTGGCCTGCAAGAACGCGATCCTGATCGTTGAGTTCGCGAAGGAGCTGGAGGAGCGCGGCAATTCGATCACCGAAGCGGTGATCGAGGCCTGCCGGCTGCGCCTGCGCCCCATCCTGATGACCTCCTTCGCATTCTGTGCGGGCGTGGTACCGCTGATCCTCGGCAGCGGCGCGGGAAGCGAGATGCGGCGCGCCATGGGCATCGCGGTGTTCTCGGGGATGCTGGGCGTGACCGCGTTCGGCATCTTCCTGACACCGGTGTTCTACTCGTTGCTGCGCAAGAGCACGCAGAAGCAACGCGCCCATGCCGAGGACCTTCGTCACGAGATCGAAGCTGCGGCCCACCCCTTCCATCCCGGCGTGGACGATACAAATGCGCCGAAGCCGGGGGCCGGGCGATGAGCGCGGCGCACGGCGCGACGGCAGTTGCGGTAGCCCTTGCCGCGGCCGCCGCGCTGACCGCCTGCTCCAACATCCCGCAGCATTCGCTCCCGGCGCCCGCGCTGGGCGGCAGCTTCGCCAACCAGCCCGACGACGCGACGCAGTCGGAGCCGGCTGCGCAATTCTGGCGCGAATTCCATGATCGCGAGCTCGACGACCTCGTTGCGCGGGCGCTCCAGGCGAACCCCGACCTGCGCGTGGCGGAGGCCAACCTGCGCGAGGCGCGCGCGCTGTCGCGCCTGGCCGATGCGCAGCTGCTGCCGAACGTCGACCTCGCGACCTCCGCCGGAAACCAGCGCTCACGCACCTACACGGGCGCGCCGCGCACCACCGAGTTCTACACCGCGGGCTTCGACGTCGCCTGGGAGGCCGACCTGTTCGGACGCCTCGGAGACGCGAGCCGAGCCGCCGCCGCCGACGTGCTGGCGAGCGATGCCGGCCTGCGCTTCGTCCACGTGACGGTCAGCGCCGAAGTGGCGCGCAACTACTTCGAGCTGCGCGGCCTGCAGGAGCGGCTGCGGGTGGCCCAGGCCTCGCTGCGCACCCAGCAAGAAGTGCTGAAACTGGTATCCGCGCGCGAAGACGTCGGCCGCGGCACGGCGTTCGACACCGAGCGCGCCCGCGCCCTGGTGGCCTCCACCGCGGCCACCGTGCCGACCCTCGAGGCCGCCATGCTGCATACGCGCTACCGCCTCGCGGTGCTGTGTGGCCAGCCGCCGACCGCCCTCGATTCGCAGCTGACCGAGGCCAGGCCGCTACCTGGCCTCCAGGCCGTCGCGCTCGGCGGCATCGGCTCGCCCGAGGGTCTGCTACGTCGCCGCCCCGACATCCGGGCGGCCGAGATGCAGGTCGAGGCGGCGTTCGCCCGCGCCGGCGCAGCGCGCGGCGACCTGTTCCCCCGCATCACGCTGGGCGGCACGCTCGGGCAGAACGCCCTGACGCTCGGAACCCTCGGGGACGGCTCGTCCTACGCCTACAACCTCGGCGCGCAGTTGATGTGGAACCTCCTCGACTTCGGCCGCATCCGCGCCCAAGTCTCCGCGGCCGACGCGCGCGGCGATGCCGCGATGTCGACCTACACGAAGACCGTGCTCGGCGCGCTCGAGGAGACCGAGGGAGCCCTCGCGACCTACACCCTCACCCAGCGCCAGGCGGAGCATCTCTACGACGCCGCGCGGGCCGCGGAGAACGCCGCGCTGATCGCCCGCAATCGCTTCACCGTCGGCGTGAGCGACTTCCTCGCCGTGCTCGACGCCGAGCGCGAGGAACTCACCGCGCGCGACCAGCTCGCCCAGGCCCAGGCCGCGGCAGCCACGGCCCTGGTTGGCGTGTTCAAGGCATTAGGAGGCGGCTGGTCGGCTTGATGCCGCTCGAAGGATTCTTGGATGTTCGTTCCGAAGTATGGAAGGCAACTCGCGCCGCCTCCGCATCAATTCCCGTTTGGCACGAGCAGGACTTTCTCGCCCGTTGCTCGGCGGACATTTCGCGCGATGGCATCGACCTGTCCAGGCAGTCAATACGAGGAAAGTGTCGACTTATGCAACCCCAGGCGCGCGGTCCAAGTGGGTTAAAAAAAAGATCTCTGACGTTTCGATCCGCCTTCGCCTATACTAACTTGCATGATGGAAGCTACTGGTTGACGGCGAGGTATCGCGCAGCCGTAAGCCCAGCTCACCCACCGAACCAAGTCTTCTAAGGAGAACATATGTCTACGCATCTTCCGAGCTTTAGGCTCGACGGCGAAGTCGCCTTCGTGACAGGTGGCGGGAGCGGGATCGGCCGCGCGGTCTGTCTCGCCTTCGCAGAGGCTGGAGCATCCGTCGTTGTTGTGGACATGGACAAAGAGAAGGCTCAGGCGGTCGCCGGCGAGATCGGGAGCGGGGCGCTGGCAGCGCAAGCCAACGTCGCGGACGAGGACTCGGTGAACTCGGCTGTTGAGTCTGCCGTAGGTCGATTCGGCCGCATTGATGTGCTCTTCAACAATGCAGGCATCAATCGCAAGGCTCCCACCGTTGATCTCGAGCTCGAAGACTGGAACTCAGTACTGGCTGTCAACATGACTGGCATGTTCATAACAGCCAAGGCAGTCGCCCGTGTCATGAAGGCCAAGGCGACTCGCGGGCGCATCATCAACACGGCGTCGGTTCTCGGAATGTCCGGCGGGTTCTATCCGAACATCGCCTATCAGGCTAGCAAGGGTGCGGTTGTCAACATGACGCGCTCCTGGGCGATTGAATGGGCTGACCTCGGCATCCGCGTGAATGCGATCGCTCCTGGAATGGTGCGTACACCGTTCACGGAAAACGTCACGGCCCAACCGGAACTGGTGAAGAAGCTTGAGGCGCTGACTCCGATGCGCCGGCTGGGAGAGACGGACGACATCACTGGCCCGGTAATATTCCTTGCATCCGCGGCGTCGAGCTTCGTTACCGGGCACATCCTGCCGATCGACGGCGGGATGCTAGCGCAATGAACTACTCACCTGAGCCCGCGCAGGCGCCTTTTCAGATCGAACTTCGAGCAGGCCTCTTCCGCTTTGCCCTAAAGTTAGTCCAAGAAGGTCGCCCGGGCAGCGTGTATGTCGCTGCGCTTCAGGCGCGAGCCCTTGACGTCGTCGGCCTGCTGAGTTGCTGAGTCGTGAAGCTGCGACTGGGGCGTGAAACGTGCGCGCGCCGTCGACCACGGTCCAGATCCCCTTGGCATGCACGATGGCGAGCGGGTTGAGGTAGCCGGGCTGAGTTTTGCCTTGCGGCGACGTATTGCATCGATCGGCGGCCGCAGAACGTGCCTTGGCATCGGGCCCCCGGCTGCCCACCCGAAAGTCCGCGCCCAGCTAGGCGCTCAGGCTCGTCACCTCCTTGACTTCTTTGAGCGATCCCAACGCATGGCCCTCTGCCGATTCCGGTACCTCGCGCAGGAGTGACCAGCCTCCAAAGCACGGCTCGAGCGAGCCCGTGTTGACTTGGTGGCGGGGCCTGTCGACGCGATGCGCCTCCACCTGATGCGCCCCGCGTGTATGGGATCGAGTTTCGGGTTTCCACTAGTAGCTAAGCCAGTCACATGCTTCCATTATGGTAGTTACTTGCATTAAGGTAGTGACAGGATTTCATTCCACCGAACGAGAAGCGCAAGGCTTGCGGCTGGGCCGCATGAGTGCTTGGCCAGCGGCACCGCTGGCGCGAGCGAGGATCAACGAGACATCGACGAGCGCATTGCACTGGCGCTGCTGTCAAGTGTGTACGAGAGCTGGAATGCCAGTCAAACGAAGGAGACTCTGTGAGCGCCATCAACGTACGTCAGTTCATTGACGATAGACCCATCTCGAAGTACCAAATCCTCGTGGCCGTATTGACTTGCCTTATCGTCATGTTCGACGGTCTCGACCTCACGATCATGGCGTTCTGTGCCCCCGAGATCATTCGTGAATGGGGCATCTCCAAGCCCAACATGGCGCCCGTGTTCGGCGCCGCGTTCTTCGGGTTGGCCGCGGGCGCCGCGGTCGCCGGTCCCATCTCTGACCGCTACGGCCGCAAGGTTGTGCTCCCGCTGGCCGTCTTTTTGTTTGGCTTGTTCACCTTGTTGGCTGCGGCTGCGCAAAGCACTACGATGCTGATCGCCATGCGGACGCTGTCAGGGGTGGGGCTCGGCGCGGCCATCCCCAATGCCGTGGCACTGATGAGCGAGTTCGCTCCTAAGGCTCGCCGCAACATGCTGGTAACTATCATCTTCAGCGGCTTCACGCTCGGAGCCTCTGGTGCCGGCTTGGTCGCGGCCTGGGCCATCCCAGCTTTCGGGTGGAAGGGGGCCTTGATGCTCGCGGGAGCGATGCCGATGGTTGCCGGACTCGTCTTGCTCTTCGTCTTGCCAGAGTCGCCCGTGTTCCTTGCGGCAAAGGGCAGGGGACACGATCGCATTCGCAAATCGCTGCACAGGATTGCTCCGGACGCTCAGATCCCTGAGCCCTCCGTATTCACGACGGACAAGGCCATCGAAGCACATAAGGGCGCGATCCGCCTCATCTTCACGTCGCAGTATCGACTGACCAGCATCTTGCTCGCGGCCTCCTACTTCATGGGTCTGCTGACGACCTATCTGCTCGGAAATTGGCTGCCTGTCCTGGCCAGGGACGCGGGCTTCAACATGAGCCAGGGCGTGCTACTGCTGACTTTGTATACCCTTGCTGGACCGGTCGGAGGAATCGCGTTGGGCGCCCTCATGGATAGGGTGAAGCCCGCAGTTGTCGTGTCGACCGCGTTTGCGCTTGTCGCCGTGATGCTGGCCATCATCGGTTTCGCGCCGAAGAGTATGTTGGTCACTCCCGCACTGATCTGCGTGCTCGGTCTGTTCCTTCACGGCACCAATACGGCTTTGAATGCATTGGCTTCGAATATGTTCCCCGTAGAGTCCGGCTCCACGGGAGTCAGCTTCATGCACGCCGTCGGCCGCTTCGGCGCGATCTCGAGCGCTTTTGTCGGCGGAGCCATGCTCGGTTTTGGGTGGGGGCTCACCGAAGTATTCATTGCTCTGACGATCCCAATGCTCTTGGGTTGTGCGGCCATGTTCGCTTTGCGCGGCAAGGTACGAATTGTTGATCGCGCGGGGCTTCGTCCTCAGACCGAAGCCGGCCACGCCTGAGTAAGCCCTGTTACGCGCCTTGCGCCATTGCGTCGGCCCTCGTTGCCGTCATGGGGGGCTTCGCCGGTAGGGCGTGCACCATCGGTTGGCCCGTCCACGAAAAAGTGAACCACACCGGTGACTTGCATATTGGAAGTCAAGGCGATAGACTGCTCACCATGAAGCGCACAAGCTACGAACAGATGACCTGCCCGATCGCGCGCACGCTCGAACGGGTTGGCGAGTGGTGGAGCATCCTCATCATCCGTGATGCTGCGGCAGGTGCGACCAAATTCGACGAGTTTCAGCGGGGTCTGGGCATTTCGCCGAACATCCTCAGCCGTCGCCTGGCTACCCTGGTCGACAACGGCTTCCTCGAGAAGCACATGTATAGCGAGTCGCCGCCGCGGATGGAATACCGTTTGACTGATCGCGGCAGGGAGTTCGAGGCGGTGCTGCAGATTTTGGCATCCTTCGGCAACGAGCATTTTGCCGATGACGGTATCTCACTGCAGGTGGTGAATCGCCGAACGGGCAAGCCCGCGAAACTCATGGTCGTCGACGCGAACACTGGACGTCGAACAACGCGCCCTGACTATGAGTTCATGGCTGGGCCCGCCGCCAACGCGGCCATGAAGGCCAAATACGCGAAAAAGCAGGCGAAGAAGGCCGCTTAAAACTTTTCTGAAGCACCGGCCGGTTTAGCTGCCATTGATGTGCACGCGAACCTAGGAAGGCGATCCGAGTACCCAGGTTGCGGTTCCTGGTCATCGGAGCCCTGTGTGACGCGCGTTCGGTGCTTTTGCGGGCCTTTATCCCGCCACCGGACGGACTTCTGCCAAGGTGCGGAATCCGCGCGAGGTTGTAGGCGGTGATCGTCAGCGGGAAGCTGGTCAACCCACTGATGCCGGCCACTCGCACTTGCCGGACTAGGCCCACGAAGTCGGCGCCGCCAAAGCTGAGTTCGATGTGGCTAATCGCCGCGGACGAAGCGGCGGTCGCTCGGGTCCTTGACGCCGCCGTGTTGTACGGCGAAGTCCTGCCCCACGTGTTAGGCCTCCAGCGCGGACTGCACGAATGCGCGAATGGCGGGAGATGGTTCCCGACGCCGCCGAGCCAGCGCCAAGTGGACGAGCTCACCAAAATCGCTGATAGGCCGAAACGCGACACCGGGTTGCTCGAACAGCCGAATCGATTCCGGCACGATCACCACCCCATATCCCGCCGCCGCCAGGCTCACGGCAGTGACAAAGTCATTGACGCGATACTCCGAGGCCACGGAGAAATCGCCGGCCTGGCTCAGCCTTGACAGAGTCTCGGCGAATCCCTCCGTCTCATTGAATTGCGGTGCGATAAAGCTCTGACCGCGCAACTCAGAGGCCTTGACGGCACGCTTTCTAGCTAAGGCATGATTCTCTGGCAGCGCGACCATCAGCCGTTCGCTGTGGACGATGGTCGCCTCGACCCCCGCAGGGTAGAGGCGGCGCGGGCGAACAATGCCAACATCAATCTCTCCGCTGCTCAGCGCTTCGAGCTGCCGCGGCGTTTCCATGGCGATCACGTCCATTCGAACCTCTGGGTGGCTGGTTCGAAAGGCCTTGAGTGCGTGCGACAGGAGACCGCTGGTGACGCCCGAGGCGACGTAGCCCAGCCGCACCATGCCGGTAAGCCCCTTGGAGGCGAGGCGACCAATTTGCTCGGCGCGTTGAAAGTGACGCAGAGCTGCAACCGCTTCCTCGTAGAACAGCCTTCCGGCGTCAGTGAGGGTGACAGGTCTACGCTTGCTTCTGTTCAGCAGCCGAACTTTCAGCTCCGTCTCTAAGCGCTGGATCTGTGCGCTCACTGCCGATTGAGCCACGCCCAAGCGGTCCGAGGCCCGTGCAAAGTGCAACTCCTCAGCGACCGCGATGAAGTAGCTGAGCTGCCTCACGTTCAACATACTTTGATCTTCTAACGCGATTAAAAAGTAACGATGCAGGTATGGATGTTATCAAAGCAAAGCGGTTCAATGGAGGCACTTCCAGGAGCACACCATGAACGCATCAGTTCACGCCCACCACCTCGCGCCAGCCGCCCCACACTTTGAACTTGCCGCGCATCCCGACCATCCCCGGATCGTGCACGTCAGCACGGATGACCGTGCTCTGACACGGTTCTTGGACGAAGCAAGCTATATCGACGTCCAGAATCTGGAATATGTTCCGTTCATGCGCTTCAAGATCGCCCAGTTGCTGCACAAGCACTTGGGCGATGAACTCGCTGCGAAGCTGGTGAACCTGGTCACCGACCGACAACACGGGGGGTTCACGATCGGGCTGCAGGGTGTCTCGCGGGATCCCGACGACTACGTGAAATTTGGCACCGCCATCGCGCACACGCTCGGCCCAGTAAACCATGACTCAATGTCCGGCAAGTTCTATGCGCGCTTCTTGGTCAAGCACACAGAGGCGAGCGACTCCTACCTTCGTCAAGCCTACAGGCTGTTCACTATGCATACTGACGGGACCTTCGTTACGGAAGCGACCGATTGGCTGCTGATGATGAAGTTCTCAGAGGTCAACGCGGTCGGCGGTGAGTCCCGCTTTCTCCATCTGGACGATTGGGAGGAACTAGACCGATTTGCCGATCACCCGCTCGGGTCGAAGCCTTTTGAATACAAGTCTCCCGGCTCCAAGAACGTGAACGAGCAGGTGCGCCGTCCAGTTTTCTTCCAAGGCGAGTTCGGCCTTTCGATGTCCTTCATCGACCAATTCGTACAGCCCACGAACGTGGTGGAAGCAGCGTATCTCCACGACCTGTCCGCGTCCATGGAAGCGTCGGCCGGCACTAAGGAAGTTCGGCTTCCGGCAGGCGACCTGGTCGTTCTGAATAACTACTTCTACGTCCATGGGCGCGCGCCGTTCCAGAAGAACGAGGGACTCGAGCGAGAGCTAATGCGTCAACGCGGTCTGTTCGCGCGCTGAATGCGGCAATGGTCATGTCAAGGGACGACTCCGCAGGCGCTCGCCCGCCAAGCACGCTTGAAATCAGCTCTGATGCGGCGGCGGCAAGGCCGGCCGCTCCGCCGACCTCCGACCTGGCCGCATACGCCCGGCGGCCAGACCTCTCCAGAGTCCTGCGGCGAGTGCTCTCCCTCGCTGATTTCGAGACGGAAGCCCGCCGTCTTCTTCCAAAGGTGCTGTTCGAGTACATCGCCGGCGCGGCCGAGGACAACATCTCGCTGCGGGCAAACCGCGACGCATTTCAGCAGTACGCGTTCCGCACTCGCGTCATGGTGGATGTCTCTCGCAGGGGTCAGCAAACAACTCTATTTGGTGCCACCTACTCGTCTCCGTTTGGGATCGCGCCCGTGGGTATCAGCGCGATGTCGGCGTACAGGGGCGATCTCGTGCTGGCCTCTGCCGCGGCGAAGGAACATATTCCTGCCATCATGAGTGGGTCATCCCTAATTCGGATGGAGGAAGTCGCCAAGGCTGCGCCCGCTACATGGTTCCAAGCCTACATTCCCGGAGATGTCGGAAAGATCGAAGACTTGATCGGGCGCATCAAGAGCGCCGGCTTTGGCGCCCTGGTAGTCACCGTCGACATTCCCGTCTGGGCAAACCGCGAGAACAACGTCCGAGCCGGCTTCTCCATGCCGTTGCGACCGTCGCTGCGGCTCGGGTGGGATGGCCTGACTCACCCTCGCTGGCTTGTAGGCACGCTGATGCGTACGATGCTGTTGCACGGCATGCCGCATTTCGAAAACTCATTCGCGACGAGGGGAGCACCGATGCTTTCAGCGTCGGCGATCCGTGATACCACGGGCCGAGATCACCTCTCGTGGGAGACGCTACAAAAAATCCGCAGGCTCTGGCCTGGACCGCTCATCATCAAGGGCATCCTGAACGAGGGCGACGCGCGTCGCGCTGTAGCGATTGGCGCGGACGGAATCATCGTCTCAAACCACGGCGGGCGCCAGTTGGACGGCGCGGTTGCCCCTTTGGTAGTACTCCCGCGCATCGTGGATGCTGTGGGCAAATCGACCGTTGTCATGATGGACAGCGGAATTCGGCGCGGTGCTGACGTGCTAAAGGCCCTTGCGCTTGGTGCCCGGTTTGTATTCGCTGGGCGCCCATTCATGTATGCCGCCTCAGTCGCTGGTGAGCAGGGAGTGCGTCACGCAATCGCCCTGCTCCGAGAGGAGGTCGACCGCAACATGGCTATGCTCGGCGCATGCGCTGTCGGCGACGTCACTCCGGACTGTGTGATATCGCGAGACCGCGAACTCTGGTAATGAGCCGCATCGGAGCAATGGTTCGGGATTTCACCGGATGTGCCACCGATCAAAGTTAGGAATGCATGGTCCCACCGTCCGTGGCAGCGCAGGACGCGCGAGAACGGGAACACAACGACCTTTTGCAGTGCCTGCCTAACGGCAGCGACCCAGGTCTATAGCCTGGATGATCTGGACGCCGCTGCCGAGAGCATGCACTGCAGGAGCCCCGCGCAGCTCACAAGACGAAGTGACGGGGAGGCATCAACTGGCACTCGGCGGCCGACGCACTTGGCCCATCAGTTGCTGCGCCACGGCCTCAAATGCTTCAAGGCTCTGGTCGGCCCGGCTGAGCACCACCGCTCCTTCGGTCGAGGCAATCATCAGCATCGCGAACCGCCGCGCCCGCGCTGACGGCAGTCCCCCTTGATGCAGCAGGTCGCTCAGCCGCTCGCGCCAGGCGCGAAACACGGCCGTCGCATGCGACAGCAGTTCGGCGGAGTCGGTGGCCACCGTGACAGCCAGCACGGCGCAGCCCGCCTCGCACTGCGAGCGCGTGAGCACCGCGCGCCAGATCGCGAGGAACCGCTCCACCACCACTTCGGCCGGCGCCCCGGCCACTGGTTCCATCGCATCAATCAACACGGCGCCCGCGCGCTCCACGGCCGCGGCGACGAGTTGATCCTTGCCTTCCGGGAAGTGGTGGTACAGCGATCCGCGCGGCGCACCCGTGGCTGAAAGCACCTCGGAAAACGAGGTTGCCTGCAACCCACGTCGCGCAAGCAGCGCCATCGCCCCTTCGACCATGCGATCGCGAACGTCACCCGCCATGGACTCGGCCTTCTTTCTCTCTCTCGAGTTGATTGCACAAGAACTATGACGTTCATCATAGTTGATGCTACTATGACGATCATCATAGTATTCCAGGGGAGCATCACCGTGCCACGCCGCCGCCACGCCTTTCTGTCCATGATGCTGCCGCTGGCCCTGGCCGCCTGCGGCGCCATGCCCTCCGCATCATCTTCATCCAATCTAGGAGCTTCACCCATGACCGTTGAACAAACCAAACAGGCCATCGCAGGCGACTGGATCAGCATCGCGCCCGAAATCCGCCCCAGCGCACAGAAGACGCCCGATGGCGGGCTCAAGCCCTTTTATCTGAAGCGCGAGTTCAAGGCGCTGCCGGACGATCGATTCGAACTGGTCATCGTCAACTCTGCCGACCCCTACGGCAAGGTGTCGCTGGCTAGGATCCTGATCAGGGGCCACATGCACTGGCAGGGCGAGCACCCCATAGCGCCGGGTGCGCAGAAGGTGGACTTCGAAGCCGACGAAGCCTACGAGGTCACGCCGCTGATTCCGGGCTTTGCCGACGTGCTCAACCAGATGGCCGCCCAGGGCTACACCAAATGGGAGGTCGGCCAGACGCAAAGCGTCTTCGGCAAGAGCTTCGCGCCCTTCGGCTTGACGGCGGGCAAGAATTTCATGGAGCACGACCTGGTGTACGTGTCGCGCGGCTTGTTGTTCTGGGGCGCGCGCAACGTGGACGGCCGTGGTTTCGACACAGAGCAGAACCGGCCGACCAACCTGCAGATCCCGCTGGCGCGCAAGTAGCGCTTGACGCTTCACCGGCGCCGCACGAGCTGCACGGCCGCGTCGCCGTCGTCACCGGCGCGTCAAGCGGGATCGGCCAGCACACGGCGCGCGCGCTGGCTGCGCGCGGTGCGACCGCCGCGGTGCTCCCACGTGGCGCCGACTGGTTCGTGGCGCTCGTGGCCGAGAGCGAGGCCGCTTGCGGACGCGAAGCTCGTGGGTAGGAGCAAGAGTCGTCGGACCATTGCGCCTCGCCAAGCTGGCGCCCGCCGTTGGCCCGATTCAGTTCTCCCGAAACACAGCCAGATTGATCAGAGCCCTGTCAGTTCACCGTCGGAGAAGCGGCGGAGTGGGGCGTGGCTTGGATTTTTGGTTCTTCGTTGTGGCTGGCCTCACTTGCGAGTCCAAAGAGCAGGGCCGCGCAACACATGGTGATGCAGGCGACAAGAGGCCAAAAGATCAGTTCACGCAGCGGGGGATCTTCGAGGCGTTCGCCACGCGGTATACCAGCTGCCGGCGTTTTCCTCGCGGGGGCATCTGAGCCGGCCCCCTCAATGACCAGACACGGTCCATCGCTTATCTTTGAGGATAGGAGTAGGACTGTGAATATGGCTAGACGTACAGAGACTGTAGAGGTCATCACGACCGACCAGCGCCGCCGGCGGTGGTCGGTGCAGGAGAAGGCGGCGCTGGTGCGGCGCACCTACGAGCCGGGCATGTCGGTGTCGCTGGTGGCACGGCAGGAAGGCGTTGCGGCGAGCCTG